>ENA-ORTN01000008-ORTN01000008.1-human-gut-metagenome-genome-assembly--contig:-NODE-8-length-174268-cov-10.059020_pt1 | contig 174268 bp, 169 predicted proteins | sample MGYA00242070_ERZ509189 | MGnify/ENA primary metagenome ERZ509189 (study PRJEB26280, sample SAMEA2338821) | human gut metagenome | biome: human gut; feature: human-associated habitat; material: faeces...
CAGCAGCCGCATTGTTAATCATTGCTTGTGTTGTATCAACTATATTTGTAACTTCTCTTGTCGTTTGAGATACTGGGTTCTGAACAGAGTTTTGTGATGTATCGACAGCGGACGGAGTTGTATTATCTAGTCCTAATAAACTATTAATATCAATATCCGTCGGTGCATTTGGTGAAGATGATTCTGGTTTGACAGATATATCTTGAGAAGGTATAGGTTGTTGCGGCACAGTTTCATTAGGTTTTGTCACTGTTGAAGTTGAAGATGGTGTCATTGGAGTAACATTTTCAATTGGGGCACCAGTTTCAACAGGAGCAGAAATTGTTGCAGGTGTTGTCTGAGAAGTCTGTGGTTGTGGCATCGAATTTGATTCTGTCATATTAATTTCTGGCACAACTGGCGCATCCGGCGTTAGTGGAACTGCTTCCAATTCAGCTGGATTAATTCCTAAAATTTTACTGATATCGTCGCTAAAGTCAGCAGATGAGACATCATTTTGTGGTTGTGTAGTCGGTGTTGGTTGGGATGCAGGAACTTCTGGAACTACTGCAGATGGTTGTTCTAATGGAACAGCTTGCAAGTCATTGGGATTGATTCCTAAAATTTGGTTGATATCTTGTGATACTGATTCATCTTGAGAAGGCATACTTTGGGATGGTGTATTTACTGGTGCAACTGCAGGAGCTGGCATTGTGGTATCGAGTGGAACGTTCATGATTGCATCCGCAGAAAAAGATTGACCCGGCACTTCTGGTGGTGCCATTACTTGGGATGACTGGTCCATCTGTGGTGGCATTTGCTGTTGAGCCATTAAATCAGGTGCTGGTTGCGATATTGAAAAATCAGATGTTGGCTGCGTGACTGGTGCCGGAGCTACAGGTTCTGCTTGTAACTGTACGCCAAATACGTTATCTGCATTAATATTGGATTGTTCAACAGGGGCTTTTGGTGCGTTAGGTCCTGTTGTAGGTTGTAATCCTAGTAATTGTTCGACTGTCATTTTAGCAGAGGCTGCTCCAAATTTGCTTTCTGTTTCAGTTGATTCCATTTGTGCAGGTGCTACTGGCGAGACATTTACATCTTGACTAGCCTCTGGCATAAAAAATTGATTTGGTGTTGCACTATAAGATCTAGGTGGTTCTGGTGTTGGTGCTATCATTCCTGTATCCATTTGTGGTGTGCCAAGTTCTGGAACTCCTCCTACTCCATTTGCATTGTTCATTGCCGCTTCGCTCATATCTTGAAAAGCCATACTGATTCCCTCCTTATTCATATCACTTTCAAACATTTCATTTGTATCGTTCGTCATCGGTGCTGCCGTTACAACGTCATCAACATTTTGAGCTGGGTCAAAAATGAGTCCTTGATTGTAATCTTCAAACACCATTCGATTCGGTGCGATGACTTCTTTCACTGTAGGTGTTTCTTCTACTTCTGTATAGTAATAATTTCTGTCATACTCAGAATCTCCAAATCCTAATATAATTGTAAATATCGGATTTAGGAAGAATAATCCCCATCCGAACGATGGTTTCTTTTTAAATACTTGTGCTAAATTCATCGAAAGACGATACCAAGAATACAGTCCTACGACAGGAATACACAATAATATAAAATGATATGCTTTTAACTTTGCTAAGTTTAATAAACTGATAATATTATAAATCGGAATCAAACTAATAAATCCCGGTTTTTTTGCTTTGGTAAAGATGCCCCAAAGGGCTACTAGTTCGATGATAACAATCAATGCAGCAACTAAAACAATCGTCACCATAATCTTGTTATCTGTCGAATTGAAAAAAGATAAAGCATTCATGAACCAGCCAGTATCCGAGTAGCTAAAGATATCGTATGCTATCATGTGGAACACCTCTTTATTCTATTTATAATTATAATGGAAAGTAGATGAAAAGGCAATAAAAACCCGTTCAGCTTCATCAACCTAGGCAAAATAAAAGTCCTTATTACTAAGGACTTAATTCTTCATTGGTGACCAGTACGGAATTCGAATCCGTGAATGCTGCCGTGAAAGGGCAGTGTGTTAAGCCACTTCACCAACTGGCCATATATGGCGCCCCAACTAGGACTTGAACCTAGGACCCCTTGATTAACAGTCAAGTGCTCTAACCAGCTGAGCTATTGAGGCAAATAAATGGTGGGCCTGAATGGACTTGAACCATCGACCTCACGCTTATCAGGCGTGCGCTCTAACCACCTGAGCTACAAGCCCATTTATGTTGCTTTTTCATGCAAGTACTACTCAATAATACTATAAAATTACATTGAAAGCAAGCATTTTTTTCGCATTTCTGCAAAAATATACGTTTCTAAAAAGAAACGACAATCTATTCACTTAGTTTCCTAAGGATTGCCAAATTGGTGTCCCCTTGGAGGCTCGAACTCCAGACCCACTGATTAAGAGTCAGTTGCTCTACCAACTGAGCTAAGGAGACAACTTGCTTTTTTATCGAAAGCAAATTTATTTTATCGCATTTTGTCTTATAATGCAAGTCCTATTTTCACAAAACATATTTTATTTTTTACAATATGTCTTAAATTCTGTTTGATTTCTAAAAATATCTTTTGCTAGTTCCGTAATGCCAAAGTTCACATCTTTGTTTGTCATTTTCTTGCCATGACAGTTGTAAGTATCTGAAATACTTGCTACAACTAACCTTGCCTTTTGAAATGGGGACATCTTCTCGTAGTCCTTTTGATTACTTGTATAGGCAATTAAATTGGCTAGAATTTCATCTTTATACTGATATTGTTTTAAATAATTGATTAACTCGTTATTTACTTGTGCAGGATCAATTCTTAAATTTTCTAATGGGACTGTCGAATTAATAACAGCATCTATATAAGAATAAAAGTTATCTGGTGTTAACTTACTCAATTCATTTGTCAAATCAAATTGATTCATCAATGTAAATACGATATCACTGTTTTCTTCATGATTTCTTTCAAAAAATGTCATATTCTCTCCTCTTTTCTGCGGACTTCGTATTATAGCATATTATTTTTCTTTTTTCAATATGATTTTTCTTGTGTTACACGATTTTTCCCGTTATACTATCTTATTAAGAGAGGTTATATTATGTTTGAAAATTTATTACCTGTTCTACGTAGAAAAACAGAAATGATAGTTCAAAATGGAACGACTTACATTACCCAAGTACCGGTAATGCAGGCGGCCAAAGTAACATCCAACAACTATGAGTTATCTGACCGTGTCGATAAATTAATTAAATGGGCTACCAAAACCGTTGCCCCGAAGGGACATACGGATAGTGGTGTCTTCTATTATCCAGAACGGCTTCGAAACTTGATAGAAAAAGTAGCTTTTTGGTATGAAATGCGATACACCAGAAATGAGATTAATCAGATGTGCTATTATGGTGCTAGTGAAGATATCAATATGGATGAAATTTTATTTCATAAAAAATGGAGTGATGGTCAAACAATTTGGTCACAAGGGTTTGATAAAGATACGTTTTTAGAAACGCTAGAACACGAAGAAAAGCACTTGTTATACGAACCAACATTTCCAAGTCGAATGATGGAGGGCTTATCAAGTAGATACCAAGTGACTTTTCAAAAAATAATTGATTCTAAAACTGGGCAAGAAAAAATTGTAGCAGAATTCCCTACTTTAGAGAATTTAGATGAAGAACTTGCTTTAAAAAATAAAATTTCGGATGTAATTAATGAATATTGTGATGATTCTTATTTACATCATGAGTTATTAAACTGTATCATGTATCGCATCATCGATCATGAGCGAAGTCGTGTTGGGCCTAGAAGAGCTATGTTATTTGCCAAAGAATTCGGAACGGATATTCGCATTCCGATGCAATATGGAGTCGATACATCTGATCCAGGGTTAAAAGAACAAATCGAGTTCTATCTTTCTTTGGGCGGATCAGAGGATGTCGATTGTCTTATTAACTACAGTTGGAGAGCAAAGAAAAATCAACCGTTAGAAGTAGAACCACTACGAAAGATTATGGCAAGAGTTGGTGCACAAAGACCAAACCATGTATTTTTAGAAAACCATGCAACTTTAGAATCTGGCAAAGTCAATGTACTTACTAATCGAAGTAAGCCTTCTCTACCAAAAAAAGTCTAGTAATCTAGACTTTTTGTTTTGCATGTAAATAATGGGCAACTAGATGTAAGACCCTGTCTTTGTGATGAGGTTTTTCATTTGGATACATTTGCTCTAATAACTTCTGCTCTAGTTCTATCACTTCTTCATAAGATAAAACACCTAGGGTGTTTCCACGAAACATTTTTTCGGCTTCCTTTTTATCTGGGTAAAAAGCATTAGAGGCAATATCTAATACTTCTGTGCCGTTCGTTAAAAAAGCATGGTAATATCCTGTTGTAAAAAATGTTGGCAAGTAAGACAAAACGACACGATACGTATCTTGATTCTCTTTTAAAAAATCAAAACTTCGCGCATAGCATTCTTGCAATAATGTCCTTTCAAAAATATAAGATGAGTTTGTATTTTGAAATACATCACTTGCTTTTCGGATGTGAATGGTGCCAATTTTTGTATCCAATTGATACAATTCTCCATCTTGGGAAATTTGCTTTATACCAGGAAGTAGAGTCGGACTTAAATAACTCAAATGAGAATTTGATTTTGCCAGCAAACGACCAGTTGCTTCTCGAATACAATATGGATAACAAATATCATTTGCTTCCATCAACATCGTTAATAAGCTTTCTGCTTTTTCATCATTAATTTCTTTTACAATTACATACGTTTTTAATAGACTTCGCATATTGGGTTCCACTTGCGTAGCATCTAGATGACATAAATCATAAAACTTTATTAAAATTTCTTGTGCGATTTGATCTTCTATCTTTTCAGGAGCAATTTCATACTGTCTAATCCGCTTTTTAAATACATCCCATGTAAAATCTTCTAAGAGTGTTGGTCTATCTTGTTTCATAGTAACCCTTCTTTCAGAGTGTCTACTATATCCTAAAATAAAACACATGTCAATTTGTGATATTCATTTTATTTTGATTGTACTCTGTACATTTTTCTTCTAACAATTTAAAATTGCAACATCTTTGCATGATGGAATTTGGTAAACGGTTTGCAATTTGTTTCTGATACAATTGAAATGATTTTTTATATAACTGATTACGGTTCCTATTTAACCAATAAATTTGTTCTTGTAGTAGCTTATAATATGCACGATCTGAACTATTTAAGATTCGTTCAAAATTAATTTTTGTAATATTTTTAGTAGTTACCGGTAACATATTATTAAAGTTTACTGCGCCTAATTTTCCACCATCTAATTTCAAAAAATCAATCGTATTATGCATTTTTAAATGTTTTCGTTTTGGGCTAGATAAAGGTGCAAAATAGTGATAAGTATCTACACGAAACAAAACACCAACAAACGGTCGATTTAATTTCTTATCATAATTGTATGGTACTCTTTTATCAAATGTTCTTAAAAAGTCACAATAATCACTATTTATTTTTACTAAAATTAATCTTTGTTTCATAATCCTCCTTTCTTTTTCTATTATTATATATATCAAACATATGTTTGTCAATCAATTTCAAATAAAAACTAGAGTGTGCTCTCTAGTTTTCTTTTTTCAGTTCCTCTTATGGTGGGAATCACCGCTTTTTTCAGTTCCTCTTATGGTGGGAATCACCAGCTTTTTGGATTATTATATAAGATTATTCTAAATTTGTCTACTCTTATTTTAATTTTCCTTTTAGGCCTTTTGTTCCTTTTAATCCTTTGGCACCGCCATGATATCCTTCTAGAATGTTCGTCTCAAACGAATGGATTTTACTAATTCTACGTTTGTAATCTTTAATTCCCTGATTAATCATGTCATCTAATAATTCTGTATAATCTTTATTTAATGGTTCCCATAAGTAGAATGCTAAAGATCCTGGAATGCTGTTTACTTCATTAATGTAAACTTTCTTTGCTTTCTTATCGATTAGAAAGTCAAATCTTGCAACACCAGAGGAGTTCAATGCACGCACTGCCATGCTAGCAACACGACGAACTTCTTCTTTTAGTTTATCATCGATAGACGCTGGAATCTTGTGAGAACTTCTCGCATTTTTGCTTCCTTTAGAAGAAGTAATCGTACCACCTTTTTTACCATTTCCTAAGTATTTCTCTTGATATGTTAAGAAATCTTCTGCTGACATTACTTCTTCGATTTCGCTTAGTTCAAAGTTTTCGTGGTTACCAAGCGTGCTGATGTTGACTTCCACTAAATTTTTGACTAATTCTTCTACCAAAATCTTTTCGTCATATGTGATGGCATTATCGATTGCTTCTTTTAACTCTTCTTCTGTATGAGCGACAGAAATTCCGACACTACTACCTAATTTTGCAGGCTTTACGATGACTGGTAACTCTAATTTCTTTAAAATTCTCTTAATTTCTTTTTCTGGGTCTTCTAAATATTCATGATCAAAAAACCAAGTATAATTTACAATTGGCAAGTTCTCACATTCGAAGATTTCTTTCATGAATACTTTATCTTGCCCTACTACGGATGCATATACGTCACTTCCTACGAAAGGAATGCCGATACTTTGTAAATATCCTTGTAAGACGCCGTCTTCTACATTCGTACCATGTACGATAGGGAAAGCTATATCGATCGTATTGACTACTCTTCTAAGCAATCCTTTGCTTTGTAGTACGAACTCTCCTTTGCGGTAATACAAGACTACGTTTTTAGCATTTCTCTTTAGTAATGCCATATCTTTATAAATCTCGATATCTTTTAAACATTCTCCAGTATACCATTCTCTATCTTTCGTAATATAAATTGGAATTACCTCATATTGATTGGTATCCATTTTATACATTGCTTGAACAGCAGAGATAATACTTACCTCATGTTCAACACTTTCTCCTCCAAAAATTACACCTACTCTAATTTTCATCTTTTAAACCTCCTACTCGTTGTATGTGTCAGGTAAATCGTTTTCAAATAATGCATAAATGTCATCCTGACCTTTTAATTTATTACTAATTAATGGGTACGCATCCCGTACATCATTGATAATGAAAATGTTGTCTTTTTCGTAACCAGCATCCAATAATCCTTTGTAAATTGGTTGGGTTCGCTTTTCTCCTACTAGTACAACGTAATCTGCCACTTTGGCAATCTGTGTACCAAAGATACGATTGTATTCTTCTTCTTTTTCTCCTAGTTCAATCATTCCTGGAGTGACGACAACTTTCGTTCCTGGCATCATACCAAGGACTTCTGTTGCCATTTTGGCACCGACTGGATTGGAATTATACGCATCATCGATTTGATACATATTTCCTAACTTTTTAATTTCTAGACGATGTTCCACAGGCTTTACACGATGGACGCTCGTCTGTAAATCTTTAAATTTAATACCAAATTCACGACCTAAAGCGATGCCTGCTAGAATATTGTAAACACTGTATTCTCCTAGTAATTTCGTCTCAAATTCGTATGTTTCTTTGTCTCCTTTGACGTGAAGTGTGAACTTCGTTCCTTTAGAATTACATTTGATGTCGGTCGCATAATAATCGACATCATGATTTTTGATACCAATCCAAATTTTCTTACATGGATTTTGAATCTCGTAAGACGTCTGTTTTGGATCATCTCCATTTAACACGGCCACACCATCTTCAGGAAGAGATTCGATCAGTTCAAATTTTCCTTTTTGAATATTTTCTTCACTACCGAACGATTCTAAATGAGCCGTCCCAATCGTTGTTAAAATTCCGTATTTTGGATGAACCAAATCGCAAAGTTGCTTGATATCTCCTCTTGCATACGCACCCATTTCAGCGATAAAGACTTCATCAAATTTATCCAAATAATTGTTCACTGTCACCATTAAACCAGGATACGTATTAAAGTTTTTAGGGCTCGGTTTGGTGATGTACTTAATACTTAAAATATCATTTAAAATATTTTTGGAACTGGTCTTTCCATAACTACCTGTAATTCCTACGATTTTTAACTGTGACATGCCAGCCAATTTCTTCTTGGCTTGATGCGCAAAGTGCATGTAAACACATTTTTCCACTGGTTTATTGATTACGTTTGCAAGGAATGCCATCGGGAATGCTAGAACGATTTCTATCATCATAATTGCAAACATGATAAAGCGTAATTCTTCGTTCACAAAAATTAAGATGGCAGGTACTAAAAATAAAATAAATAATGTTATCCACAAGCGCTTAATACGAGCGGTTGTTACTAATGGCTTTTTCGTCTTTTCATTTTTTAAGGCGTTCATTAAATAATACAGTTCTGTAATTGCAAATACAATCATTAAAATCATGAATATGTTGCGATACACTGGCACTTCTTGAACCAAAACAGTTGCTAACAACAATACGATTAAGAAGATATCAAAGTATCCGAATGCAATGCGCTTGTTTTTGATTACCCATTTTACATAACGATTGTTTTCGTTATATAAGTTTTGCTGTAACATGTGAAGGGCTCTTCTTTCTTTCGTATAATAGTAAAGAGTTAGTGCAAAAACCAAAGCAATTTCTAATAATAACATATGAACCTCCTATATAAAATTTTTCAATATGTTTACGACTTGTTGTAATGCTTCTAAATAAGCATAATGAGTACATCCTTCTAGAGTAATTAATGCGCCGTCTTCTAGTAAAGCTTCTAGTTTCTTAGCATCTTCAATCGGTGCTTCCGTATCCAGACTTCCCCAAATCAGAAGAGTCGGTGCTTTTATTTTTTTAGCCTCTTCACCCAAATCTTGATTGATGACGTTTACTAGCGTTTTGCGCATGACTGGTGTGGCATTTCTATAATCTGTAGAACCGATGTACTTCTTTGCAAACTCTCCAATTTTGTCCATTCCCGGTATTTTTTTTGCTGTTTTTAAAATACTTTCTTTTAAACTCTTGCGTTCACTTCTAACACAAGGTGCCCCAAATAAAACGACTTTAGATACTTCATTTCTTGAGGCATAGCAAATAGCTACTCTGCCACCGAATGAGTGACCGATTACAATTGGATTTTTTACGTTTACTTGTTTCAGAAAATGTTCTAGAAATTCGGTGTAATCCGTCGTATTCCAATCACTTTTTGGCTCCTCACTTTCCCCAAATCCCGGAAAATCCAAAATGGTATAACGATATCCTGGTAAGGCATCAGCAAGAGGTTTCATCATTTCGATATTTTGACCCCAGCCGTGCAGCAGAACGATATCGGTCCCTTCTCCATATTGTATGTAACGAATCTTTAAATTGTCTACCTGAATCGTCATAATCTTCACCAATTTCATTATACCACGATAACTGCAATTGACCAATATTTTAACTGCAATTGGCCAATAATTCCGCGGATTTTTAAGAAAAAAGCAAACTTTTTACAGTCTGCTTATCCTTTTATAAATCATCTAATGCCTTTTTAATTTTTCTATCTTTGATGGAAATAATCAATTTAATTACAATCCAAATGAGTAGAACAATGGCAAGAACGAGACCTGCAATAATCAAGTATTTTTTATTGAAAGAGAAAGTTGAAGTCTCTTCTTGTTCTTCTTCTACTGGTGCTGCTACTGTTTCGGTCGATGCTTTTTCGGTATAAATCGTATAGGTAGAAGTCGTTCCATCTTGAGCAGTTACCAAAATCGTAACTTGGTTGTTGTTTGCTGCCAAATCATCGGCACCTGTTATCGTATAACTAGCACTGGCATCCTCTAATCCAACGTGAATGGTTAAAGAATTCACATCGCTTCCCACTACTACTTGATATTCTTTCTTTTCTTTTTGAAATGTGAAATCGACACCATCAATCATCAACGAACTTAAGTTGCTATTACTTGATTTCGCAGGTGCTGTATAAGTAGATTCCCGTGTCTCTTTTTCTGTTACAGACGTGTCTTGTTTCGTTTCCACCTGTTCCGGGACAGAAGTTACTGTTCCTTCTAAAATTTGAACTGTTTTGGTGGCAACTACTTCACTATCTTCTTCGATGATATCTTCTATCGTGTACTCTCTATCTTCTGTCATATCCAAAAGAGCAAGTGCTACAGGACCTACCGTCACATTGGCTGCACTCAAATTGGTATCGTCTATAAAAAATTTTAATGTCGCTTGATAATCGGAACAATAAAGGGTTCCATTCACACAAGTATTAGCACTGCCTTCGATTACTTCACTCATCACAAAATATCCTTCCGGTAATTCCACTAAATAAGAATTCCAGTTAGAAGATGCGATATCCGTCAAAATAAGGGCATCTTGATCATACTGAACACCATACAAAACGTACCAAATCCCTTTCGTATCGGCACTATTTTGAATGTCACTTACATCAATTGTGAGTGTGAGCGATAACTCACTCCCAATTTGCACGCTGTCTTTTCCCGTTAACGTAGCACCATCAATACTTGCATATACTGAACTCGGTAATAAAAAACAAAAAATACTACATAAAATAATTCCAATTTTTTTCATTTTACAACTCTCACCTATATTAATTTTAGTATAACAATCTATTTAAAAAAATTCAATCTCTTTATCTTACTGTACGCCATCTATTTTCTTTTCTTTTGGCATCGGGGATGTGATTTCTTTCTTTAACTCTTCTAATACTTTTGGCCAATTTGGATTTTCATGCCATGAATTAAGAATTGTATTTGACTCAATATACTTTAGTGCTTTTTCTTTTATTTTTAGATCTAGTCTTCCATATCGCCACTGTGTATCTGCTAATACATACCAAAACAATTCACCATCTTCATCATAAATGATAAATTCGTGATACCAACGGAGCAACACTTCTATCGCTTCGTCGTTTGTTTTGCCAGAACGCAACAATTCTAAATAATTCCTTTTGATATCTTCTGCGATATCATCTTGATACAGTTCTTCTAACCAGTTTTTCATGTATACCTCCTTTTATGAACTTCTGAATCATATTACATTTATCACTTTATCGACTCATTTGTACTGTCGCTTAGACGTGTGATGGACAAATTTATTCACAAATACAAAGATTTTTTTGTATTTTTCTACATTCATTATACTACACTATTATTCTTACAAACGAGTGACTAATTAAAATAACTCAAAAAAGCAATATTCCATAATTACATTGTAACTATATCATATTGCTTTTTCTTTTATTATTCTTAAACCTTTTTATTTTCTATTTTCCTACGACAATACTGGCAAGTTCCAAACTTTTCACTTAGTAAATTATCCGCACCACAGTAAGGACATTTTACATAATTTGTGTTTTTCGCTTTTTCTTGTTTTATTTTTATTTTTAAATCATTTTCTTTTGAAATTTCTGCTTCTTGCTTTAAATTTTCTTTCGCATAATTTTGAATGCTTTTACCGATTTGATGACCAACTTTATCAAATATTGCTTTCAAAAGAAGAGATAAAACCAACAAAATTACGCCGGCGGAAATTAAATATTTAGCATAAGAAATCAAATTATTTTGATAAAATTCCAAATTTGAAATATTTTCCACATAAATCGTATACTCATTTTCGATGTTTAATGATTCAAAAACAAATTTTGCGATTTCAGGAAGAAAAAGAAAAATTCCTACACAAATTAAGATAATGGGTGTCGCTATTTTTCTTTGATTCCGATAGAATAAAGCTCTCATGAAAATTAATAGAATGCCAATAAACGGGAAGAAATATAAAAACAGTAAAATACTAGGTAAGCTGCATATTAGTTTTAAAAATAGATTTTTCATCTTTTAACGCTTTCTATTTCATTATGTTGTTTATGATTTGGGAAGCAAGTGCATCTGGATTATCGCCACGAATACTAGTGTTGTTAGCACCTACCATGTAGGAATTGGTAAGTTTTGTTCTTCTACTAATTAATCTATCTTCTTCTTTTAAATTAGAAATTTCTTTTTTCGTTTCGACCTCGTATTTATGCCTTGCATTATCGTTTCTATACCTTGTATAAATGATGATAAAATAAATGACTCCCAATAGCAAGAATAGCCAATCGTAATCAAAATCTACAAACAACATAGCAAGGACTCCACCACATTCCACTAAGAAAGAAACTCCTAGTAACTTAGGCATATGAATCGGAACACTTCCCATTGTCTCTTTGGTTCTTGCATTTACTGCAACGTAGTGCAACAATTTTTTATTTCCTTTTACCTCTTGATAACTATAAAGCCAAACTGGTAAATAAGCAGCCTTCCATTGTTGACCTTTTATTTCTAATTCTTCGCTAGACCAAGCAACCCCTCTATCGTATTGCTCTAATGTATCATTTGCTGCAAACCGTGCGATATCTTTTGATTGTGCTTCTACTAATGTTTTTACTTGTTCAATATTGATATCTCTTTTTTCTGAAGAATACCCTTTTAAATAATTGGCATTCCATTTTACGGCATTTTCGATATCAAAAGGCATAATAGAGTTAATTACATTCGTTGTTTTATCAACTGCTTTCTTATTTAACTTATCTGCACTTGCTTCTATCGTTAGACCCTCGATTGCAATATCGAATTCTCTTTCTACATGATACAAATCAGCATCATAATAAGTTTCACTACGATCGCCTTTACGAATGGTATAATGTCTTACTTCTTGTTCGCCTTCGCCACTCATTTTAGAATGAGCATTGGTATCGACAACCATATACGGAAAATATACTCCCATAATGTTTTCCGTCGTGAATTCTTTTTTAAATTGTGGGTTTGCATAAAATTGTCTTTTTGACACAAACTTTTCAATTTGGGCTCTCGCATCTTCTTTTTTGACTGTAAATGGTAATACAACATCAGGAACACTTCCATTAGGAATTTGCTGATTTACTGATAATGTATTACGACACCAGTGACACCTTGCTTGGGTCACTTCTGAAGTATCTATCACTACTTCTGCACCACAACTACTACATTTAAACGTTACAACATCATTTGTATCTGCAACAATATCTGTTGCACCCGAACCAATCACCTCACCTTTTAATTGACTGATATCGGTTTCTAACCCTGCTACTTTTTCTGGTTCAAATTCGTATCTACAAAAATTACATCTTAAATGGCCATTATTTACATTGACAGATATATCAGTAGAGCCACATTTTGGACACTTGTTTTGTCCATCCTTTGCCCCTACGTCTGTTTTTACAATCGTAGGAGCATCTGATGAAACTTGTTTTTTCTTTTCAGGCATCTAACTATAATCCTAAAATTTGTTTTTTTACAGCATCATAATCTTCTTGACTAATCGCACCAGCATCCAAAAGTTTTTTCATTTCTAATAATCTTGTCGTTGGATCTTGTTGTGTCCCAGCAGGTTGAGCTGATTGTTGTGGTTGTGTAGGTTGAGGTTGTTGAACTGGTTGTGCAGGCTGAGATTGTTGAGCAAATGCTGGTTGATAACTAGATTGAGTAGCTGGTTGTTGCATTCCACCCATCATTCCTCCAGCTGCATTCATGCCCATTCCCATAAATGCCATTGCTGCACCGCCACCATTTTCTCCGGCAGATTGCATTCCTCTAGCAACTGCTTGTTGCATAAATGAATTGCCGCGAGCGCCAGATAAAGCATCGGCTTTTTTTACATCTTTCATTAATTCTTTTGTATCTTCATCGTATTCAATTGAAAGAATAGCTGTTTTGACAATTTCTAATCCACGTGTCGTTTTCCATTGATAAGCATCTTCTACAGCTTGTGCCATTGCTTGCGCAAAACCGATTTGATCTCCTTGGATTTTTGAAATTCGGTTACCTTTACTAGGATCATTCGTGTAATTTGAGAAAGCTGCAGATAATGTTCCTACAACTTCGTTAAACAATTGTGTACCTGCTTCATTATCCATATCTGCAAAATCAAATACTGGTGCTCCTGGTTGTAAATATTTTGCTGGAACAAAGTTTTTTACAAACAACAATGGATCTACAATTTTTAATGTATAAGTTCCTCTTGTAACCGCACCTACTTGTGTTCCAAAATATGCATCATCCCAATAAATTTCTGATTGTGTACCAAAACGATTATTTGGAATCTCTTTTAAGTTTACATAAAATGCTAGTTGTTGAGATCCTGGTTGACCTCCAAATTTTACTTTTTCCCAAGTTTGTTTCCATAATTGAGAAAAAATACCATCGCCAGCAAACATAGATTGAGAATTTGGATCATCAGATTTATAAATAAATCCACCTGGTTCTGCAATCATACCTGTAATTGCACCATCTTGAATTGTAATTAATGCAGTCCCTTCTGGTACAATAATTTTAGTTCCGTTACTAATGATATTTTCACTACCTTTAGTATTTTCTCCACGACCTGCATTTTCTCCTTTTGGAACAGCCTCAAATAGTGCTGCGGTTGCAGGAACATTTGGTCTTGGCATATAAAAATCTTGCCATTGATCTGCAAAAGTTCCGCCTAGTGCTCCTGTAAAAGCTTTAATAAATCCCATATTTTTACCTACCTTTTCTAAAAATACTTTTTTTGAATAAGCGCTTTACAATAGAACAAGCTTTTTTTAATTCTATCTTACCTACTCCTATTCTAAAGTAATTGTATCATATTTATTTTTCGTCTGGCAATCTTTTGAAAGAAATAATTATTATATAAAAACTACTGACAATTTAAGTTGCCAGTAGTTTGATTTATTTTGTTTGGTCGTTTAGGATGCCCATCTGGTCTGCATGCTTTAATTCTTTTAATACCATACATGCAAAAATATTAGGATTGATACAATAGTTCACAATTTCTTGTTCCTTCTCTGACGGCTGTGGATAAGATGCATCACTTTCCAATAATTGTAGTCCTATTTTTATATCTTCTCTTTTAGAATTCCAATCTACAAAATACACTGGTTCATCTTCACGCATACGACTAGGAAGAAAATCCCAATGTTCCCATTCTTTTTCGGATGGTATTTTGTCTCCTACCCAATTATACATTTTCAAAACATTACTAGAATGGTAATATTCTTTCATTGGTAAAGATCCAATATTACTGCGAGTAATTGCGACAACTCTAAATAAGACATATTTCTGTTTCCATTTGCTACGTTCTACATCATCAAATTCATATTCTGTAGTACTATGAATTTGATACAATAACAAATCTCCAACGTTCCAATTTGCTTTGAATATTTTTAACTTTCCTACCTTTTTCTCTGGTGGCATTGGTGACTCTAATCTTTTCTTTAACTCTTCCAAAACCTTTTTTCGTTTCGGAAATAATTTTGGATTTTCTTCTTTCCATCTTTCTAAATTGGTTCCGAGTTTTAGGTACCTTAATGCTTCTTTTTTTACTTTTGGATGTAGTCTTCCATACTTCCACTGTGTATCTGCTAAAGCAAACCAAAATGGTGGTGCATCATCTTCGTCATCTATATAATCTTCATAATATTCTAGCATCCATTCTGTTGCTTCTTCATTTGTTTTCCCTACTCGAAGCCAGTTTAAATAATCACTTTTTACATCACATGTTACATCATCTTGATATAGTCCGTATCCCCATATTCCCATATAACAGTCTCCTTTAGCACTTATAACATATTTAAGATATTCTTTTCCGTATTGACAACTTTCAATTTTAAAATTCGATCCATTATTTTCTGATCTGTTAAAGCAACGATAAATGCATCAATTGGCATAAGTGGAAATAATATATTTCTAAGAAATAATTTGACTCTGCTGGGCTTAGAACCATCTTGATTTACGATTTGTAATCCGACTAACTTCTTACCAATACTTCCTGTCGTAAATGGAACATCTTTAAAAAGTACTAAGCAATATTGAAAAAACATCAAAACAGACATATAGGTATATATTAATTCCATTTGGCCTTTTGTAATAATAAGAGAGAAGAACGATGCTATCAATCCTAAAATTGGAGTATCAATCCAGAAAAACGCTATCACTCTTTTAAAAAACATTTTATCACTCCCTTATTAAATGCACAGTTACTTTCATTATTAGTTTGATCTACTTTGTTTGGTCGTTTAATGTTCCCATCTGTTCATTGTAATCCAAATCGCGAATAATAACTTCTCCAAATACATTATCATTTACCCAGGAAGTGTTTAAATCTGAAGCGTCTTCTGCAGTTGGTTTCGGATACTTATTATCTTCCATTACTAATTGGAAGTTCAATGCTTTTTGATGTCTTTGATCTCCAGACAGAATAAATGAAGACCATCTGTAAAGCCATTGGAATCTACTGGGAAGAAACTCTAATTGGTTGATACTTTCTAGTTTCGGTGGTTCATTTCCTACCCAATTATATACGATAATTTTATTTTCGGAATCATAATATTTATCTCTTGGTAAAGATCCAATATTAGAGTAACTAATTGCAATCACTCTTATCAAAATGTATTTTCCATTCCATTTACTTGCATTTACGAATTCTTCTTCACTTTTAGAATTGCTATGAATTTGGTATAACAAGACGTCTCCTACTTTCCATTTTGCATGAGACATGCGTAATTTCGTTACCTTTTTTTCTGGTGGCATTGGTGACTCTAATCTTTCTTTTAACTCTTCCAAAACTTTTTTTCGTTTCGGAAATAATTTGGGATTTTCTTCTTTCCATCTTTCTAAATTGGTTCCGAGTTCTAAATACCGTTGTGCTTCTTTTTTTACTTTTGGATGCAGTCTTCCATACTTCCACTGCGTATCTGCTAAAGCAAACCAAAATGGTGGAGCATCATCTTCGTCATCTATATAATTTTCATAATATTCTAGCATCCATTCTGTCGCTTCTTCATTTGTTTTCCCTACTCGAAGCCAGTTTAAGTAATCATCTTTTACATCGCATGTTACATCATCTTGATATAGTCCACATCCCCAAGTTCCCATATAACAGCCTCCTTGATTTCATTAACGAGTACAATCTTCTTTCATTTCCATATCAATATTTCCAATTACAATATCATTACAACCGAACGTTTTTTGATAAGCGATAATCTTAAAATCATCGTAGAAGTATTCTACTGTCCCACCATCCCAATAGGATTCAGAGCGATTTGCACTTTCGAATACTTCATCTAGAGTAATGACATTACGAATAATTGCATCTTTGAAATCGTACTTTTTTCCGTTTTTCTCTACTGTTATCTCTTCAATGCAGTCTAAGTAGATATTCCTTCCTTCTTGTTCAAAGTAAAGTTCTTCATCCGCACAAGAAGTACTTTCTATTACTGTAAACTCTAGTGACTTTCTGTTTAGTATTTGAAATAGAACAATCAATAAAATACATACCAAAACGATTCCTAAAATAATTCCTACTCTCTTTTTCATAAACTCCTACCTTTTATAAAAGTATACCATACAAAAAGAAAACGCACTAGGCATCTTCTAATAATTTGTGGATTCGTTCCTGCTCGTTTGGTTCTGCTATGATTTTTAGAGAACCTTCTTTGTCGTTTTCTAAGTGTCCCATTTGAAGTGTACGGATAACTCGTTTGGTAATTCCGATTCGGCCATCTACAAAAGTGACATCTCCTAGAACATTTTTGATTTCTTTTTCTACAAACGCAAAGTGTGTACAACCTAAAACGACGACTTCCGTCCCTTTAAATGGTGTCAGTTTTTCTTTTAGATATGCTTCTATTTTGGGACTATCTTGTTCAATCATCGCTGCTAGTTCATCCACTTCTACTACTTGTGTGTTTTTGGTTTGATACAAGTTGCAAAGTTCTTGGAAGCGTTCTGAATACTCCGTTCCTTTGGTTGCAAGTACGATTGTTTTACTATCTGGATAGTGATCGTGAATCACTTTTAGAGCAGGTTCTGTTCCAATGAATGGAATGTTTTTGTACTTTTCTCTAATCTTACCTAGCACCATCGTCGTAGCGGTATTACATGCGACGACAATTAATTTCGGATGATACGTTAATAAATCTTGAACGTGATGATCGACAATTTGAAATAACTCTTCTTTCGTTTTGGTTCCGTACGGATTATTTTTAGCATCTGCTAAATAGATGTAGTTTTCATTTGGCAAATAATGTTTGACTACTTTTAAAATCGATACTCCGCCAATGCCGGAATCTAAAAATGCAATTGGACGTTCTTTCATGAAATTCCTCCTAAAACAATGTCATTTGACTGGATTCAGGTAAATCTTCTAACATTCCCATCAAACGCATTTTATCAATTAAGGTACTACTAATTTTGCCACGTTTTTGTAAGTCTTCGATACTTAAGAAATACTTTTTCTTTCGCTCTTCGACAATTTGGTTGGCAACGTTTTCACCTAGACCGTCGATGGTTTTAAATGGCGGTATTAAAGTGTTTGGATCGTTTTCATCGATTACGAAATATCTAGAGTCGCTCTTTTCAATCGAGATGTTGGCGAATTTAATTCCTCTTGCTGTTGCTTCCAAAGCGACATGAAGAGAATCTAGAATGCCTGACTCTTTATTCGTTGCTTCGAATCCTTTGGCATTAATCATATCCATTTTGGCTTTGATGGCATCGTATCCTTTAATCATCGTTTCGATATCGAAGTCATCGACACGAATTGAGAAATATGCGACATAATACCAATTTGGATGATGGACTTTAAACCAAGCGATACGAAGGGCACTCATAACGTATGCACAAGCATGGGCTTTTGGGAACATATATTGAATTTTATGACAAGACTCAATATACCAGTCCGGAATGTTTGCTTGTTCCATCTTTTCTTTCCAAATTTTCCATTCGTCTGGAATCTTTTTGGCTTTGCCTTTTCTTACAAATTCCATAATCTTGAAGGCATCTTTTGGAGCCATACCGTAGTTCATTAAGTTTACCATGATGTCGTCACGACAACCGATAACGTCTTTGAATGGTACGACGTTGTTTTTGATTAGTTCACTGGCATTTCCAGCCCAAACGTCAGTTCCGTGGGAAAGGCCTGAAATTTTTACTAGTTCTGAGAATGTCTTCGGTTTGGTTTCTACCAACATGTTAATTACGAATCTCGTACCTAGTTCTGGAAGTCCTAGCGTTCCCGTTGGACATTCGATTTGTTCTTCGCTTACACCAAGTGATGTTGGACTCGTTAATAGAGAATATACTTCTTGATCATCAAACGGAATCGTTTTGACGTCGATACCTGATAAGTCTTGTAGTTTTCTTAATACGGTCGGATCATCGTGTCCTAGAATATCTAGTTTTAAAACGTCTTGGTCGATGGCATGGTATTCAAAGTGGGTTGTCTTCCATTCGGCGGTTGGATCATCGGCTGGGTATTGGAATGGTGTAAAGTCATATACATCCATGTACTGTGGAATAACGACGATTCCACCTGGGTGTTGGCCAGTCGTTCTCTTGACACCGGTACAGCCGGCGGCAATTCGCTCTACTTCAGCCGTTCGCATGTTCGTGATACCTTTGTCTTCGCAGTAGCCTTTGACATATCCGAAAGCGGTTTTTTCGGCAACGGTACCAATCGTACCGGCACGATATACGTTTTCTTCGCCAAACAATACTTTGGTATAAGCATGGGCACTGGCCTGATTATCACCTGAGAAATTCAAGTCAATATCGGGTACTTTGTCAGCATTAAATCCTAAGAAGGTTGCGAATGGCATGTCTTGCCCTTCCTTTCCTAGTGGTTCGCCACATTTCGGACAAACTTTATCAGGAAGGTCGTATCCACTTGAGAATGTCTTAGAGTAAGCAACGCCATCTGGGCCGATAAACTCAGAATATTTGCAGGATTCATTTTTACACAAGTAATGAGCTGGAAGCGGATTAACCTCAGTAATTCCCATCATCGTTGCGACGAAGGAAGAACCAACGGAACCACGGGAACCTACGATGTAACCATCTTCATTCGAATGGCGTACCAATCTTTGGGCAATTAGGTAAATCGGATCGAATCCACCGCCGATAATACCACCTAATTCTTTCTTTACTTTTTTGGCAATCTTATCATCTGTTTGTTCGCCGTCTTCTTCGGTCCAATTCGCTAGAACGTGTTCTCTTACTAGTTCTTTGACGGAATCGAATCCTTTTAAAATGGTCTCGTGTAATTTGGCATACGATTTTGCTTCTTTTTCCTCGTCTGTTAGATTTGGTTCTTCTTCCTCCACCTTTTGCTTACATAGACGATAGACGATGTCACCGTAAAGTTCGGTTGCAATCCGCGACTCGATGTTGTATGGAAGTGGATCTCCGTACCAATCGGCTGCTTTCGTATAAACTAGTTCCGTTACGACGGCTGGACAGTCTAGATAACTTTTGCCATCGTCACTGCGCACTTTTGGTGAAAATGGAATACCACCCGTATCGATGATGACTTCTAGGATTTCACACATATCAGCAATCTTATTAGGATTTTCAATTACGATTTTATGACGTTCTTCTTCACTGATAAATGGGAACGCTTCTAACATCTCATCAGTCGTTCTAAAGTATTGATTTGGTATTTCTTTGATATCGCTTTTTGCTAATGGATGACGTCCTCCACCTGGTACTTTTTGGTTGACGATAATCTCTCTATAGATTCTGTCTTCGGGATTCAATTGATGAACGTCGCCTGTTGCTACAATCAGTTTACCAGCTTGCTCGGTAGCAGAGATAATCTTCTTGATGTTTTCCACAACTTCTTGTTTGGTATCGAAGTCATGGGTATCCACCAAATGTTGGTATACTTCTGGTGGTTGTACTTCGACATAATCATAGAAACTGATAATGTTGGTAAGTTCCTGGTCGCCTTTACTTCTAGCGGCACTGAAAACTTCACTTTCATAACAGCCGGAACCGATTAAAAGCCCTTCTCGCAAAGCTTCTACTTCACTTCTTGGAATGCGTGGAACTTTGTATAAGTATTTCGTATTTGCTAAGGAAATCAAACGGAATAGATTTTTTAATCCCGTTTTGTTTTTTGCCAAAACGTTGATGTGATGCGTTACACCATATTTATAAATTTCGTCTTTGGCAACGAGACGATTAAAGTCTTCGATGGTCTTGTAATTGTTGGCATCTAACTTCTTTAACATTTTATAAAATACGAGAGCCGTTCCTTCGGCATCGTAATCTCCTCTATGGTGAGCAGATTCATCCCAAGGAACGTCGTAACGTTTTACTAAGGCACTCAAGCTGTGTCTTGCATACGTGTTATCCAATGTTTGAGATAGTTTCAACGTATCGATAATCGTATTCTTGAATTCGCCTAAATTGTATTTATCCATAGCTGCTAGCACGAATGAGGTATCGAATTTAGCATTGTGAGCGACGACAGGAGCATCTCCCGTCCAGGCAAGGAAACGTTTGACCGCGTTTTCTTCATTATCTTTATCTTTTAACATCTCGTCGGTGATGTTCGTAATTTCTGTAATCTTCGTAGGTAGTTTTCTACCAGGATTGATCAGTTCATCGAAGCGGTCAACAATCTCGCCTTGATGCATCTTGACAGCACCAATTTCGATGATAGAGTCTCCGCCCGTGGCATTGAACCCAGTCGTCTCTAAGTCGAATACGACGTAAGCTGTATCTAGTAATGGTAGACTGCTAGGTCTAATGACGATATCGACGGAGTCATCTACCATCATAAACTCAGCACCGTAAATTGCCTTGAACGGTTCTTGTCCTTCTTTTAAATGTTTGTTATAGTCCGTTACATAATGGAACACATCTGGGAATGCTTGAACGGCATTGTGATCCGTTACAGCGGCTGCTTTGTGGCCCCAACTCACTGCTTGGCGGATGTATGCTTTGGCATCCATGACACCATCCATTTGACTCATTTTCGTATGAGCGTGTAACTCGACTCTCTTTTCTGCATTTTCATCTTTTCTGCTTTCATCCGGGTGATCGTACTTCATGATGTCTCTTGCATTTAACACGATTTCTTTGGCAAACGCATCATTTTTTGTATACCCTCTGATGATAAACCATTTACCTGCTTTCAATTCTTTTTGCAGTCTTGCATATTCTTCGTCATCGCGAACGAACACCTTGCAATAAATACTGTCGGTGTAATCTGTAATCTTCAGTGTAATAATTTTAAAATCCGTCTTAGATGACTCAAATAAATCGACACCGAAGACGTTGGCTGCAACCGTGATGTTGTTGTCTTCGCCCACGATACTTTGGATAGGAACCGGTGTATCTTTTATCGTTCTTCCTAGTACACAGTTTTCATCGGGAGCCGTCTTTTGGGCACGGAAGCCGTTACTCTTCGGTTTTTCTGTTTCTACTTTTTTAACTGGTTCGACAATTCTTGCCGATTCGACTGATTCTTGAATTTTTTGTTTCGTCTCCGCACTTTTTTCTTCATTCATGATGATTCCAATTTTAGAAGTGAATCCATAGTCTCTATAAAAGTCATTGATTTTATCGATCATTTCTTCTACTTGATGACGTTCTGCTACATTGGTAACTTCGATATTGTACGTATCGTCATCGCTCACTAAATTATCTTTAAAGATCATCGACATCCGTTGGACATCTTTTACTTTTTCTAATGTCCGTTCATAGTACTCAGGAATTTTAGAAGAATCCTCTTTTTCTACTTCCACTTCTAACCGAATGTTCAGTACCATCTTGTATGCTTCTTTTAGGGCATCTTCCAAGGCAAAGAACAACTCACTAGAAAAGTTCGTCGGATTTTGCAACACGAACGTCCATTCATGATTTTTTTGTTTTACATGAATCTGTTTTAGAGAAGCATATAGTAATTCTTGTTTATATTTTGCATCTAATGAAATGTATCCTAATAACTTATTTAATTCTTCCATACGGTACCTTCTTCTAGATGATTTCTAAGTCATCGATTCTTAAAATTTGTTTTTGATTGCGGATACAGAAATCGATAAATCCAATTAAATCGATTTTAGATAGTTCTTCTTCTATTTTATACTCTTCAATATCAAATGCAATTTTGTCTCTCATCATGTACTTTGTTAGGGTATCTTCTGTTGCCCCTAAATACATTAGCCAATACGGATAGATTTGTTTCTTTAAAAACTTTAATGTCGGGTCTCCCATTCCTGCGGTGTAGTTCGATTTTCCTGTAATTCTCGTATAAAGTTCATTATTGATAGCAAGTTCTAAGACAGCTTTTAAGATATCTTTGTATTCTGGTTTGTAGTTTCCAATTTTATATCTTACTGTCGAATAGACGATACTTAAGATAGCACCTAGCCCACTTTGCATATCGCTTTCTCTCCCCCAAACGATGATGTTTTCTTCGTTTGCATAATCGTAGTAGACGACATTCATTTTGGGTGGTACGACTAAAATTTGATATTCTGTATCAAAAGGCATTCTCGTAATTTCCAATAAATTTTTGGCAATCGCTTTTTTATTTTTATCCCAGACTTGCATCAAAAAGATACGGTGCTTGTCGGCATCTTTTTTGATTTTTTCATACATTTTCGATTCCAATGCTAAATTGTAAATCGTATCGTCGTCCGGAATGAAATTTTTGATGTTGCGAATCATCATTCTTTGATCATTTTGTAAACTTTCATACTGCTTTCTATATTTTTTCCAAACAGTCGTTTTAAAATCTTGACTTTCCGAAGAGATAGAGGCACCAAACAGTAGGTTCCAAATGATAATAAAATCGTTTGTCATAAAATTCAATACCATAATCCCACTTCCTTACTAACTATATATAAATATAACATACTTGCTGCTCATTTGAAAACAAAACTTGCTGGTTATTTGAAAATAATAACCGTTTTACGACTGGTTCAAATGAGAGTCCAAAATGAAAAGACTTTTGGTAAAAAGTCTTCCCTATTTTACTTTGTTAAATGAGTGATGTAAGCCTCTTCAAATGCTAAGGCTTGCTCTTTCGTTACCGGCTTCAATTCTTGTCCATTTTGGAAATAAGCCGTCAGTTTTTCATCTAACATTTCTTCTTGTAAATTACTTCGATCTTCTAAATAATGAATGATATCGATTCCATCTGCCACAATATGTCGCATGTATTCTTTGGCTAACTTTTTGGAGTTCGTCATATACTTGGTTACAAATTGCATTTCTGGTCCTTTTTCCATCAGTGCCGTAGCATATTTACCTTTGCCATCATCTAGGAACGAGATGCCTAAATGGCGCATTACTTTTTTGGCGATGACTTCGCAAATTTCACAATCTAGATAATCAAGAACCGTAACTTCGCCTGTACTACGCGTGTATTCCATCGTCGTAAAACCTTGATAGTAATCTTCTTTTAAGGTTGTCTTTCCAGTAAAGAATAAGCGGTCTCCAATCGTAACGGGATCCGTGTATGTCGTACTGTTTACTTCTAGTACACTCAAATTCTTATGAGGAATAATTGTCGTTCCCATATAGCTTGCTAGTTGAGTATAAAACTCTTTTGTTACAGCGACCGAATTTGAGAAATCGATACCACCAATTTTTTCTAGTTTTCCAGATAGTAAAATTTCTTTTTCTTCTAATATTGCAATTATGCTTTCGTAACGATTATCCGCACCTTGATAGACAATATTTACAGATGCCGGACGAATTTTTTTATAATCTAGACTCGTTACGGATACGCCGTTTACTTGAATCGAATCATCCTCTCCTGGTACGAAGTCCTTTAAGCGAATCGTCTTTATTTCCGATAGTTTTGCTAATGTGTACCTGGCGCTTACCATGCCATCTGTTAAATGTTCAATTGCAATGGCATAATCAATTGCTTGGTCAATGAAATCGATGCTCGGTTCTACTGATGGATTCCAGTGACTATTGGGTCCTAAAAAGTGTTCAAACTCCTTACGCAATTCTTCCTTCATCTATAATTCCTCTACTTTCATAAAGTTGGTGTATCCGGCTGTCGCTGGAAATCCTCCTGTAATAATTACTAAATCTTTTTCTTTTAGAGATAGTTCTTTGGTAATCACTTTTTTACATCCGATTACGATTTCATCGGTCGTTAAGAAATGTTTGGTTTTTGTCGGATAAATTCCATAATGAAGAGTCAAAGAACTGACTGTCTGATCATCTGGAGAGGTTGCCACGACGGGAACAGGTGGTCTAAACATACTCATTTTTTTAGCAGTATAACCAGTATTCGTAGCGAGAATAATTCCTTTGATATTTAAGTGATTTGCCATATCTACGACTGAGTATGCGATGGAAGATGTGACATCTTGTAAATCTGTCACGTTCATATCGCGCAATATTTTTCCGTAATCTAGTTCTTCTTCGGCTACTTCGATGATATTTGTCATCATCTGTACAGACTCTACGGGATGGTTACCAAGAGAGGTTTCTTTATTTAAACAGACAGCATCGACACTATCCATAACGGCATTGTAAATATCGCTAATTTCAGCCCGAGTTGGAATGGTACTCACCATCATAGAAGTTAACATCTCGGTAGAAACAATGGCTAGTTTATTTGCTAGATGTGCTTTTTTTACAATCTGTTTTTGAATTCCTGGAAGACGTTCCAAAGACACTTCGATACCTAAATCTCCTCTTGCAATCATAATTCCATCACAAAGATTAATAATTGCATCTATATCTTCTAATGACTGTTTATTTTCAATTTTTGCAATCAATTGGATGTGCTCGTCATCTTCTTCGATTAAAGCATCGGTAATATCTAATATATCCTCGTGACTACGAACGAAAGATAATGCTAGAAAATCGACACCTAAACGATGAGCAAAAGCGATATCATCGCGATCTTTTTGACTCACATATGGAGCAGATAGATGGATGGTTGGAATATGAACAATCTCTTTGTTCGTCAATTCACCGCCCTTGACTACTTTGCAAATTAACGTTTCCGTCATCTTTGCTGTCACCTCTAATTCGGCGGTGGCATCTCCAAATAATAAATGCGTTCCTTCACGTACGTCTTTTAATAAATTTGAATATAAAATGGAGAATCCTTCTTTCGTTCCAACACGCGGTTTATTATAAATTTCTATTTCACTACCCTCTTTTAAAGTGATATGTCCATTATCAAGTGTTCCGACGCGCAATGTAGGGCCACTGTTTTCCACCATAATTCCACAGACCAGTCCTAATTTGGATGCAATGTCACGAACTTTTGCAATCATTTTTTCACAGTAGTCGTAGCTTAACGAACCTAAATCAAATCTTGCCACATTCATGCCATTTTGCAACATCTGTTTGATTTCTTCATCGGTTTGATGAAGGCCAATCGAGCATACAATTTTTGTCTTTTTCATACTTGCTTCCTCCAATCGATTCTACATTCATTATACTATAGAAATTTCATTTCTAATGAAAAAAAGTCTTTTTTTGAAAGACTTTTATACAGGACTTTACGAAATTGGTTCGATTTTACGAACGATAATTTGATATTGGTCGAGACGTTTTTCGACGTTTCCTATTATTTTTAAAATCATTCCCTTTTGGATATCTGGGTAACTAGCAAATACCTTTGGGAATAAAGTGAACTCCATCGAACCGGATTCATCGCTTCCAGTTAGGAACATCATCGCGTCTCCTTTTTTGGTCGTAATCTGTTTCGTATTATCGACAAGAACAATTGTCGTTACGATCTTATTAAAGTAATTTGGCGTATCCGTTAGATGAATGGCATTTGGAGTTTGTTTTAAGTAAGATGTCGTCGGGTGATTATTTAAATAAATTCCAAACGTTTCTTTTTCTTTCACTAGTAAAACTTCTTTTGGATACTCGGAAACGATTTCTAGTTCTGGTTTCATGATGAATTCTGGATTTAAGTCCTTGGCTAAATCGACGTAATTCATAATGGCATCTAGATTGTAATATAAGGTTGCCGTATTATAATGAAACGATTTGAAACATCCAGCATCGATCAATGTCTCCATGACTTTTCGTGTTAAGCTTCTAGAAGCCGCGCGAGAGGCAAAGTCAAAGATATCTTGAAATGGATGATCATTTCGGGCCTTTATGATTTCTTCACTAGTCACAATGCCGACATTATGAATGGCTGATAAGGGATAGCGGATGCCATCACTTTCTGGAATATAGCGAATTCCTGATAAATTAATATCGGGTGGTAAAATGGCCAAATGACGAGCTTTTGCTTCGTTGATGTACTCTCTCGTTTTGTTATCGTTACCAATGACACCGGAAAGTAGATTGGAATAGAAATACTTCGTGTAATGTGCTTTTAAATAAGCCATTTTAAAGGCGACTACCGAGTATGCGACAGAGTGTGATTTATTGAACCCGTAGTTTGCAAAACGTAAAATCAAATCGAAAATTTCTTTTGCTTTCGCCTCTTGATACCCGCGATGAATGGCACCGGATATAAACTTCGGTTCTTCTTTTTTTAAGACGTCCATCTTCTTTTTACTCATTGCTCTTCTTAAGACATCTGCTTCGCCAAATGAGTACCCAGCGACGACGTTTGCAATCTGCATGATTTGTTCTTGGTAGATGATGATTCCGTTTGTGCTTTTCAAAACATTTTCCAAAGAAGGGTCGATGTACGTCACCGCTTCTTCTTTGTGCTTTCTTCTGATGTAGGAATCGATATTGACGGCAGGACCTGGTCTAAACAGAGCGATGGCGGCGACGATATCGTCGAATGAGTCTGCTTTTAAATTTCGTAAGAAGTTTTTCATACCAGCGGACTCAAACTGGAAAATACCGGTCGTATCGGCCGTTTGAAAGATTCGAATCGTATCTTTGTCATCTAAAGGGATATGGTTGAAATTGATTTTCTTACCCTCGTACGTTTCAATATCTTTTAAAATATTCATAATCGTCGTTAAGTTGGTAATTCCTAAAAAGTCCATTTTTAGAAGACCTAATTCTTCTAGGTAATTCATCGTGTATCCAGTTAGATACATATCGTCACTTTTGATTAATGGGACTAACTCATCCAGTTCTACTTGCGACATGACGATTCCAGCCGCATGGGAAGAAGTATGACGTGGAAATCCTTCGATTCGCATCGCCACTTTTAACATTTTCTTTAACGAGTCATCCTCGTCTATCTTTTGTCTGAACCGCTCGTTTTTTTGATAAATTTCTTTTAACGACTCCTTACTCATGGCTGGAATTTCTTTACAGACGGAATCGACTTTGTAAAGTGGGATGTTAAATACACGAGAGACATCCCGAATGGCTTGCTTAGCGGCTAAAGTTCCGAAGGTTACGATTCCAGCGACTTTCTTATGACCGTATTTATCTTTTACGTAGTCGATAATTTGATCTCTGTAAACATCTGGAATATCGGTATCGATATCGGGCATCGTAATTCGTTCTGGGTTTAGGAATCGTTCAAATAGAAGATCGTACTGTAACGGATCAATTTCGGTAATCCCTAGACAGTATGCGACTAGACTGCCGGCGGCACTTCCTCTTCCTGGGCCTACTAAGATGCCGTTTTGTTTGGCATAGCGAATAAAGTCGTACACCACTAAAAAGTAGTTTGCAAAACCCATTTTTTCAATGACGGACAATTCGTATTCTAAACGTTCTTTGTCTTTTTCTGTAACCGCACCACTTCTTCTTTTATAAATGCCTTTTTGACATAGCATTCGTAAGTATTCTGGGGCAGGTACATGGTCTTTCGTCTCATAAATGGGAAGAGATAATTCGTATTTTGGAAACTCTAGATTTATCATCGAAGTGATGACTTCGATATTTTTTAATCCTGTTTTTCCTGTATAATGATGCATCTCATTGGGAAGTTCTAACGGAAGGGCGTGAATGTTATAAGATGGATGATCGGCAATCGTCTTGCCATCACGAATACAGTATAAATATTCTAGTAACTCTCGTTCACTATTCTTTATATAAAGACGTTTCGGAGCAAATACGACTTTATCCGTTAGAAGAAGTTCTTCTTTGGCTTCCTCCAAATCCTGATAAGCCAAATAGATATCCATTACTTTGTTAGATAACGTATTCCAAGTACGCATATTTGCAAATGGAATTAAAAAGATTAAGTTCTCTTGATATTTTAAAACGTCTTCCATTTGGATATCTCGTTCACAAAGAATACTAGATAACTTTAGTAACCCTTTATAACCGGCATAGTTTTTAGCATAAGCGATGATTTCGCCACCATCTATCGTCATCGATAAACCGATGACCGGTTTGATGTTTTCTTTTTGACATGCCTTATAAAACTCCAAGCAAGCGAAGAGATTTGGATCGTTGATTCCTAACACCGTGATGCCGTTTTCTTTGGCATAAGAAATTAAAGAATCGATGGAAATGAGACTCGATAGTAACGAATAGTTCGTTTCAATGTTTAAAATTTGATTCATATTCCACCTTCTTTCTATTCATATTTTATCATACTTGCTATCTTTTTAATCATATTTTTGGTTTGAATCCCCTGTTTTTTCGTTTCAAATAAGCGGGTTCCCTTTGATTTTGTTTGACTTCTTCCCAATATTATGGTAAAGTTATAGACGCAAGTAATTTTTAGTAGAAAAAAAGGAGGAATTAACATGGCAGTAAACGTTTCAGAAAGAAAGCCATCTTTTGGAAATAGACGTTCTCATTCTTTACGTGCTACACGTCACAAACAAAAATTAAATTTACAAACTGTAAGATTAGAAGATGGTAGTAAAGTTAGAATGACTACAAAGGAAATTAAAACTCAAAGAAAAAACGTAAAAGCTGCTTAATTGCAGTTTTTTTGTGGCATTTTTGATTCACCTGTGATACGATTTTATTATCATGAGGTGGATTATGAAGAGTAAGATTTTTTCTAGTAGTATCGTTTCTTATCTTATCTGGTATTTCGTAGGAATTATTACCGTATTGTTAATCTCTACTATAGTCCCACTGATTCCTTTTTTTGTAACGAATATTTTTTTATTTATACCAGTCGATTTAATCCTTCTTTGGGAACTCGTGCGAGTTCCTGTCGAGAAAAAACAAGATGCATTGTTTATGAAATACAAGAACGCATTTATTCTTTGGTCTTCTCTTTTATACGTACTCGTATATTTCGTTCTCGATTTGGACCATTTGCATTTGATTTTAGATATCATCGCTCATATCATTTTAGCAATCGTTATCATCAGGCCAAAGTTTGCAGTGATGGAAAGTACCATTCAAAAAAACATTCAAGAGTATTTTAATGAAAAAAAATAGTATGGTGTTCATACTATTTTTTTATCGTAACTTCGTAATGGCTTCTTGGTAATTATCACTATTTAAAACATAGCTACCACTCACTAAAATATCGGCATCCCTCACATCATCTTTCGTTTCTGGATTGATACCTCCGTCAACTTCTAATAAGACAGGAATGTGTTCCCGTTCAATTTTTTCGCGTAATTTATGAAGCCTTGCCGTCGTATCTTTTAAGAAATCTTGACCGCCTTTACCTGGTTCGACACTCATGACTAGTACTAGTTCGATATCGTCGATATATGGATAAATCATCTCGACATCCGTTCCTGGTTTAATAGCGATTCCCGCTTTGATTCCATAACTGTGGATGAGATCAATTAACTTCTTGGTATCACTCGTTGCTTCTAGATGAAACGTGATGAATTCTGTATTGAGTATGGCATAATTTTTGATTTCTTTTTTAACATCCTTTACCATCAGATGAACATCTAGTCGTTTCGATGTGTATTTGTATATATTTTTCATGTCTTTAAAACGAAGCGTCTTTTCTTTTACAAATTTTCCATCCATAACATCAACGTGAATGTAGTCGGTATCAGTCACATTCAGTTTCATCAAGTCAGATGGAATTTTTTTACTACTCAAAAATGAGATGGAAGTTTTTTTCACCATTTTCGCCTCCTTTTATCCGGATTGGTAATGAGACGTCTGTAACTATCGTAACGACTTTTTAAAATCGTGCCCTTTTCTACTTCCTTTTTGATTTGGCATTCTGGTTCGTTCGTATGACTACAGTCTCTAAAAGGACACGGATAGTTTTTGAATTCAATCATCGCACTGGCAATCTCCAAGGGTTCGTACTCCGTAAACTCCAAAGCAGAAAAACCTGGTGTATCTAATACTTTACCACCGAATAAGTTCCACAGCTCGATGTGTCTCGTCGTATGTCTACCACGACCTAAACTTTCGGATACTTCACCAGTTTCTAAATTTAAATTCTCGTCTAGCTGATTTAACAATCTGCTTTTACCTGCTCCCGTTTGACCAGTGAATACGGTCGTTTTGTCCTGAAACAGTTTTTTAATTTCTTCTAGTTGCGTATTTTCTAGCACCGTGTATCCGATCTCTTTATAATACTTCATCGTCTCTCTTACTTTTTCTTTTACTTCATCACTTACTAAATCTAGTTTTGTCAATATGATGACCGGTGTAATGTGATTTAGTTCTAGTTGGACGATTAACTTATCCAGTAAGAACGGATCGAAGTCTGGTGTCTTTAAACTCGTTATGATAAATCCTTGATCGATGTTTGCAACCGGTGGACGTTTAATTTCGTTTTTCCGTTTTAACACTTCTGTAATTTGTTTTTTCTCTTCATCAAAAAGAACAAAGTCACCCACGTATGGATTAACTTTGTTTTTGCGGAAAATTCCTCGGCATGTGCAAGGAATCGTTTCATTTTCTGTACTTACAAAGTGAATATCACTTAAAATCTTTACAATTTGACCTTTCATAAACTCCCCTTACTGTGTGTTGTTGTCATCTTTTGAATCTTTTTCTGTATCGGATGTGTTATCCTCTTCTTCGCCATCTGCTGGTTTTCCGGAATCCGTAGGTTCTGTTGCAACTGTAATCTTAAGTGTCGTGCCACTTACAATCGGTGTATCGGAACTTCTAGATTGACTTAAAATCGTTCCAGAAGCGTAATCGCTCGTCTCTTGATAATCGATTGTCAAAGTGATGTTGTACTGATTACAGAAGTTTTTTACATCGTCGACCGTCCATCCTTCTGTTACGAAATCTGGATATCCATCGATGATATTCGGAATATACAATGTGATGGAGTCGCCTTCACTTAACGTTTCTCCGGCAGCGACAGATTGACCAATAATCTCTTGTTCTTCGTACTCGCTTGCATTATCTTCGATGTCTCGTTTTTCAATATTGACTTTAATTTGATACATACTTTCTAATAACGTTTTAATTTCAATATAATTTTTACCCGTATAGTCTTCTACTGTTAAAACGGTTTTGCCGGTCGATTCTACAATCGTAATCGTCGTACCTTTTTTTATCTTACGACCAGCCTCTGGATCGGTACGAATGACGAGTCCTTTATCGACATCCGCACTTTCTTCCTTCACAGTCGATGTTGCCACTGCAAAGCCAGCTTCTTTTAGTTCATTTTCAGCATCGATGACACTCATGTTAGCAACATTTGGAACAACGATGTCTGGAACTTTAGTAAGTTCTGGAATAATTAGGAAAATACTAGCGATTCCAATTACGATTAGTGAAAATAGAATTGCTAAGGCAACGACGACTTTAGTCGATTTAGAAGATTTCTTAGGAGGTTCCTCTACCGGTGGCTCGTCTGGAACTTTCTTTGCAATCTCTTCTGTGTTTTCTTTTTCTTCTTTCTTGACTTCTTTTTTCTCTGGTTGTTTTTTGCTTTCTTTCTTCGTCTGTTTAACCGGTGTATCGTCATTCGATTTGATATCTTCTTCGTGTTCTGGATATTTGTACGTTATCTTCGGTTCATTTAGACGATCTTCATCCAGTGCCGTCAACAAGTCTTCGTGCATTTCTTTCGCATCATGATAACGGTTTTTCGGATTTTTAGCCGTCGCTTTTAAAATGATGTTTTCGATGCTTTGTGGAATGGCTTCGTTTTGTTTCCTGACACTTGGTAGCGGTTCTTTAATCTGTTTCATAGCAATTTCTACGGCATTTTCTCCTTTGAACGGAAGTTTACCGGTTAATAATTCATAGAACAGAATTCCCATCGAGTAGATATCACTACGAATCGTGGCACCTTTTCCCAATGCTTGCTCTGGTGGTAAATAATGAACACTTCCCATGACGGAATTCGTCTGTGTCAGTTGTGTCGAATTTAATGCCATGGCAATTCCGAAGTCTGTAATTTTAATTTGACCATCGTCTTTAATCAATATATTTTGTGGCTTTAAATCGCGGTGAATAATGTAACTATCGTGTGCATGAGAAATTCCATCGGTTAATTGTAACATGATATCCAAGGCCTCCGACAAAGTTAAACTGCCTCGTTTTTTCACGAGTTGTTTGACTGTTTTCCCTTCGACATATTCCATGACAATATAGTAGATACCGTTGTCTTCTCCAACATCGTACATTTCGACAATATTCGGGTGGGATAAGGAAGAAGCGGCCAAGGCCTCACGTTGAAAACGACGTACGAACTTTTCATCGTTCGATAGATCGCCACGTAGTACTTTGATGGCGACATCCCGATCTAAAATCGTATCGTGTGCCAAGTACACATTGGCCATACCACCTTCTCCTATGCTTCTTACAATTAAGTATCGATCACTAATCTTTTGCCCTTTTATAATCATTCTTTATTCACCTTCTTCATCTCTAATCAAATATGCAATAGAGATATTGTCGGTTCCTCCTCTATTGTTTGCTTTTCTGATTAGTTTAATGACTTTATCCGGTACATCTAAATCACTCAACAGTACCTTTTGAATAGATGCTTCGTCTAACATATTCGTTAAGCCGTCGCTACAAAGTAAAATTGCAGAAACTTTCATATCACAATCGAAAATATCGATATCGATTGGATTGTTTGCTCCCAGTGCTTTCATCAAGACATTTTTCTTAGGATGATCTTTTGCTTGTTCTTCGGTCAGTTCACCTGCCGATACCAATAAATTGACTAACGTATGATCATACGTAACTTTATGTAGTTTATTATTTTTCATCACGAATCCAGAGGAGTCCCCAATATTACCACATAGTAGATACTCTTTGGTTAGTATTGCTACAACTAAAGTCGTGCCCATTCCTTTACTTTCTGGATGCGTTTTTACGTGATCAAAAATCAACGTATTAATTTCCGTAACGGCTTCTCTTAACCAATCGACTGCCTCTTGTTTCGATAAATTTTGAAAGGTATCGTTAAAGTGTTTTCCCAAATACCCAATGGCGATGGAAGATGCAACTTCCCCGGCGGAATGTCCACCCATGCCATCTGCAACAGCCATCAAGTATTCGTTATTTCTATTTCTTACAATGATGACACTGTCTTCGTTGTGATCTCTTACTTTACCGGAATCCGTCAAATAAAACGATTTCATTCTTCCATCTCCTTTTTACTTCTAAGTTGCCCGCAGGCAGCACTAATTTTGCTACCGAACTCTTTTCGTTTGGTTACGCTTGTATGATTCTTCTTTAGTATATCATAAAACTCGCGAATCGTCTCTTCTTTACTTCGTTTATATCCAATATTTTCTGTTTCGTTATACGGAATTAAATTGATGTAACAATTCATACCGCTCACTAGTTTTGCTAAGCTTTCCGCACATTCTTTGAAATCGTTAATTCCTTGTAATAAGATGTACTCGAAAGTTACCCGACGATTCGTTTTGGCAATGTATTCTCGAATCGTTTGCATCAAGTCCTTTAATGGATACGCATTGGCAATCGGCATAATCTGACGTCTTAATTCATCAGTTGGAGCATGTAAACTGATGGCAAGATTTACTTGATACGGGAAGTTCATAAACTCTTTAATCTTAGGAATCAATCCGCAAGTTGACACCGTAATGTGTCTGGCTCCTATCGCTAGCCCTAAATCATGGTTGATGATTTCTATAAACTTCGTCACCTCATCGTAATTATCGAACGGTTCGCCAATTCCCATCAAGACGACGTGAGAAACGCGATCCCCGATATCTTCTTGAACTTGTAAAATCTGTTCGGTCATCTCACCGGCCGTTAAATTACGTACTTTTTTAAGACGTCCACTTTCGCAGAATTTACAGCCCATATTGCATCCGACTTGGGTTGAAATACAGATGCTATTGCCGTAGTCGTGACGCATCAAAACGGCTTCGATTTTCTCACCGTCCTGTAAAAAAAACAAGTACTTATTTACTAGGGTATCCCGTTCTACTTTCTTTAATTCCAATGTCCGCAAATAAAAATCGTTCTTTAATAATTCTATGACATCTTTTTTTAAATTTGTCATATCATCGAAACTTGTTACGTTTTTCCGGTACAACCAATCGTATATTTGCGTCGCCCTAAATTTTTTATCGTTATGACTTAAGAAGTATTCTTCCAAGTCTTTCAAACTCATTCCATATATACTTTTCATAATAATCTCCACATCATCATTATACCATATCTCGATTTATTATTTCGCCGGATTTCCGTGCTTCTTTCTATTTTTTGTCCCTTTTTAAAAATTCCACTAAAAAAGACACTTTCAAAAGTGTCAATTAGTGTCTAATTACGATCCAATTGAGAAATCTTCTACAGTACCGAAATTAGAGTATGTCAAGTCGATTGTCAATGACGTAATGGCACCAGATGTGCTACTAGTGATGAAATTGTTTAGGTCATAATGAATGCTAGTAACTTGATCATCTTGAACGGTAAAAGAAATGGTATCCGCTGGAACAGTAATGACACTCGTTGGATCATAAAAGCTTTCCGGATAAACGATATCGTAAATGTCACTTGCATAAATATTAGCTGTCACTTGACTTCCTGTATTTTCTTCAATCGATGCATAGTCTAATAGTGATAATACATTATCGATATCCATAAATTCTTGGTACTGATATGGATTCTCTACAGTTGCATAATTGCTATTAAAATAAGAATCATTTAATTTGTAGAAAGCAGATGCTACACCATTTTGAACTCTTGTAAACGATTCTTTATTATGATACGTTTTACCAATATAAGTTGTGGTAGAACCGTTTGCTGTAATCGTATAACTAAATTCGTAATTGGCATCTAAAATATTTTTAAATTCTTCTTTATTTTTCTCTACGTCTGAAGTTACATCTGGAGTTTGAAATGGATTGGGGGTAGCAGTAGTAGTCGGATTATTCGTTGAATTATTGTTGTTTAATCGTAAAAATAGCAATAGAACAACAATAATAATCATACAAACTGTAAAACCAAAAATAGATCCTTCTCGCGTATTGGTATACTCTCTTGTCTCTTTCACCTTTTCTTTTGTATGATTCCATCTATCTTTCATTGCTCCCATTATTCAAACACCTTCCCTAATAATTCGTTGGCATCTGTTCCATTAAAGTAATCTTTTACTTTCATTTTCTTTTTACCGGCTGGTTGAAACTCCGTGATTACAATTTCACCATCCCGCGTACTGACACCGAAGCCATCTTTATAAATTCTAGAAATTTCGCCATTTTTTTTACTTGTATAGAAACTGTCGGTGCGGTAACATTTATAAATTTTGACAATGTTTCCATCTAACATGGCGTATGCTCCAATCTCTGGATCTAGGGCCCTGATGTGATTCCATAGTTCCAGCGTCGTTTCATGTTCAAAGTCCAAATGTTCTTCTTCCCTCGTTACATTGTATGCATACGTTACTTCACTTTCGTCCTGAGGAATCGGTTTGACTTTTCCTGCTATTAAATCTGGAATGGTATCCAAAAGTAATTCTTTCCCAATTTTACTTAACCGGTCTGATAAACTTTCCAAGTTATCATCTTGTGTGATGATCGTACTTTTTTGCGTTAAAATATCACCAGCATCCATTTTCTTAACCATTCTCATAATTGTGATTCCAGTTTCTGGGTACCCGTACATGACGGCTTTGTGAATTGGAGCACCACCACGAAGTTTTGGAAGTAAAGATGCATGCACATTGATGGCACCATACTTAGCACAAGTTAAAATCTCGTCTGGAATGATTTGACCATAAGCGCATGTGACGATTAAATCCGGTTTCCATGCTTTGATCTGTTCGTTGTCGTTTTTGATTTTTTCTGGTTGAAAAACTGGAATATCGTGACTTTCTGCCAATTCTTTAATTGGCGTCTTTTGAAGTTTATGATGCCTTCCTACCTCTTTATCCGGTTGGCTCACAACTCCAACTACTTTGTAATTTTCAATTAAACCTTCTAATATTGGGACTGCAAATTTTGGCGTTCCCATAAAAACAATTTTCAACATTCTCATCACCTAATTTCTATTATAAGTATAGCAGAGTCCCTTCGTTTTAACAATGACCAGGATTAAAATTAATATTGATTGTAAGTTTCGGATTTCCTTTATAAGCATCGATCATTTTGGTCAGCGCTATCATTAAGTTAGGTTCTTTTTGATACTTTAAGATGATGCCATAGCGGTAGACGTTGTTTACTTTATAAACCATTGCTGTAGAGGGTCCTAACAAAATGGTATTTTGTAAATATTTTGACAAAGCTTTGGCAATTTTTAAAGATTCTCGGTAACACAGTTGTTCTTCTTTTGATGATATTCCAATCGATACTAAATAGTAGTATGGGGGATACTTTAAAATTTTTCTGATTTTCATCTCTTCTTGGTAAAAACCAATGTAATCATGGCTGGTCGCATGAACGATGGCATAATGCGTCGGATTAAATGTCTGTAAGTATACTTCGCCTTCTTTTTTGCTACGTCCTGCTCTTCCTGATACCTGAGATAAAAGGGAAAATGTCGTCTCACTACTTCTAAAATCTGGAATGTTTAAAGAAGTATCAGCATTGATGATACCGACTAGGGTTACGTTTTCAAAATCCAGTCCTTTGGCAACAATTTGAGTTCCTAAAAGGATATCATACTCGTGATTTTGAAATGCCGTTATCATCTTTTTATGAGAACCTTTTTTGGAAGTGGTATCGATATCCATCCTTAATACCCGCACAGCTGCTGGTAAATATTTCTGTAACTCTTCTTCAATTCGTTCTGTTCCAACTCCTAGACGAGATAAGGAATGTTCATGACATGATGGGCATTCATCCGGAAGATTTATAGCATAGCCACAATAGTGACAACGCAAATTGTTACTACTTTTATGATACGTAAGCGTAATATCACAATGGGGACACTTGATGGCATAGCCACAGTTTTTACAAGAGATAAACGATGCATAGCCGCGTCTATTTAACAGCAGAATCACTTGTTCTTTGTTTTCTATCTTTTTTTGAATGGCTTCTAACAACTCTTCTGAAAAATGGCCTTTGGCGTGTTTAAAAGACTCGTTCATATCGATGATATGTACCGTTGGTAAAGCATGATGGTTCACGCGATGAGGAAGTTTCAGTAAATGATAGACGCCCTTTTGAGCTCTTGCATATGCATCTAATGACGGTGTTGCACTACCCATGATTACTTTACAACCCGGATTTAATTTTGCTCTACAAATCGCCATATCTTTAGCATCATACCGCGGATTTACCTCATCTTGTTTATAAGAATCACTGTGTTCCTCATCGATGATGATGAGTCCAACATTCTTTAACGGAGCGAATAAAGCACTTCTTGCGCCGATTACAATTTTGGCATTTCCATCTCTAATTTTTCGCCATTCATCGTATCGTTCGCCATCACTTAAAGCACTATGTAAAACGGCAATGATTTTGCCAAAACGAATTTGAAACCTACGAATCATCTGTGGTGTCAAACTGATTTCGGGCACTAAAACGATTGCGGTTTTATTTTGTAATAGCACATCGTCAATTAATTCCATATAAACTTCTGTTTTACCAGAACCAGTGACACCATGTAACAGATAGACAATATCGTTACTTTCTAGTACTTCTCTAACAACTTTCTGTTGTTCATCCGTAAGAGGTTTCTTTTCTGTCGCAACTTCTTCTTGTTCCAAGCGATATTCTTCTTTTTTGATTTCTTTTAAGACACCTTGTTTTAATAATGTCTTGATTGCAGAAGAAGATATTTTTAATAACTCTTCTCTAGAAACTTCTTTTCTATTTTGAAATAATTCAATTATTTTTTGTTGAACTGTATTCATCTTTTCTGGAATAAAGACCAATTCGTAAAAGGTTTTATATTTTTTCGAAACAGTTACGCCCTCATGAGCTTTCAATGCCTTTGGAAGCATCGTTTGATAACAACTAATCAACGTCGATAACGTATGTTCTTGCATGATTTTACCAAGTGCTAGCAGTTCATCATTTAAAACGATTTCATCATCCATGACGGCTTTGATTTCCTTTAAAGAGACAGATGTATCGGAATGATTTTTTTCATTTAACACGAATCCCTCTAATGTCGTATTTCCAAAGGGAACTTCTACTTTCATGCCTTTTTTTACTTTGTCTTTTAAAGTATCTGGAACTGTGTACTCGAATGTCTTATCGATATTCTTGTGGGATAACTCGACTAAAACTTCTGCTACCATAGACATTCCTCCTCACTATAAATTATACCAAGAAAAAAAGAGTTTACCCTCTACTTTTTCGTAAAAAAATCTCTTTTATTCCATGCGCAAGTCATAAAGCGAAAGGCCGCTTTGCGGTTTGTTAACCAATTGATTCTTGCAAACGGTTTGTTGTTCTTTAGCATCTTTTCTACCAAGAACTTAGCAATAACATCCGGATAATCGCCTAAGATATTGTAAACTTTCTTCGTCTTTTCAGGAAGTTCAAATTCATCTTCTCCCAGTGAATGGGTAATGAAATTTGTAATCATAATTCCAGGAGATAAGGCTCCAATCTGAATTGGTAGATTCTTCTCTTTGATTTCTTTGGCTGTTGCTTCTAAGAAATATGTAAGACCTCGTTTACTAGTTCCGTAGATGGATAAGCCTAGCATCATCGCATCATTGCTACCGTACCCTTCAATTCCGTAGATAGCACCGTGCCCTTGTTTCATCATTCTCTGAATCGCTAATTTCGTACCGATGATGGCACCTTTTAAATCGATATCCATCAATCGTTTGATTTCGTCACTGGAAACTTCCCAAATCGGAACCATGTGTTGATTGACACCGGCATTGTTGATAAAGATATCGATCGTTTGAAATTCTTTTTGTGTTTCATCTAACAAATGTTCCAAATCACTTTCACTGGTTACATCTGCTACGACAGAATGAATTTTAGCATCACTTTGAATTTTACTTAGTTCTTCTTTGGCACCTGCTAAAGACTCCTCTTTCAAATCAGAAATAACGACGTTATAGTTATTCTTTCTGAACTCTTTTGCTAATTCTAACCCTAACCCTCTGGCTGATCCTGTAATGACAACCGTATTCATGTTAACTTCCTTTCTTTACTAATTGAAGAGAACCTTCTGTCACTTTATCCTTTAATATTTGATATTTTCTCGGTAACATTAACAATTCATTTTCTTTTCCGATATATTTGTTTAACAGTGATCTTACTCTGCTTCTTCCACCAGCAGATATTTGCATTCCTTTCTTAGCTGTTACCATATTATGAGAATACAAAGCAACGATACCTGGATACGCAATTTGTTCTTGTTTCCAATCTGCTGCTACTTTTTCTAGAACCTTTTTTTCTTCGCTGCATAAAAACCAGGTCAGATACATCCGAAAGATTTCATCTTCATGAGTTTGATCTTTAAAGTCATTACACAAGTAATCTTCACAGAACAGTTCGATATCTGTTAAATTTAATTCCGTATATTCGCTATCCTGAAATAAACTGAAATCTTTTCCTTCTTTTTGAAGTTGATAATTAAATGGCATACTTCTCACCTCTATTGCCATTATAACACAAAAAATAGACAAATCGAAACATTTGTCTATTTATATTTATCCTTCTAGACGAATAGAGGTAATATATGCTTCTGCTGATCCGTCATTTTGGTTCCAACCACGGAAATGGACAGTTACTGTACTTCCGCTAATATTCCATTCATAGTGCCACGTGTGATCTGGTGTATCATTAGGATTATTTCCAGAAGCACTTCGACACTGACTGTCATCATTAACACATATGTCAATACCATCATAGTGTTTTTGCCAACCGTGCCCGTCGATGATAATTTTTGTTGCTCCGTTTGTTGGAATTGGACTACTACCGTAATATACACTTCCAGAGCCACCCCAATTAGTTAGCATACGAACAGAACCACAGCCACCGCTACCACCACCATTAGCAGTATTTCCGCTATTTGACCAAGTTATATTAGAACCAATTCCGTTACTGCATGCATCTCCTCCGACCACACTAAAGTTTGCATTAATTTGAACATTTTGATTTGCTGGACAAGCTGTACAATGACCCACATTATCACATACAGATCCAGGAGATTGATTGGTTAAATTTTGTTTACCCGAAAACTCTTTTGTTACGTTTCCTTGACAACCGCTTTCATTATCATGGCAAGTTCCAACTAACGTTACTTTTCCAAATACTGGTTGCGTTGTACCACCAGAGCTTGTACAAGTTGGTGCTGTTTTATCAATTCGCACAGTTTGATTACCTGGACACGTTCCTGAATTTCCTGCATTATCATAAATTGTTCCAGGAGACTCTGTCGTACTGTCGATATCTGTCGAATATTCTTTGGTAATTTTTTCTTCACGACATCCAGAATTCGTGTCACTACAAGTACCTGTTATGGTAATTGTTCCTGGGTTACTAGATTTATTAATCCAATCAGATGAACCGCCGGAGCTCGTACAAGAAGGAGGTGTTTTATCGACTAATAAATATGCTCTCGTAGTACCACTTTCGTGATTTGATGATGTTCCAGAAACCTGAGCATTATCCACTGCTTTTACATCGATTATTCCATCAAAAGTTGTTTTTCTAACAACAGTTGCCGTATATGCTATCTCACCATTTATTGTCGTTTCCGTAGCACCTACAGATTGCCAATTGCCAGAAGAACCATAACGATACATAAATTGTTTTACACCGGAACCCTCTGTACCACAATCTGACTTATCTGTCGCTGTGAACGTAATATAGACATCTTTTCCTGTCCAACTGCAATTCTCTCTTGTTGGACAATTATATACATCACCACTTTCACTGTCTGTGTGCATTGTAATCGTGACGTCACTCGGTGCTTTATCATCATATATTGTCACACCAAAGTTGTATTTCTCGCCAGCTGGATTTAGTACTTGTTTATAAGTATAGTACACTTTATAATTTCCAATGTTTTTATAATCGACACTAGTCGTATCTGCTGTTACGCGGTCGCCGATATCTTCGCCGTTATTCAACACAATTCCCTCTAACGAAATTCCCTGCGATGCCGCACTATCTTCTACGGTTGTACATTGTGGTACTTTGAAAGAGTTTGGAATTCGAATCATGAAACAATCATCTGTCGGATCATCTTTTACTTTATCACATTCTCCATCTGGATTATTTCCCGTTGTTCCACCTGTACAAAATGCGCTTGTAGATATATATTCTTGGTTTCCTTCCGCATCTGTTTTTCCACATTGAATACAAGCATGATACTCAAAATCAGCTGTAGCAAGACGTTTTACATAGACATTACCTGTACAAGTGTCATTTCCATCGCTATCTAATATTTCCGTCGTATACCCTTCTGTGATTAGATCTTGAATATTGACACTGAAAATTTGACCATTTTCTCTTGGCATTAAGCTTCTATGATCACTAAAATATTCCTGTCCTACTGTTTTAACTGACTCTTCTAATTGATCATAATAATCACTTCTTGCACTTTGTAGATAACTCACTACAGATGGTACGGCAATCACCATGATAATTCCCAAGATGACTAGTACTGCTAGTAGCTCTATCATCGTGAATCCGCGTTTTTCCTTTTCTCTTTTTGTTATCAATGCACTCACCTTTACTCTTCTTATCGTACTTATTATTAGTATATATGAGAAATTTTTTTTGTAAAGATTGCAAACAAAAAGATTGGCAAAGTACCAATCTAAAATAACTTAACTACATCATTGATTGTTACCAATAACATGAGTGCTAAAAGTAAAATAAATCCAACTGTATTTACTAAATTCTCTGTTTCTGGTTTTACTGGTTTTCTCTTAATTAGTTCAATTAGTAGTAAGAAAATTCTGCCACCATCCATAGCAGGAATTGGTAATAGATTCAAGAAGCCGACGTTGACACTTAACAAGGCAACTAAATAAAGCATGTTTGCTAAACCAGTTTCACTTTGGGCACCAACAATTTGATAAATGCCAACTGGACCAGATAATTGATCAAATCCAACTCTGCCTGTGAACAATGCTTGGAATGAAATAATCATCTGTTTGAATAGCGAACCGGTCTTTCTTGCTGTGTACGATAAAACGGACAGTACATCGTGTCTTACTTCATTATCGATTGTTACACCAATTCGGTACGTCGTTGTGCCATCCACTTCTTCAGCGATTGGCGTTACTTCATACGTCGTTTCGGTACCATCTTCTTTGGTAACATAGAACGTAACCGGTTTACTCATATCGGCAAGTTGCAAGAAAATTGCCAAATCGTCCGTCGTACTTACTTTGTCGTTGTTGATTCTCGTTACACGGTCACCTGCTTCTAATCCAGCTTGTTCTGCAGGGCCTCCAGTTTCTACACTACCAATAATCGGGTCTAGATTAGGAGCCCCTGCAAATGTTGCGATGAGTAGTAAAATGATAACGGCTAAAATAAAGTTGTTCATCGCACCGGCAACCATGATGATAAATCTTTGCCAAATTGGCTTGTTTTGTAGACAACGATCTTTTGGAACATCTTTGTCCATCTCGTCGTCTTCTCCTGCTAGGGCACAATATCCTCCAATTGGAATGGCACGAAGAGAATACGTTGTCTCTTTATTTTTTCCTTGACGTTGGAAGATTGCGGGGCCCATACCGATGGAAAACTCATGGACATATACGCCGAACAGTTTTGAGAATATAAAGTGTCCAAATTCATGGACCAATACAATAACGCCTAGTATTAATACAAAATAAATTAATGTTAACATTTTGCCTCCTTAGATGATAAATAAAAACAAAGACGATGCTAGGGCTACAAAAATAATACTATCAAAGCGGTCTAAAATACCACCATGCCCTGGAATTAAATTTGAGAAATCTTTTTTATTATAATATCGTTTTACAGATGAGAAAACGAGATCTCCCAATTGACCGATTAGAGATAATGTCATCGTAATAATTACGATATTTGTAATTGTCAGTTCGGTTGGAATGGCTTCTAAATAAAACATTGTAGCAAGAATCGTTCCCATAACGGTACCACCAATTAAGCCTTCAATTGTTTTATTTGGAGAAAACTTTTTCGATAACGGTGTCTTTCCTACTAAAGAACCGGTAACTAACGCAAAGATATCGGTAATACAAGTAATTAGGAACAAGTAAATTGCATGCATGACGGAATAGTTTCGAATGACGATCATCGAATTGAAACTCAAACCGATAAATAGGACGGATCCAAATAGGAACAAAGCATCGTTGATATTGTAACGGTCGTTATCGTCGACAATCAAAATCGGGATAAAGAACAACATCGCTAAGACTGCTAAAACCGTATACTCTAAATTTGCTACTAACGTATTTGAGTCACAATGATTTAAAATTAAACATGCTGTGGCAATGTAAGCAAACCACTTCATGTAATTGGGAATGTCTTTTTTATCGCGTCTTACTTTTAGCAGTTCGTACATACCGCCTGCACCCAATAAGGCCATCAAAAGGGCAAACGGAATTCCACCGATTAACAACAGCGGAATTACTACAGCTGCAACCAATACCCCACCCAATACTCTAATTTTCATCTAGGCACCTCCAAATCTACGATTCCTTTTTTGATATTCTTGAATTGCTAAATCAAGTTCTTTTTCATCAAAATCCGGAAATAGGACATCTGTAAAATAGAACTCAGCATAGGCCATCTGCCACAACATAAAATTACTGATTCGATACTCTCCTGATGTACGGATTAGCAGATCAATCGGTGGCAATTGTTGATATAAGTTCTGTTCTATCGTGTCGGAGTCAATGTCTGAAATTTGCAAAGACCCTTCTTGCACTTGCGTTGCAATCTTTTTGATAACATCTATTATTTCATCTTGACCACCATAGTTTAAGCAGACGTTAAATGTGTACTTTGTATTGTTCTTAGACTTTTCCATCATTTCATCCATTGCTTTTAATACCTTCTCAGGAAGTGGGTATCTTTTACCAGAAAACACAACTTTTACGCCATCTTCTAATAAAAATTTGAATTCATTCGTAAACATCGTAATAAATAGATTCATCAGTCCATTTACTTCTTCCTCCGAACGTTTAAAGTTTTCCGTTGAAAACGCAAATACGGACACATACGGAATTTCTAACTTCTCGATATATTTACACAATTTCTTTAACGTTTTGGCACCTTCTTTATGGCCTAAATTAGGTGCTAGGCCGCGCTTTTTTGCCCATCTACGATTGCCATCCATAATAATTGCTACATGCCTTGGCATATTCTTCTGTTCCATCTTATTCACCTACTATTCATTATAATACAACGAGCGTGTTTATACAAATAAAACTATCGTTGTTTTGTGGTAACTTTCGCTCTACTTTCATATAGTTCTTGTAACAAAGAATTGTTCCAAGCATTTTGATCTCGATCTATTTTTGCGTGCAATGCCGAAGTTCCATCAAACGGTTCCGCCGTAATAGTAATTCGATTGGTATGACGTGTCATTCTTCTCATAGTGCGAATTAATTTATCACTCATATTCGTTTGAATTCGATCGTGTATTTCACTATTTCCTCTTCTCTTTTCATCATCTTTAGTATGCTCGTTTACCATATCATAAAAAATTTCTTTTGCATTCCATCTTTCAATTAAAAAAGTTTCCAATGATACATCTCGAATACCAAGTGAATCCAGTGCTCCTAAAGAAAGTGTTAAGGCACATAGAAACGAATCCGTAATGTCTTTTACATTGCTAAAATCATCTGGTTCTTGTTTCAAATCAATTCCTTCTCCAGTCTTGCGAATTTGTCTACTTACTTTCTTTACAAACGGTGTATTTCCATCTTCTATCTTTTCTTTGGATTGCATAAATATACGCTGTATCATTTTCAATGCCAACTCGTACATAAGGAAAATGAAATACATCGTTTGGATTCTCTGGGTTTTCCAAATAAAAATGGAGAGCATATGGAGTTTCTTCCTGAATTCTTTCTTTTTTTACTACTAATCTTAAATTTGCATCTAGTGTAGATACATAACCAAGATCATTGGGAAAAGACAAAATTGTATCATCCTCTAAAAATGCAATCCGTTTCTTTAGAAATCGTTCTGGTTCTTTAAAATCTTCTAATGTCATATTGGCAAACAATCTCGCCATAATACTTTTGGGAATGTTGTCGACATCTTCAAAATCTTTTGAATCGTAAAAATCGATAGCTTGTTCTACATATTTTATCAGTAAGTCGTTCCATTCTCTTTCATTTTTAATTTCTAAAGTGGGCACCATCACATTTTGATAATTGGTTTTGGCCGTTGTAAGCACTTCTACTTTTCCGTCTCTTAATATATTAGTTGCAAACAAAATGTTATAAAACATATTACAGTCGATACGGCCTGTCGCTGCTTCCTTTATAAAATCATTATAAAACACATCTAGTATTTCATTCATATTTTTCACCAACTTCATTATACCACGATATCTTTCAAACAAAAAAGAAAGACAAGTGTCTTTCTAAAAGTGATCAATATTAATTTTTACTTTTTTATTCTCTTTTAAGTAACTGCTCGCTTGTACTAAAGTACGAATTGCATTGGCTACTTTTCCACTTTTTCCGATGACGCGTCCCATATCTGATTCGTCAATCATAACTTGAATGACGATTTCTTTGTCTGGGTTCTCACTCGGAAATTCTTTTACAGAAACTGCTTCTTGATTCACAGCGACTGATTTAATCAATTCTTCTGTTAATGCTACTAAATCCATAGATTAGTTTCCTTTTTTCTTAGATTCAGCAAATTTTTGGATAATACCAGCTTTGCTTAGTAAGTTCTTAACAGTATCGCTTGGTTGTGCTCCTAAATTTAACCATTTTAGAGCAACTTCTTCATTAATTTTTGTCTCATTTGCAATTGGATTGTAAGTACCAACTAATTCGATATACTGACCATCTCTTTTTGTATGAGAATCACTTGCAACGATACGATATGTAGGACGCTTTTTAGCTCCCATTCTTGTTAATCTTAATTTAACTGCCATGTTTTTCACCTCTTCTTTTCATTTGCATATATAATTATAACAGATTTTTATCATCTGTCAACCTTTTTTTGTTAACAGCATTCAAAAAAGATAACTGATAAGTTATCCTTTTTTATATTCAAATAGAGTTGATGGACGATGACCGCCGTCGCTTCTTACTTTCGTCGTTTTTTTAACTTTGTCTTTGATCATTCTTCTAAATGCTGGATCTAGTAATTCTTTTCCTAGAATTACTTCATATACTTGTTGTAATTCTCCTAAAGTAAAGTACTTTGGCATCATGTTAAATACGATGTCTGTGTATTCAATCTTATTTTTTAAACGATCGTAACCGGTTAAAATAACCAAAGCATGGTCGAATGCAATTTTATCGTTATCTATGATTTCTAATTCATATCGATTGGTTGTTTCATCTTTTAATATTTTCTTTGCGTGGTAAGTAATCGTTTCTTCTTCATTCTCTAGTGTTACATAAATCATATCGTTTTCTTCTTTGATATTTAAACGGTACCAAGAAGCACCTTCATATAACGTTTCACGTAACTGATTTTTATCGATTAAAGCCATGTACGCCGTACTTACTACGCGCATTCTAGGATCTCTTTTGACACTACTAAACGTGTACAGTTGTTCTAAAAAAACATCGTGTAAATTCGTCTCCTCAGCAAGGATTCTAGTTGCGGCTTCTTCTAGCGTCTCATCCATTCTGATAAATCCACCTGGTAGGCACCATTTGCCTTTAAAAGGAAAATCTTTTCGTTTGACTAACAGGACACTAAAGTACTTTTCTTTTAGTTTTCTATAATTTTCTTGTTTTCCATCAGAAACACTAAAGATTAAAATATCAGAAGTCATCGATAATCGGTCGAACTCATTTGGATTATAGTGACATAAAAATTCTTCTTCTGTTTTATATTCGCTCATGTTTGCACCTCCATCTATTTGCAGAGTTACTGCAGAACTATTTCATAATCCATATAGGCTTTTAACTAAGCCGTTTTTGTGCATTTATTTCATTTTACCATATTTTTCTTCAACTTAAAAATTTGTCTTGGATTTTCTCTATAAAGTGATATTCGTTGCGACGTACTAGATGAATTCCTTTTTTTGATAACGTTGTCGTGATTTTTTGAACGTCCTCGTACGTTTTATTTTCACCATCACGAGTAATTATGATACCGTTACTTTTTCTTGGAATCAATTCTACTTTGGTGCGAGATGGCAAGATGATAGAATTTCGTAACGTACGATAAACTTTGCTGTTTAACGGTGCAATCGGTGTCAGTTGAAGAGTATGAAAGGAATTGGGAACAATCGCTCCACCAAAACTCAAATTGTATGCTGTACTTCCAAACGAACTGCTTAGAAGGATGCCGTCACCTTGAAAGTTTTCTAGTTTGTGTTTATCAATCCAAACTTCCAAATGAATCGTATTTAAGTCTTTCTCTCTTACGACGATTTCGTTTAGTGAATAACACGTCTCACTTTTATGCTTCATTTTAATTGTTGTCTTTTGAAGAGCGACTAGTTCTACTTGATAGGTTCCCTTTTTCAAGTCTTCTAAGAACGAATCTAAGTCCTCTACTTCTACTTCTGATGAAAAGGCAAGTGTTCCAGCGGCAAGGCCTACAAATAATTTATCGTTTGGGAAATTTGTCTCCTTACCCATTCTTAAGAACGCTCCATCACCACCGATAGAGATGCCTAAATCGTAATCGTCAGCGTCTGTTATCACGAATTCTTTTTCTTTTAATTTCTGGATTAGTTCTTCTTTAGCACGAATTGCTTTCATCGTATCATTGCCAAAGAGACGAACGGTGCGAACAGGAAAATGTTTCACTTTACAATCTCCAAAAGGTGCGATGTAATGGCTGCAATTACTTTGGCTTTGTTTTTTCTTCTTGTCGTAACCTCAGAATGAACTTCAATCCCGTAATCTTTTTGGTTTTCGCGGTCGTAAATATTGATGTATACCAAGTCATCTCTTCCTTCTGGATTAGCAGGATCTTTTTTACAAAATTTACCTGTTACTCCAATGCCATAATCAGAATCTGCAAATTTAGAGATGGCATGACTCATATCGATTGCTGTTTCCATACTATAGACGGAATACTGATCGATTGTCGATGCGGGCACTCCCATCTTGATTTTGTATTCGTTGGAATACGTCACTGCACTAAAGCGAATCACTTCACTAGCACCGGGAATATTGGTAATTTCATTGGCAACGCCACCACCAGTGCAACTTTCCATGGTGGCAATCGTCTTCTTTAACTTACATAAACGGTCAACTACTCTTTTCATAAATTCTCCTTTTCATATAGTTTGTTATTTTTGATATACTCGTATACTTCATCCGTTAAATTCTCATCTACTTTTCCTTCTAATAAAGTATTTCTAATACTGGTAGATGAGATATTTCTTTCGTGAGTTTCTGCTAAGATAATATTCTTTTGATACGGTTTTAAATAAGTAGGAATCTCTACTTCTTTGTTTCTCGTAATGACAATTACTTGGTAAGTAGATAGAATTTCTTCATAGTGACGCCACTCATGAAACTCTTCTAAGTTATCCATACCACAGATAAAATAAATTTTATCTTTAGAATAACATTCTTTAAAATGTCTTAACGTCTCGTAAGTATAAATCAGTTTATTTTGAAACTCGTAATCGGATACTTCCATATTGGGATAGTCTTTCACTAATCGTTTTAACATCTCGTAGCGATGTTGGTTAGATACTAGTCCCTTTTTACCATAAAAGTTACTAACTGGAACAAAGATCACTTTATCAACATAATTCCTAGATAATAGACTTTTGGCAATATGCAAATGCATCTTGTGCGGAGGATTAAAACTTCCTCCAAAAATTCCGATTTTCATATCGTCACCTACTTTTTATTTTTGGCAAGTTTTTGTAAAATTTCCTCTTTCCCGTTAAATAATGGTTTTAGGCTTTTGCCATCGTGCATCGTATTGATGATGCGGGCAAGTTTTTCTGTCATATCGACTTCTTCATACCAGTCTAGCTGCCTAATCTGTTTTGGAACATAAGAAAGGTTCGTTGCGTATAACTTATCGAATAAACCTTCTTTATAAGCATCGATGAAGATTTTTGGTCCTTCCGTAAGAAGAGCAAATGTCGCGGCTAGATACACTTTCTTAGCACCGTGATGCTTTAAATACGTTGCCACTTCAATCATAGAAGAACCGGATGCAATCATGTCATCTACAACGATGATGTTCTTATCTTTTACAGAAGGTCCTAGATAGGTATGCTCGACAATTGGGTTTTTACCGTTCACAACTTGCGATAAGTCTCTTCTTTTATAGAAGACACCGACATCGGTATCTAGCATTTCAGCATAGTATCTAGCACGTTCCATTGCACCCATATCCGGACTGATTACTAGTAAGTTATCAATATTTTCGTTATCGATTAACGTATTTAGTGTCTCATGTGTCACATAGAAGTTCTCGAATGGAAGCGTTGGAATGGCATTGCCGACGTTTGGATCATGAACATCGAATGTCACAATGTGATTGACACCAAGCCGCTCTAACTCCTGCAAAGCGATGGCACAATCCAAGCTTTCTTTTCCTTTTCTTCTGTGTTGCCTTGATTCATATAGAAGAGGCATAATCACAGTAATTTTATTTGCGTATCCACTAATAGCAGAAATGACGCGTTTGATATCTTGGAAATGTTCATCCGGTGCCATAAAATGTTTCATTCCATGCATTTCATATGTAATACTGTAATTTCCAACATCACTTAATATGTAAATGTCTTTATCTCGCACAGTTCCTTGAATTTTAATCTTTCCTTCGCCGTTACTAAAACGATCTCTCGTAATTGGAATGATGTAATCTTCGCTTTCGTTATTCATTTGTTTTAATTCTTCGTTTACTTTGTTGCCTAAATCTTCGATGTTATCTAATACTACTAATTTTAATTCGTTCATACTCCACCTAACACTTTCTGTTTTGTTTTCACTTCTATTACTAATCTATCCAAATTTTGCTCGTCGCATCACTTGGCATTCTAAGGTCGCCTCTAGGAGATAAAGATACACTTCCTACTTTTACACCATCTGGTAAGCAACTTCTCTTGAACTGTTGTGAGAAGAAGCGTTTCATAAATACTGTTAACCATTTCCGTAACTCCTCTTCTTCATAATCATCTTTAAATGTTTCTTTTGCTAAGTAAAATATCTTTTTGGTAGAAAAGCCATTTCTTAAGAAATGATATAAGAAGAAGTCGTGTAACATATAAGGACCGATTTTACTTTCTGTCTTTTGCAAGATTTTACCATCTTTGCTTGGTGGTAATAGTTCTGGACTAATCGGTGTATCTAAAATGCTCTTTAATACGTCGTGTAACGTTTCATTATTTTGCATTTCGTATTCTACTAAGTAGCGAACGAGAGTTTTTGGAATACTTGTGTTTACTGCATACATGCTCATGTGATCACCGTTATACGTACACCAGCCAAGGGCTAATTCGGATAAGTCCCCTGTACCAATTACTAATCCGTTTTCCTGATTGGCGATATCCATTAAGATTTGAGTTCTCTCTCTTGCTTGCGTATTTTCATATGTGACATCGTGATTACCAGCATCGTGTCCAATGTCTTTATAATGCAAGATGCAGGCATCTTTAATGGAAACTTCTCTTAACGTTGCTCCTGTCTTCCTAATCAACTCTTTGGCATTTTGATAAGTGCGATCCGTCGTTCCAAAACCTGGCATCGTTACGGCGATTAAGTTTTGAGGGGCAATTTTTAAAATATCGAATGCTCTTAATATGACGAGATATGCAAGAGTAGAATCTAATCCTCCAGATACTCCTAAAATACATTTTTTGCTGCCGGTGTGTTTTAGTCTTCTTGCCAAAGCACAACTTTGAATCGTTAAGATTTCGTTGGCTCTTTCATTTCGTTTGTTTGGATTACTCGGCACGAATGGATACTTCGCATATGTTCTACGAATTGGTTGATTGGTGGCAGAAATGAAACAATAGATTTTTCGAACTGGTTCTAATTGGTCGGTATGGAAACTTGTATTTTTCATACGGTCATGTAAGAGTTTTTCAACATCGACATCGCCAATCGTCAACGTGTTATCAAATTGAAACCGTTTTCCTTCGGCAAGTTTACTACCATTTTCATAAATCAAAGTAGCTCCAGAAAATAAGATGTCGGTCGTACTCTCCAATGGACCGGAACTTGCATAGACATAAGCAGAAATCTGTTTGGCACTGTGCATCTTAATTAAATTTTCACGATATTCTTTTTTACCAATCGTTTCGTTGCTAGCAGATAAATTTAATAAAATCGTGGCCCCATTTAAGGCATAGGTATCAGATGGCGGTGTCACACTCCACAAATCTTCACAAATTTCTAAGGCGAAGTATGTGTTTTGATTACCGAATAATAAGTCTTTCCCAACTGGTACAATTTCTCCTAAAAATTCAATTTCTGTTTCTTTTAAATCGGTACTACTAGCAAACCATCTTTGTTCGTAAAACTCATTGTAATTTGGTAAATACGTTTTTGGTACCATTCCTAAAATGTGACCGTTTTGTAAAACAATGCCCATGTTGTACAACTTGTTTTCAATCTGAATCGGAGCACCAACAGCAACGATAATTTCTTTTCCCTCTAAGAATTTCTTTAATTTTGCAATTTGATGTTCCGTCTCTTCTAACAACGTTTTTTGGAAGAATAAGTCGGCACAGGTGTATCCCGTCATCGCACATTCTGGCAATACGAGAATCGCAACACCATTCGATACTGCTTCTGCGATTACACGCTCCATTTCTTGCTCGTTCCATCTTGGATTAGCTACTTCCATCTTTAGAGAAGCAGCAGCACATCTTACATATCCATATTCGTTCATAAGTATCCTCTTTTCCGTAAATATTGTTTACTTTTTTCTACTGTTAAAGCAGAATTTAATCCATTCATGTATCCAGTTTCAAGTAATTCTTCTAAATCTTCTATATTGACTTGTAAATATTTTACGACCTCGTCTTCATCTAAACTTTGATTCGTTACTTTTTCACAATCGAATGCTAGAAAGTAATGGTTCTTAGCACCCGATATTCCTTCATCTTGATAGAAACTTCCTAATGGAATTAGTTCTTTTGGAACGTATCCCGTCTCTTCTAATAACTCTCTTCTAGCAGCATCTTCTGGACTTTCTCCTAGTTCTATATATCCGGCAGGAAGTCCTACGGCAACAGTCTCTTTCGTAAATACTCTCGGTTCTACATTGACGATTGCTTTTCCACTCACCGTAATCGGTAGGACGATAGCAGCACTACCGTCGCGACCGTTTTTTAGTATTTTTTCTCTTTTTAGAACTCTTCCATTTTCTAGTACACAGCGGTACGGTTCAATTTGTAAAAACTTGGAATCTTCCGTTTTTTCAAAACGAATGGTTCGCAATTCCTTTTTATAACTTTGTAACTGGTCTATTATTTCTTTTTGCATAAGACAGGTCCTTCCGTTACTTTGGCTTTGTGTTCTCCGATTAACTCTTTCTTTAATTGTAACAGTTTTTCGGTTAAATCAACATAGTATTTGTGAGGATTTTCTAATCTTCTTACTTCCGGGTACAACGTTTCCATTTGAGATGCACAATATTTCTGTTCTTCTTGCACCGTTGGTAATGGCTTTACTAACTCGCCATCTTTAATCACTTCTTCTTGTAATTCTCTTACTGTATAGTTTTCTAAATACTTTCTGTTGAATTCATTTTGAGGGTCGATTAAGGTGTATCCATCTAATGGAATTTGCTCGTCATGAACAGCAATCACATCTCCTAGAGCGTACCCTGTTTCCTTGTCATAGAAACGATATACCTTCTTATATCCCGGATTGATGGTCTTAATAGCATCGTCACTTACTTTAATCCGTGGATCGATTGTACTACCCATTTCTTTGGCAACTAGTTTATAGACACAACCGACTCTTTCTTTTGGAGCGGCAATGTTATCGCCGGCACCAATCGTATCGATCTTTGCTCCTTGTGCAAGTAAAGATGCAATCGTCTTTGGATTTAATCCGTTTGATAAACAGATCTTGGCATCGGTAAGTCCTGCTTCATCCAGTTGTTTTCGTGCCTCTTTTGATAAATATGCTAAGTCGCCAGAATCGATTCGGATTCCCTTTAAGCGATATCCATTTGGAATTAAATACTCTTTGGCAACGCGGATGGCATTTGGAACACCAGACTTTAACGTATCGTAAGTATCTACTAGTAACAGCGTGTTATTTGGAAACGTTTTGGCATATCGTAAGAATGCTTCGTATTCACTTTCTGCTTCGGTTACCATTGAGTGAGCCATCGTACCCATCACTGGAATGTTGTATTTCTTTCCTGCCAACATATTGGAAGTTCCAACACATCCTGCTATGTATGCGGCTTTGGATGCCATCGTTGCTGCTTCTGGACCATCGGCACGGCGAGCACCGAACTCCATAATTGGAATTCCTTGGGCTGCATCGACCATTCTTCTACCTGCTGTTGCAAATTTGATATTGGCATTCAAATAAGATAGCAAGCAAGTTTCTACAATCTGTGCTTCGATGGTAGGAGCTTTTACCGTTACAATCGGTTCGTTGGCAAATACTGGCGTACCATCTGGAATCATTTTAATCGTTCCTGTAAAATGGAAATCTTTTAAATAATTTAGAAATTTTTCGTCAAACGTATTTAAACTTCTCAAATATTCGATATCATCACTTGTAAATTTCAAGTTTTGGATGTAGTCTACGATTTCTCTACCCCCAGCCATAATAGCATATCCTGATTCAAATGGAATACTTCTAAAGAACGCATCGAAGTATACTACTTCATCCTTTTTTCCATCTAAGAAATAACTTTCACTCATCGTTAGTTCGTATTCATCTGTCATCATTGTATGATTATTCATGTTTACCACTTTCCTTTTCTATCGTATATTTTTTGACTAACTGGACTCCAGAGCCAGCCATCATCTTCGTTCCTATTTCAAAGTATTCTCTTCTATCATGACCAGGTCCGTCAAATGTTTCAATCGCATTTAACGGTACAATCACTTGCGTATCTCGATTTACTTCATTGAAATAATTTTGTAATGGAATGGCTAAGTTCGGTACACAGATATCTGCTTCACAACCAACTGTGACTACTCTTTTTAAGTTTTCCATCCTGCGAATGAGTTCCATAAACCCAGTTGCAAAGATTGCACTGGTTGAATTTTTTTCGATACTCATCGCTACTTGTTCATACGGTTTTAATTCATCGACTAGTTCTGCTTCTTCTGTTCCTTTTATACAATGCGGTGGGAATGAGTCAAACTCTTTACTATCTTTAGTATGAGCATCTTTAATAAATAGCACTCCTTGTTTTGCTTTTAAGAACTCTTCTATTAAACGAATCTGCTCTGGAATGATATGTTCGATATATGAATCTGCTAAACTTCCCTTTTTTACAAATCCATTCACCATATCAACTACTACAAGGAGTTCCTTTAACTCCTTTAAATTTTGAACGCTTTCTTTCATAAATCCTCCTTTGTTATTATCTTTTTGTTAATAACATATCTTATAAAATTTCAGACTTCTTCATGTCTGTTATTAACATTATATTAATAACAGAATAAAAAGTCAACTCTTTTTTTAATTTTTTTCAAAACGCCAAAAAAAGAAAAGTGGCGTCAGTCACTTTTCTTTTCATTTAAATAGTCTTCATTTACAGATTGGTCGATTTCGGTATTGATATCCGGTCCAATCTCCTCCCATGGATCTTCACCATCTTCAATGGAGATTTTTACTTTGGTATCTCCGACAATTTCAATTCCCAGTTCTTTTTCAACTGTATAAATAATCGTACCGTCTTTCACATCGGCTTTGGTTACAGTCGGATTTTTTAAACTTCTTACGATGATTTCTTCTTCTCCTTCTGTCGTCGAGTTTTTATGAACCGTTACGATTTCTGTATACGTATTATTTTGGCGAATTACTTCGGTTTTGGTATCGCCTTCGCATGAATACCAGATATTCGTATCGAAACTTCCTGTCAATATAATCTTGTTGCCTTCTCTTCTACCTTGAAATGTATGATTGATAATCCAACAACCTAGTACTGCTGTCGGTTCGATTTCTGGTTTGATTTCATATTCCGTATAAAACGTTTTGCGGCCTTTTCCTAATACCGCTTTTGTCACAATTTCCTTATAACTTGCCATACATCCTCCTCTAGTTTAATGTATGCAAGAAAAATTTAATTTGTGATAAATAACCTTTATTTGTTATCGAAATAATGATTTAGTGTCGCTAGAATTATTTGGAACTGTTCGTTTAATTCCTCTTGGCGAATTTGATATTCTTGATAAATAGGAAATTCTTCTAATTTACTAGTCAGTTCTTGAAACTCTTTCTTCTCTTTTTCTGAAGAAGTGCCAAATTGTTCCTTTTTTGCAAGCTCTTGTTCTTTCTTTTTAATTTCTCGAATTACTCTCATTAACTCTTTATTTTGAAACATCTTATCTTCTAACGAACGATACGTTTGATACTCCTCGCTTTGCTCGATCATTGCAACAAGATGATCTACTTCTTCTAATACCTCTTTATACGAGTTTTCCATTTAGACTCCATGTTTTGGCTTCTGTTACTTTTACTTTTACAATCTTTCCGACTAGCTCGTCTGGTCCATCGAAATTAATCAACTTGTTGTTTTCTAAATATCCAGATAGACTCGTTTTTCCAGTTTCGTTCTTACCGTCTACTAAAACATTGAACTCTTTATCTAATAATTTTTGATTACTTTCTAAGAAATACTGGTTCATGACAGCATTTAAGCGTTGTAATCTTTCTTCTTTTACTTCTTCTGGAACTTTATTTGGTAGTTTACAAGCAGGGGTTCCTTCTCGTTCTGAGAAAATGAATGTGTAGGCATTATCGAATTTGCAGTATTTCGCTAATTCTAATGTCTCTTCAAAATCTTCTTCTGTCTCGCCAGGGAATCCAACGATGATATCAGTTGAAATGTGCATGTTTGGAATTTTACGTAGTTTGTCAAATAATGAAATGTATTCTTCTTTGGTATATCTTCTTCCCATCAATTTCAAAATTCTAGAAGAACCAGATTGAACTGGTAAATGAACAGATTTCATGATATTTGGATACTTTGCAATCACTTCAATCATGCGATCCGTAAAATCCCATGGATGAGACGTTACAAAACGAATTCTTGGAATTCCAGTCTTGGCAACATCTTCTAATAAATCTTCCATGCCGTAGTTATCGTCTAAATCTTTCCCATAAGCGTTTACATTTTGACCTAGAAGTGTTACTTCCTGGTATCCTTCGTCTTTCAGTTCGTTCACTTCTTTTAAAATATCTTGATGTCTTCTGCTTCTTTGTTTTCCCCTCGTATAAGGAACGATACAGTAAGTACAGAACTTATCGCAACCGTAAATAATATTTACATATGCTTTGATTGTACTGGCACGTTTTACTGGAATATCTTCCACAACGTCACCTTCTTCTGACACGACATCGATATTTTGCTTGTTTTCTTCAATCGCTTTCGTGATAATCTCAGGTAATTTATCTAAATTGTGAGTTCCAAACACGAAGTTTACCCACTTATACTTCGCAAGGATGGTATTGATTACTCCTTCTTCTTGAGCCATGCATCCGCATAGACCTACAATCAAGTCTTTTTTGGTTGCTTTCATGTGTTTTAATCTACCTAACATTCCGTAAGCTTTATTGTGGGCATTTTCACGAATGGAACAAGTATTTAACAATACTAAATCCGCATCTTTTACGTCGTTTGTTTCCGTAAATCCCATCTGTTCTAACATCGCACAAATATTTTCACTATCGTGTTCATTCATCTGGCATCCGTATGTACGTAAATAGTATTTTTTTCCTATTCCTACTTGTTTTGCAGACTCTTCTATCTCATAATGACGAACGTTAACTTTGTTCTTCGTTCTCACTCTTGCTTCTTGATAATTCGGTTTATTCATGTATATCACTTCCGTTCCTTTATTATACAATATTTCTTTCTGAAAGCAAAGAAAAAGAGAACAGGTTGTTCTCCTTACTTACACTGTACAAAAAAATACTAAAATACTCTTTATTAACAATATACTTTATGATACCAATGTAAGTTCTCTTTGAACTAATTTTATAATTATTTCTATAGCATCCATAACTTCTTCATAACTTATGTCCTTCACATAAACCTTTTTTAGTTTAAATCTATTAAAATTTGCTCTTAATTTTTCACTATTTTTTATTAAGTCGAAATTAGAAGCCATTATATTTATATCAAATTTAGCTGCTCGCCTTTCAAAAGTATTTTTTATTGCTTTTACCAAATCGTCTTTATTAATATCATTATAAAATCTTGTTAATAAAATATACAAATCATAAAAATCTTTTGCTCTTGTATTCATAATATTATCTGTAATAAATGTTTCAAATTTTTCAGCTATAATGGTTTCTTTATTGAAAGCCATAATATTAACATAAGCATCATCAAACATGCATTTATATCTAAAATTTAATTCTTTAGGAGTAATAGGATCTCCTACAGTGACGTCAATTGCAAGTGGTACCCTTAAATGTTCCTTATATCCAATTAATTTGACTTTTAATCCTCCATACTTATCTATTAGTCTAATATCTTTAATACTAATAATTTCAAAAGTTATTCCATCTTTACCATCAATACCTATTATTTCTTTTATTATTTTTTCTAATGTTTTTACTTCTAATGGTATTCCTTTTAGCATTGTATCCATATCTTGAGTGGTCCTACGTTCATCACCAAATATAGCAGATAATAAAAGTCCACCTTTTAATATGAAATTATATTTGTATTCACTAATTCCAATCCGATATAATAATCTTTCAAAAAAGTACATCTGCATTATATCTTGTGGTTCCAAATGATTTTCATGAGCTTTTGTTTTAATCTTTATTTTCAAATCTTCTGCATCAATAACATCTGTCACTTACATTAACACCTCCAAATATCTATTAACCTCACTTTCAATCTTAAGTTTTTTGGAATATTCTACTAATTTTGGTAAGTCTCTATTTTGCTTATCTCGTAAATATTCGGTAATAGCATATTTAACAGTTTCCAAATCCTCATTGTCTTTATTTTTCAATAAATCACAAATACATCTTTCTGCATTATAACACGAAATAATTTGTCCCTGAGGACTTTTAATTTCTATTTTTCCTAATTCAAAAATTTCTCTTTTTACAAAGTGTAATTTGACATTATCATCATGATTTAATTTTCCATTATATCCTCGACAAACTGTAATATGATAAATAGTTGGCACTGTTTCGCATAGACCTAAAAAATATAATGCTGTATCATACGAAAAAATAGCATTTATTCCAAAAGTTAAATTAAAATATTCATCTCCCCATGTATTTGACAGAATATATAATCCTTTTTTTATCCTTTCAATTTTCCCGGATTTAACCAATCTTGTTAAAAATATTCTGTTAATACCGTGTTTAGATACTTCTTTTGACGTAATTATTCCATTATTTTCTTTAATTAAATTTAAAATTTGTTCTTCTTTACTCATGCCTTATGTTCCTTTCAACATACATTATACCATATTTGTTAGTTGAAAGGAACATGAAAAGTCTTGAATTATTTAACTATAAACAATGGTTGTAAACCACTTTTCTCAAGTTCTTAAATTTGTATTTTAGAGGGACAAATTCCTTATAAATAAAAAGGATATTTATAAACAGTTCTTTATAAATATCCCCTGACAGCTAAATTAGTTTAAAAATAAACCAATTATATATTTTAAATTGCTTTAATTTATCATTTACAAGTATATCCGTTAGATTCAAAATACTCTTTAGACTCCTCATATGTCTCATCCATATCAGCATCTTGAATGTTCAATAAAATCTTAGAGTTTTCATCCATTGTTGCTATGTCGGCATCGACGGTCACTGTAATTTTTCTCTCATCTAAATTAAGACTAGAGGAATAAGATACTCCTTCTGCTCCTACTAAATCGGCAAATTGTGCATCGACGGATGATTTAGCAGATTCTACATAACCATCGTATATTTCTCCTAGAGTCATTTCCATGTTTACATTTACTTTCGATAGTTTCCCATCTTGAAACGTAGAAGTCATCGTTTGCACAGTCGTAATTTCCTCTTCTGTTTCTTCCATTGTACAAGTTAGAGTCTGTTCTCCTACACTGCATCCAGACATCAAGAATACACTAAAAACCCCAACCAAAGATAATATTAATAATTTCTTTTTCATATTTTCTCCTCTCTTTAAGAGTATCAAAAAACACACAAAAAAACAATGCTTAAGCATTGCTTTCAAGTAATAATGTTTTGATAATATTATCTAAGTAAGAAGACTTATTGTTGAAAATTGCTTCTTTTAAACTTTCAAAATTATCATGAAGATATTTCACTAAACGTTCCATATTTGGAAGTAGTTTTTTCTCTTCTAAACTATCTAGAATAATCTCTAAATTCATAATCTTTGAATATTTCCCGTAATTTTTACTTTTGATATACGTATCATATAGATGTTTAAATGATACGATATCGATATTATTAAATCTAGAGTCTTCTAAGATTTTCATCGTCGTATAAATATAATTATTATTTAAAGATCGATCTAGAATGGTTTCCCCATTATTATTTTTTATATTTGGCATAAAATTTTTATTCTTTTTTAATTTTTTTAGAATTTCTAATACATCGACATAATTGATTGTTACTAAAATATGAGCAAACGTATCGCCATCATTATTTTGATGATTGATATCCCATTCTTTGTTTCCCATATGTTTTAGTACGACATCATAATTGCCATGTTTTAGAAGTCTCGTTAAAACATCATTACCGTTTTCATCTTTAGTATTAATACTGACTAGTTTTTTTGATAGTATCTTATCTACTAATTCAATGTGACCTTCTCTAATTAATTCGAAAATTAACGAGGGATCATCTTCACAAGCATTAATAGCTTGATCTACATCATAAAACATTAATTTAACACCTCTTAATTTCACGGGATAGTTCAGTATTCTAACAGAAAATCGCATTTTTGTCAAATTATGGTCCATTCCGTGTTTCTTTTTTGTAAAATATGGAGATTTTCCATGTCTTACTTATTTTTATTTTGAGGTATTTTTTGGTATTTTATGCAAAATTTGGTAATTATTTGATTGGTTCAATTACTTCTTTGCCACCCATATATGGTTGCAATACTTTCGGAACTTTGATACTGCCATCTTTTTGGTAATTGTTTTCCACAACTGCGATTAGTCCTCTTGGACTTGCTACGACCGTATTATTTAACGTATGAACATAATACGTTCCTTTCTCTCCTTTTGTACGAATACCAAGACGTCTAGCTTGAGCATCGCCTAAAGTAGAGCAAGAACCGACTTCAAAGTATTTTTGTTGTCTTGGACTCCATGCTTCGACATCACAAGATTTTACTTTTAAATCAGCAAGGTCGCCTGAACAGCATTCTAGTTGTCTAACTGGCACGTCCATGTTACGGAAGACTTCTACTGTATAACGCCACATGTCTTCATAGTATTTCATAGAGTCTTCTGGTTCACAAATGACAATCATCTCTTCTTTTTCGAACTGGTGAACACGGTACAATCCACGTTCTTCTAAGCCGTGACTGCCGCCTTCCTTACGGAAACATGGAGAGTAAGACGTCATCCTAATTGGTAACTCTTTTTGGTCGATAATTTGGTTTTGGAATCTACCAATCATAGAATGTTCACTCGTACCAATCAAATACAAGTCTTCGCCTTCAATTTTATACATCATAGCTTCCATTTCTTTAAATGACATAACGCCTTCTACGACACTTCTATGGATCATGAATGGTGGGATTACGTATTGGAATCCTTTTTCAACCATGTAGTCTCTTGCGTAGGCAATCATCGCTTCGTGAAGTCGTGCTATGTCACCTGTCAAATAATAGAATCCTTCGCCTGAAGTTCTACCGGCAGATACTTTATCCATACCACCAACACGTTCGATGATATCTGCATGATATGGAATCTCATAATCTGGTACGACTGGTTCTCCGAATCTCTCTACCTCGACGTTTTCAGAGTCATCTTTACCAATTGGAACAGATGGATCGATGATGTTTGGGATTACCATCATGCGTTTTTTAATTTCCTCTTCTAGTTCCTTCTCTTCATCCGTTAGTTTGTCTATTTTTTCACCGAATGATGCGACTTCTTCCTTGATTTTAGATGCTTCGTCTTTTTTTCCTTCGCGCATTAGAGTACCAATCATAGCACTTTTACTGTTCTTTTCACTGCGTAGATTATCTACTTTCGTTTTCGTTTCCCGATATTTAATATCCAAATCGTACACTTCATCCACTAAGGGAAGCTTTTCATCTTGAAACTTTTTCTTGATGTTTTCTTTTACTAAATCTCTTTGCTCTCTAATTAATTTGATGTCTATCATAAAATCCTCCTTATAATAAAAAAACGAGACTCTCCAACAGGAGCGAAGTCTCGCGGTACCATCCTTATTTATCACTTTCATACTATAACGCGTAACCGGAAGGCATTACCCTTTCTGTCTCGAAAGTAGATTAAATAAGGACTTAGATTCGTTTCCACCAACCACGAATTCTCTATTCTAACTCGATTATTATTGTCTTTCGTCATCGACAACTTCATCATATTACTTTTTTATTTTTTTGTCAATCCTTTGTGATGATTGGTAAAATTTTATATTTTATTAAAACTATCACAAAATTCCAACTAATTACTAAATTTTAATTATATATGTTATATTTTTTCTGATATTGATATACTTTACTATCGTATTTTTTAGGATTTATTTCTTCCTCGCTACAGAACCGATAAGATGTATAAGGATTTTCTTTTCTTACATATCCTTGCATCCATAAATTTTCAAAGCATTCGTTTCCCAACATGTATGCTTTCGTTAAATCTATGATGCGGTTTTGAAAACGATGATATGGCATGATTGAGATTAGTGGGAAGATCGTTATACAAGCACCATCTTGGAAATTTAAACTGGTGTACTCTGGATATCGATTATAATTTTGAACCCTTAAGTTTTCGCCGGTGAAAGAATTGAACCATTGTCCATAATCGCGATAAATTGGTGTGTAATTTATAATATGGAAGCCTCCTGTAATCAAAGATGGATAGAAATAGTAATCTTCCACCGTTTGATGAAAAGTATTGTTATAAGAGGCGCTCGGTACAACGTTCATGGTATCCCAACTTGCTGCCAAATATTGGCGTAATATTAGTGGAATACTCATCATAGATAATGTATTGTCTGGATACAAATGAAAGTCACTCATGATTTGATCAAATAAAAGGGATTTTCGAATACGTGCACAACGAGAAGGACTATTGGCATAGCGATGTAACAATTCTTCCACCGTTTCTTCTTGATCATAGTTCGTGTCATTTGTTTTGGTTTGACTATCTGTATGATAGTCTGTTTTCGTTTTATGATATGTTTGGCTAGAAGTATGACTTTCTTGATTACTAGATTTGTTCGTTGAACTTGTGTAGTTTGTGTAGGTGCTACTAGAAGTACTTTTCTTTGTATCTGACGCACTTTGGTATTTCGTACTACTTTGGTGTGTGTCATTTGCTTGACTCGTTTTTCTTCTTGCTTCACTCTTTGGCGTAGATTTCTCTTGTGCTTTCTTTGCAGAAGATGATTCTTGCTTTGGTTTCGCTTGTTTTGCTTGATAAGACGTCCATTCCTTATCATAACTTGCACGCATTTCTTTATCAGAAAGAACTTCTTTAGCATCTTCTACTTCTTGAAATGCACTAGTATCCATTTCGGGATGTAAATCCGGATGGGTTTCCCGTGCTTTCGTACGATATGCTTTCTTAACTTCATCATCCGTTGCGGTTTGAGTAATCCCTAGTACTTTATAAAAATCGCGTAGCTCTTCTGGTTTATCGCTTTTATAAAAATTTACTTTATTTGCCATAATACCCTCTTCTTTCGTTTCTGTACTATATCACTTTTTCAATTCAATTTCAAATTGTCACTTCTTCGGTTTCTTTTTTTGAGGACGTAAAGTCAAACACTTATTTAAATCCACTTCGTGACTAGATAGAAATTTCTTTTCTCGCTCTAAAGACGATAATAAAGATTGTGCCTCTTTCGATTTATTTTTTTCTTTTCTAAGTAAATTTAGAAAATACTCTCCTGATGCTGTTTGATTTTGATAAAAGCAATCTCTTGCAAATATGTATTTTATGACACTCGTATCATCTTTAGAAAGGCCATAATCTTTGCAAACTTCTTCTAATGATTTGTCTCCTTCTGCAAACGTATCCGCAATTCTTTGAAGTCCAGATAAGTCGTAGTTTGCTCGATCCGGCTTTAAATCTTCGCTGTTCAAAGACCCATTTCTTTTTCTACCAAACTCAAACTTTTCCTGACACGGATTTGCGTCTTCTAGGTATGGCGCTGTTTCCGTTTCTTCCGTAAATATATGGGAAGTCATAATATTTTGATGCTGTAACGTCGTATGAATTTTGTCTCTTAAAGAATCCGTTTGATGAGCAAGAATTTCTTGTTTTGTTTCTAACAACTTTTCCACAGCCAATGTTAGATTGATATGATTTTTTGATTGGCTATTTTTATTTTGCAGCATTTGCAGAACATGTTCGTAATTTCTTGCTGTCAACAAATCGGCAAAGGAATTGCTTTTCGAATCCGTAGATGGCAAAATCGCATTGGACTTTCTCATCCATATTGTTTCTTCTACGACTTTTTTTAAATAATCCCATGTCGCATCATCTTGCTTGGTAATATAGTCCGTCAATTCTTCCAATTGATCCGTATTTAATAGTTCTTGAATATGGTCATTAATCTGGTTATACCGTTCCGTTATTTGTTTTAAAATGGTATAAGATAACAAATATTCGATTGGAAGTGGAAATTTGAGTAATTGTACTAAACATTGTTTGCTATGTTTCATTTTTTTATGACACCGCAACACGATTGTGGCAAAATGTCGTTCTAGGGATTTTTCGGATGCCGTGGAATCGATAACATCCTCTTCCTTCAACGTTTTGGCATAGGAAGAAAGCGACTCCGGTAAAGGAATTGTTTTATCTAATAACAAAATATACAAATTACAAATTCGTTTTTGATAATCATCTAACCGATTGAAATCCATTCTGTTTAATAAATCAGCTAGTTGTTCTAAATTTTCTTCGTCCAAACACCTGTAAACCGCATCCATAGTAGGTTTTGGTTGACTTAGTACTTCACTTTTTAATTCATATTGATTGCGTCCATATTTGACGATTTGACCGTTTTCAATTGCTTTCTTAATTGCATAATCGGTGTATCCTTGTTCCAATAATTGTTTTCTACTAAATAATATCATATGCCCTCCTGATATTTTCATTATAACACTTTACTCTTTCTTTCAAAAGAAAAGATAGCGTTTGCTATCTGGATTCGACAATCAATTTAATGGCAGTTCGCTCTTCGCCATCGATTGTAATATCCGTGAAGGCGGGAATGCAAACTAAGTTTTTACCGGATGGTGCGACAAAGCCTCTCGCTATTGCAATCGCTTTAATGGCTTGATTCAATGCCCCTGCTCCAATCGCTTGAATTTCAACATATCCTTTTTCACGAAAGACATTTGCAAGTGCACCTGCCACGCTATTGGGATTTGATTTACTAGATACTTTTAATATTTCCATAATATCTTTCCTTTCTACAATTTAATATATTCCGAAATATAAAAAAAAGAACTGAAATTACTCAGTTCTTAACGCTTCAACCGGATCTTTCTTAGCGGCAATTCTAGCAGGGATAAATCCACCAATCATCGTAAGAGTCATACTGACTAGTATTAATATTAAAGCATGAAGTGGATTTAAAATAGCAACGTTTTCTAATTCCGTCAAATTGTAGATAATTTGGTTCGCTGGAATCGTCAAAATTAGTGCAATTCCGATACCAATTAATCCAGATGTGATACCGATAATGAACGTTTCGGCATTGAATACTCGCGAAATATCTTTCTTTCTAGCACCAAGAGCGCGTAAGATACCAATTTCTTTCGTTCTTTCCAATACAGAGATATACGTAATGATTCCAATCATGATGGAAGATACGATTAGAGAAATGGATGAGAATGCAATTAAGACAATCGTAACTGCTGACATGATGGAACTAGACATAGAAGAAATTAACTCCGCTTGATCCATGTAGATGACTTTATCGTCATCTTCTTTGTCATCGTTATAGGCATCTAAGTATTCTAGCAATTCATCTTTGCTTTCGAAATCTTTTGGGAATAGATAAATCATGTAAGGAGTTTGGTCTGCTCCTAAATATCCTAAAACAGTATCTTTTGTCATCGTCATTCCTGCACTAGATGAGCTAGATGGATTACCTGTAGAATCTGAAAACGGCATTCCCGTTAATACGTTGACGTCACTTGCCTGTTGTGCCTTCACGATTTCAGATTCGTTGTTGGCAGCAGTGACTTCATCCAATAGTTCATTGGTGTAGCAAAGAGATGCACTGGCAACGTAAGATGGAAAGTCTTCTTTCATACGCAGGATTCCTGATACGGTCAAAGTAATCGAATTATCATAGACGCTTTGCAAATCTGGGTTTCTGACAAAGTAATCGCCCATCTTTACATAAAAATCGTCATTTAATGCTACTTTGATTGTCTTTCCAATAATTTCGTCAAACGGAATTTCATCCATTGTATCAAATCCAAGTAATTGTAGAATTTCAGTATTGACGCGATTACTTGCATCGACAATCAACACGATATCTTCTTTCTTTTGTGGAAGTGTTCCTGCTAGGATATCGTAATAGGCTTCCATAGCAGCATTCGGAGTATTTTCGTCCAACGACTTCGGAAGAGCACTAAACGATATATCTTGAGTATCTGCTACAGACACTTTTCCGTCATGTTCTGTTAACACATTTAAGGCCGTCATCTTTGTATAAGATACTCCATATACTAAATCACTTGGAATGTTTTCAATATAATCGATGTAATCATCGTTAATTTTATTTTGACGAACCAACGATTCTAGTGCATTATCCTTTGGAATAACAGTCTGCTTATCAGGATATTTTTCCTGTTCTTCGCCCGTTAACTGAACCAAACTTTCTTCATCCAAATCCATCGATTGCTTGCTTATCATAATTGGCATGGCCGATAGAATTCCTCGTTCAAATTTATCAATTTGTAAATCGAACCCATTTGATAAAGACAGAATCAAAGCGATACCGATGATACCGATGGATGATGCGAACGCTGTAATTAACGTTCTACCCTTTTTGGTCATGATATTATTGAAAGACAAATATAAAGCTTCCATAAAAGACATCTTTGTCTTCTTTAACTTGTACTGTTCTTCCTCTTGTTCTTCTTTTGTAAGTGGATTTGAGTCACTTACAACTTTTCCATCTTTCACTTCAATGACACGTGTTGCATACTGATAAGCTAAATCTTGGTTATGGGTAACCATAATGACCAATTTATCGGATGCAATTTTCTGAATCAAATCCATAATTTGTTTGCTCGTATTAGAGTCTAGTGCTCCGGTCGGTTCATCTGCTAAAATGATATCTGGATTATTTACTAAACTTCTAGCAATGGCAACTCGTTGCATTTGACCGCCAGATAATTGGTTTGGACGTTTGGGTGCATGTTCTAGAAGACCGACACTTTTCAGTGCTTCTCTCGCTCTTTTTCTACGTTCTTTCTTTTTAACGTTAGATAACGTAAGTGCCATTTCGACGTTGTCTTGAATGGAAATATGGCTAATTAAGTTATAACTTTGAAAAATAAAACCGACACTGTTATTACGGTAAGCATCCCAATCCGCTGCTTTAAAGTTTTTGGTAGACTTTCCATTGATAATTAAATCTCCCGAATCATAGTGATCTAATCCTCCCAAAACATTTAAAAGGGTGGTTTTTCCTGAACCAGACGGTCCTAAAATGGCAACAAATTCATTTTGACGAAACTGAATGGAAACATCATTCAAAGCCTTTTGAACGAAATCACCTGTTTTGTAACTTTTTTTTATATGTTTGATTTCTAACATATTTTTATCACCTTTTCTATTACAAACAATATTGACACTTTATACAATTATTCCATTTATAGCAAATTCACTTTTTCTTCTATATCGTAAAACCAATTGGCATGACTTCTTGCAAAATACATTGCATCCAACGAATCTTGTCTCATCTGTGGTAAGAGACGATTGCTCTTTTTATCATATGTCAAGCGAATTTCCGATGGTATCGGTTTTTCATGTTTTTTTGCAGATGCCATAGCCTTTGCAAATTCACGAGTCATACTTTCCAACGTCTTTTGTTGATTTTCTTGCGTCACATCAAAAGTATCCATCGATACAGAATCCGCTTCGTTGATGGCTTCTTTTTTTAATAACTTTTTACCAAACCGATAAAAGTAGTCGATGGAAATCGTGTTTCCATTACATAGAATGTGTACAAAAACATTGTCTGCTTGATCTTTTGCATACATTCTGGCAATTTCTACAATTTTGATTTCAACGTCTTGTAATTCTTGTTCGAATGTTTTCAATAAGTCTTCTTTTTTTAATGAAATTTCTGATGGTTCTTCATCGATAAATTTACTCATCTGGATGCCTCCTATTTTCAATACATCTATTTTATCATTTTTTGCAAAGAAAAACGACTATTTCTAGTCGCTTTTTATCTTTTTATAATTGTTCGATTGTTTCTGTCGTTTCCACTTTTACTGGTTCTGCTTGAGGTGCAGGTGCTGGTGTTGGTTCTTCCATTGGAATAGAAGGAGCAGCACTGGCAGGCATTTCTGCACTAGGAGCAGGTGCTTGTGTTTCCATTGGCTTAATATCAGCAGGATTTGCTCCACCATAAATTGGTTTTGCAGCATCATCGACTGGTGTTAAGTTTTGAGTTCCCTCTAATGGATTGGCACCACCGTAAATAGAAACAGTAGTTTTCTCTAAATTTAGAGCTTCTGGCGTTTCTAAATCTTCTTGATTGATTTCAGCCGTATTTCCAGCAGGTTCTGCTACAGGTTGAACAGTTGGCTGCTCTACTGATTGAACAGTTGGCTGCTCTACTGGCTGTACTTCTGGCATTGCTGGAGCAGGTTCAGAAACTGGTTCTGGTGTAATTGCTTGCACAGCATCGATACTAGGAATTTCAGGAGCAACTGCTGCTTCGTTCACTGTAGGAATTTCTGCTGGAGCAGGTGCTGGCATCTCTATTGGCGCAACAGCTGGCTGCTCGACAGGTTGTGCAGTAGGTTCACTTATCATAGCAGCACCCATTTGTGGAGCAACTGTATCTGGCGTAACAGGTTGTTCTGCAACAGGAGCAGTTGTCTCTGGTGTAGCAGGTGCAACTTCTGCCTCTTCCTTTGATCCTTTCTTTGACTTAACTGATGTAACAATAAACATAATCAAGGCAATTAAAAGTAATAGAACGCCACCTGTAATTAGCATTCCTGGTACTGTTAAAAACCAATCAAATGAAAATGCCATAATATTCATACTAATTCATCTCCCTATTTTATTCTATTATTATCATAGCAAAAAAATTATCACATTGCAACGAAAATTTACTTTCTAATGGATGGAAAATTTGAAAACGGTTCTCGTGTTGGTAGATTTTGGAATGTCATACTTTCTTTTTTAGTCGGATGAACAAATCGTAAGTAGTAAGCATGAAGGGCAATTTGCTTTTTATCTTGATATCCGTATCGTTGATCCCCATATAATGGATGACAAATATGGGCGAATTGTACCCGAATTTGATGATGTCTTCCCGTGTGCAAATTAATTTCTACTAAGCTTAAATTTTCTCGTTTATCTTCTTCTAAAACTTTGTAATCTAGTTTGGCTTCTTTGCCATCTTTACTTACAATCGTCGTGCCGTCTTCTCCCTTTTTTAAATAATCGATGAGGGTTCCTTCTTTTTGTTCTAATATCCCGTGAACGACTGCTAGATACCGTTTTTCTATTTTGTGCGTTCTAACTTCTTCCGATAATCTACTGGCTGCTTTGGATGTTCTTGCAAACACTAAGATACCAGAAACCGGACGGTCTAGACGGTGGACAAGGCCTAGGTAAACGTTTCCTGGTTTTTGATATTTTTCTTTGATGTAGTCTTTTACCATCGATAGTAAATCTTTATCTTTACTTACATCTTCTTGTGTCGGTATATTGACTTCTTTCACTACGACGATGACATGGTTATCTTCATATAATGTATTCAGTTTACTCATTGCTTTCAAACCTTCCATAGATTCCACATGGTAAGACGAGTTCACTATTCGTTTCTGGCAGTCCCACTTCTCCAGAAGTAATCGTTCCTTGATACTTTGGTTCCAATAAAATTTTTAACATGTTTTCTAGTACTTTTGCAGAAAGTCCAGTCGTATAAGAATTAATTAAGAAGAATAATGGTTTATCACTTAATAGTTCGACACATAGATTTAGAAGTTCATTGAGATTTTTTTCGATGCTCCAAACTTCACCGTTTGCTCCTCTTCCATAGGAAGGAGGGTCCATGATGATGGCATCGTAATGATGACCTCTTCTGATTTCTCTTTTTACGAATTTTAAAACGTCATCGACAATGTAACGAACCGGTTTGTCTTTTAGTCCACTTGCTTCTACATTTTCTTTACACCAGTCGACCATGCCACGAGAAGAGTCTACGTGAACGACACTTGCGCCTGCTGCTAGACATGCGACTGTTGCACCACCCGTGTATGCGAATAGATTTAATACACTGATGCTTCTATTGGCGCGTTTGATTTTATCCATCATAAAATCCCAATTCACTGCTTGTTCTGGGAACAGTCCCGTGTGTTTAAATCCCATCTGTTTGATGTTGAACGTTAAATTCTTATAATGCACTTGCCAACTAGTGGGTGTGCTTTTTAAATTTTCCCAATGACCGCCACCGGTGTTACTGCGGATGTATTTGGCATGAATTTGTTTTCCTTGAAAGGCATTTTCTTGATGCCAAATAATTTGTGGATCCGGTCTCAATAAATAAACATCTTTCCAACGTTCTAATTTATATCCATCACTCGTTTGAATTAATTCATAATCTTTCCAGTCTTTTGCTAATAACATTTCATAATCACCACGTATTCAGTATATCGAACATTTACTTTGATTGCAAATAAAAAGACGATTACTCGTCTTCATAAAGGTTGTATGCTTTGGATTTGCTCTTTGTTAAATTTGAAATCCATAAAATCAATACTAGAACAATGATAATCAAAATAATGATTGACCATAACAAGTTTACTGGACTCATAAAAATTACCGTAAACTTATCGTAATTGCAACATAAGAATGTTTCAAAACCAATTCCAAATAGAATTGCTGCAAATGTCCAGAATGTTGTGATTACCTTTGTACGACTTACTTGTCCTTTGACTGTATCCGGTTCGTTTTCTCTTAGAACAAAACTGATTGCAATTAAAATCAAAGCAATTCCAGATAAAATAACAAAGTAGTCTGGACCGATTGTTTTAATCACTGCAGACATATGATTATCTACGTCGTAGTATACAGTTGCTTGACGGTTAAAACTATCTAAATCCGTTTGTTCATTTAACATGTAAGTTGCTTCTACTTCGTAAATTTGACCATCTACCGAATAATGGTATACCGGAACGTAATAGCCATCAGTTTCATTAAATCCAACCAAAGTTCCTGTCGTTGGTTCGTAGTTTGACATTCTCGTGTTATATCCTAAAATATCATAGACACCCGCTAAGATTAAGGATAAACCTGTCAACGCCAACAAGATTCCTACAATTTTACCAAATTCCTTTTGTTTTTTTGTTTTTGTTTCTTTTACTTTTTCTTTTCTCATAACTACCTCTCTATTATGACTTAAGTATACCACACTTTTTTCTATGTTTGTCAGTTTTTTTAATTTGACACCTTTCTTGACATTTTTTTGATTGTTTGACATTTGTCAACATTCTTTTTTCTGTTTTTCTTTCTTTTTCATTTTAAAAAGCATAAAAAAGAAGCACTTTTATGCTTCTTTGGACAAATAATCAATGGCTTCAATAGCACTTTGTGTGCCGTCTGCAGTGGCCATTGTAAGTTGTTTGATCTTCTTCGTACGGCAATCGCCTGCGACAAAGATTCCAGATTCTTTGGTCGTAGTATCCGTAGAAAGAAAATATCCATCTTCACTGCATTCAATGACATTTGAGAATGCTTCCGTGGCAGGTGTTTGGCCAATTGAGATAAACATTCCATCTAGAGAAATGGTGCGGGGTTTACCATTTTCTAGAATTTCAATACCTGTTAAGCCGTTCTCGTCATGATTTAGTTTCTTTACTTCTGCATGATAGATGATTTCAATATTTTTCTTTTGTGAGAGGTCTTCTTTCATCTTTTCTTCGCACGTCAAGAAATCTAAATTTTGAACGATGTACACTTTTTTACACAAGTCGGATAGTGAGATGGCATTGATGGCAGCGGAGTTACCACCACCAACGACAGCGACTACTTTGTCTTTGTAGAACGCGCCATCACAGGATACACAGAAAGAGATTCCGTTTCCAATTAAATCTTCTTCGTCATCTAGATTTAAGCGACGGTATTTACTTCCAGTGGCTAAAATAATAGTTTTGGTTTCATATTCATTGTCTGTTGTTACTACCTTTTTCGTCTTTCCAGGAACAATTTTTACGACTTCTTCTAGTTCGATTTCGACTCCTAAATTTAAGACTTGTTCATATAAGGCATTGGCTAGGTCCATCCCGGAAATTGACTGAAATCCGGGATAGTTCTCCACTTTGGGAGATGAGGCAATTTGACCGCCAATTCCTTCTTTTTCTAACATCAATACTTTTTTATTCGCTCTTGCTAAGTAAATGGCTGCGGTGAGACCTGCTACGCCGCAACCAACGATAATCGTATCGTACATTATGCTGCTGCAACCGTTGAAATGTATTTTTTAATGTTAGAAACGTTTACGATTTTTTGTTCTTTTCCACCTTTTGTTACAAACATAGTAGGTGCTTGTTTAACGCCTTTTTCTTTCGTTAATTCTTTTTGCTCTTCAGCATCAACGACCGTGTATTTAATGTTTGCTTTATCTAATAAAGATTTTGCCATTTTGCAATTTGGACAAGTTTTCGTTGTGAATAAAACGACTTCGTCTTTTGCTTTCTTTGTATCTTTCTTTGTTGCTTTTGTTTCTTTTTCTTCTGTGCAATCACAGTTTTCGAATACTTCATCTGTATGATCGTGTGTCAATTTTGAGCAATTTAAGTCGTAACTCTTACGCATGTCATATTCTTCTCGTTTTCCATCATTCCAGTTTTTAACAGGGCGATAGTATCCTGTAATTCTACTGTAAACTTCTGCTTCTTCTCCACATTTCGGACAAGTGAAGTGTTCGCCTGCTAAATAACCGTGATTCTTACAAACAGAGTAAACTGGAGACAATGTATAATATGGAAGTTTGTAATTTGCAGCAATCTTACGAACTAAGTTAGCAGCAGCCTTCCAATCTGGCAAACGTTCTCCTAAGAAGGCATGGAATACAGTTCCTGATGTGTAAAGGGTTTGTAATTCATCTTGAATATCTAGTGCCGTAAAGATATCGTCTGTGAATCCAACTGGCAAGTGAGAACTATTCGTGTAATATGGAGTATGTCCTTCTTCACTTGCTGTAATGATATCTGGGTATCTTTCTCTATCATGTTTTGCCAAACGATAAGATGTTGATTCAGCAGGTGTTGCTTCTAGGTTATAAAGGTCACCGTACTCTTCTTGATAATCAGATAATTTATCACGCATGAAGTTTAATACTTCTTTTGCAAACTTTTGCGTTTCTTCGTGAGTTAAATCTTTTCTTAGCCAACGTGCATTCAAACCTACTTCGTTCATACCAACTAAACCGATTGTTGAGAAGTGATTGTTGAATGTTCCTAAATATCTCTTTGTGTAAGGATATAGTCCTTCATCTAGCAATTTTGTAATGACATTTCTCTTAATCTTCAAACTTCTTGCAGCAATGTCCATTTCGTGTTCTAGACGTTCGTAGAATTCTCTTTCATCTTTTGACAAATATGCAATTCTTGGTAAGTTGATGGTTACAACACCGACAGATCCAGTTGATTCACCGGAACCAAAGTATCCACCACTCTTCTTTCTTAGTTCCCTAAGATCTAGACGAAGACGGCAGCACATACTTCTAACATCGCTTGGTTCCATATCACTGTTTACATAATTTGAGAAATATGGAGTTCCGTATTTAGCAGCCATTTCAAATAATAGTTTGTTGTTTTCTGTTTCGCTCCAGTCAAAATCTTTCGTAATAGAATACGTTGGAATCGGATATTGGAAACCACGGCCGTTTGCATCTCCTTCGTTCATGATTTCGATGAATGCTTTGTTGATCATATCCATTTCTTTTTTACAATCTTTATATTTGAAATCAACTTCTTTACCGCCAACGATACAATTTAGTTCCGCAAGATCGTTTGGAACAGTCCAGTCTAGAGTGATGTTTGTAAATGGCGCTTGAGTACCCCAACGTGATGGAGTGTTAACACCGTATACGAAAGATTGAATGCATTGTTTTACCTCGTGATAATCTAAGTTATCGATTTTTACGAACGGTGCTAGATACGTATCGAATGATGAGAATGCTTGTGCACCAGCCCATTCATTTTGCATGATACCTAAGAAATTAACCATTTGATTACATAACGTAGATAAGTGTTTTGCAGGAGATGAAGTAATCTTACCTGGAACACCACCCAGTCCTTCTTTAATTAGTTGTTTTAGACTCCATCCAGCACAGTATCCTGTTAACATGGATAAATCGTGGATATGGATATCGGCATTTCTATGAGCATTGGCAATTTCTTCATCGTATACTTCACTCAACCAATAGTTGGCAGTGATGGCACCGGAGTTACTAAGAATTAGTCCTCCAACTGAATACGTTACCGTAGAGTTTTCTTTGACACGCCAATCGGTAACATTGATGTAGCTGTTTACGACTTGTTTGTAATCCAAAACCGTCTGTTTCATATTTCTCTGTTTTTCATGTAATTTACGGTATAAGATGTAAGCTTTGGCGACATCGTCGTATCCGGCATGAATTAAAACTTTTTCGACACTGTCTTGAATATCTTCTACATTTACAATGTCGTCTTTAATTTTATCTTGGAAGTCAGATGTTACTTTTAAGGATAAAAAGTCAATGATGTCGTCCGTATAATTCTTTTCCTCTGCATCCATAGCAGCTTTGATTGCTTCTTGAATTTTTTCTATTTTAAAACTTACAATTTTTCCTTCTCTTTTTCTTACTTTATACATATAACTCACTCCTTTTTCTCTATATCGATTCCTCTTAATTTGGTATTTGGGAACTTATTTGCAATGGTTTGATAAATTAAAATTAGTTCATCATCACTGTAACTTTTTAGTCCTTGCTGAATGCAAGTGTCACTGTCAACATACTTTTGTAAATAATAAGGACTATCCCCTACAAGCGATGCCATTTCTTCGATATCCTCTATGGTGTGATATTCTTTGATGACGGTCGTTCGAAATTCGTGTTGAATGTTACTATTTTTCAGTAACTCCATACTTTTTTGAATCTTTTTGAAATTGGGCTTTACTTGGATTACATCTTGGTATTTGGATAGGGCATGTTTGATATCCATCGCAACATAATCTAGTAAATTCTCTTTTAACAAGTCTTCTAATACATCCGGATTGGATCCGTTCGTATCCAATTTTACTTTGATACCGATTTCTTTTACTTTCTGGATGAACTCTTTTAGACCTTTTTGAATGGTCGGTTCACCACCACTAATGCAAATGCCATCGATGAGACCTTTTCGTTTTTTTAAATAGGCCAAGATTTCTTCCTCTTCATATCTCGTTTGATCGGTTCCTAAAACGAGACCTGAGTTTTGGCAATATGGACATTTGAAGTTGCAACCGTTTGTAAAAATGGTACAAGCGACTTCGCCCGGATAATTTAAAATACTTACTTTATCGAATCCAGATATTATCATGTGCCATCCCTCACTTTCATATCGAGATATCCGATATCATTTTGATGGGCATCTTGAATGATTTCTTGAATTTTCTTTAACGAAACATTTTTCGCTAACTTGATCTTCAGTAGGTGGCCACCATTCGTTAGTTTTTGATATTCTCCCGTTCGCTCTAAGCGATGATCTTGATCTGCTAGGAATGCATCTGAGAACGTATCGTATCTTTCTTTATCAGTTACACCAGGAATAGAACCGTAAATTGATTTGTCGATAGCTAAGAAATAAGATCTTACTTTTTCATTTAATGTTTCGCTAACGACGAAATTCAATCTTTCATTCTGTGAAATTTCATCTGCTTTCTTACGGATAAAGGTTAAGATTTCTAATGCTAGGGAAGAAGATGCTTCTTTCTCTAAGTAAAGAGATGCTTCATAAAGACCTGTAATATTAATATCTAACGTTCCACTTCTTAGAATCTTTCTGATTTTTCCATTCGTATCTAATTTCTCAGAGTCTAAGAATATGTTTTCTTGAAACAGATATTTAAAATCATCTTTATATTTGGAAGCAACCGATTCAAATGCTTGTAGCAATTCGTTTTTGGTATGTTCAATTGCTACGGCAAGTTCGGTATAGAATGCTTCTTTCTCTTTTGTTGCTAGGGCGATGCGGACCAGATTGATACTGGTCGTGGCTAGAAGAATTCTTCCTTTACTTACCCGTTTATCTGGATTGATATTGTCTAGGATTCGCTTTCCAGATGGCAAGTACTCTACTTCACAACCGCTTTCCGTCTGATTAAATGTTGCATCTAAGAAAGAAAGACGAATGTTTTTATTTTCATGAATGCACTCGATTACTTGTTCTAATAGATCTGTTAACGGTCCTGTTTTATAATTGATTCCTTCTTTGACTTTAAAGATTAGATATACTTTACGGAACGATTCTTTCTTATAAATTTCTAAGATGATTTGGTTTAACATACGTCCTATCGTACTGCTATTTGTACCGATGCTAATAGCATAATTGTTAGAACCGATTGCCGTATCGTTATGTTCTAACGACATCAGGCATAGAAATAATTCTTTCTTTACCCAAACTTTGGTGTTTCTTAAGGCTTGATCCATAGAATTTTTCCAAATTTCTTCGACTTTTTTCGACTTGATATATTTTTTAAATTGCATGAAATCGATTTCTATCGTATCTAATAGTTCAATCTCATCTTCAATACTATCGAAATCGATGTATTCTAAGATTCCTGCTTCTTTAAATTCTCGGTTCAATTCTTCAATCAAATATTTTTTATAAGTATCTACAAAATACGGCACTAGTTCATAATCCAAACTTGCGATGGTGTGTTCTCCATATTGTTCTTTCTTAATATTGACTAATAAATTTGTTAAATATGGCATATAATTGTCGCGAGGTTTTATTTTCGATAAATCGATTACTGAAGACTTTGTCGTTCCTAACACATACTCATCTAAATTGTGAATGTAGATGCTGCCCTCTTCATGACTTCTCACGTACTTTGCATCGATTAAATAGGCTTTGGCAAATTCACTGGAAATGATTTTACCGAAACTTGTCAATGTTTCTAATGGATTTTGCTTGGTATCCTTCTTTGCACTTAAGATTAACCGTTCCATCGCCTTGACAAATTTATGTTGTTGTTTTACTTCGAATACTTCTCGTGATGCTGCCCGTTTTAGACGATATTCACTGAATGCTTGATATACTTCTGTATAGTTGCTTTGATTTAAAACGGTCTCGATGATGTCTTGAATATCCTCTACATTAATTGTTTTCCGATCTTTATAATTTTGCTCTATATTTTTTAAAACTTTTTCATATATTTTATTGACGTCTTTAGGATCCGTCTCTTGATTTACACTATCGAATGCTTTCTTAATTGCTAAGGCAATTTTGGTACCGTTGAAACTAACTCGTTGTCCAGTACGCTTTACGATAATTAAATCGTTTAGATTGCTATTCTCCATACCTCACCTTGCCTTTCTGTGCTATATTCATTATGGCACAGAGAAAAAAATCATTCAATGTTTTTTTTGAACTTTTTTGTTCGATTTTCACTTCCTAAAGAAAATAAAAAGAACGTTTTTTCTAAAAAAAACATTCTTTCAAAAATGATACAATTGTTGAAATCAATGGTTTTGAAAAGTTTTTGAAAAGTCAATACCCAAAATAAAGAAAATATTTTTTTGAAAAATTTTACATAAATTTTATTTTTTGTTGACAGTCATTGACTTTCAAAAAACACTGTGTCACGTCGTGAAACTACACTTTTTGTAAGGAAAGTTTTCGGTAATCCTGTTCTAGTAGTTCTAGAGAGATGCGATCATAGTATTTTCCTCCTACTAAAACACATTCGTGACGTCTGCCATATTCTTGAAAACCTAGTTTTTGATAACAACGAAGAGCGTTTTCATTGTAACTGATGACACTTAGGTTGATGTTATGCAAATTTAAATAATCGAATCCATAACGAATGATGGCACGCAATGCCTCCGTTCCATATCCTTTGCCACGATATTCTTTTTCACCGATGTAAATTCCAATTGTGGCCGTTTTGTCTAATTCGTTAACAGAAGTCAAAATGATACTTCCAATTGCCCTGTCATCTTCTTTTAAAATAATTTCAAAGGATGGCTTGTTCTTATCGATGATCGATTCTAGCATTTCTTCAACAGAATATTCCGTCGTAATTGTATGCGTTGTATGAAGACCAGCCGTCACCTCTTCATCATTCAGCCATTTAGCAAACAGAAGAGCATCATCTTTGACAACGGGAGATAAGTAGATTCTTTTTTCTTCTATTTTCTTAAAGTATTTCATATTTCCTCCTTGTATTTTTTCTTGTTTTCATTATAATTATAACACGTAAGATAGGAGTTTGATTTATGCATCCATTTAAACATTTACAAGTTGTCAATCATCATCGTTTTGAAGTTTTTAAACTGTGCGTGCGATGTGGTATCATTTGGCGCGGTCTTACCCATGATTTATCGAAATACTCGAAAACAGAATTTGTAGAAGGCGCCACTTACTTCTGTGGAAATCGCTCACCGATTCAGAAATGTCGGGAAATAAATGGCTACAGTCTCGCTTGGGTACATCACATTCATAGGAACAAACACCATCCAGAATTCTGGGTCGATTATCCTTATTATATCATGATGCCTTATCCATACGCTGTAGAAAGTATCTGTGACCGCATCGCTGCTTGTAAGATTTACCATAAAAAGAAATATAAAGAAAAAGATGCTTTAGACTATTGGAACAAAACAAAAGAACATACACCAGTTCATCCCAATATGGCAAAGTTTTACCAAACAGTCTTTGAAGATTTGGCAAAATATGGGGAACCTTATATTTTAAATAAAAAATACATGAAAGAAACATATCAAAAATGTACAAAAGAAAGCAAGTAGATCAATGTCTACTTGCTTTTTGGTAGAAAAAAGTTTCGTAAATTATCTTCTAACTTTCCTTAACTACAAATCGATTCGTTGATGCCGTCTTCTAACGTACGATCTGTCTTTTTGATTTCTACCAAGTCTGTGTTATCAAAAATACTTTGAATCGTATCTTCGATAATGGAATTTCCTTTTCTAAATACAAATTCGTAAATTTGACCTTCCTCTAGTTCCAATTTTTCTTCATTGTTTACTAGTACGGTTTGCACACCTTCCGTATTTTGTAACGTAACATAGAAATCATCTTCGTTTTCCGTCGGTGTAATTAATAAAAGTCGATACGTTCTCGTAAATTCACAAGTATTGTCATTTTCAACATTATCTTTATAATGGTTCCATATCGTAAAACAACCGAAGCAACCGATTAGTCCCAAACATACTAAAATAAAAATTGTTCGTGCATTTCTGCGCATTGTATCACACTCCATGTATTTTTTATTATAGCATGTTTTCTTTTTTTTAACTACGAATCAATTCAATAATATCTTTTTTTAGATAATGATATACTGGTATTTTGATTAAAAAGTAGAAATAAATCGTAAAGACGAACGCAATAATAAGCCAAATCCAAATTGGCAAATAGAAAGACATTTGGTACTTTGCTTGAATCCAAATGGCAGCAATAAAATATAAAATGGTTGCTAAAATAAAGGAAACAATAATTTCTAATAAATAATCGATTAAATAAATTTTCAAAATTCTCTTTTTGCTTACATGAAATAGCTGCATATAACCAAACTCTCTTTTTCGATAAGATAATTCCGTTGTAATCTTATTCATTACAAAGATAAAAATAAAAATTAATATAACAAATAAAACGCCAAATCCAATCCAAGTATATGATAATAAATTTGAGTATCCATGGGATAGTTCACTCATCCAAACTAAATTAAGATAAGATCCATGATAGTTAGGATTTGAATCATTTTGTTCATACAATTCAACTGCTAATTGTTTTGAAATAGTAATTATCGCACTATCTTGTTCTTTTATTGTTCCTATTTCTTGCATTTTTTCATAAGGAATAAAAATTGCAGGTTTAATAGAATTTTCTTCATTGCTTTCGATATCACGATAAAATGGAATTTTTTGATAGACTGCATTATCATATTCGGCATGATGAATAATTCCTGCTATGATAAAATTTTGATCTTTAACTACTATGCTTTTTCCTATTATTTCATCATTTTTCAAATTTTCAAAATAAATTCCTGCAAATTCTTCATTGACGATAATTTCATTTTCATTACTTGGGTATTCTCCTGCTACTAAAATCGTATCATCTAGCCAAAGAGAATCCTCTTTATCCAGTAAAATATAAGCTTTATATCCATTTTCTTCTATCTGGTAATTCTCATATTGTTTTTGAATTACATCCGTCAAATTAGAAACCGTGTCCTTATCCAGTACTTCAATAACATGAAGTGGATGAACGTTTGCTTGATCTTTAATATACTCCGATCGAATATTTTTAATAATTGATACTCCACTAAAAATAGCAAAGAATAAAAGAAGTGTTAAAATTCCTAAAAATATTCTTATTTTTTTCCGTCTTTTAATAAATAGAAAATCCATTTTATATGTTTTTGGACTTGTTTTAGGAATAGTATTATCTTTTTTTGAATTCTGATTTCTTAAGGATTCTTTTTGTACCGTGATTTGACCATAATCGATTCTTAAAATAACATTAGCAAGTTCATCATAAATATTTTTATGGGTCGCAATAATAATAATTTTATCTTCAATATTTAATTTTTTTAAAGTTTGTGCAAAAAGAAGAGAGTTTTTGGGATCTAATGAAGATGTCGGTTCATCTAATAGAAGAAGTTTGCTATCTAATAAAAGTGCTCTAATCAATGCGATTCTTTGTTTTTCTCCACCCGATAATGATTCTACCTTTTTATTTAGAAGGTCCGTTACTTGAAAGATCTTTGCATAATCTAATATTTTTGACTCATCATTTTTTATAAAAAGCAGATTTTCTTTCACCGTTAAATTTTTAAATAACAAACTTTTTTGAAATACATAAGAGATTTGACTGGCTATCATCTTACGTTTTTGTTTGTTCGCTTTTTTGACATTGATATGATCAAATAAATATGTGCCGTTATAGTGTGTATCTAGTACCGATAAAATATTTAATAAAGTTGTTTTACCACTTCCACTAATTCCTTTTAAAACATAAATATTTCCTTCCTCAAACTGTAGCGTTACATTTTTCAAAACTTCTCTATCAAATTTTTTTGTAATATTTTGTAATTGAATCATAGTAAATCACTCTTTTCTTTTAGCATTTCATACCAACCTTCTTTTTTTTGAATATAATTTAAACGCCAACCTTCTATGGCGGCAATGATTGTTGCTAATAAAATCATGACAACTAGCCAAGGTACATTTACAGTAAAAATTGAAAATGGTATCCATCTTGCTAACATTACGACTTGATTTGCTATGGTTCCAATCATGATTGCAAAAATACTTGCTACAATCATGATGCCTAAAACATAGGTGACATCATATAAAATTCTTGCATATTTAATTTCTTTATTTTGATAGCCATAATATTGAAATACACAGTAATAGTAATCAGTATAAATGTTTTTTGTCTTGTGAATTTGATAGTAAAACATCAATGCTAAAATTAAGATAATGATACTAAATGCAAAACAAATCTTTTCAATAAACTCCATCAAATTGGAATACTCTGCAAAGTTATTTACTGGATCTTCAATTCTAATCCATGAATCTTCTAGAGTTTTATCTTTATAATCTTGGTAAAATTTCAAAAAGTCAAACTCATCTTCAAAAAACACGGTCAAAGAAGTAGCATTTAAGGATCCCATTTCACTTATACCATAGACATCATCTTGCAAATACTTTTCTAAATATTTTCCATTTAAATAATAGTATTCATCAAATGGATATGGTCCTAAAATGGATGTTAAATAAGTATTGGTTTCACGATCCATTGGTTTTAAGATACCTACTATTTCAAACTCATCAATACCATCTGGCAATTCCAAATTTTCAGTACGATGAATTAAATCTTTCATCTCAACTTGATATATTTCTTGTAATTTTTGGGCGATTTCATATCCGATAATTACTTGTTTTGGTTCTGTAAAATAACTTCCATATGCTAAGCGTTCCTCTATTTTATCAAAATTAGTTTGTTCAAATGGCAAAGATAAAATATCTAGTTGAAAGGTTAAATCCTCAACTACACTGCTGCCCACTTCTTGAGAAAATTCAGCACCACCGTATTTACTAGGATAATTTCGTATATAATGATATACCACTTCTGGAGAATTATATTGTTCCAAAATAGATTGACAATAGTCCCCAGAATCAAGGGAGCAATCTATTCGTAATGCTTTCGTATGGTACTGATTAACCAATCCGGAGAATAATTTTGGTTCATAATCTTGGCAGGCGAAGAGACATAATAAGGATATTAAAAATACTCCAATATATAAAAATGATATTTTTTTATCCGTTCGCCAAGTTTGTTTCCAAATGTATTTTAAAAGATATAAAGTATTTTTTAACTTCGGTTTGCGTTTTGTTTCAAAAGTAACTGGTTCGGTTTTTCCCGTTTTATTATATGTAGAAATTTTTTCGTAATCAATAATATCATCTGCATATGGAAATATGCTATCATCGTGAGTTGCACAAATCATTAAACAATCTTTCTTTAACTCATTTAAAATTTCATAAATCAAAGTTTTGTTTTCGTAATCCAAACTGGATGTTGGTTCATCTAAAAAAAAGATTTTCTTTTCCTTTAAAAGATTCCCAGCAATCGAAAATCTTTGTCGCTCCCCGCCACTAATTTGAGTGGGATATTTTTTTAATAGTTTTTCGATTTTTAATTGTTTTGCCACTTTTGTAATTTCATCAAGGGATTTGTTAGATTCTAGTTCAAGATTTTCTTGCATCGTTAAATAATCAATAAAGTAGCTTTCTTGTGAAATATAAGCAATTAAGTTTTGAACTTCATCAAAAGACACTTGTGATGTATATTTTTTTTGACCGTAAGAAACGCTTCCACTGTCTATGTTTGTAAGTCCTAACATAATTTGAAACAAAGTTGTTTTTCCGCATCCTGAAGGACCGTATAACACATATAAATGATGATTTCTAAAAGAATATGAAAAATCGTGAAAGATAGAGACGTTCCCGTATGTTTTCGTAATTTTGCTAATCGTAATCATTTGTTACTCCTCAGAAAGTGCTTTCATATGCATCTCTTGTAATAGATAGAATAATTCTTGATAAGTCTCATCATTTCGCAATTCCTCATATTGACTTTGCAAACTCAAATCTTGTGTTTCTATCACTTTATTTGCTATTTCTTGTATCGTTTGATACTGATTTTTTTCTGTTTCATTAGCCGTATCATTCTGTATTTTATCTGATAAATACATTCCATTTTTATCTACATAGTCAATACGAACAACGTCTATTTCCCCGTAACTTTGATGAATTCCAACTTGGTAATAACTATTTTCTTTGGTTTCTTTTAAAAATGCACATTCTGGAATATTATTATACTTTTCAAAATTCGTTTTATAATCTTTGTGATAAGTATTATTTCCTAAAGTTATAATATCATTTGCATCAATATTAACTAGTTCTAATGACTCAAAATCGTTTTCATTCCACTCTCTATCAAACGATAATCGTGTTAATAAATCATTGATTTCTTGTACCTCGCTTGCTTCTGTTTTAATATTATCTTTAGAACGATAAGAAGTATTTAAAGAAGGAGGCGCCATTGGAATGGAACCAACTATATTACCATTATCATCTGTCATAGTTATATAATTATCATCTAACGTTTCATATTTCAAATTGCAACCATTAAATATAGAGCTAATTTTTTCATTTCCACTTTCATCTTTAAATTTGTTAATTTCTAACGTATAATACCAACCATCATCTTTCTCGAGAGTTTCTACTTTAAACGACCGCAATCCCTCTTCTGTTTTATCACGATTGCTATTATAAATAGATATTCCAACAAGCAGAGCAACTATAATTATAGTGCTAAAAACAATGATTTCAATCCAATATTTTTTTTTCATAAACATCCTCCAATAATAAATGGAAAAGAGGAAAAACCTCTTTTCCTTTTTAGTTCAAACGAATTTCAAAGTAGAAAATTTCACCGTTACTTCCTGCAACATCTCCAGCAATCGGGCTTAATTCTAGTGTTAAATAAAACTCTCCACGATTGTCACCAGCTGCCTCAATATCACCGCTATTGTTTACAGTGTGTACAATAATATTTGTGAGGTTTCTTCCACTAAATGTCCCATCATAAAATTTTACCTGATCATCCCCACCAGTAAAATCTTCTTCCATTAAATAAATGTATGCATGTCGTGATGAGGAAGGAACTGATATATTCCTTAACCATCCTAAATGTGTGAAATATACACCTGTTGCAGAACCTTTGACCGTTTGAGCTGTAGTTGTTAAATTGTAAGTGCTAGACCTAGTTGTCACCCCAGAATATGCTTCTGGACCTTTTTGACTACCTGTACTAGTATAAGCATAAACTGTCACTGCCATAGACATAGTTATTGCAAAAAAGCCTAGTAAAGTTGCAATTTTTTTCATTTTTTCCTCCATTTATCTATAACAAACACTCTCATAACTCGTACGCATTTTACAAAAATGTTGTTATCTAAATGAGCTTATTTTTACGTAAGTCTCTTGTTGTGTCTTTACTGTATCATTCTTGCTGCTTTTTTACTATCCCTTTTTTGTAGAATTTCTCTCTTTTTTAGAGAATCATCTCGCTTTTTCATAGAATTCATTCATCTGTTATCTCTTTTAATGCAATATCGATTGTTAATTCTGATATCTGCTCATTTTGATTTTCATATTTAACAATTAGAGTAAACTTACTTTCATCATTTTGAAAAAAAAGTTTTTCTTTTTCTAAATAAATAGTCAGATGACTAACGATAGATGCTAGTGATTTCGAACTAGACAAAGGATTTGTATTTTCTATTAATTGTTTTTGATAAAGTGTTTGTTGATCTTTTTTTAATATCACCTCATAATTTACAATCTCTATATTTGATAACAAATTATCTTTATCGATGATATCATTTATAAATAAAACATCTTTTGTAGGAAGATTGAGTGCAATTCCATTTAGAATAAAATTTTCATTTTCCGACTTTATAGAATATGCTTCTATTTTTGGATTCACTGTTTTCAATAACAATATACTAAGTAAGAAACAACATACTATACCAACAACTAACCAAAATAAATTATTTTTTTTGATTAGCTTAGAATTATTTTCTTGTGAAAGCAAATTGTCAATCCGAATATCTAATGCATCACATAATAATCTAACATCCATTAAATTAGGTAGTGCTATTCCAGTTTCCCATTTGGATATTGTTTTATCACTAACACCAACTTTCTCTGCTAATTCTGCTTGTGAAAGCCCTTTTTCTTTTCTAATTTTTTTGATTTGATTTCCTATCTTATTTACATCCATACCATACACCTAAAAAAAGCAGTACGCAATTACAAATGTAATTATGGTACTGCTTGATACTTTTAATGTAACAGATTGTTAACTAAAATGCAAGAAAAAATGCTGAAATTCAGCATTTATAGTTCAATTAGTTCGTATTCACGAGTTCCAACACCAAGGTCTGCAGCTGCTTCTACGGTATGAACACCATGAAGAGATTCAATTCTAGCAATTAGTTTGTCCTTGCCGGGATCTGTAGAATTATAAACCAAGTCTAAACATGCTTGATCGACTGCAACTGGATCTGCTGATGCAAGAATACCAACATCTTTCATACATGGTGCAGATGCGTTTCCGTCACAATCGCAATCGACTGAAATGTTTTTCATCACATTGACAAATACGGCATTGCCTTTGAAGTAATCTACAACACTAGCTGCAGCATCAGCCATTGCTTCTAGGAATCTGTCTTGTTCTGGTAAATTAGCAAACAACTTCGTTTGATCATTCGTAACCCCTGCTGTATGAATTAGAGTTTTACCAGCAGATGATGCACAACCGATAGAAAGTTGTTTTAAGGCACCTCCAAAACCGCCCATAGCGTGGCCTTTGAAATGGGATAAAACGAATAGAGAATCGTAGTTTGCTAAATCTTTTCCGACGTAGTTCTTTTTTAGAATTTTACCATTCGGAATATCTAGTTCCATGTCTGGTCCTTCTTCATCTAGCAGATCGAATGGGAAATATTTGTTCCATTCATGTTCTTCAATTAACTTTTTGTGTTTTTCGGTAGAGTTTCTTGCTCCTTCATAAGCAGTGTTACACTCCACTACTGTACCATTTACATAGTTGATTACATCTTTTACGAATTCTGGACGTAAGTAGTTTTGGTTACCTTGTTCGCCAGAATGCATCTTAACAGCAACCTTACCTGTCAATTTCTTTCCTACTGCTTCATAAGCTTTGATAATATTCTCTGGTGTAATATCTCTGATAAAATATACTTTTGCTTTTTCCATACTTTTTCCTCCTTTTATGACTTATGTTCGTCATAGTATTTAATTTTTTCTTTTAATTTCTTTCTGACTGTTTCCAACTCTGCCATTCGTTTATCGATTCGCTCTAGTTGTGTCGTCAAAATACTCCGTCTTTCCTGTTTGGTTTTATCGCCTTGACGATTCAAGAACAAATACCTACGAAGTTCCGGAATCGGAATATCAGCACTTCTCATACAAAGGACGAATTCTAGTTGTTTTAAATCTTGTTCCTGATAATTACGAATTCCAGATGCATCTTTTTGGACTGGTCCTAACAAACCTTCCTTTTCATAATACCGCAATGTGTCTGTCGTAATATGGTACATATTGCTGACTTCTTTTATTTTCACTAGAATTCACCTCATTTTCATTGTAAACCTTAAAGTCCACTCTAAGTCAAGTTTTTTTCGTATAAAATTGCTTTTAAACATACACTATGGTATACTTAAAAGGACAAAAACGGAGGTCACTTATGCAAGAATTTATTATTTCACTGATGGGACAATTTGGATATTTTGGAGTATTCTTTTTAATCGCCTTAGAAAATGTATTTCCACCGATTCCATCGGAAGTTATTTTGTTATTTGGCGGTTTTATGACAACTTACACCAGTTTGAATATTGCACTGATGGTCGTCGCGGCTACTTTAGGATCTTTGCTTGGGGCAATTGTCTTATATTATATCGGTAAAATTTTAAACAAAGAACGACTTAAAAAAATTGTTTCTGGAAAAGTTGGTAAAGTATTACGATTAAAAGAAAAAGATATTGATATGGCAGATCATTGGTTCGATACCAAAGGAAATAAAACGGTTTTCTTCTGTCGGTTTATCCCAATCGTGAGAAGTTTAATTTCCATTCCGGCTGGTATGAGTGAAATGCCAATGGCTAAATTCTTACTTTATACGACAGTTGGTTCTGCTATTTGGAATACTGTTTTGATTGTTATTGGAAATCGTGTTGGAGAAAATTGGGAATCGATTTTAGGGGTTTTCGACCAATATTCTCATATCGTATTGATTCTATTAATTTTAATATTTATTTTATTCATCGTTTGGTTCTATACAAAAAAGCAAAAGAAAAAGAAAGCATAAAAAATAATCTTACAACTGTAAGGTTATTTTTTTGTGAAAGAAAATGCATACGTCGTGATTTCTAAATTGCGGAAGGGATAGTTTTGAAACTGTTCTAAGATTTGGTTTTCCTCTTCTGTGCGTTGTTTGCACCAACCAAAATATTTCCCGTCATAAAAGCCTTCCGATAAGAACAAATTCCAGATATCTGAAATCGTATAGAGTCTTTTCTTACTATCGTACCAGGTGTCATTTAGAAAATGACGCAGTGATGTGATACTGGCAACGTTTTGAATTTCGCCCATGATTTTTCCACCAGACTTTAACTTTTTCGATATCTTTTTTAAATATCGTTTAGGATTTTTAGCGTTCTCTAAAGCATCGCCAATTAAAATTAGATCAAAGTCCATTTCTTTGACGTCATCTAGTTTGGATACCGTTGGAATGAGTAACTCACATATTTTTCTTTTATTGGCATCTTTCTCTACACCGACAACATTTACATCTTTTAACTGATAACGAAGCATCAGTGCCATCACACCGATACCAGAAGAAATCTCTAATACTTTTTTAGCATCCGTTATAAGTGGCATGGAGTAATTTTTACCTTCATCGAATGCAAAAGCAGAAAACTTCCATTTTTGATAAAAATATTTTCTATTTTTATTTAAGATGCGATAAAATTTTGTACAATCTTTCCGAAATGACGTTCCTAGTTCATGATGAATAAAAACGTTATGACATAATACCAAGCGATAGCCAAGTTTGAGGATTCGTAACGACAAGTCATTATCTTCGATGTATCCTGGACTGTAGCCTTCGTCTAAAGTACCAATTTGATGCATTACTTCATTTTTAATTAACAGACAAAATCCGATTAAAAATACTTTGTCTTCCAACTCTTTTTCGTTCATTTTTATGTTGTTTTGTTTGGCGAGTTTTTGCATTTCTTCTACCGAAGTGTACGTGAATGGTGCCCCTTGACGATTATCATTGTGATTTGACATGGCTCCTACAGCACCGATTTTCTCATCACTTTCTAAAGCATTCTGTAAATTTTCTAACCAATTTGTCGTAACAATCGTATCGTTGTTCAATAACAAAATATGATTTTTTGGATTTGCTAACGAAATGCCGATATTGCATCCTTTGGGGAATCCTTCATTTTTTGAATTCAACTGATAGATGATGTCTTTCTGTTCTTTTAACCAAGCAGGTGTGCCGTCAGTTGAGGCATTATCTACAATAATCAATTCATAGCAATTGGGATTGGTATACTGTCTGATACTTTCGATACAGGCTTTCGTACACTCCAGCTGATTATAAGTCAATATAATAATCGATACGTTTCTTTTCATATTTCATCTCCCTATGATAAAGTATGAAAAAAAGAGTCGTTTTGACTCTTTTAACTATCTTTAAATAATCGAACTAAAATTGGTTTTAATCCTTCTAATACCAAGAATGCTAGAATGTTGATACCAATTACTAGTGCTACTTGCCATACTTTTACGATAACTAAGCCGAACAATTTGCCAATTGGGGTAAAGAATACGATGGTCTGAACGACTAGAAGTACAAAAATACCTAAGTTTAGATGTTTATTAGAAAAGATTCCGCGTTCAAAAATTGTCTCTTTTAATGATCTACAGTTGTATGCAAAGACAAATTCATTGATTACGATACTCAGTAGGGCCAATGTTTGAGCAAGTTCTGTGCCTTGACTCTTAAATAAGAAATATACCAATAGACTGATTCCTGCTTCTAAAATGACGGATGTTACTAAGAATGCCGTAAAAAATTGGGTAAATATTGGTCGGTTGATTCCATTTGGTTTCCGTTTCATGTTATTTTTGGATGATTTTTCAAATGCGAGTGCAATCGATGGAATCGTATCTGCCACTAGGTCGATATATAAAACATGTAGGGCTGAGATAATATTACTACCCATGAACATACCAAATAAGATAATAACAATTTCGGTGAAGTTTGAAGATAAATTATACAATACATTGATGATGACATTATCGTAAATTCTTCTGCCTTCTGATACTGCTGTCGTGATGGTACTGTAACTATCATCTAACAAAATGATGTCGGCAACGTTTTTGGTTACATCGGTACCAGATTTTCCCATGCCGACACCGACGTTAGCTAGTTTCATTGCTGGGGCATCGTTTACACCGTCACCAGTCATAGCAACTACTTTTCCCATTCGCTGTAATGCTGTTACAATTTGAACTTTCGCTTCTGGACTTACTCTTGCAAAAACTGAATATTTATTGACGTACTCTATCCAGTCATCTTTGCTTAAGTGCGTTAGTTCACTGGCATTGACTCCTTCGTCATCCGACGAGCAAATCCCTACTTCTTTTCCAATCGATAACGCTGTCTCTAGATTATCTCCCGTTATCATAATCGGTCGAATGTGTGCTTCTTTACATTCTTGAATGGCTGCTTTGACATCTTTTCTAGCGGGATCTTTAAAGCCCGTTAGGCCGACTAAAATCAAATCGGATTCTTCTTTAAAATATTCTGCTTCTTCTTTTCTGTCATGAGTGATTTCTTTCGTTGCAAATGCTAGAACTTTTAAAGCTTCTTGTGATAACTGTGTTTCCATTTCTTCGTACTCTGCTTTTATTTCAGCAGTTAACGGTTTTATCTTACCATCTATTAAAACCGATTTGCATCTTGGAAGAAGGGATTCTAAACTTCCTTTTGTATAAATAACTTTCCCATTATTCTCTTCATAAATCGTACTCATCATCTTACGTTTCGAATCAAACGGCAATTCTAAAACGCGTTTTTTCTTTTTTTGAAGTGTTTCGACATCGATCTTCTGTTTTTCTAAGTATTGATTTAATGCAACTTCTACAGCGTCACCACGATACTTACCATCGTCATCTTTCGTCGAGTTATTACAACATAACATGATATTAATAAACGTTTGATAGTTTTTGATATCTTCTAGTGGAATTAAATTGCCATTCGTATAAACTTTTAAGATTTCCATCTGGTTCGTCGTTAACGTTCCTGTCTTATCGGTACAGATGACTTCCGTTGCTCCCAAAGTTTCGATGGCTGCTAGGTTTCTAACAATCGATTTCTTCTTTGCCATTTGCGAGACACCAATCGATAACGTTGCTGTAATCGCAATTGGTAGGCACTCTGGAACACTCGCCACAATCATGGAAATACAAAGCATGACGACATTTAATAGCGTGTAATCCATAATGAGACCGTAACACAATACGAATGCTACTAATATAGCGGCTACACAAGAGATAAACGTACTGATTTTATTTACTTTTACTTGTAACGGTGTAATCGGTTCTTCTTTGCTATCCAAAGTAGAAGCAATTTTACCTAGTTCTGTATTCATTCCCGTATCGGTAACAACAGCTTCAATTTTACCAGCCACTAAAATCGTACCAGAATATACCATATCGGTGCGCTCGGCAATTAGTGCCTTTTTCGTAATTGTCTCTTCGGTTTTATCGACACTCATACTTTCGCCCGTTAAGATGGACTCATCACATTTAGCAAAGTAACTTTCGACGATTCTAGCATCGGCAGGAATTTTATCACCGGCTTCTAAAATGATGTAATCACCACGAACTAAGTCCTTGGCATCGATTTCCGTGATGTCGCCACCACGTTTTACCTTAGCCTTAGCGGAAGAATAATTTTTTAGTTTTTCTAGGGCGTCCTCGGCTTTGGACTCTTGAAAGTAACCCATCAAGCAGTTGATTAAAGACGTACCTAGAATCACAATCGGCTCTAGAAAATCTCCCGATGTAAAAATGGCATAGACGAGTGACATGACACCAACTAACAGCAATAAAATTACCATGATGTTTTTAAACTGACTTAAGAAAATCTTCCATTTACTTTTCTTGTTCTTTTGAATTAAAACATTTTTTCCAAATAAACCAAGACGTCTTTCTGCTTCTTTATCAGAAAGTCCTTCTTTATTTGTTTGGTACTCACTATAAATTTCTTCTATTGTTTTTTGATATGTTTCTTTCATCTTCTCACCTATCTTCTACATCATTATAACGCACTTTATAGATAAAAGATAGGCAAAGAAAAAAAATACTGTCAACTTAGTTGGCAGTACTTTGATTCGTTGTGTGTAAATCTGTATATTCTTGATTGAACTGATTATACTTCATGCCGATTTTTTCTTTTGGAGCACATTCTACTGGATACCAGCCTCTTTGAAACATCAATTCATACGTTTCTCTTTGCAAAGAACTGATTCCATCAAAAACTTGTTTATATGTTTGATAAAGCGTTTCATTGCTGACTTCTGTCAAAGCAACTGCATAGTTTTTAACGAGTGCTTTTAAAGAAGAAAGCAAGCAGTTCATATAATCTTTATCATTTAACATCATTCCTTTTGAAACTTCTACTTTTGGATTCGAAATCGTTTGATTATTCATTTTGTCCTCCTTCTAAAATTGTCAACACATTTTGTAAATTTGTGTCAAAAAATGTCGCACATTTCTGTAAATGTTTTTTTAGCACTTCATCTTGTACACTTGGGATTTGATTCATCGTCTTTTTGTAAGATTCATACATCCAGTTAAACATATCACTTAGATAATCCAAGTCCTTTCCTGAAATTACATTTGGTACTTCTTGATATTGTTGTTGCATATTTTTCATCCTTTCTTTTTCATTATGAGATTATCTGTCTTCTTTTATACACTTTATAAATATTTTTTCAATCCACTAATGGCATGTTGTTGAAAAGTACAAAAGTTTTTCGCAAGTTTTTCGTTTTCTTTAGACATTTTTCCATGATAGTCTTTTAGTTTTTTCTCCATTTCTAAACTTCCCATTGAGATCCCTTGAATTAACATACTGGCCATCGATGCATCGCTATTGTCGTCATTTACCTCTTTCTTAATTCCCATGGCAGACATCATCTTGGCCATACCATTTTCTTCTGCCGCATGAATGCCGTTCTTTTCTAAGATTTCTTTACTTTCCGTTGCGTATTTTTCATACTTATGTAAAATTTCTTCTAATGTCCCTTTGATGTGATTATCTTTGTCTTTTAGTTCCGTCATCAGTTTCTTTAGGGTGTACACGGCCATCGTAGCATCTTTATGCACATGTTCTAACAATTCATATTTTTCTTCCATAATCGTTCCTCCTTTTTTATTTTGAGTTACAGTCAGAATTTTTATACAAAAGAAAAAGATTCGATGAGTTTTTCATCCAATCTTTGAAATACTTGGAATATAAGCATACTGCTCATCATGATAAGATGCGATATCGTCATATATTTTTTTTGCTATCTTAGAACATGTATCAATTCTCTTACTAGCCGTTTTTCTCTGCACCAAGGGAACTACGTTTCTTTTTTTAGATTCTACAGATACAAAAAATTGATTTGGTTTTTCATTGCTACTTGTTAAGTTCGTTACATGCTCAAATGTCGACCAAGAAGAAATATGTTCGCGCAAGATAGATACAATTTCGGATTCCTTTTTTTGATATAGGTCAGAAAGAGTTATTAAATTCTGCTCTGCTACTTTCTTTAATGCCTCCGAAATATATTTCATGACATATTTATCACGATTTCCTTGTAATTCTTTTGCGTACGTTCTCGTCATTCTAGCAAATGAATTCGCATATTTTAAATTTTTAAAACCGAGTTCTTTCCTACCATCTTCATTTTGTAAGACGATGATATCATCATAGACTTCTTTAATTTCTGATAATGAATTCGTATGTAGCCAAATGTAACAAGTATGAAGAACTCCATCTAGACGATCTGTACAAAGTTGTGGCGAATGATTTTCCAAAATCGGAAATTGTTCTAAATTGGATAAGTCTTCTATTGGAATATCATCCTCTTTTAAATAACGTTTTAATTCTTCATCTCTTGCAATTACATCGGAGAGTGTCTCTTCTGAACTTTCTTGATTTATGGAGTCTCCTAATAAAAAGTCAATAGTATGGGCAAAACAAGGTGTTCCAATATCGTGTAGAAGTGCTGCTAGTGTTTCTTTTTTATCGTGAGTAAAGTGCCATGTCATGTGGGCTACAACCAAACTATGATCAAATCTCGTATACAAAAACTTAGGCTGATAAAGATTCGTGTAATCACATCCACAAAACTGGGTTACATACTTTAACCGTTTCATCGTTTTGGTAATTAAGTAACGATTTAAAAAATTTGGGTACTCTCGGTCAACAAAAAGATTTAAATACTCGGTCATCATTTTTAATATTTCCTTCTTGCGTTTCGTCCACTTCTAAATGCCATATCATTATTTTCTTTTACTCTAGCTCTTATCTCTCTATCACAACGTTTCTCTGACTCTACCATATCATGGTATAAGGCAATGTGCACTACATAAGCATCCACCATCGATAATTGTTCATATTGCCCTGGACTTAGTTTTTCTTTTAAATACTCTGTTTTTGCTTCTGTATCCATTGCTTCTATTGCATGTAACCATTCTTTAGCTAGTTCCAAGTCTTCCTTTGATAACGTACGTTCCATAAATCTCACAATCGAATTGGTTTTTAAAAAGTCATAGACTTCCATCGCTTCATCAGCAGATGCCACCGAGTTTCTCACATGATTCAAAGACGCCAAGATCTTTTCATCTTGAACATAGTTTAATAAGAACTCCAACTCTTTTGCAGAAAGAAAATCCATATCTTTCTGTTTTAATTCGCTTACTTGTTCTTTTCTTTGAAGTAATGAATACGTAAGCCATTTAATCCACTCGGCATCTTGTTCTAACTTTCCTAAGTTCATTTTTGGAAATGCTTTTACAGTAGAAGAACCTGCAAATTGTTTTGCTATGATTCTAGATAAATTCATTTTATTCCACCTGCCTTACATTTGTTGCATGATTTTATTTTAACATATTAACCGATTCTTTTCAATTATTTTTATTTGTATCACCTCAATAGAATCCAAAAAGCATGAAATTATGCAATCTAACCGATTATATCCGAAGTCAAATTTACTATTTTTAGAGAATTCAATACGCATTCTCTTCTATCTATATCATAATGATTATATAGGAGGATTTTGGAATGAGTTTAAATTTAATGAAAAAACGATTGTTGTCTTTATACCTAGAATTATATGGTAGAGAGTACGATGTCAATGATACTAGAACTTACGAAAATTCGAAAGAATACCTAAAAAGTAACGAACTACAAACCACTTACTTATTATTTCAAAGGGCAAATGTGTTATATCCAAACTATCATTTTACGAAAGGCCAGCATGGTGTATATTCTACTCGCGTACAAACTACTATAGACCATTTAAATCAGAGTGAGCAAGATATACAAAATTTTTACCAAACGTACGAGAGTGTTAAAAATGGGGATTACTTCAATTATTATTGTCAGTTATTATCTACTCTATATCCCTACTTTCCTGATTATCAAATCTATAAAATTACTCTTACCGGATATTTGTTTCGAGATATTGTAAATCAAGCAAACGGTACGGAACAATTAGGCAAGATTCTGTTAGCGACGCAAGATATTTTTTTCTCAAAAGGTTTGACAGAACTACAAGATTCTTTTCTACAGAATCATGATTCCATCGACAGTTCCTTACAAGAAGCGACTTGGAACCGATCAACCATACAAGAAGCGACTTGGAACCGATCAACCATACAGGAAGCGATTTGGGACAAATTAACCATTTTAGGAGTGATTCCGATGGAACCTGATTATCATAAATCCAATACCAAACCAGTTCAAAAGACAATTGGAACGATTTCTAAAAAAAGTGTTTCTCAAGAAAACTGAGAAACACTTTTTTATTTTGATTTTACCTTGTTCATTTGATCTATTTTTTCTAAAAAGCGATTAGATCCTTTGTACCATTTATAGATACTCTTTTTATGATTGGCATAATCATTTAATTCTTCTTGGGAACAATTTGGATGTTCTTTTTGATAGCGATTCAAACATCTTTGGTAACAATTATCAATACTCGTTCGCATGATAACCATCTTTCCCTTTAGAATACTAGGTTCTTTCACGCAATGAAATTGAGCACAATCAATGACGATAGGCTTATCATATCTTTTACAGTAGTCTAAAATATCTTGATAAATTAAGTCAAAATCATTTCCTAGAGTTGGCATTGTTTCGTACTTTTTACGGAACATTTGCCCTAATTCATGATTAATTCCTGTCGCATGATGGAATCTATCTTCATTAAAAATATCATCCGTATCGACAATTACATATTCTTCTGGATTATACTTACGGGCATAGGTCGATTTACCACTACCGGATTGACCTGTCAAATTGATAACTGCATCATCCGTCAAATCCTTTTCATATGGTTCCTTATCGATTGGTATACTGATTAGCAAATCACTTTGAATTTCTTTTAAAACATCTAATATTCCATAATATACCTCTTCATTCATACCTTCGCTATGACCAGGGCGATTAAAATCTTCATACTCGGATATTACCAAATCAACATTTTCTTTTGTTACACGATCCCGTATCAACTGTAAACACGTTTCTTTGAAACCTTTCATGGCCATTGCTGCCATTGTTTTGTAATAAGTTAGTTCTGGCATAGCAGACTTTTTATATAATTCCATCGCTAGTTCATCGGTCATCTTTCTAGGATTTGTCACAATAATTTTACCAGCCCGAAATATGCCGTGTGGCGTTTTAGAATTTCTGACATCTAGTACTTCTTCTCCCTCTGGAATGATAACATCATACAGTGTATCTCCTCTAGCAAGCCACCGTAAAATATTTTCCTCATTCGAGAAATTGAAACCACCTTGTTCATCCCAATCTGTCGCTTTAGGATTCCACTTCGCGGCAACGTTTACTTCATCCAACTTGTAATGAAAATTTCTATCTAACCCAGATGCAGTGCCATAAATTAATTTCACATATTTCATATACACCTCTCATCTTTTATTTTTTAAAATTTCTTTTATGATAAATTTACAACTTTCTGTAACCAAATTGGAATCTAATGCTTCTTCTTTTTGAAAGAAACGATGACCAATACATTTCTCTGGTTCTAATCTTTCCAAAGTACCACCAATGTAGAGAACTGGATAAATGATAAAAATCCAATTGATATCTCCTTTTTGCCAATGTCCGATACCAATCGACTGGCCTAGTTCATATTGAATGTTATTTCCTACTTCCTCTGAAATTTCCCGAATCATCGCAGCGCGAAACGTTTTATCCGTATCTTCTACTTTACCACCAATATCTTCAAAAAGACCATTCTCATCACGAGATTTAATTCCTCGTTGTTGTAATAAAACTTTTCCATCTAGTGTTTCGATGTGTGCAATAACACCTACTTTTTGATTGGAAAAGTGAAATTTTTCTATATCTTCTACCGTTGCTTCATGATCTATTAAATAAAACTCCATAAGTATCACCTTTTTCTATTCGTTTTTTATTTTGGGGGATGAAGCACTAAAACTTTAGGATTTTCTTCTATCATAAAACACGTTGAACTTCTTGGCTTGTACTCTTCTGAAATTACAATTTCTTTTGGAGAAGATAAATTTTCTTCAATCACCATTTTGTGATAGTCGGAAAAAATGTTTTTCGGCAATTGAACATCTAATGCTTTCTGCAGTGATTCATTTGTTACTAATCGATATTTTGGCTTATCGATTGGCTTAATAGCACTCAAGCAAAGCGTATCTTCGAATCCGGAATATGATAATAACATACCTTCTGCCACAAATGACTGCTCGTAATTCGGCGTTGTTTGCATAACTACAACTCCGTGATTTTTCAAATCTTGAAATTCTTCTGTAAATACCATTTTTCTAGCAAATTCTGACTTACGTAATAAATCGGCACGATGCGCAAACTCTTCTTTTGCCTCATCCTTTACTTTTACAAAAGACCTTTCTTGATCAGATTTTATTACAGAAGTTGATGGGTGATACATTCCTTGTTCGTCACATACCATTTTCATTGTATTTTTTTTGTATGGAACGATGCCAAACTTCCGCAAACTTTTCTCTAATTCTTGCAGAATCGTGCTTCTTTTTTGTTTGATACGGATAATTAAACCGGCATCCAATTGGCTATTAAAAAATGGATAAAATAGAGAAAGTTGATAATCGTATTTCCCATTTGAGTAATTCTCTAGCATTTGGTTTAATTCATCCAATTCTTTTTTGGCCTTTAAATATTCATTTCGAAATCCCACTAACAGTTGTCTAAGTGTATAGGTATCTTGATTCATATTTTTTCTCTCCTAATTCGCAATATTTTCGATAAAATTAGTATATCATGATATTATGTTTTTTTGAAAGCAAATCATGATTTCTTCTATTTATGACTATATAACAAAAAAAGCAATTCTATTTCTAGAATCGCTTTCTATAGTAGTAAATTGAACCTGAGTTCAATTCAATTTTCGATGGTGCCTGAGGTGGGACTTGAACCCACATGGTATTGCTACCACCGGATTTTGAGTCCGGCGCGTCTACCATTCCACCACTCAGGCATAAGTAGATTATATCATATTTTTTATAAAAATCTACTATAAAGTTTCAATTTCATCAGGAATTTTTACAGGTTTTGGTTGATTTTGTTCCATTTCTGTATATTTGGAGTGATATAAATCTGTTTCGTCATCCTCATCTGTTTCCTCTTGTTTCGTAAATTGTTCGATTGGAGGAAGGTCATCGATTGTAGAAAGACCAAAGAAATCTAAAAATTCACTCGTCGTTCCATATAAAATTGGTCTACCTGGTTGATCACTTCTACCTAGTTCTTTAATGAGTCCTTTGGCCAGTAACTTTTTCATCATCTGGGAACTGCTGACACCACGAATCTCGTCGACTTTTAATCTCGTAATTGGAGCATTGTATGCAATGATTGCAAGAGTTTCTAACGCTGCGTTCGATAGCACATTCGATTCTGGATTTTCAATCAACTTCTGGTAATATGGTTTGTGTTCTTTTTTGGTCGTTAACTTAAATGTATTGCCAAGAAAACCGATTCTGATACCTCGTGTAGGTTCCTCGTAATCCTTCTGCAACTCACTAATTAGTTCTTTTGCTTCGTCACTATCAATTTCTAAAATATCTTTGATTTGGTCCATTGTTAAACCGTCGTCTCCCACGACGAACAACAGCCCTTCTAATATTGCTTTCTTATTCATACTGCGCCTCACAATAAATTTCTGAAAAATTATCTTCTTGAGTAATGGTCAATGCATGTTCCTTGGCCATTTCTAAAATTGTTAAGAATGTTACGACGATATACTCTTTTGTATATACATCGAACAGTTCTAAAAAGTTTACTCTCTTTTTCTCTTTTAGAATGCGACTGATATCGCGTTTTCTTTCTTTGATGGTTATTTCTTTTCCTGTCACTTTTGTATGTAATGGCTTTTCACTTTCTTTTCGTTCGATGAACTTTTGAAAAACCTTCAATAAGTCATCTAGTGTCACATTACTTTCTAACACCGTGTTCTCGTCGGCATACTCTTTCAAGGAAGTTGGACTTTTGGTGTAGATTTGACTGCGGATTGCTTCTAGTTCTTTTAATCCGGCCGTCATATCTTTATATTTTTGATATTCTACTAAGCGATTGATCAATGCTTCTTCTGGATTTTCCTCTTCGGACTCTTCTTCTTTTTCTTTCTGTCTTGGAAGTAGTTTTCGTGATTTAATCTCTAAAAGTTCTGATGCCATTACCAGGTATTCACTGGCAATATCTAAGTTCATCTCTTCCATCCGATTGATGTATGCTAAATATTGATCTGTGATATCGACGATGTTAATTTCAAAAATATCCATCTTGGATTCTTTAATCAAGTGTAAAAGTAAATCTAATGGTCCCTCAAACTCGTTAATTTTAATATCGTTCACTCTTATCACTTCCTAATTTCCGCATAACCATTATACCAAAGATAGCGAAGATATGCTATAATTTTAGTGGTGAGTGCGATGAAAAAGTTTCAAATGAAAGATGAAGAGTTCACATGCATCGTCTGTGGTAAAAAGGTTCCGAAAGCCAATTATACGGCACGAGACCATTGTCCCTATTGTTTATCGAGTCTTCATGTCGATATCATGCCAGGAGACAGAATGAATCCTTGTAAAGGTGTTTTAAAACCGGTTGGCATCGAAAAGTTTCGCGATACATATAAAATTATCTATCGCTGTGAGAAATGTCATGAACTTCATAAAAACATCATGGCAAGTGACGATAATATGGATCTTATTATTGAATTATCTACACATCCGGATTCCATTAATGAATAGCAACAAAAAAGTAAACACATCTTTTTTTGTGTCTACTTTTATCTTACAACTTCACAAAAAAGTTGCTTTTTTTATGGCAACTTAATCTTTTGGTTTAAAAAACAAACTGAAGAAAAACGTGAAAATGATGGCAGATGTAATACCAGATGCTGTTAAATCAAACATGCCCATCAACAACCCAATAAAACCTAGGCCCGATGCTTTTTCCATTGCACCATGAATTAATAAGTGTCCAAAACTTGTAATGGGTACTAATGCTCCACCACCAACATAGGTGATGATTTTATCGTAAATACTAAACGTATCTAAGAAGGCACCGATTACTACAAACATACTCGTGATGTGACCAGGAGTTAGTTTCGTGTTGTCTAGTATCAATTGAGCAATTAAACAGACGGCACCACAGAATAAAAATGAATTTAAGTATAACATTAAATCGCCTCCAAACTAACGGCATGGGCAATCGCTAAAATCGGTTCTTTTTGAAATGCAAAGGTTGGTGAAAACAAGGCTCCGGTCGCTATCCACAATACTCTTTTTACTTTTTTCGTCTTTAATAAATTGAAAATGTACGATGCATTGACAAGGGCACTGCAAGTTGGACCACTTCCACCTGCTTTGACATCTTTTTGTTTATCTAAATCGTATAGCATAGTTCCGCAATCGTTATAAGTTGTCTTCTCTAAGTCGATTTGATATTCTTCTTTGACGTAGTCTTTAAAGATTTCTTTGCCGATACAACCCAAGTCTCCCGTTAAAATCATATCGTAATCTTCTACGTTTCTGTCTAAATCACTCAAATGTTGATGTAGTGTTTCCGCGGCTGCTGGAGCCATCACGGCACCCATATTGAGTGGGTCTTTCTGATCCATATCTACTACTTTTCCGATGGTGCCAGATTCAATTTTGACACGACTTGTCTTCTCGTCGCTTACTAGCATCGATACTCCTGCTGTGGCCGTAAATGTTGCTGTTCCTGGCTTTGGGGCGCCATATTCGGTCGGATTGCGGAATTGTTTTTCACTCGTCATATTGTGCGAAGATGTTCCAACAATCACGGTGTTCATCTGGCCTGCTTCTACTAAATTTGCGGCTATAATCAGTCCTTCTGTAGCAGTAGCACAAGCGGCATAAATTCCTAAAAATGGGATGTTATACTCTTCTGCTGTATAGCAAGATGGTGTAATCTGATTTAATAAGTCTCCTGCAATCAAGCAATCGACCTGTTCTTTTTTTAATTTACTTTTCTTTAGTAACAAATCGATGCTATGTTTGAAAAGTCTCACTTCTGCTTTTTCCCAACTTGCTTCTTTGCAATGAAGGTCACTGTAACTAGCATCAAAATACTTTTTTATCGGTCCTTTTTTTTCATAAGGACCCACTACCGTTGCAGTTTGTTCTAAATATACATCATGATATGTAAACGTCATATTATCCTCCCATAATCAGTAATCGTAAGAGTCCAAAGAACCAAGCTGACACGACTCCATAAAGAATCACAGATCCGGCCAACTTAAATAGATTACTTCCGATTCCTGTAACTAGTCCTTCTTCTTTATATTCAATTCCGGCACTCATCATCGAATGAGCAAAGCCAGTAATGGGAATAATCAAGCCACAACGACAGAAATTTACCCATTTATCGAAGAACCCTAAAGCAGTGAATAAACATGCTAAGAAGATAAGTGTTACAATCATAAATACCGAAGCATCTTTCGTACTAATATCCAACGTATAAGTATATAAATCGATTAGTCCTTGACCAAACATGCCAACAATACCACCACTGATAAAGGCAATGATGGCATTCATCCATCGGTTTTCTTTTGGCTTATGTTTCTCTACAATTCGTTTGTATTTTCTCTTTTCCATTGTATTCACCCGTTTTTATTATGAGATTTTTTTACTTCAACTATACGAAAATGCGAGTATAATTTGATTTTTTTTAAATTTTGTGGTATAATATGCCCAAATTAAGGGGGGGAATGGTTATGAGTAATCAAATGGAAGATCGTGAGTTTGACAATTTTATTCAAAAAACCGCAGAAGAACAAATCGCAATCTTAAAAGAACGTTGTAAAGACTTTGATACGACGATTCAAGATTTACAAATCAAACTACAACGCCTGAAAGAATTAGAAGCCAGAAGGCAGAAAAGAAAACAGATTGTAAAAAAGGCTAATGCAGTTGACTCCGTTACGGAATCCAATATACCAGTTACCGAGAAAACAACAAAGCCGAATCCTGTACAACCTTATTTAGACAAAATTCATCACATTATCGATACTGATGGATACAATTTTGAACAAATCGTTCAAGTATTGCCAGCCAAAGATTCTGTAGATTTTACTTCTATTATGAATGCAATTATCTTAGATATCCAAAAACAGTATTCATTCTATACAACGTACTCTTTGGAAACACGTAATTCTTCTCAAGAAAAGCTATCAGAAGAAGAATTACAAAGTATTGCAAACTTAGAAGATTTACGAGATATGTTAATCGATTACCGCGACGAAGAAAAAGAAAAAGAGCAAACTCCAAATCAGAATGAGACTAGTGCAGTTATCATTCCACTACTCTCTCGAAATGGAAACAACTTACTAATAAACGATTTAAAACAATTAACGCGCGAACAATATCCATACATCTTGAAATTATTGCAAGAATTGGAAAGAGAAGATTTCACCCATTCCAAGCAATTGAGTACCAACAGTGAATTGAGTGGATACCGTGAACTAAGAAATTTAACTTTCTACATTCGGATTTTATATAAAAGTTTGGGAAATCACCAATATGCAGTACTCGGTCTTTTCTATAAAAACAGTGACAATATTATGGGTTTAATAAACAGTATGGATCAAAGAGCTGGTCTATTTGAAACACAAAAAGATCATATTGAAGAATTATTACACAATCAAGATAGTGATTTTATGACGGTTATGAATCAAGAATACACAGATCTCAAAAAACATTTAGGAGAGGAGAATGTCTATGGAACAGGAATTAATGGAAGAGAAAAAAGTATTTCAGGTTAGTACGGATTTAGTTTTAAAAAATCTTCAAAAACGAATTGATGGACTTGATAAGGAAATTAGTTTTTTCAATCTTGTTTCACCAAGTTCCATGCTAAAAAAAGTCACATCTTATATTCCACCAAATGATGTATTTAAACTTACTGATATTAGTCTTATCGATTATGCTATCGCTCTATATCTTAGCAAGTTATCTTATGAAGAGGCACAAGAAAAATGTCAATATCTACATGAGATAAAATTTGCTTTAAACAGTGTGGATGCACAAACTTTAGCATCCAGTCTTAGAAACCAAAGAAAATTGTCTAGTGTGCTAGAAGAGCAAATTCGTGCCAATTATAAAGAACTCTTTGATCAAGAAGAACGAGGAAAAGATATGGATTCCGTCTTAGAAATTATTACCAGTAATGATTTTCTTAGTTCTTGTCAACAACTTTTTTCTCTAGTTAAATTACAAGATGAGATTGAGAATGCGAGACAAGTTGCTAAAAAAAATAAATTCAACAAGGATGACTATAAAAAAATGCAACAACAGATTTATGAATCTGTCCACAAAGCAGGATTTTTAAATGATTTTGAAAGAATTACTTCCAAATGTAGCGAATGGCAACAAAAAGAAAAGAAAGAGAAAAGTGCCCTTCAAAAAGAAAAAGTGACATTATCTAACATATTGGATCAAATTCGTTATCATACATTTGAAGGAATCACAGAGAAGGACGAGCAATTTCTTAGTGAACTCGATATTGTAATTTTATATACCTATTTGACGATGCAGAAGCAATTTACTATTGATCAGTTAAATCAACAAATTTCTGAGTTATCCTATTTGGAAGATGAATATAAAAATGAGGAATTATTAGCACAATATCATATCGACACAAGTAAGATGACGGAGGAAGAAAGAAGTGCTATCTTAGAAGTAAGTAACGACGTATTCCAAAAATGGATGGAAGAACTTACGAACTTAAATATTGCGCCCTCTTCTCTAACGCCTGATGGTTTAAGACAAATTTTACAATACGGAAATATAGAAACAGTTCCAGAGTTACAAGTTGCAGTTACCCGTAGCTTTGCCTCTCCTACTTTCATCAAAGAACATCCTGGTGTTTTCGTAACAGATGAAAACGAGGAACTAAAACCATTATATGAAACTTTCGTTCATAACCGTGATTTACTTGCACAGACAAATATCGATGTACACGATGAATCTTATCAAGCAGAAATCTTATTAACAAATCCAGCTGATATGGAATCTAGACTTTCTCTTGCTCGTCTATATCAAGTTGACTTATCGAATACTGCTAACATGATGAAATATTTATCTGGTGAAGTTTCTTTCGATACCATCGATACGATGATAGAATCTAATCTAACTTCTAAGGAAATCGAGATTGGAAAATTAAAAATGTCGCAAGAAGAATTTGAACGATTCCAAAAGCGAGTTGCCATTGCAAAACAGATTGGATTGTTTGGTACACCATCGCAAGGAGTTAGTACCAACACATTATTAACAGGTGCAAAATTCCAAGTGCCAACTTCTGAACTAGATGAATTTACGGCCAATGCAACAGTATACTTTTTAGATACTGATATGGAAAATGTATTAAAGAACAGCAAACGAGATCATTATCCACAATGGTTACCAATTCATGCTTTGAAACCTTATGAAAATGGTCTGACTTATCAAATCGGTACGACTACGTTATCAGCACCAAAAGTAAAACGAAATTTACAAGCATTGAGCGATGCTGGTTACGATGGAGAAGATGCATTATTTCAATCTTGTATTTACAACAGTATTTTAACTCTTCCACAAGTCGAAGAAATCCAAAACGCTATTTATCCACCAAAAGAAAAAGTTAAAAAATAAGCAAGCGCCGGCTTGCTTTTTATGTGAGTCTATTTTTTAGTTTGGCCAGTACTTTACTTTCTTTTCTAGAAACTCCTACTTGAGAAAGTCCTAAACTTTCCGATGTCTCTTGTTGAGTTTTATCTAAATAATATCGTTCGTATAACAATTTCCTTTCATCTTGATCTAAGTTAGACACTTCTGTACGTAAATCCTGAATTTCGGGACGATAACTAATCTCATCGATGCCAATAGAATCATATAGCGACAAGTTCTTATCGTCAGAGTCTTCGTTTACTGCATAATCTAGACTTCGCACGAACTCTTTTGAGTTTTCGGCTTCTCTAAATGTCTCGTAATCGATTTCTAGAAACGAACAAAGTTCAGCATCCGTCGGTGTATGCATTAAACGTTGACTTAACACTTCCCTCGCCCAATCGATGTGATGAGCAAGTCTCGTCAGTTCTTTGTTCACTTTGATACTTTTATCTTCTCTAATAAACTTCAAAATTTCCCCTTTGATATACGTGTACGCAAACGAAGAAAATTTCGTATCGTAACTGTCGTCGTAATGTTGAAATGCTTTGATGAGGCCCATCATACCAACCTGTTTTAAATCTTCTACATCGTAGTAATTTTTAAATTTTGCTACTAACGAATACACTAGTTTTGCATAATCTGTCACTACTTGGTCTATTGTCATAGAATCCCCTTCCTTTTATCGATATTCAATATAGATTGTTTTTTTTGAAATTTATACAGGTTCGACAAAAGTAGAAAAAAAAGTACCTAAACTTGATAGGTACTTGTCAACTATTTACGGTGACGGAAATATTTTCTTATGCTACTATTTAAAGGGGGTTCTTTTTTTGTTTTGTCAAAAATGTCTATTTTTTTATTTTGTTCCTGTAAACATATCTGTAAATGTGTTTACAAATGTTTGTAGAAAACTGATTTTCTCGACATCTTGATTGATTAGAATTGGATATTCTCCGATGACTTCTTCTCCATTTTTGATTTGGATAATTCCTACCTGTGTTCCTTTTTTAATTGGAAGTGTGATTTCATCTAATTTAATTTCTTGAGTATACTGAGAAGAATCTGTACCTTTCTTTTCTATTACTCCAATATCGCTTCCAGTGATGATTTCTGCTTTGGAAATCGAACCTTTTTCGATATCGATACTTCCTAATGACTCGTTCTTACTTTTGATTAAATTCATCTGGTATAAATTGAATCCATAATCTAGAAGGGCCATCGTTTCTGTATTTCTTATACTTGCCGAAGGTTCTCCTAAGACGATGGCAATTAAACGCATATTATCTTTTTTGGCAGTTCCTGCTAGACAGTATCCAGCATTATCGGTATGGCCTGTTTTTAAACCATCTGCACCGTCGTAGAAACGAACTAATTTATTGGTGTTTACCAACCAATACGGTGTTTCAGTATCTTGTCTTAGATAATCTTCGTAGGGAGAAGAAAACTCTAATATTTTTTCATGAGTCAAAAGTTCTTTGGCAATCATTGCTAAGTCGTAGGCACTGGAATAGTGATTTTCTTCATCCAGTCCCGTTGGATTTACAAAGTTCGTATCGGATAGGCCTAGACTTTTTACTTTATCGTTCATCATTTGAACAAAGTTTGCTTCGGTACCACCAATTTTTTCTGCTAAGGCGACGGTCGCGTCATTGGCACTGCCCATCGAAATTCCTTTCATCAAATCTTGAACACTCATCACTTCGCCTGTTTCTAACCAAATTTGGCTGCCGCCCATACCGGATGCGTTGGCACTGACGGTTACTTTTTCATCCCAAGTTGTAACACCTTTCTCAACTGCTTCTAAAATTAAGATTTGGGCGACCATTTTTGTAAGAGATGCGACGGCCATCCGTTCGTGGCTATTCTTTTCAAACATGATTTCACCTGTCACGGCATCGATTAAAATACCTGCTTTGCCATTTTGAATTAGATCTTCTGCAGCAGTCGTAACGGCCTCATCTTTTCCCTCTATCATGTCTTTTTCTTCCATCATATCCTTTTCTTCTAATTCGTCTTTACCTTCTATCTCTTCCCCTTCGATACTTCTCGCTTCGATATTCGCGTCTTCTGTCGGTGTTGGAATTGGTAAATCAGAAGCGAACACCTGAAGAGGACTAATCAATAATAATGTCATCCACAATATACAAATTTTTTTCATAATTACTCCTTCACCAAACTTTATGAACGAAAATGAATTTATAGAATAATTTTTTTAGGTCTACGATAAAATGATGGTAGGTGGTAAATATGGTCAATCAGAAAAATATTAAGGGTTGCATTTTGTTGTTTTTATTAGCAGCCGTCATCATCTTTCTCATTTGGTTTTTTGTAGCAGGCGATAAAAAAGATGCTAGTGTAAATCCGGATAATCCTCCTACTCAAATATACGATGCCGAAACGATGGAAAAGTTAAATCGATTGGATAACGTACAGGATCAGATTGATTATTTTGAAATGGATTATCTAGATCGTTATGTTGCATATAAAGATGCTCATCCAGAACTAGATAGTAAAACGGTTATTATCTATGTCAATGCCGGACTGGATTACGAATTTTATACCCATACCGCTACCTCTTCTTATTTGAATACTCCTTATATCATTGCTAACAAGCATTACGCATTAGGAAGTGATTACGTTCCAGAAAATTTAGTACAATTAAGTAGCAAATATGGAACTGGGAAAAATAATCAGATGGTTCAGGTGGCAAAAGATGCTTTTGAATCTCTTTGTAAAGCCGCAGAAGATCAAGGTTATACCATCCGTGGTATTTCTGGATATCGCAGTTACGAGTATCAGGAAGAATTATATAACAATTACGTTTTGCAGGATGGCAAAGATGAAGCCGATACGTATTCTTCTCGTGCAGGTCACTCAGATCATCAGACTGGGCTTGCCATTGATGTATCCGATGGAGACACTCCTTATACATCATTTGGCGAGACAGATGAATTTCGTTGGATGCAAGACAATGCATATTTGTACGGATTTATCTTGAGATTTCCGGAAGGCAAAGAAAACATTACGGGTTATCAATACGAGTCTTGGCATTACCGTTATGTCGGTGTCGATATTGCTACCTATATTCACGAAAATAACATCACGTTCGAAGAATATTACGAAATGTTCATAGCGAATAAAAAATAGTGTCAGTTAACATTACTGACACTTTTGCTTGCAATTAAAAAGGAGACTAGTCTCCTAACGAATAGCTTGTTTTTGTGTTTCGATTGTAAAATAGTCAGAAACTCTAATTTGTGGGCATCCTTTTTCTCCGTAATACAATACTGCTAGTACGTCTCCGTATTTTATTAATTCGCCAATTTGTTTTTTAATTTCAATTCCGACACTATGGTCGATTTTATCATCTTTGTTTAATCTTCCGGCTCCTAATTCTACTGACAATTGTCCGATTTTGTAAGCATTGATATCGACCAATTTACCGTTGATGGAACTTTTTACTTCGAGACGATTTGGACTAATTTTTAGACCGTTTAAATCGCCCCCTTGGGCACTTACAAATTCTAGGAATTTTTTGTATGCATATCCGGTACGCAATGCTTCTTTTACTTTATATCTACCTGTATCTAAATCTGTTTCAAATTCCATCGCCGTCATATAAGCGGCAAGTTCAATACAAAGTTTACTAAAGTTATTGTCGATTTTATTTTGAAGCATTAGCATCGCTTCTACTACTTCTAGACTATTTCCAACCATACTACCTAATGGTACATCCATATTGGTCATTAGGACTTGTACTTCTTTGCCATATTTTTTACCTATGGTTTTCATAATTTTTTCCAGTTTATAACCTTCGTTTTCATCCTTAATCAATGCTCCGCGGCCGACTTTCAAATCGATCAATATTTTGTCGGCACCACCGGCAATTTTTTTAGACATAATGGAACTAGCAATTAATGGTAAAGACTCTGTCGTTCCAGTTACATCTCTTAGGGCATACACTTTTTTATCCATCGGAACTAAGTCGTCCGTTTGACTAGTTACAGCAAAACCGATTTCATCGACTTGTTTGATAAATTCTTCTTTGCTAAGTGACGTCTTAAATCCTGGGATACTTTCTAGTTTATCGATGGTTCCACCGGTAATTCCTAGGCCTCGTCCACTCATTTTAGCAACTTTCCCACCAAGGGATGCTACAATAGATCCGACGACTAACGTCGTTTTATCACCGACACCGCCCGTTGAGTGTTTGTCGATTTTAAATCCTTTGATTGAACTTAAGTCAAGTGTATTGCCACTTTTGATAAAAACGTCCGTCAAGTCCAGTGTCTCTCGTTCTGTCATACCATTGATACAGATTGCCATTAATAGTGCACTCATTTGATAATCTGGAATATCACCCTTTAAAAAGCCATTAAATGCATATTCTAATTCATCGCGTGATAAATCCAAACGGTTTTTCTTATTTTGGATTACATCTACCATATTGATATTGAATCTACCCATATCGCTTCACCTCCAATTATTTTATTCCATTATTATTATAATCTAAATTTAAAGTTTTATAAAGAGCAAACCGTATGACTTTACAGTTCAAAAAAAAAGATAAGAGTGTCATCTCTTATCTAAAGAATTTATCATTCGTTCTGGATTTTCAATCAGACGATTATATAATTTTGGATGTTTTCGTAATTCTTCAATGATACGAATTTCTTCATTGGACATTGTAATTCCATATTCTTTTTTACTTTCTTCTACCACATAGTTATCTTGTCCAAGTAAATATTCTAAATCGACTTTGAAAACATCACAAAGTGCTGTTAACGTATCGAGAGATGGCATTCTGGCTCCACTTTCGTAAAAAGATATGCTTACCTTACTGATATTCACCAGTTTGCCAAGTTCTTCTTGTGTTAAGCCATTACTTTTTCTCAATTCTCTGATTCTTTTGGCAAATAGTAGCATATACCACCTCACTACTGATAGAATGTACATTTATTATAAAAAAATACGTAAAAAGAAAGACGAAAGTTAACTAATTAGAAAGTTTTATCAAAAAAGCAGATTATTCATCCGCTTCTTTATGACTCGTTAAAAATGTTACTTTTTCGGCAATGACTTCGATGACGAACTTAGTGGTATTATCCATTTCGTACTTTCTACTCTGAAGCCTTCCTTTAACTCCGATGACATCGCCCTTTTTACAGTATTCAGCAGTGTTTTTAGCAATTCCATCCCATAAGATACAATCGATAAAATCGGTATCGTAAGATCCTTCTGCGTTCTTAAAACTACGAGGAATGGCAAGAGTGATAAACGAACGTTTTTTTCCTTGTTCTGTTTCTTTTAAAACCGGATCTTTGACTAATCTTCCCACTAAAACGATTTGATTCAGCATACTTTCCTCCTTTCAAAAACGTACTATACGAGTTTGAAAGAAATTTAGCAAATGACCATTTTAGGGTTTTCAAAAACCAGTTTTGTGCGTTTTCTTTTTTTTCGTTCTAATTTTCTTTTTTATACTTTTCGGAAGATGTTCTTTGCGTTTTTTAATACTTTGATTAAAAAATCGATTTCGTCTTTCGAGTTATAGAAATAGAAACTGATACGACAAGTATTGGCTACTCCAAGTTCGTCTTTTAAAATCTTGGCACAATGATTTCCTGCTCGAATGCAAATATGGTACGTGTTTAAATACGCCGCGGTATCACCGGCAAAGACATCTTTTAAATTGAATGCTATCGTTGTACTGGAAGTATCTGGATTATATATGATTAAGTCTTCTACTTCTTTTGATTGCTTTAAAAAGTACTCTTTTAACTCGTGCTCTTGTCTTTTTATTTTCTCAAAACCGATATTAGAGAGATAATCAATGGCTTCTCCAAAAGCAATGACACCGGCGATGTTTTGGGTTCCTGCTTCTAGTCTCAGTGGCAATGCTTGATATTCATAAAAGCCATCTGCTCGAAATGTCTGATTCATACCGCCACCAACTTTTAAAGGATGCATTTCCTCTAACAGTTCTTTTTTTGCATACAAAACACCGACGCCGGTAGGTCCTAACATCTTGTGAGCAGAAAATGCAAAAAAGTCAATTTCATCTTCGATGACATCGGTCTTAATATGAGGAGCACTTTGGGCCCCATCAACTACGAAGTAGATGTTATGTTCTTTACAAAATAATCCAATTTCATGAATTGGCCTAATATCTCCTAGTACATTCGTAATTGCGGCAACGGAAATCACTTTCGTCTTGGAAGTCGTTACTTTTTTAATATTTTCCATAGTTACTTGGTGAGTTTTCGTTAGAGGGATATATCGAATTTGAATCCCTAACTCTTTGGCAAGTTCTAACCAGGGTAGCAGATTACTGGCATGTTCGGACTTCGTCAGTAACACTTCGTCACCACTTTGTAAATGTTCCTTCATAAAACACTTTACAATCATATTTAAAGATTCCGTCGCACCGGATGTAAAGACGATTTCAGACTCTTCTCTAGCATGAATAAAACGTCTTACTTTTTCTCTTACTGCTTCGTATGCTAAGTCGACTTTCAAACTCAAATCGTAGTCACCACGATGGGCATTCGCTGTATAGTTTTGGTAGTAATCAGTCGTTGCTTCAATTACACTTTGAGGTTTCAACGTCGTTGCCCCATTATCCAAATAGATTATGTTTTTTTGAAGCATTGGAAAATCTTCTCGATTCATATTTCACCTTCTTTCTTAGACAATCTACTGTATTCTATTCAAAAGGATATTTGGAACCTAATTCATTTAACTATTTTTGTATAAATTTTCTTCTTTTTCATCACTATAACAATGAATATTCGCTGATATTCACTAGAAATGCTTTCGGGCATTTTTATTTTGTATTATAATAAAGTTGAGGGATATCTATGAAGAAGTTTCAATTATCAGTCAACCAGTTATTCATCTGTGTTGGCATTGCAATCGGTATTACGATGTTTTCTATACCTGTATCTGTAACAGGAGGATTTTACACGACAACGTTCTATGGTCGCGTTCACATCATCGATTTTATTAGCACAAGTATTCAAAGTTGTACCGATTGTTATCAATATGGAATCGATTTAATACCATTAATTCTGCAACTACTTCTCTTATTTTTGATTCCTGCGATATGTTTTGCTATTTACAATTTGCAAAAGAAAAAATCATAACTCTTTTTATTCAAAGAGTTTTTTTATGGACTATTTCTTTTGAGTTAATTCTTTGCTATAATGATAATAGGAGGATTTGTATATGAGTCAATTAGAGTACAACGGAAAAACAATAGAAATACCAGACTTAAAACAAGGCGAACAAGAACTAGATACACTAGATGGATTTCCTGGTTATTCATCACCATCGAATTTAGAGGAAACACAACCGTTAGATATACCAGACAATCTAGATAAGACGTTGATTTTAAAGAAACCAAACTTAGTTGATACCCAACCAATTCCAGTAGTAAAGGAAAGTCATGGGAATGAATGAAAAATCACAAAAAATCGACGAATTACTTCAGTATCTAGCTGATTTACAAAGACAAAATCCAAATCATATTTTTACAGAACGAGAAGTCTACTATCATTTAGTAAGACAAGATGTCCCAGCAGAAGAACGTTCCTATCCAGTGAATCGTTTTTTTGATGATTTCGTTCAGAATTTTAAAGACTACGAGAATCTAAACGTATTTGTTGATCCAAATTGGAATTATTTCTGTCAATTCATATCTCAGAAGCCCAATGAAGTGATGGCATATAATCCCAATCACATCAAACTTTATATTCCTTTGGATGCTAGACATATTTATCGTGGAGTTGATCAAATTTTTAACTTTTTATCTGAAAACGATATTTCACATGTTTCTAAAGTAGGTTCTGCCATCCGTAATGACGATATTGTCATTCGATTAGAAAAACCGGAAGATGCTCAAAAGTTGATTCACTATGTTCAAAACTCTTCTTATCTTCAAGAAGGGCTATTACCTGCTAGTCCATTTCTTCATCAAGAAGGTGGAGTTGCTATGACTTGCGACGGGAGTTTAAGTTTTTCTAATTCTTTATCTTGTATGATTTCTGAGTATATTCAAGAGAAACAAATGAATCATCAGTTAAATCAAGTGGGCGCTCATGACTTTTATTCTTTTGTAGACTCACTTTATCGAGATTTATATATCTCGCAGGAGGCAGATTTCAATGCAATTCATCAACATTTTCCAAGTGTTGTCAATCAAAAATGCATTTCTGACTTAAAAGGAATTTTTGAAATTATTCATGAAAGTAAACGATCAGACTTTTCTTTTGACGATTATATCAGTATCTATCAAAAAGCATGTAATCCAAAAGAAAATTTGAGTCAGATTGAACAATCTTATCATGAACAAGAACAAGTTGATCTTTCTAAATTACTGCAAAAAGGAATCGACATCATGACGCAGAGATTAGGTTCTAAAGAAAAAGCAATTTATACCATTCAAACCTATCTCGATACCGGAAATCATAATTTAATTAACAGAACAGATGATTTACGTACGATTTATCAAACATCTCATTTTAGAAACCGGTTACAAGACTATTTGAATGAACATCAGTTACCTTTGGAACAATATGTCTCCGAAATAGAAGAAAAACAGGAGAAACCTCATGTCGAAAATGCCGCTAAAAAAATGCGACTTGTCATGGACATTATGGGTAGTAAATATGGTGAAGATGTCGCTCTTGCAACCGTCACAGAATATTTAAAAACAGGTAATCCACAATATTTAACCAAAGAATATGGAATTCGAACTGCAATTGGAAAATCGGATGTGCGTGATCAGATTAATCTTTATATTAACAGCCAAAATTTATCTGCCGAAGAATTTTTAAACGATATCTCCGCAAATCGAACACCAGAACAATATTTTGAAGATGCTTGTGCCATTACCTATAGTAAATATCAAACTCTTTATGAAAATAAGGAAAGTGAAATTAGCGGGGAACAATGGCTGAATTATGCGGTTGGAAGTTATGTACAAAGTGGCGAAGCAAACGGATTTACTAGAGATTTCAATGCTAGATTTCATATTCAGAGTCACGTTACACCGGAAAACGCTAAACAAGCAATTGCTCAAAAATTGGAGGCTAATGTGAGTGATTTAAATCCAAGTTACGGAAGTTTAGTAACTTTATGTAAAGAATATGCCAAAGCAATTGCAGACGAATCTTTTATTAGAAATTAAAATATCCACAGTTTTCTGTGGATATTTTTTAACGAGTAATGGCAGTTCCTAAAATAATGGCTAATAAAATATATAAAACAATTACGATAATGTAACCGACGCCACTACTTTTGCATTCTTGTCCTTGCAAGTAAATACCTCCTTACTTAGATATAAGCACCTAATATGATTACTAGTAAGATAAATAATACTAGGACAATTGCTGATGAAGAGATAGTTTGATTCATAAAATTTCCTCCTTTTTATACTCTCATTTTATTGTATGGAATTTTTGAATTTGGGTTCTAGGCATTTACAAGTTTCTTACGAAATTATTGTAATTTTATCGGTTATTTGCTATGATATTAATGTATTTTGGAAGGAGATATGTATGAAGAAGAAAATACTACTAGGACTTTCTGCAACCTTAATGCTTGTCATGGTTACTGGCTGTGGTAAAGTCGCACAATTAGATAATGGTCAGGATGCAGTTGTTACCTTTAGCGATGAATCTGTTGGGGCAATTTCTGTTAATGAACTATACGAGGAACTACGCGACACATATGGTGCTAGTATCTTAGTAGATATGGTCGATAGAAAAATATTAGAACAAAAATATCCGACAGATGATGATGAAACTGCTGAAATCGAAGCACAGATTGCTACTTGGACATCTGCTTTCGGTAGTGAATCTGCTATGTTGCAACAAACGGCAAGTGCTTTCGGTGCTGCTACGATGGACGACTTGAGAGATTACTTATCTTTACAATACAAACGTAATCTATGGTATGAAGATTATGCTAAAGAACAAGTAACTGATCAAGAACGTCAAAATTACTATGACCAACAAGTGTTTGGTGAAATGAAATTAAGTCACATCTTGATTCGTTCTACTGTTTCTACAAGTGCTAGCGATGAAGAAAAAGCCGCTGCTGAAGAAGAAGCATACAATAAGGCAGTTGAATTAATCAAACAACTAGATGAAGGAGCATCTTTTGATGATTTAGCAAAAGAAAACTCTGAAGATAGTGCAACAGCAGAAGATGGTGGTGATTTAGGTTATATCACATGGACAGATAACATGGACGAGAACTTTATCGATGCTGCCAAAGATTTGGAAGTAGGTAAATATACAGCAACTCCAGTTAAGAGTTCATACGGTTACCACATTATCTTAAAAGAAGAACAAAAAGATAAAGAAAGTTTGGATAGCATCAAAGATACGATTACAGAACGTGTCGCAGAAGATAATCTATCTGAAGATTCTACTATTTCAACGAGAGCATTAATGGCTTTAAGAGAAAATTATGGCATTCATTTTGAAGATGATCGTCTAGAAAACAGTTACGATATTTACATGCAAAATCTTCTAAACAGTGCTAGTTCAAACTAATAGAAAAAGACCTTTAAAAGGTCTTTTATTTTTTATTCAACAAAGTCTTCTTCTTTTAAATTAGAAACATTGAATCCTTTGGCATACAACTTTTGACGAATGCGTCTTTGAAGTTCCTCACCTTGGTATTTCTTTGATAACGTCCTCTTTAATTTTGCTAATTCTCTTCCGAATATCTTTTCGTCATCAAAATCAATTCGTACGATAAACGGATTGATAATTTCTTTACTGTATCCTAGATTAATTAGATAGACAATCGCTTTCTGTTTTAAAGCATACGTACTTTTCGTACGATTTGTCTTTACTAATTGAGCAATCAATTTTTTTACTTTTTCTTTTTGAATATCCTCGGTGAATACTTGCAAGGCTTCGTCTATGTATTTATCGGCGATTTCATTTTCTTCTAATTTTTTTCTGATTTTCCATGGACCATTGTTAGTTAGTGCAATTTGATCATGAACATAATACTTAGCATAATCACGATCACTTAGATATCCTTGTTTAATCAAAATATCTAATGCTTCTTTGATTTTACCGCCATTGTATCCTCTTTTTGTTAACGTATCATGCAACTCTTTATAACAACGAACTTTTGTACTCAATTGACGAAGAGCAATATTATATGCCTCGTATACTTGATTTTCGAACACTAATTTTTCTAATGTCTCTTTGGTTACATCATCTCGTAACAACAATTTACTTTTTAAAATCAAATCACTATGAACTATGTATCTGTGTCCTTCAAACGTAATTTCATACATATCGTTTTTTAACATTCTATATTTATCTACTTTCATATTATCACCAACCCAGCTTTCTACAAGGATATGTTTTCTATAATTGCTTCTTACAAAGGATATTTTTTTATAATCGCTTTCTACTGAAGACATTTTCTATTCTATCATTTTCTCCAGATAGAAAAAAGGCATTATTTGCCTTTTTTTACAATTATCAATCCTGCCGCAACTTCCTGTAGTGCTCTTCCTAATGGTTTTTTGGATACATATTGATTTTCTGGCATTTGGTAATGACCAGTTTCTGTCATTTCTTTTGCTCGTGCTGATATAATATGAACCAATTCATATTTAGAATCGATTAGGTTCAATATTTTGTCGATAGATGGATATATCACTCGTATCACCCTTTCCCTTTCCTCTAGAATATATCTTATTTTGACTTTACACAATAGATATGATAAAATTAGACATTTTTTTACAATTTAATTTGCAAATTATTTACTTTTTCCACTGTAAATTCTTCTTTGGTCTCCAATATCGATTAAGGCTGAGCCGAAGAAGAAAAATGCAATTAAGGCAATACCTATAAAGATTGCTTCTCTAGAAGTATTTCTTACCATATAAGATAATACAAAGTTGACAACAAACGTAATCAATGCAATCACTGCTTGTATCAAATCTAAGATGATAAATTTTGTGGCTTCTTTTTTTCTCATATCTCTCACACTTTCGGTCCTATATTATATCATTTTTTTATTATTTGTCAATTTTTTTATTTTATACCAAAAGAAAAAAGACTTGCGTCTTTTATCTGAAATTATCGCATGATCCACATTGAACATTGCTGCAAACGTTTTCTTCTGAGCAACTATATGCTGGTCGATACGTATGTCTAAATACATGATGATTGATTATCTTCGTATGAATTGGGCATACGTGTGGAACTTCATGAACAATCGTTTTGTGAATGCATCTTTCTTGAACTGGACTCATGATTGGAGCTTGTGTCATTCCTGACATCATAGTCGTATTGTTCATCATGTTGTTATTCATCATTGTGTTGTTCATTTCTACATCCATGTCGATGTTCATGTTATCGCCAGTGAAATTCGTATTGATCGTGTTGTCTCTGTCATAACAACGGTCTTCAAACATATATAATCCTCCTATCTAGGATAATATATGTTAGGGTACGAATTTGTGCCTGATATTCGCCTATAATTATTGTAAAATCAATCCAAATTCATTCTTCTTTGATAAAAAAATGAGTCCTAAATCAGGCTCATTTTTCTACTGTTTTTTAAAAAGGTAATTTCATATTTCCGTTTGACATCTGTTTCATCATCTTTTTCATTTGTTCGAATTGATCTAACAAACGATTAACATCCTGTACTTCTAGTCCACATCCTTTGGCAATGCGAACTTTTCTACTTGCTTTAATGATACTTGGATTTCTTCTTTCTTCTGGAGTCATCGATAAAACGATTGCTTCTATATGGGCCGTTTGTTTTGGATCAATCTTTACGTTTGTTAATCCCATCTTTTTGGCACCAGGTAACAATTTAATCAGGTTTTCTAATGGTCCTAGTTTTTTGATTTGTTTCATCGTCTTTAAGAAATCTTCTAAATCAAACTTACCATTTTTCATTTTCTTAGCAGCATCCATTGCTTCTTCTTCATCGATTTCAGCAGTAGCTTTTTCAACTAAGGAAACGATATCCCCCATGCCTAGAATACGACCGGCCATTCGTTCTGGATCGAACGTATCTAATCCATCTAGTTTTTCACTCACGCCGATAAGTTTAATCGGTACATTGGTTAAATGTCTTACAGAAAGTGCTACACCACCACGAGTGTCGCCATCTAACTTAGTTAAGATAACACCGGTCAGATTTAATTCATTGTTGAAGCCTTCGATGACATTGATAGCATCTTGTCCCATCATAGAATCGATTACTAATAACGTCTCTTGTGGTTTGACACTGGCACTGATGTTCTTTAACTCTTCCATTAAATCGATGTCGATTTGTAACCGTCCAGCTGTATCGATTAAAACATAGTTGTAGCCTTTTTCTTTCGCATAAGCGATGGCATGTTCACAGATTTCAACAGGATCGTTTTTGCCTTCTTCGTAGACTTCGATATTCAACTGTTTTCCTAGTTGTTTTAATTGGTCGATTGCGGCAGGACGATAGACGTCTGCTGCTACTAACAACGGTTTCTTATTGTGTTTCTTTCTTAAGAAATTTGCTAGTTTTGCAATCGTCGTCGTTTTACCAGCACCTTGTAAACCGACTAGCATCAAGATGGCCGGATTTCCATAAGTGTTCAATGGTGCACTTTCGCCACCAAGCAATTCCGTTAGTTCATCTTTTACAATTTTAACAAACATGTCCCCTGGTTTAATACTTTTGGCAACTTCTTCACCTAGTGCTTTTTCTTTTACTTTTGTCGTAAATTCTTTTACTACTTTATAGTTAACATCTGCTTCTAGTAATGCAAGACGAATTTCTCGCATCATATCGGAAATGTTATCTTCTGTTATCTTTCCATAACCTTTAATTTTATCAATTGCATTTTGTAAATGTTCTCCTAAACTTTCGAACATATTATCACCCACCTTGCATTAGTATATCATAATCCGAAAAAAAAGAAAAACGGTAAACGTCTTTCTATTGTGTAGTCCACTGCTTGAATACATCGGCATTGGCACTGTAAGGTTGTGGATTTGGCATTTCCATACGAACAATCATTGGAATTCGGAATGCACTTCCAAATGCCATACAAGTACCTGGTTGCAATGTCTTTTGCTTTTCTACAATCTCTTCTGAAATGTTCGGTACCATCTTCTTGATATAATCCAAATCACGTGGATGGTTCATCTTGAAGATTAAGAAATTGGAACATTGTGAAATAACGGTATCACTGATTTCAACAGGACGTTGTGAAATCAAACTCATAATCAAACCGTATTTACGACCTTCTTTGGCGATACGATCGAAGATATTATATCCTAAGATAAATGTATCGGTATCGTTTTGAATGTATCGGTGTGCTTCTTCCAAAAGAATGTTAAATGGAAGACTGCCACGGTCTTTCAAACTCTTTGTAAAATCGAACAAAATACGGCAGAAAATTTTCGTAATCGTCTTCGCGAAGGAGTCATCGACATCGTCTAAGTTAAAGTTTACAATCTGCGCCTTGTGCTTGCCATCTGGCATCATAATTAAGCTAGCAATGAATTGTTGTTCACTCATAAATGTCCGACATGCAAAGAACTTCGCATAATCTCCTGTAATCAAAGAGTGTAACCGAACACGAATTGTAACGGCATCGCCATACGTGTTTTCATTTCGTAACCAGCCTTCTGAAATCAGTGTGAAGTTTAGTGCTTTCTCTAAGTCTTCTAGTGTATAGTACACTACTTTAGCAGGTTCAAAGTTATCTAATTCTGGTTTGATGAATTCTGATACGTACTTCGTTAGCAATACACTTTCCGTAAAGTTTCCTTCCGAATCGATTAGGAAACAATCTCTAAATTTTCTCGTATATCCAATACCAGGAAGTTCTGCTTCCAAATTGAATTGTTCTGTTGAGCAAGAACCGATAATAGAGAAAATATCGTTTCGTTTCGAAGTAGAAGTTTCGTTAGAATACAAAACAGTCATGATTGCTTTGGCGATGATGTGGTTTTTATATTCCGTTGCATTGACATCGCCTTGATTAAAAATACGAACTAATTTATGCATCCGTTCGATAATTGGTAACTGCGAGTGATTCGTTACAGAAAGTAACAACGCTAAATCGTCTACAGTCAATAACCATAGTGGAACTTTCAATTGTTCCGTATTTGGTTCATAGTAGTTTGTCGTATAAAACTTATAATTGTAATTTGGATTAATCTTATTAATATCTTGAAAAGCATTTCGATATTCACCAGAAGAATCAAAAATAAAGAAATTAGAACGGAACGGAATAAATCTTGGTGTCTGGAATACATTTTGAATCAATCTAGAAACACCACATGATTTACCGGAACCAGAGTTACCGAAAATAGCCATGTGATTACTGAACAATTCGTTAATATCGACTTTAATTGGGCAAGAATCATATAATGGACTGGCACCCAAAGTCATCGTAGACGGTTTTTCATCGCCGACGATCAATTTCATCTCTTCCGGAGTAATGATACGCACTTTGGCATTTAAATCCGGTTTTCTAATGACACCACCGATGAAACGGTCTGGTAATAATTCTCCCAAGAAATGAGCTTTTACGACGTTATCATCGATGTCGTCTACTTCACCTAAAATTTTCTTTTTGTCGTCTTCAAACACCAAATGCATATTCATAATATTGGTTGACAAATTTTCTCCATCTTTAATTTTTACATTGGCACCCTCGTTACTGATATATACAATTTTATCAAACATGTATTCCACTTCCCTTTTATTCTAATTATTATTATAGATTGTTTTCCGTTTGAATGCAATTCTAAATGTACTGTTCAATTTCTTTGGCAATCTCTTTTTCACTAATTTGACTCAACAAATTCAATACTTTGCCACGGTTTTCATAAAGATGTAACGATTTTTCATAAAACTGCAACCGTTCTTCTACATTCTTTAATTGTCCATGTACAGCATTTCTGGATACGTTATCATTTTCTGCGATCTCTCCTAATGAAAGGTCATCAAAATAATAATTTTCAAAGTACTGTTGTTGTTTTTCTGTTAGTAACACTCCGTAATAATCGTACAAATTCACTAAATATAATTTTTTATCCATCTACATCAAGTCCTTAAATAATCCATAAATATAATTTTCGATATCGAATACTTGCAAGTCTTCTTTTCTTTCACCTAACCCGATATACTTAACAGGGATATTAACTGCTTCTTTGATTGCTAAGACAATTCCACCTTTGGCCGTACCATCTAATTTCGTTAAAACGATTCCAGTAATGTTCGTAATCTCTTTAAATGCTTTGGCTTGACTAATTCCATTTTGACCAGTTGTAGCATCCAATACCAGTAAAGTCTCATGTGGAGCACCTGAAATTAGATTTCCAATTACTTTGTTCATTTTCTCTAATTCTTTCATCAAGTTTACTTTGTTTTGTAGTCGTCCAGCAGTATCGATAAAGACGACGTCATAGTTTTCTTTTTTAGCAAGTTCGATGCCATCGTATGCAACTGCAGATGGATCAGCACCATCTTCTTTTCCGTAGAATCCGACACCAACTTTATCGGCCCATTCTTTTAATTGTTCACCAGCACCAGCGCGGAACGTATCGCCCGCTACTAACAGGACTTTCTTTCCTTCGTTTTTCATCTTCCAGGCAAGTTTGGCAATCGTAGTTGTCTTTCCGACACCATTTACACCGACCATCAATATGACAGTAGGTCCTTCTTTGGCAAACTGAATTTTATTGACTAATACTTCGTCGTTAACATAGATGATAAATAATTCGTCGACGATGATCTCTTTTAAATCTGCCGGTGACTCTAGATGTTCTTTTTTCACTCTAGCCCGTAAGCGATCCATAAATCCCATTACGGTATTGACACCAATATCAGCCATAATTAAAATTTCTTCTAATTCATCGAAATACGCTTCCGTAATTTTTGAATACCGATTGGTCAAATTGATTAAATTAGAGACAAAACTATTTCTCGTCTTTGATAATCCCTTCTCATATACTTTTGCATTTTTAATCAATGCCTCGCGTTCTTCTTTGGTCTTATCCAATTTCGATAGCGCTTCCATTTTTTCTTCTTTTTTAACTTCTTTTACAATTCTATCTACATCCAGTTGCGGTTCTTTGATTGGTGACTCCAACTTGACTGCAACTGTCTCTTCTACTTCTTTTTCTTCTACTTTGTTTTCTTCTTGATTTCCCTTTTTAAAGATTTCTTTAATTTTACTAAATATGCCCATAATTCCTCCTGTATTCTACTTCTTTCATTATACCGTAAAACAAGCCTTTAATCAATTTCTTTTGGTTGCAAAATTTTGCATTTTATAGTATAATAAGCCTGCTTTAAGAAGGGATATTGAAATGAAAAGAATCGCTTTACAAACATTACAGGGACAATTAAAAAAAGAAATTTCTAAAGAAGACCCAATATTACCATTTGGACCTTTGTTTTCCAAAGTGTTCCAACTACGAAACGGTAGCTATGTTAAACTTTATGATCCTTATTTTTTACAACATATTAAACAGCTTTCCCCATATGATATTGAACGTAAAATTATAGATGCCAAGCCGGTTTCTAATGTTCCTGAAATTATCGTTCCATCGCATGCTATCTACAACGAAAAAAACGGATTATTCACCGGATACATAATGCCTGCTGCAAAAGGAATTACCTTAAATCAACTAGACAATCGTCTTAGCATGAAAGAACGTACAGATTTACGACAATATGCTGATTTATATCATTTGATGGAAGACTTCGTAAAACGGGCTAATCAAGCTGGATTTGTATTTCCAGATTTTTGTTCGTTAGATAATTTGTATATTTATGGAAAAGGAAATGATAGAAACTTATCTATGATTGATTATGATGGTATGCAAATTGGAGTCCACCCTTCCATGAGTTTTTCTACTGTTTTAGGAAACCAAAATAATTATTTTATTCCAAAATATTGGGATAATAAAAAACAGTTATTTAACCCAAATTTAGATATTAAGTCTTTGATTACAGAATATTTTTTAATGACTTTTAATATTAACTTGGCTAAAGTTGGTGAAATTAATCCTGGAACTGGTAAGCCAGTTACTTTAGACGATATCTTTGAACAAATCCAACTAGATGACGATGATTTCAAACATAAAGTATGGAAAACGTTCCAACCAAACGGAGAAAACGAGTTTTTAGGTGACAGTGTTTATCGCTTAGCAGAAACACATCGTCTTACCTATGAAAAATATCGGTTGAGTGATATTTTTCCTTTACCAACCGAACTGCTGGACAAGGATGTCGTCATTACCCAAAAAAGATTAATTCGGAAATAAAATGGATAACTGGACAAACTTTTAAAAAAATAGTATAATCTACTACGTTAGTTCTATTACGGAGAAAATTAACAAAGAAAGGAGTTATTATGACGAAAAAACCTACAGATACTAAGATTATTGTCTTAGGAGGTTGGGGTGAAGTCGGAAAAAACATGTACTGTGTCATGCACAATGACCAAATTATCATCATTGATGCTGGTATTTTATTTCCAGAAGATGATTTGTTGGGCATCGACTATGTTTTACCTGACTTTACGTTTTTAAAACAAAATCAAGATAAAATTAAAGCATTAATTATTACACACGGACACGAAGATCACATTGGAGCTATTCCATTTCTTTTACAAAGTGTTGAAATCCCCAAAATTTATGCACCAAATCAAGCAAAAGAATTAATTGCATTAAAGTTAGAAGACCGCAATATTCGTTACGATAATTTATTTGTATATGATGAAGATACCGTCTTGAAATTTGGAGATATAACGGTAGAATTTATTCGCACTACCCACTCAATTCCAGATTCTCATGCGATTGCAGTAACGACACCAGATGGTACATTTATGACGACTGGTGACTTTAAGTTCGATTTTACACCGATTGGTCCGATGGCTGACCTACATAAGATGGCTGAAATTGGAAAACGTGGTGTCGATATTTTAATGAGCGATTCTACCAATGCATTAAATGCTGGTATGTCTATTAGCGAATCGAAAGTCGACAGTGCCTTAAATGATATTTTTGATAATTATCCAAATAGTCGAATTATCGTTGCTACTTTTGCATCTAATATTTACCGACTAAAACATATTATTGAAACTTGCTACAAGCATAACCGTAAAATATGCGTATTTGGTAGAAGTATGGATAATAATATTCAAATTTCCATTAAGGGTGGTTATATCGATCACAAGGAATTGATCATCACACCAGAGGAAGCCAATCATCTAAAACCAGGCGAAGTTACTTTGTTATGTACGGGTTCGCAAGGAGAACCTTTAGCAGCACTTTCTAGAATTGCTAATGGCACTCATAAACAAATTAAGTTGCGTCCAGACGACATCGTTATCTTCTCTTCTAGTGCCATTCCAGGAAATGCGTTAAGCATTGCTAGAACGATTAATCGTTTGTATCTTCAAGGAGTCAAAGTTTATACAACTTCTGTTTTATCTGACTTACACACTTCTGGACATGCAAACGAAGAAGAGTTAAAATTAATGATTCGTCTCATCATGCCAAAGTACTTTGTGCCAGGACATGGTGAATATCGTATGTTAAAACAACATGCTAATATTGCAATCAGTTGTGATATTCCACAAGACCATACATTCGTCTTGAAAAACGGTGATGTGTTAACATTAAAAAATCATGTTGTAACAAAAGCATCAGAAGGCGTCGTTGCAGAGGACATCTACGTCGATGGTAACCGTATCGGTGAAATCGGTTCTTCTGTTATCAAAGATAGAAAAATAATGTCAAACGATGGTATTTTAGTTGTCATTGCCAATATCGATCAAGATAAGAGACAGTTATTAATTAAACCGAATATTACGACTCGTGGTTTTGTATTAGTTAATGAGAATGAAGCATTGATTCATAAAATTGAAGAACTTGCTGCTAATACGATTCGAAACAAACTTTCAACCGGTGCTAACTTCAATGAAATCAAAGCAGCTTTAATTTCAGATTTAGTTCCTGCTATTTCTGATTTAACTGGTCGTAAACCTTTAATTTTACCTGTGATTTTACCAATCAAAAAGCCTATTGCTAATGTGCAATAGACTTTTTTATTTTGCCTCCAACTTTTTGTAAAACTGTTTTACTCTTTTATTCTTTGGTTTTGGATTAAATAAACCGATTTGATAGTTTTGTACAAAACGATTCATAACATCTAAACACATGTCATCTTCGTAACGTATCATCGCTAGCAGTTCGTTAGGTTCCATCCTATCTAGTTGGTCTAACTCCTCTTGTTTTGTTTCCCGTTCCGGTTGGACATCGTTATAATAAAACCGTAACAATTCAAACCAGATTTGTTTGGATAAAAGATTGTCTTTTCTATCGATATTTTCTAATACTCCCATTCCCAAATCCGTACATTCTCCTATATCAGAAAACTTTTCTTTTGCGTTCATCATCAGTAAGTAGTAATCTAAGAAATGTTCAATTGGGTACGAATAAAATTTTGTTTGAATAGAGTCTACTTGACGCCACCATTGATCATACCTATTTTCTTCTTCATATTGAGGATGAAATTTTTTATAAATTTCTCTTCCCTCGTCTGTATTTAAGGCCATGTCAACCAGTTCGTAATCGTATTCACTGCCAACTTCGGAAATTTCACAATCGATTAGTTCTTCCAATACAGAATGGGTTTCTATAGCATATTCGATGAACTCTTGAACACTAGTGCAAGAATTCATGTATTCGATAATTTCAAATGGCCCTTTTTCAAGTGCAAACTGATTATAATACTCTAAGGCCATCGCAGAGATAATGGCATCAAATTCCTTATCGCCTTCATTATACTTTTTACGAATCCACTCTGCAATCGAATAAATTGTTGCATCATAACCACCATCTATTTCTGCACCCTCTTCTTCCAACATAATGGATTCATTGGTATAGTAATTTTGGTATAACTCGTTAATGAAACGATTCAGATTGATTAAATAAGAAACGTGTGTATCCACTTCTATCACCTTCTACGATTTTTTTCATCCATCTTCTTACAAAATTGTTTTACGCTTTGATTATCCGTCTCTGGATACAATCCAATCCGATAGCGACTAGCAAAACATTGCACTAATTCATACCTAGCATTATCGTCTTGCCACATTTCATCTATAATTTCTGTGCGAGTACTTTTCTCTAAAAAACGCGTAAATGTTTGCACAGATTTTCCCTTTTGAAAAATTTTATCTGTTTTTACAAGCATGTAGTAATATTTGAGCATTTCTTTTAAAATTTGATCAGCCAATGGTGCTTCTTTGTGGTGAATTGTCTCTAAAATATCCGATACGACTAGGCATGATTCGTCACTATCTTCAAACAAATCTAATGTCGTCATCATCGTTAAATAGAACTCGATAAAATTATGAATCGGATAATTGATAACTTCGAAACTTTTTGAATCATGATGTCTCAGCCAGAACCCGTCGTAGGCCATTTCTTTCTGATAATTCGGATGAAATTTCTCGTACATTTCTCTTCCTTCTGGCATCTTCAATATGTCATCTGTAAAATGATAATTGTACCCTTTTGGTTCGTATACATCTATTTCATGTTCAATTAAAACATATAGGATGTCCATATTATCCCAAACGGCATCTAGGAAATCTTGTCTTGACTCACACTCTCTCATCAATGAAACGATTTCATCATCTTCATCATCATAGGAATAATTGTAGCATTCGAGTGCCATCACGGAAATTAATGCCCCTATTTCAGCTGGACGTTTTTGATATTCTTCTGAAAGCCATTCTGAAATTTCTGTTTTAGCTGCAATCACTTCATCTTCATCGATATTTTTTCTGGATTCCTCTATTTTTTGATTTAAAATTTTCTGATACATTTTTTGTAAATACAAATTTACTCGAATCAAATCGGATTCATAATTATGTTGCATTATAATTTTCCTTTCTTTTTGGATACATCTTTCTCTTGATTTTTTGATAAGTCTTGCTGTGATCCATAATTCGGGCTCGATTTTCTAAAAAGTCTTTATCCGCTTTTACTCCTTGTTGATAATAATTTCTTAATATTCGTTTTTGAAGTTCTTCATTTTCTGAAAATAATGAGACAATTTCATCTTGCGTTTGTAACATTAACAACCGTTTCAAAATATTCTTTTCAAATTTTGCATCGGTTGGATTTTGTTCTAATTTCGAAATGGCATCGACAACGTATTCTTCCGTCATCCGCAAAACAAGTGTCTCGTAACTTTTGGAAAATTTCCGATAAGAATTTAACATAGATTGAACACTTTTGATAGCATCTCCTTCGGTATGAGACGGTTCAAAAAAGAACTTATTGAAGTCGATTTCTTCTTTGGCAGCATCATCTTGAGGATTCATCAAATCTAATAACAACTTATCTTCTTTTGCAAATGGATTCATTTTGTTATATACCCATCTTGCTGCTTCAACTGGTGTTTGATAACATGGTAATTTTTCTAGAAGGGTTGCCGCTGAAACTCGTAAGATCAGTAACCAAACATTTAAGTCTTTCGTAATCAAAAATCGTAGTTCTTCTATTGTACTGACATTTCCTAATATTTGGTCGTATTCATCCATGATTGGATTTAAATTATAATATTTTTGATTTTCACTATACCCTTTTATTATTTCTTTATGGTTTTGGTATTCCATATACAATAATGCTAAGTAAGTATCTGTTTGTGAGTTAGACTTTAGGATTTTATTGCGAGGAACAATATAGTTGGGAAGACTGTAAAAAGTTTGCAATTTTCGTATGCTGTTTTTGTCGTTTTCATAATCTAAATTTGTCGGATTGAATCCCAATAGATTCTGATACATTTGATTTCTGGCTAATTCACTTGCCAACTTCATTTTTATATACATACTCTTACTCCCTCTAATAATCCCAATTGTTCCTAGTTCTAGATAAGTTTACTATAACGAGCATTCATTCTGTTGTCAATCTTTTTCCTCTATTTTATAGCGAAAAAAAAGCAACCGTTTTGGCTGCTTATCGATTATCGTGCCTCTTCTTGAGCACGTGTTTCTCTTACTACAGTTACTTTAATCGTACCTGGATATTGCATCGTCTGTTCGATTTTTTCTTTGATATCTCGAGCCACTTTGTGAGCAGTAATATCATCGATTTCATCTGGTTTTACAATGACACGTAATTCTCGTCCGGCTTGAACAGCATACGTTTTTTCAACACCAGGAATATCGTTTCCGATATTTTCCAGTTGCTCTAGACGTTTAATGTAGTTTTCTAACGTATCGTTTCTAGCCCCTGGACGAGATGCCGATAATGCATCTGCGATGGCAACTAATACAGAAATCACACTCGTTGGTTCGGTATCACCATGGTGCGATGCAATGGCATTGACGACAACTGGATTTTCATGAAATTTCTTAGCAATATCGACGCCAATTTCAACGTGACTTCCTTCCATCTCATGATCGATAGCCTTTCCAATATCGTGTAATAATCCGGCACGTTTGGCAAGGGTTACATTTTCACCAAGTTCTCCGGCCATCAAACCTGCCAAATTTGCTACTTCAATGGAATGGGCTAAGGCATTTTGACCATAACTGCTGCGGAAATGTAATCTTCCGATAATTTCGATTAAATCCGGATCAACTTTTGTCAATCCCAATTCAAATAAGGCATCGTTTCCATATTCTAAAATTTTTGCTTTCATGTCTTTACAAACTTTATCGTAAAGTTCTTCAATTCTAGTTGGGTGAATTCGGCCGTCTTTCATCAACGTTTCCAACGTTACACGAGCAATTTCACGGCGTAATGGGTCAAAAGAGGATAACACAACTGCTTCCGGTGTATCATCGATAATTAAGTCGACACCAGTAATTGCTTCTAACGTACGAATATTTCTTCCTTCCCTACCGATAATCCGACCTTTCATCTCATCATTCGGTAACGTTACAACTGTAATTGTCTGGTCGTTTGCAATGTCTGCTGCAAAGCGTTGCATCGCCGTAACAATCAAATCCTTTGCCTTTTTATCGGCTTCCATCTTAGCATTATTTTCTTGTTCTTTAATGTACTCTGCAATTTCTTTTTGCATTGCTTCTTCGACACGATTCATGACTAATTTTCTGGCTTGTTCTTTATCAAATCCAGAAATCTTTTCTAGTAACTCTAGTTGTTCTTGCTTGATTTCATCCACTCTAGCTTGTTCGTCTTGGATTTCTTTTTGTCTTTCAAATATCTTATTTTCTCTTTCATCTAGCGTTGTTTCACGCTTTTGTAGTAGTTGATCTCGTTTATCAATATTGTTTTCTCTTTGAATTAAGCGGTCTTCATTTTCTTTGATTTCTGCTTTCTTCTCTTTGATTAACTTATCATTTTCGATTTTCCGTTTCTGTTCTTCTTCTTTTGCTTCTAAAAGAGCCTCTCGTTTCATCTTGTCGGCGTCTTTCTTGGCTTTTTCTAACATTTCAGAAATGGCTTTATCGTTGTTTTTTCCTTTTATATTATGATACAACAAGGCACATCCAGTACCTGAAAGAGATCCAATCACAAGGGCTAGAATGGATATTAATAACATATCCATAATTCCTCCCTATCTATATGTTAAACTTAATTAAAACTCTAACATTACTTTTATTGTAAGGTTTAATGGAATTTGTGTCAAGCAGAATGATTTCGTTCTAGCCCTCTTTGACAGTGTCAGAAGAAGGATTTCCTTCTGCAAATTTCTTTTGAATCATTGCTAATTCTTCCGGATCGGTCACCCGTTTTAAATAGTTATCTTTCAATACACTCAATGAAAAAAATGAAAATGTATCTGTCATCTCTTCCTTCTCATCTAGTTTATTTGCCAATAGATATGTTTTTAGATTGATTTTTTTCTCATCTAAAATTAGATATTCCTCGCCTGTATTGATTTTAATAATTTGACCTTTCATACATTCTCCTTTTTCGTTATTATTTATCTTTACTACTTTTCTTTGGTTTGCTTTCTTTTTCGTCTGTTGTTACGATATTTTTCTTTTTTCCAATTCCATAGTATTCTCGCGTTGCTTCGTAAATTTCTTCTTCTAATTCTTTATTATCTTTTAATAATAATTTGACATTTTCTCTACCTTGACCAAGTTTTTCTCCTTTATATGAGAACCAAGCACCTGTCTTCTCGATGATACCAGCATCGCTTGCCAAATCGATTAATTCTCCTTCGTGACTGACACCTTCGCCATACATGATATCGACAACAGCAGTTTTAAATGGAGGTGCTACCTTATTCTTTACGATTTTAACTGTCGTTTTATTTCCGACGATACCATCGCCCATTTTTAATTGTTCATTTCTTCTAACATCCAAGCGAATCGTAGCATAATACTTCAATGCTCTACCACCAGGTGTTGTTTCGGGATTTCCATACATAACTCCCACTTTTTCACGTAATTGGTTGATAAATATTGCAATCGTGTTCGTTTTGCTAATTGTACCAGCTAATTTTCGCAATGCTTGGCTCATTAGTCTTGCTTGTAGACCGACATGAGAGTCGCCCATTTCACCATCAATTTCAGCTTGTGGCACCAAAGCAGCAACGGAATCGATGACGACAATTGCAACTGCTTGACTTTTTACTAAGGCATCGCAAATTTCCAATGCCTGTTCACCGGTATCTGGTTGAGCTAGCAACAACTCATTGATATTTACACCTAAATTTTTGGCATAGACAGGATCTAAGGCATGCTCCGCATCGATGAAAGCTGCTCTTCCTCCTGCTTTTTGAGCCTCGGCAATGGCATGAAGTGCAAATGTCGTTTTACCAGAAGATTCTGGTCCATAAATTTCGATAATTCTTCCTTTTGGATATCCCCCAACTCCCAAAGCGATATCTAATGCTAAGGAACCAGAGGAAATCGTATCGATTTCTAAATGGCTCTCATCCCCTAGTTTCATGATGGAACCTTTTCCAAATTGTTTTTCAATATCTGCTAAGACTTCATCTAAAGTCTTATCTTTGCTTTCCGTTTTACTCATAAATCCTCCGTTTTTCTCAAATACATTTCTATCATAACTTATTTCCAAACAAATTGCAAGCATTTTATCAAACATTTGTTTGTTATCTGATTTTTCCTATCAAAAAAGGGAATTCCTTTATAGAAAATCCCTTTTTCATTCTTTTTACCCTTTACTTTTCCTTTTTTGGAAAAATGATATTTTTATTCAACGTATAATATTCATACATTGAGAAGATCGACATGATCGTTGCAAAGTACAGTAGGAAAATATCGACATGAACATTTACCAGTTCGAACGGTAAGTTGTAGAACAACATCAATACCGTACCAACCATTAAGGATGCTGTCTTAATTTTTCCGGATTTAATGGCCGCAACTACCTTTCCTTTGGAAGCGGCTTCCATTTTAATGGCATCGACTACGATATCGCGTAAAACGATAACAACTGGTACAATTGCATTTACGAATCCCTGACATGCTAGAATAATTAAAACGGAATCTACTAATACTTTATCAGCAATCGCATCCAACATTTTACCAGTATTGGTAATTTGATTGTTTTTTCTAGCCAAGTATCCATCTAAGAAATCCGTTAAACTAGCAATGATAAATAAAACTCCTGCAATCGGATAACGGATATCTACTGTTACACCAGAGACCAACACCTGGGGAATCGTCACATTGATCATGCTCCATGGAAACAATAAAATGAAAATAATAACTAACGATAAAATCAATCTAGATACGGTCAATTTAGTAGGTGTATTCATACGAAATCATTCCTTCTTTCTCAATTCTCAATTCTTCTGTCCTAGGTGGCTCTTCCGTAACTACCATAAAAATCCAATAGATGAGTGCCAGGACTGCAATCGTAATACAAATACAGGCAATGAGCGGTTTGTAATTTGTTTTACGAGGTGGAATTTTCGTATAAGGTGAGTATACTTTTTTCTCTTCTTCTTTTTTATTTTCTTCTTTTCGAATCTGTTTGATATCGTCCAATGAAATTTTAGAAGTTTTTTCGAACATAAAATCATTGAATTCATCATTTACTTTATCCGCGTCAGCTCCTAAATACTTGGCGTATTCGTTAACCAAATCACGCAAAATAAAAATGTCTTTAAAAGCTCTCGTGATACCGTCTTCTAAGTTGCTAATATCATCTTTTGAGACGTTTAAGTCCGAGGCCGCTTCTTCCACGCTAACACCGTGATTTACTCTTAGTCCTCGTAAATATTCACCGATTTCTTTCATAAGACACCTTCTTTATCAAAATAATACTTTGTAAGCCATGTTCTGTTCCTATTTCTAGGCGACAAACATTTATCTACCGTTTCCGGTCCGTAACGCCATTATCTTTCTTTTGTTACGACTCTCCTACCAAATTTGGATTTCTCACTTGCGGGGTTTACCAACGTTTCACTTTCTCCATTTCTAGAGAATATCGTCACTGTGGCACTTTATGAGTACTATAGCCATGGTTTCCTTTAGGCTAATTCCTCGCCGTTAGATTACTCTACCTTCGGTTATTGATTCCCTCAGCACAAACACGAAAGACATCCCAGTCTTTGTGAGCATGGACTTTCCTCAACATCATGGTTAGATGCCGCGTTTGTCTCAAAGTACTATTCGTCATCTTCATCTAGGTCTGTTAAAACAGATTCAGTTTGTTCTTTCTTTGCACCATAAACCATTTTTTCTAATTGTGATAAGCGGCGCATAATATCGACATTGGTGACTTCTTTATCACTTGTTTTGGCAATATCAATGCTCATCTTCAAATTACGAAGTTCTTGTTTTAAATGCATAATCTCATTTAATAAACTCTCTTTTTCTTTTTCTTCTTGGTTGATGATTTCAATGAATTGTTCGTAATCATGAATAATCACATCTAGAAATTGATCTACTTCTTTTAGCCTGTATCCCCTAGTATCAATCTTAAATTCATGTTCCAAAATATCTTGTGGAGTCAACGTAATTTTGTTTTGATACATACTTATACCACCAATCCCTTACAATGTATATTATCACAAAAATTCGATTGTTTGTCAATTTCTTTGCAAGGAAATGTGAAGGCCCTAATTTTCTTGGGATGTCATTTGCAAGATCTTTCCGATTCCATCTGCCATTCGACCTTTTGTCTCTTTTGCAATCTCTTGCAATACTCTGCTTTGCCAATCGCCAGCATGGTAAATTCGCTTACAAGATGGATGATGGAATAATTCTCGTTTTGATAAAGAGGATAATTTGCAAAAATCCGTTGCATCCATAATATAGATGGCATGGCCTTCAGCAATTCGACCCGTTTTATCATTTTCAAAGAAACGATCTAAAATGACCTTACCATTGGAATAGATATGTCCAACATACCCAGAAAATGTATTTTTACCGACTACTCTACAAATTGGACTCGTACTATCGTAGAACTCTTTCTTTTCTATATATAAATCCGCTAGACGAGCAGTTTTTCGTCTTCTTTCTTCTTCTGAAGTTACATTTACACGAACACCCGAAACTCTAAAATCATCCTTTAAATGACTTGCTGGAATTAACTCCCAATTCGCTGCTAGATCGGATAGCAACTGTTGCGTATATTTTTCAGCCTCTTCTAGGTTCATACCTGTAAAATCGATGGTGGAAAAATCGACGACGCGAAGTTCGGGATGTTCTAATAACATTTTCTTATATTCACTGTAAAGGGACTTCGGTGTTATCACAACGCCATCACTTTTAATTCCCATACTTTCGTTTTTGTATTTTCCAATTGTAATTCGTGGACTAGTTGCTGTTTTTCTATTCTCGTTTTCTCTAAAGTAATCCGTCACATTATATAAATAACGTTGGGCTTCTTCTTTCGGAGCAGTAATTGCTGTCGATAAAAACCGCGATGCAATATAAAGGGATATTTTATCCCGGTCCATACTAGAAAAGTGCCATGTATTTACACGATGTGTATCCAAGTATTGCATAATGTCTTCGGAATGATTTAAAATACCTGACAATGATTCATAATACTGGGCACAAAATTTTGTGAAATCCTCTTCAGAACTGTAAGTTTCAAGTTGACCAATATTATCCAAGTGTAAGATTTCCAAAAATTCCGTGATATCTTGCATGGCATCGATTCGTTCTCGTCCAGACTTTGATTTTTGATTAATTAAGCGGACGAAATTTCGTAACATGGTTATCATCTCTTGACGTTCTTGATATTTCTTATAAAGGACTGGAAACTCTCTTTTCAATTCTCTTTTGGTCTTCAGATTTTTAAATATTTCCAAACGAGGCCATGCTTTTTCTCTTAATGCATTACTTAACTCTTCATTAGATGCTCCTAAGTCGATAGAAAGATTATCGCGGTTTCGAAACATGTTATCAATATTTAAATTCATAAATATTGACATCATAAAACCACTTCTAGAAAAACAAAGTTGTTTCTCTAGAGTATTTGGGTTCGTAACGATGCCTAACGTTTGGAAAAACTCCATATCGATGGTAGGAATCCCTATCTTTTTCATATAGTTCATATATTTTGTAAAAGCATTATCGATTGCTTTTTTTGTCGTTTCTTTATCATCGCAAAGCGCAATTAAGTCAGTAGAACTAAGTGTTACCGGTGTTGCAATCGGTATTCCACGATTAATACTCTCTTTTAATTCATCCATTTTATACCCTCCCGAAAAAGTATGAACATTATATCGCAAAATGTGTATTTTGTCAATTTTTCTTTAGTGTATAAAGTAACTTTGTATTCGATATCTCTAGGTCTACTAATGAGTAATCGTCTAATAATCGGTTTAAAAGTAGAACAACGTCATCTCTTGTCATATTTCCTCCTTTTTTATCACTATACCAATTTCGTCAAAATTTTGCATTCTTTTCGACAAAACTAGAACGGATTAGACAAAAGTAGGTTTTTCACGACAAAAAAGAACTTATCTTTTCGTAGTTTATCTTAAAAATTCCTTTAAAAATATAGGGTTTTATAGTATAATGTAATGTAGGTGATTTTATGAAATACCCGGCTGGTGTCAAAGTTGTTCCAACCGTTCACAAAAAAGAAGATATCCAGTACGGAAATCGTGGTATGAGTTTGGAACATGACTTAAACATTACAAACGATTATTACCGGGAATCGAACCGGGCACTTATTTATAAAAAACCTACCCCGATCAAAGTAACGAAAGTGGACTATCAAAAAAGTAGTGTCGTCATCAAGGAAGGGTTCTTTGAACATCCTTCTACAACGGACTACAACGGTGTCTATCATGGATTATATATCGATTTTGAAGCAAAGGAAACTTTAAATAAAACATCGTTTCCTCTTCACAATATTCATCCCCATCAAATTGAACATATTCGTGGAGTTCTTTTCCAAAAAGGAATCGTGTTTTTAATTGTTCGATTTGTTAAATTAAATCGGACGTATTTATTATTTGGAGAAGATTTTGTAGACTATATCGATCATCATGATAGAGCATCTATCCCACTATCTTATTTTGAACAACGCGGGCATTTAATTTTAGATCAATATCATCCAAGAGTGGATTACTTAAAAGTAATCGACCAAATTTATGGAGGTGCAAATGAATCAGAATTACAAAAAGAACTATAAGAAAAGTTCGAATCAAAATAATGAAGAAAAGAAGAAAGTAACCGTAAAAGGTTCTTCCAAATCGTATATGAAGAAACCAGACCCGAATGTGATTAAGAAAAAAGATCCTAAGTCTGCTACTTCAACAGAAAAAGAGACTTCTCGCTATAAAGCAACCAAAGAAGAAGTCGATCAAATTAGAGAGAGTGTGACGCATACCGTGCCAGTAAAAAGAAAGAAAAAAATGAATCCAAAAGATGTACAAATTCTATTGGGACTATTTGTAATTGCAGCCATTGTTTCATGGTTTACATTAGGACCTGTTGTAACGATTATTTTGGCTCTCGGTATTTTGCTAATTATCGGAATCGCAGCATTACTTAAGAAATTTGGTAAGAAAGGCAAACGGCGAACTGTTTTGAATGTCGTTTTAATTGTCTTCCTGAGTTTCTGTATTTTGGGAGCATTGGCGGTTGGTGGCTTTATGCTATACATTGTCAATACGGCTCCAGAATTTGATCCAAACGCATTAAAGAATCAACAATCTAGTATTCTTTATGACCGGGATGGAAATGAGATGACAAAACTTGGTGCCGAAGTTAGAGAAGATGTTACGTACGATCGACTTCCACAAGTATTCGTCGATGCCTTGATTGCAATCGAGGACTCTAGATTCTTCCAACATAACGGATTCGATGCAGCCAGATTTTTAGTGGCTTCTTTAAAACAAGTTACTGGTCAAGGTGGCGGTGGTGCTTCTACTCTATCCATGCAAGTTGTTAAAAATACATATACGGATGCAACTGCTACGACTGGTATTCAAGGTATCATTCGTAAGTTTACCGATATTTATCTTGCCGTATTTAAACTAGAAAAAAATTACAGTAAAGAGCAAATCATTGAATTCTACGTCAACAGTCAATGCTTTAACGGAACGGTATGTGGAGTTGAACAAGCATCTCAAATGTACTTTGATAAGAGTGTTAGCGATTTGAATCTTGCCGAAGCATCCCTACTTGCCGGAATGTTCCAAGCACCGTCTTCTTACAATCCATACAATAATCCAGATCGTGCTTCTGAACGTAGAGATGATGTATTAGATATGATGATTCGTCATGGTTATATTACAGAAAGTGAAGCAGATGCTGCTAGAATGATTCCAGTTTCTAGTCTTCTTTCTGATAATGGTGCCCAAACGATGAAGAATCAAGCATTCATCGATACGGTTTTAGAAGAACTAGAAGATAAATACAATATCAATCCATATAATGTTTCCGTTGAAGTTTATACGACAATGGATCAAGCCAAACAAGATGGTGTCGATGATATTTTCAATGGTACTACATTTACTTGGGAAAACGAAGTGGTTCAAGGTGCTGCAGCAGCCATCGATATTCATACCGGTGAAATCCTCGCAATTGGTGCCGGACGAAATCGAAGCGGTATCCGGTCTTTGAACTATGCAACACAAGTGTTCAACCAAATTGGATCAACTGCAAAACCGATTTTTGATTATGCTCCTGGTATGGAATACTTAAATTGGTCTACTTATACTCAATTTGTAGATGAACCTTGGTCTTACTCATCTGGTCAGGCAATCAATAACTCCGATGGAAAATTTATGGGCCAAATCAGTATTCGAACTGCTTTAGCACAATCTAGAAATATTCCTGCTTTAAAAGCATTCCAAACATTAAATCAAGAAATTGGCAATCAAAAGATTTACGATTTCGTTACAAGTTTAGGAATTACTCCTGAGACAACTAGTGGTGACACTTACGTTCACGAGGCTCACTCTTTAGGAGCATTCAATGGTGCTTCTGTATTACAGATGGCTGGCGCTTATGCCGCATTCGGAAATGGTGGTTATTATAATGAGCCATATTCTGTTCGAAAAGTTGTCTATCGTGATACAGGCGAAGTCATCGAACATGAATCATCTAGAAATCAAGTCATGAGCGATTCTACTGCTTTCATGATTACAGATTGTTTACGTTCTGCTGTTACAGAAGGTATCTCAAGCGGTGCAAATATTTCAGGAGTTAACGTTGCTGCTAAAACTGGTACGACCAACTTCGATGCTGCTACGAAAGAACACTATCACTTGCCAAGCAATGCTGTTAAAGATGCTTGGATTGTTGGATACGACCCAGATATTGCTCTTGCTATGTGGTATGGTTACGAAGTAATTGACAGTCAGTATGTTAGTACCAATGCCTCTGCTGTTAGATGGCGTACAAGATTATATCAAGCCTTAGGAAACGTCGTTTATGATAGAACCGGAAAAGACTTTACAGCACCAAGTTCTGTCGTACGTGTCGGTATCGAAGCGGGTTCTAATCCGGCTCAACTTCCAAGCGAAAATACTCCTGCTGATCAAATCGTATACGAGTATTTTAAAGCAGGAACAGAACCTACTGAAACGTCTACAAGATATGTTAAATTGCCAACTCCTACTGGTTTGAAAGTTACATATGAAGATGGCAAAGTTACGATATCATGGAATCGTACAGCAACACAAACTGGTAACGAAAGTTACGGTAGTTATGGATATCGTGTTTACTACAACAATGCAGAACTTGGATTTACTACTGAAAACACTTACTCATTTGAAACATCAGAACCTTACGGTACTTACAGTGTCGTATCTTCATTTGAAAACTATACTGCAAATCAAAGTTCTGCTACTTCTTACACGTTAGAAGATGAAACAGAAGAAAATATTACATCTTCTTTGAAAGGTCGTTCTAGTTACACTTGTAGCGTCGGCAGTTGTAATGTTACTGAGGGTGTCACGATTTTAGATGGTACTCGTGATATTACTTCTACAGTAGCGGCTCAAGGTGGTATTACTACTCAATATATCTATATCGATTCTACCGGAACTCAAGATACGACGAAGACTGCTTTCGATGATAGTCTAGCAGGTAGTTGGGTTATTAAATACATTATTAACTATCACGGTTATACAAGAACACACGATATTACAATCGAAGTTCGATAAGAAGGATTCATTCCTTCTTTTTTTGTACGAAAAAGGTGTCCCAATCACTTAGAACACCTTACGCATAGTTCCATTGTTTATTACCAAACTGGCATCATCCGTACAGAGGAGTCATCCAGTTTCTTTTCTAACGTCTTGTTTTCATGAGTATGAAGTACGGCAATCGCATCTTCTAAATAATCGTCTTCCGAAATCATCGCAGGATGATCGAAAAGATAATTAAAATAGTTCTGTGTCTCTGGACTAAGTTCTCCTATTTCAGCAATCGTGTCATAGTCTAAGTGACAAACTCCAGAAGACGTGGCACTTAAAAATAAATGAAGTAATTGCATTTTACCAACTAAAATACTCTTCTGTCGTTCATCTATTGGTAAGTCATACACGTTTTTTAATCTTTTTTTATGCCAAAAATGTTTGATTGGCATCAGATCGTCACAGCCAGCCTCTTCTAAATCGATGAATCCTAGTCTTGTACCGTCAAAGATAATATTGCCTTCATGTATATCACTCGGATAGATATCGTTTTGATGGAACTCCTTCAAGGTTTGTAAAGCAAGAGTAAAACAATCTGTCAAATCAGATAAATTGTGAAATGCATATTGTGACAAATTTAGACCTTCGATTTTCGGCATCGTATATAAAAATGTTTGCTCTGCAATTTGACAATAATCGACTGGTAAGGCGGATCCTTCAATGTATTTTTGAGATAATCCTGCCATGCGCTCTGACGTGATTCCAAATGCTAACTTTACAACGGTATGTGGTGTCAACAAGCGAACACATTCATATTGATCGATCAAACATGGTAACTTTTCAAAATCGACGTACGTTAATTTCAACATAAAAATAACCACCCTTTTTGGTGGCTATTATATCACTGTTTCTTATTTTTTTAAAGTCTTGTAATACTTACAAATTTCTTGTAATTTACAACTATCACATTCTGGTTTCATGCTTTTGCAATGGTATCTTCCGAATAAGACCAATTGATGATGACGTCTTCCCCATACAGATGGGTCGAAATATTTCTCTAACTTTTTCTCTACTGCTAAAACAGAGTCATCTTTTTTGGCAAGCCCTAATCGTTTACTGACTCGTTCTACATGGGTATCGACGGCGATTGCTGGAACATCGTAAATGTTACTTAGAAACACGTTTACAGTCTTATGGCCTACTCCAGGCAGAGACTCTAAAATCTTCCGATCAGATGGAGTTTTTCCACCGTATTGATCGACGATAATCGTGGCGATTTCTTTGACGTATAGACTTTTTTTCTGATACGTTCCAATCGGTTTAATAATCTCTTCGATATCCTCTCTTGGGGCATCTTTTAATGCTTGTAGAGACGGATATTTGCGAAATAGTACTCTCGTTACTTGATTGACTCGTTTATCGGTCGTTTGGGCACTTAACATCGTTGCTAATAATAATTCGTAATCTTTGGAGTACTCTAGTTCACATTTTGGATTGGGATAAAGTTCCTCTAAATAGTTTTCAATTTGTTCTACTTTATTCACTGTTGTCATCGTCAAACCAATCGAAATCAAAGATCTCTTTTGGCTTTTCCACCTCTTTCTGTTCTTGTTGTTTGCTTTTTTCTTCTTTCCAACGAGCATTGTGTCGTCTTACTTCTTCTACGCTTTTATATCCTTTTTTAGACCAGTCATAAATAATCTTGTCGATGTATCGTAAATTTGCTACACCGTTGTAAGTTGCTTCTTTCAATGCTTCCATAATCATGTCTTCATCTGTTCCAGAATCTAACCATGCTTTGATGATTTCATATTCCATCGGACTCAATGGCCGACCGAATTCTTTTTCGATGGCTTCGTATACATTTCCGGCCTGAATTTCTTCGCCTTTTTCCTCTTCTTTTTTCCAATGTTCTACTAGCAAGGATGTGACTTTGCGATAGAAATCTTCTAGAGAAATGTATTCCTCCATAACCCCTTTTTCATTTTTTATCGATTCCACCGTAATTAGATGTTTGTCTGTCAAATTGGAAATTGACATCATGATTTCCATCTGAGTCATATTTAACCTACTTTGAATCTCTTCTGGATTAAATAGGAAATGATCCCCTAAATTTTCTAAATACGCTAAGACGATTAAATCCATATCGGATACGGATAACTCTTTGCGAAATTGAATCAAATAGTAAGGCATGCTGAAAGAACCATCTTTTAAAAAGTTCATAATGTGTTCACTTTTCATAACATCCCTCCTAAATGTTTTTTATTATAAACCGTTTTGATTAATTGTCAAACCTCTTACTTATAATATATTCTGTTATGGCTGATTTTTCATTTTTTAATTTCATCGTCAAAATCTTTTGTTCGATACCTTGACGGATTTCTTTGATAAATGGACCGGGTTTACGATGGAGTAACTCTGCAATCTCCAGACTCGAAATGGCGATTTCTTTTTTGCTGTGAATTGGCATCTCTTCGTATGCTTCCGCCACCTTTTCTTTTGGAATCTTCTTCATCGTCGCTGCCACTAAGTTCGGGTATAAATCGTATTGATATAGAGTCCGATAGTCTAAGTTATTCTTTTCCATACATTGTTGAATGGCTTCGATTAGAGATTTCTCATTATTAGAAAATGGATAGATATCACATACGTCTAACTGGGCCCATACACCTAGAATATCTTCAAAACTTTCGACCGTTCTTAACTTTGGAATTTCTAATTCGCTATCTAATCCCAACTCTAAAAGTAAGGATACTCCATATTTGACATTTGGCGAAGTAAATATTTTTTCTAGTTCCTCTTTCTTTCGTTGATATGACAATTTCTTTAATAGTGATTTCGTCTCTTCGATGGCATGTTTCACAGCATCACTCAAATGAAAATTCAACTTTGTTGCAAAACGAATTGCTCTTAAAATACGGAGACTGTCTTCACTAAACTTTTCTATGGCATCGCCTACTGTTTCGATTCTCTTTTGTTCTAAGTCCTTCTTTGCTTCAAATAGATCGATCACTGTTCCGTTTTTATCCATACAAAAAGTATTGATGGTAAAGTCACGACGCGATAAATCTTCTTTTAAATTATTAATATAGATAATTTTACTTGGTCTTCTGTTATCGATATAGGACAATTCTTTCCGAAACGTCGTAATTTCAAAACGAATTCCTTTATAATAAACGGTTACAGAACCGTAATCATCGTTTGGCATACAGGCATCTTGAAACACCTCACGAATATCTTTTGGAGTCGCATTGGTACAAATATCGATGTCGGATGATTCGATGTGCAACAGATAGTCTCTTACGAACCCTCCGACAATGTAGGCATCGTACCCGTATGAATCCATATAACGAACTAATTCTAATGCTTCTTCTAACATGGTATCACCACATCAACATTATACCAAAAAAAAGGCAGATTGACTACTTCTCTATCACAGAAGCAATGTAATCTACACACTGGTTTAATAATTTAATTAAGTTGTATTTATGAAACAGTTCTAAATCCGGTTGATAAAACGTCATATGAATTCCTCTATCTTTAAAAAAGACAAGGGAGTCATTGTAACTTTTGGCATCTTTTTCATATGTTTCTCGATTCATCAACACTTCTTCCATCTTTTTGACACGGTCAAATAGTCCTTCGTACTTTAAGGGATGCACTTCTTTTTTGATTCGAAGATAGTTATCGAACTCATAGAAATCTTGATGTTTTAAATTTATGGCATCTTCTGGCGAACACAATTTTACTTTGTGATTGGCAAGACGAACTCCTACGACATTACCGTGAACATCATATAAATAAATATTCTCATAAATATAACGGTTGAAATAAAAATCTGTTAAAAGGTGAATCCAATATCCTTTGACAATCGGGTCATCCAGTTGATTTTGGTACTTTTTGACAAATTGATCGACATCTGGAAGAGATTCTAAATTTTCGATTCCTTCACTCTTCGGATTTTGAAAATGAGTGATGGTGTGCTTTTTATTTTCAAAGTTATTGGACCAGTCGACAATCGCTGCTCCCAGTACCGTTAGATCTTTATCTTTTAACTTTAACTTAGTACATACTTTCTCTGCAACTGCTATATGAGTCGTTAATGTTGGCATCTTCTAGCACCTCTATTCTATCTCTATTATAACAGGATTTATGGCAAAAAAAAAGCCAAAGGCTTTTTATTTATTAACAGCTTCTTTTAAAGCAGCTCCTGCTTTGAATGTAACAGCTGTACGAGCAGCGATTGTAACAGGTGCTCCAGTTTGTGGATTTCTTCCGCTTCTAGCAGCTCTTTCAGATACACCGAAAGTTCCGAATCCTACTAAAGTAGTCTTTTCTCCTTTTTTTAGTGCTTCTGTGATTGCATCAAATGTTGCATCGATTGCACGAGTTGCATCAGCTTTTGTTAAACCAGTCTTTTCAGCAACTGCTTCTACTAATTCTACTTTTTTCATAATTTAAAATTCCTCCATATATTCAGTTGTTTTTTTAAGCACTTCTATGCTTACATATATAAAGTTATCACGTTTTAACTGTAAAATCAACAAATTTAACACAAATTGACTAATTTTTAGGCCGATTTTAAAGGGTTTTTGAAAAATCTACTCATCTTGTTTTTATAACCTGTGTTCTATAATTCCAGATTTACGAGAACTTCTGAATTTAGTATAATATAAGTATTAGATTCGAATCGAGGGATAGTTATGAAAAAGAAACTTTGGGAACATAAATGGGCGCTTTTAGGAATCGTCATCTTCAGTATTATCAGTATGTTGCCACTCCTTTGTAATACACATCGCTTGGGACACGATACGAATTTCCATACGAGTAATGCTACTGTGATTGAAAGTTACATTTCTTTGGATGATCCGTTCCCTGCTTTGATTTCACCTAGAATTGCCAATAACTTGGGATACGGAATCAATCTTTTCTATCCATCTTTACCTCATACGATTTTGGCTTATACGTACCGTATCGGTAAGATATTCAATCCTAGTATACTAGATTCACTGGCTGTTCTCTATACTTTGATTACGATTTTATCTTCGTGTTTCGTCTATTGGATTGGGATGAAGTTATTCCATTCTAAGACGCTTTCTTTCGTCGCTGCGACAGCATTTATTTTCTTCCCATATCGGATTGGCGATATCGTCGTACGAGGGGCATTAAACGAAGTGTTCGTATTCCTATTCATGCCGATGATTTTACTAGGACTCATCTACTTATTAGAAAAACGATACCGGGAGTTCTTCTGTTTCTTTGTCATCGGATATACGGGATTATTTCTATCTCACTTAGTCATTGCGATGTACTTTACGATTTTTTTAATTCCGTTCTTCTTAGTATTCATGCGTAAACTATTTACGAGGGAAGTATTTCCAAAACTGCTCTTAGCAGTAGGCATTGTGACATTACTCGTTCTTCCTTTCTTCGTTACAGTTATCGAGCATAACTTATTTGGAAATTACGTCGTCTATGCCGATGGCGAGATGGCCGGGTTGGATTACATGGAGTACTACAGCATGGATTTAGGACAATACTTTAATCCAGATATCGATTATGCTTGGGAAGTACCGATGTTCTTAAACATTTTTACCGTCATCGGATTCGTTCTCAGTTTCTTGTTTTATCTTGTCAAACCACAGCGCAATCGGTTGTTCTTCTTTTTCTTCTTGTTGTCGTTCTTATGTTTCTTATTTTCACTTAAAAACTTTCCATGGCAAAATATACCAGAAATATTCTATATGATTCAGTTCCCATGGCGAATGCAGACGATACTTGCCATTTCGATGTCTTTGTTAGTGCCATTGTTCTTAATCTACATTCAAAATCCGGATTTGCGAAAATACTCTGCTTATTTGGTAATCGCTTGTATTCTTATCTCCTCTATCAGCTATTTAAATAACTTATATGAGAATTACTATACGACGACCGATGTCGTTGAAGATAATCTTGCGATGGGACATTCCGAAGAATATTTACCAGTTCATACGAAAAACAATATCGATTACTATTACGGTAGGAATGGAGATGTCATCGTACTAGAAGGAGATGCAACTGTCGATGTTTTAGAAAGTGATGTGCCAGATTTAACGTTTACAGTAACGGATAATGCGGGTACTGTCACCTTAGAACTTCCTCGTCTTTACTATTTGGGATATCACTTGGGAAGTGAGGATGGAGATTCTTTAGAACTATTCGAAAATGAACGTGGATTTTTAACTGTAAGGATATCTGGTAACGGAACATTTACTTTGACGTATCCTGGTACAACTGCTCATCAAATTGCATCTTATTTACAACTATTTACAATTCTTGGAATTTTCTTAACTCCCATTATTTCGAGTGTTTTTCCATTCCGAAAGAAAAAACTTGTAAATCGTAATGTCAATTAATACCCTCTCTTATCCTTTTATGGTATAATTTAAGAGAGCCCTTAGAGAAAGCCGTTCTCTAAGGTTTTTTTATTTAGGGAGGTGTTTTAAATGGCAAAATATGTATTTGTAACAGGCGGAGTTGTCTCTGGTCTGGGGAAAGGAATTACAGCTTCTTCCATCGCACTTTTATTAAAGTCACGTGGTTATAAAGTGTTCATGCAGAAGTTTGATCCGTATATCAATGTCGATCCGGGAACGATGAGTCCATATCAACATGGAGAAGTTTTCGTCACTGCCGATGGATCTGAGACAGATTTGGATTTAGGTCACTACGAACGATTTATCGATGAAGAGTTAAATTATACATCCAATATGACGATGGGGAAAATTTTCTCTTCTGTCATCGAAAAAGAACGTCGTGGTGATTTTTTAGGTGGAACGGTTCAAATTGTACCGCATGTCACCAACGAGATTAAGAGCAAAGTCTACGATGCCGCTAAATCTTCGGGTGCCGATATCGTCATTACAGAAATTGGTGGCACAATCGGCGATATCGAAAGCGAGGCATTCTTAGAAGCACTTAGACAATTTCGAAGCGATGAAGGATATGAAAATACGGTATTTGTACATACTTCTTTGGTTCCTTCTATCTATGGCTCTGGTGAACTGAAAACGAAACCGACACAACATTCTGTCATCGAACTACGTGGTCTTGGCATTCAACCAGATTTTATCGTCTGTCGAACTCCAGTCGATTTGGATGACTCTTTAAAATCTAAAATCAGTCTATTCTGTTCCGTTCCTAAAGAATGTGTCATTTCATCTACCGACGTTACGAATATTTATCAAATTCCATTAAATTATTACAATCAGAAATTTGATGAAGAGATTTTAAATCACTTTCATTTACCAGTATCTAAGATCAATTTAAAAGAATGGGAGTCTCTCGTTCATACAGTCGACAACTTAAAAGACGAAGTAGAAATCGCTTTGGTCGGTAAATACGTCGAATTACACGATGCCTATATTTCTGTTGTAGAAAGTTTAAAACATGCTGGATATGCTCATAAAAAGAATGTCAAAATCTTATGGGTAGATTCAGAAGCCCTTGAAAAAGAAGAAAACTTGGATTCTGTATTTAAGAATGTCAAAGGCATCATCGTTCCGGGTGGTTTCGGTAGTCGTGGTATCCCTGGTATGATTTTAGCGTGTCAATACGCAAGAGAACACAACATTCCTTATTTGGGATTGTGTCTCGGTATGCAAATTGCCGTTATCGAGTTTGCTAGAAACGTATGTGGAATCGATGATGCTACTTCTACAGAGTTCGATGAACTTGCGAAAAATCCAGTTATCGCTTTGATGGCAGACCAAAAGTCGATCACCAATATGGGTGGAACACTTCGTCTAGGTAATTACGAATGTCAAATCAAAAAAGGGACTCTAACCCATCAGATATACGGCCAAGACCTCATTTTAGAACGTCATCGTCATCGTTATGAATTCAATAATAAATATCAAGAGATGTTAGAACAACACGGACTTGTCATCTCTGGTATCAATCCGGCTTCTAACTTAGTCGAAATAATCGAATATCCAAAGAACGATTTCTTCGTTGCATGCCAATTCCATCCCGAATTTAAAAGTAGACCGAACAGACCTCATCCATTATTTAAAAACTTCATTGGAAGCGCAATTAAAAAGAAAAGGTAAGCCCTTTTCTTTTTATTTTGTATCAAATAAATCATCCAACGAAATATCTAGGATTTCACATAATTTTCCTAACACTTCATAATTTGGGTACCAGTCGCATGATTCCCATCTACTTACATCTTTGTTTGTCAGATGTAGCATTTCTGCTAACTCTTTTTGAGTCAACCCTTTTTCTTTTCGTCTCTTTGCAATTTTTTGACCAACCGTGATTTTCTTCATAATCTACCCTACCTGTACAAAAATAAAAGAGCTCGGTAAAATCATAAAGTCTTTACTAGCCCTTTAAGTAATTTTAGTATATCATTTTTTTCCGGAAAAGAAAAGAAAAATCTTATATTACGATAGCAAATAAATTATTTGAGCCTTTGTTGACAACTTTTGTCAGCATCGTTTGTAGTTTATAACGGATATTATCTGGCATCATACTAATCTTAGATTGGATTCCTTCTTGAACGATGGCATCGATGCTACGACCGAATATTTCACTTTTCCAGATGTTTTCTTTATCTTTTAGTAGATGATCGATCAACTCTTTTGACTGTACTTCACTACCAATAATCGGTTCAAATGTACTTTGAACATCGACTCTGATCATGTGAATCGAAGGGGCGACGGCCTTTAGTTTAATTCCGTATCTGCTTCCTTGTTTGATGACTTCGGGTTTATCTAGTTTCATGTCTTCGATCGTTGGATTGGCGATGCCATAACCCGTTTTCTTAACCATCTTCAATGCGTATTTAAATTGATCATATTCTTTCTTGGCCTCGTTGTACTCCTGAAATAGCGATAATAGGCCGGCCTTACTACTGACATCGATCTGGATGATATCGTGTAGTACTCTGCTGTAGAGTTCTGGCGGAGACGTCAATGTAATCGTCACGACTCCCGTTCCAGCATCGACATTCGAGATGTATGCTTTTTCGATATTCGGGTTATCTAAGAATTTCGTATTAATCGTTTCGATATCGCGCAGTTTATCGACGTTATCGACACTACTACGAATCGATTCTATATAACTTTTCTTGACCTCGTTTTTAGAGTTTAAAATCGCAATCCATTCTGGCATTTCGATTTCGACATCTAAAATTGGGAATTCATATAGGGCTTCTCTCAAGATGTCGTAAATATCTTTTTCAGTCATCGAATCGATATTCATTGGAATGACGGGAACGTCATTTTCCGTATGTAAACGGTCTGCTAGACGTGCGGTTTCTGGTAACATCGGATGAACAGAGTTCAAGATGACGATAAATGGTTTACCGATTTCTTTTAGTTCATCGATGACTCTTTTTTCTGCTTCTTCGTAGTCACTTCTCGTGAAATCACCGATGGAGCCATCGGTCGTGATGACAACTCCGATGGTCGAATGATCTTTAATTACCTTTTCTGTTCCGATTTCTGCTGCTTCTACAAAAGGAATGGCATCATCGTACCAAGGTGTCTTTACTAATCTTGGACCATTCTCATCTTCATATCCCTTCGCATCCTTAATTAGATAGCCTACACAGTCGATTAATTTGATATTGCAGGAAAAGTCATCGATATTGATTTTTGCAGCCGTATTGGGTACGAATTTAGGCTCTGTCGTCATGATTGTTTTCCCTTTGGCACTTTGTGGAATTTCATCTAAGGTCCGTTTTCTTTCGTATTCATCTTCGATATTCGGAACGACTAAGGTCTCAATTACTTTTTTGATAAACGTACTTTTTCCTGTTCTAACCGCTCCTACTACACCGAGATAGATATCGCCGTTCGTTCTAGCGGCAATACTCTTTATAATATTTTGATTATCCATATACACATTCTCCTTATATCTATTTCAATGTATGTAAACACTTCTTTTTTTAACACAAAAAAAGAAGATTTCTCTTCTTTAGATGATTTCAATATCACAGTATTCTTTGATCAGTTTATTTCTAAAGAACATGAATACGATATCGAACGATTCTCTATCTTCATACAAAATAGCATTCAATAGTAAAATTGTGTACGTACTGATCGGTTCTCGTTTTAATTTTTCTACCACTGCTAAAGTGAATACCGGATCTTCTTCTTCGAAGTTTTCTACTTCGTAACTGTTTAGTAACTCTTTTAAGACGTCGTATTTACCCATTCGTAGCAACTCGTTGATTTTGGTAACGTAACGAAGACGAGTAATCCAGTTTTTAGATAGTGTCTCCTTAACTTTGTTATTGTTTCGTTTTCTCATGTTGACTAAAGTTTCTTTAATGAATTCGGAGTAGCCTTCTTGATCTAAACGATCGATTTCTCGTGTTTTCAACTTCGACAAGTCTTTACGGAAAATAAATTTGCGGAAGATCGTTTCAAAATTGAAGACGACTACGATAATCGAAATTAAAATGATGGCTCCTAAAATCTCGAATATTGCCATAAATGGAAAAATTGCTACTACTTTTCCGATAATTTTATCTCTACCAATCGGGTCATCTTCCGTATTATTCGAATCCCCTTTGGTAATAATTTGATCTTTATTAATACTGATAATTCGGTGCGTGACAAAGTATCCATCGGCTTGATACGTTACGATGTCTCCCACTTGAAAATCATCTGTAATTTTTACAATAACCATATCGTTTACATCGACTGTTCCAGACATAGAACCGGATGCAACGATAAAGAATGTATAGCCCCCAATATTTACATAATCCTTATGCAGTACTACGGTACTGATAAACGCTAGAATACATAGAACAATCAGTTCGAAGATTAAGATCTTCGATAAATATTCCAGTATCTTTTGTAAAATTTTCAAAGACTTAACCTCCCTCTTTTTATTCTTTTCCCTTTTATTTTAAATCGTTTACATTACAGATAAACTCGATATCGTTCAGGGTGATACCAAGTGTCGTTAAATCGTATATCTTTTGAATCATGTCTAAATCTTTTTTCAATGTGTCTAAGTCTTCTAAGTTGCTATCCTCGATTTTAATGTTGAGAAGGGTACATTTCTCTTTCATTTTTTCTTTGACATCGTAAGACATTGCCAAATTTAAATTCTTCGTTAAAATGTGATTACTATCCAAGATAAATTTGGTAAAGCGATCCATTTCTTCATTCACAGTATCGGATAAGTCTTTTTGCGATGCGATTAACTCTTTACAGTAACCGTAGAAAGATTTTGCAAAATCGAAAGCATCGTACAACGTCGAACTTTTGTCTAAACAAGCTCCTGCTCGACTTGTGATTTTGGCATCGTCTAACTCCCTATATTTGGTGTTTAACTGTTGAATTAATTCTTCGATTTCCACCAGTCTAGCCGCTTGTTTATTTTCAATCTTCTCTTTGTTTTTACTAACTTTGTTCCACCAATCGTATTTTTTGACAATTTTTGCACGATTTTTCTCTAGTTTGGCGATTTCTTTTTCCTTTGTCTTCACATCGTTCTTATGATTTTTTGCATCTTCCATTCTTTTTTTGACGTCTTCTAGGATGAAACGAAAATGATCGATGGTCATCCACTCTTCCAAAGTGCGATTTAATTCCATCATGTTTTGAAAATACTTTTCTTGCTCTGGCTCCGATAACGTGTCAAAAGAACCAGTAACTACGAACGAATCTAATTTTTTATTGCGGTTGGTATTTGTCTCTAAGTAATCGGAAATATTTTCGTCCTTGTTTTTAAATGATTCCACCAAAGTATACGCATCTTGACGTTTCATTACCGTTAATTGACTCTTCTTTTGTAAGTATGCTTCTCTAAATGTCTCTTCGGTCGTAGAGGTTTGTTCTAACAATTCCTTTTTATGACGAGTGCAATACGCAGAAAGTGCTTTATTGTGCTTTTTTACAAGAGAACGAATACTCAATTTCAAGTGTGTCAATAACATTGGGCACTTCCAATAAAGAGAATTGAAAGTTCGTTCTAACTCTTCACTTCTGTTAGCATCTCCACTTACTTGAAAGAACACAGTCATGTATTCTCTCACATAGATGCTATAATCGAAATCTTGGGCCGATAAAACTACGCCAGAAAGTCTAAACTTTTCTACTACATAAGATAAAATTTGATTGATTTCGGTCAAATTATTTTGTTCCACCCGATCCAAATCGTAACAGATTTTAGCAAGTTTCGTCTTTTCAAATACTTCATTATAAGGATTATCGTATTTTAAAATTCGTTTTAGGTTTCGCACTTGTTCCGTTAGTGGAGCAATGTTTGGATTCTCTCCTGTTGGTGTCAAGCTTTGCGCCTTGGCTTGCAAAACCGTTTTGATACTCTCCATATCACTACGATAGGATGTTAGTAATTCATTTACCGAACGATTTCGCTCTTTGGCGGCATGAATTTTATATTCCGCTATAACTTTATGGGTACCTTCCGTGATTTCCAAAGGATATGCTTCTATTTTTCCCTTAATAGAAGGAATGGCGTTTAAATATAGGTCCAGATTATTCATCTTCATCCGCTCCTTCTACTACAATTAGTTTTTCTAAGTCCGCTATCGCTTTCCTAACTTCTTCATACAGGTTCCATAGCGTCTCTGGTGACTCGTTGAACAGGCTCTGTTGATCTGGTAATTCTGGTTTTTGGATTGTCAAAACTTCAGTTGGATTGTCCATGTTCATCACCTCGATATGATATCTCATTATTATTATAGCATAATTTTTTTATTTGAACAGATAAGAACCATACAAAATATGTTCCAACGATGTATTTTGACAAAAAAAAGGAACCTTACGGTTACCTTTCGTTCTAAGCACCATCAGCGCTTGTATTAGAACTGATTTGAAGACTAAATGTTAATGATCCACCAGAGGCGTTGTTTTCACAGTCTACATCTTGTCCTTCAACCCACATATAAATTCTTACTTTTGTAATACCAGGTTGTAATTGCATTAAACTTTGATATGCTGTTGTAGGAATACCATCAACTCCTGTACTAGCACTTGGAGTTACTTTTTCAAAGTATGCTCCATCTTGACTATCCAATGGAATGTCCAATTCTGCGCCAATATTAGCTTTTACTCCATAGTATTCAAGTGGGTCAGCATCTGTTTGTTGAGTAGTTTGATGATAAACAGAGTTTGCATTTTGAACAGCTGCTGCAGTATGAACATCGTTGTTTACTTCCCAAATGAATGGGTCTGGAGTACCAGTTGATTTCAACTGTTGAATCGTAGTTGGAGCAGTACCAGTTGCAGCATTACCTTCATTGACGAATGCAATACGGGCCGCATTTTCGATACCTGAACTTGCACCTGAAGCAGTTACTCTTGAATTAGATGTCAAGTAAACTTGTGTTAATGCAGTCGTTTGAATAAATACGTCGAATGCAATAAAGTTACCATTTTCACCGTGAGTTTCTGTTGAACGAGTTGCAGTTAAAATGTTGCCGCCACCTGAACCTGTTTGAATTTCACCTGCATACATCTGCATAAATCCAGTACTTGTATCAATATCTCCGACACTTGAAACTGGTGATAATGAACTTAGTTCACTTGGCAGTTGGTTTACGGCAGTTGGATATGTTGCTTGAGCTCCTCTAATATCTGCTGTTGTGATTGTTGGCTTCCAATTAATAGCATCTACGGAAATTTGTAAACCATTCATTGCTGCTACGTTGACCGTAATATCGTTAATCGTAACTGTTTTGTTGGCTGTGAACCAGGCATAAGTACTTGTCGATAAGATGACACCACAGAACAGTATCATCAATAGCGATAGAAGTATTCGTCTTCTTTTTCTTTTCTTCTTATTTTCTTTTGCCATTTTACACCTCTCCTAATTTTCTTGATTTAAATGTTCTTCCGTGATATTCATTTCCATTTTTAGTTCTCCACCTATGATATCATCGATACAGTCCGGGTCATCCCCCTCTAACCAAACGACGATGGTAAAGCGATCTTTTTCTCCAGGTTTAAAGTTCTCTCTTACTTCTAAAACTGGAATGGATTCCGAATAAAAAGCAGTAGTCCCACTCTCTGGTGTGTTTGTGGTTTGATTTAATTTTGCATAAGTGGTTTCGTGACCATTGAGGTAGAGTCTTATGCGGACAGCTTCATCAACATTTTTCACGATGTCGAGCAGATTCACTTGGTACCAGTAATTTACTGTTTCATTACCATAATTAATGACATAAAAGCTGTATGCGAGGTAATTGTCACCATTGTGGGACCCATCTGCTTCCGTATCCACGTCTTCTTTTATCCAATTGACGGAGATGTTATCCATGTAATCAAGTGACTTAGCAGACAGCTTAATCGACATATCTGTTAAATCTCCAGTCTCTGATAAAAAGACGTTTTTACGGTTATCTGCATTGCCATCAAGAGTGACTGTGAAGCTACCATCTTGATACAATACATATAGTATGAAGTAGACTACTGATATTAAAAATAATAGAAATAAGAACACAACTTTGGTGATTCTAACGAATAACTTTTGCCGATTGAGTTTTTTTGCCTCAGGACTTACAGAGTATTCTTTTTTCATAACATCACCGTTACCCTTGCTGTTCGATCTCCTACTATTTTATCTACCAGCTCCTATCATACATACTAAGTATATTATAATCTTCCTACATTTTCAATACTTTTGTGTCGAATTTTCTGTCTAATTGTTGTCTAATTTTTGTCCAATTGACTATAAAATCGGATTATGCTATATTTATAGTAGTTATATAATAAGGATATAAGAGCGGTGGTAGTGATGAAATTACTCAAGAAATATGGGCATTTTATCTTATTGGTGTTCATCTTTTTTGGTATGATTATTTTCTTATCTCAAAATACTCTTTCGAAATACCGAGATGAGTTTGATGGTCTCACAAGTGTACAACTAGCGAGATGGAATATCAAAGTAAACAATCAAGAGATTGCCAATCAAGATACGTTAACGGCAGATATTACTCCTACTTTTGAAGGAACCGATACGATTGCCGAAGGAGTTCTAGCACCTGGTGCCAAAGGATATTACGATATCGTTATCGATTCTAGCGAAGTGGATGTTGCTTTTTCTTACCGACTAACTTTGAGTCGTGTCGAAGATGAAGTCATTTCCGACATCGTTTTATCTGGATATACAATCAATCCAGAAGAAAACACTGAAGTAGTAACTTATGCCGACGAAATTTATGGTGAAGTTCCAGTTGATCAAAACTTAATTACGATTCGTATTTATTTCGAATGGAACGATAGTGACGATGCTTCGATGGATAATGAAGCGGATACGGATGTCATTATCAATCATACTTCCGTTCCAATTATCAACAATAAAATCGAATTTAACCAAATTAAAAATTAAAATATCCACAGATACTTGTGGATATTTTTTATTGTTTTTGACTGACGATTAATTTTAGATTCAATGTAATACATGGTGCACTTGGATTTCCGTCTTTATAATCTGCGGCTTTGTGACCCCAATAGGTATCGGCATCATCACTCGTCATATATAAACCTGCGGCTAATTTATCTGCAAAGTTTTCTGAAGTAACGGTTGCATCTTCCACATAATTCGTGCCATCACTCGAGTAATACGTTAGTGAAGCGTCGTATTCGAAGTAAGAACTCAGTTGATAATACTCTGTTTCGCCTTCAAAATCCCAATTGGCATCGATTTTAAATAAGAGGCGACCGCTTCCGGCGGCTAGAAAATCATCGTCGTACGTAAACTGAAGCACAAATGGAAAAGAAGATTCGAGAGCAGTTAAGAGTGCTTCACTTTCCTCTACTGTAGTAGTGGTGTACTCCTGTCCAAATAAATTCATCGACTCTATTTGAAAAGAGAAAATTGCCGGTAAATCGCTTTTATTTTCTACCATAATCTCTTTATGAAAAGGTTCCATTCCTGGATACAGGGAATCAATTTTCAATGCAATATTATTAATCTCTTCTGTATCATCCCAGAATGTTACGTCCCACGAAATAACGGATGCAGAAATATCTCCTCCGAATCGGTCTATATAAATAAACCAAGAATACGCATTGATGCCAAACAGGATTCCGGCAAGTAGCAATGTTCTAATTAAAAGTTTCTTCTTTTTCTTAGAAAGAAATAGGATGGCACTTTTGGCTTTACTTTTCTCACTCTTCTTCTCTTTCATCTGGCGTTCACCCGTTTTCGCGCTTCTTCTCTTCTCTCATATCCATAATCGTATCTGCGACTTCTAAGAAGATAAATAGCACAATCGGAATGAAGATTAGGAAGAAAAATCCAAATTGATTGTGAATCACATTGCTAATTAAAGTAATCAAAGTCAATTTCATGGTTACTTTTCCATAAATCTGAGAGGAATCGATGACTGGGTCTTCTACTTGATTGGCATCTCCTTTAATTGTAAATAACAATGAACCATCACTCTTCGTTTCAATTTTCGTAATTCGGTGGGTGACAATCATGCCTGAAACACTAGACTTATTTCCTAAGTATGTGATGACATCTCCGACTCGCAGCTCTTCTGGAGTAGTTTCTTTTACTAAAATGACATCCCCTACTTTATAGGCCGGATTCATACTTCCTGATGCAATTGTAAATACTCGGTATCCAAAAATCGATTGATTATCACTAAATCTTTGAAAGGCAATGGCTACGACATATAAAATTAATGCTCCAAATACGATAAATTCTAACACCCGGTATAGAATGTGAAGAATTTTATTGTTCTTGATTTTCTGTATCATCTTCCTGCGCCTCCAATTCTGCGATTACGGATGCAATTCGGTCATTGCATTCTTGTAACTTTTCTTGTAATGTCGTCTGAATCAAATGATCACGCTCATCGATTCGTTTTCTTGCACTTTGATATTCTTCATCAATCAATTGATAAAACTTTTCTTTGTCTAAGTCTTCGTCACGGTCCAGTATCGTCTCCATAATCTTGGATACGGTTTCCCTAACGTATTCACTCTCTTCCATTTGATTTTGAGCAGATCTTGAAAGAGAGTTCATTGCTAAATAATTCAATAAAAAGGTCGTATTAAATTCGTCTTTTAAATAACCCGTGTCGACATAATCTTGATGATCCTTCACAAGAGAGAAACTAGAACGGTCATAGTTTTGTAAAAAGTTCCACATTTCCATCGCTTTGATGAAATTTGGGTTTTTTAAAATAACGTTCGTTCTTCTAATTGGTGGACGAACTTGTGATACATGAGCTTTGTATAACGTCGTATACAGTTCACTTTCTTTAAATCCAGCAAGTTGAATCTTCACTTTTTTGATTCGTTCGGCAATCGTTAGACCGCCGACTAATTCCTCTTTGGTCGTACTATTGTTATTGGACATCACTTGTAAATGAATGTTTACTTTTTCATTTCCTAGAACGGATTCCCCATCGAACTCCATCTTTTTTTCATCGATGCAATAGGACTCTTCGTCATCATTTTTTACATTTCGCTCTAAGAATTCGTCCATCAAACGAATCAAAGTATAGATAAAGCGGTTTTCATAAGTATCTAAACTTTCCTCTTTGTTGATATTTAAAATTTTAGAAGGCTTTACTTCGTTTTTCTCTGGATCATACTTTTGAATTAGGTTGGTATGTTGTGTCAAATGGATGATGCTTTCTACTGTAACCTTCTTAGATTGTTCAATTTTCACGATTTCTTCTTCATTGATGATAAACCGTTTGGGATTTCTCAAAATATTATCGATATAATAACAGGTGTCTTCGAAGACTGGAAGCCAACTAAAATCGATATCTTTTTTTTCAAAATCTAACTTTACATGAAGTTTAGAATCTGTTGAATCCAAAAACTTTTTTTGTAAAGCCGAATCGGTTTCGACTCGAAACGGAAATTTTTCTTCTTCCATCTTTGACACCTCCTATTATTTTCATGTTTCTTCTATCCCATTTTCTTCAAACGTAATAAGTATTCTTTACATTCTGTGAATTTATCTTTTCCAAATTCTTGATCTAAGAAATCGATGAAGCCGTCGATTTCATCGCGAATGTACGATAAGTTCAACTGTTCAAATTTTCTTAAAATCTTTCTGGCGATAAAGTAATCGACACCATCGACTTCTTCGCCACCACACTCTACGTATACCGGTACAAAGTCGTTCATCTGTTTTACGATACGGTTACCGAAAGCGATACGGAAATGTTTGATGACATAGTCGTCCATTTCAGTTACTTTTTGTTGAGTTTCTTTCGAAATCGGATTTTTCTTAATAGCCTCATGATATAGATTTTCTAAATAACTACTGTTGATGTTCATGGCATCGGTTGGAATTGGTTCAAATACTTTACCTTTGTCGTTGATATCGATTGGCATCGCACGGTCGTATACTTTATCGGTTACAGCGAAGGTAGAATCATCGTTGTTGATGGTTCCGATATACCACATGTTATCGGGAATTCTAAGTTTTCCACCCTTCAAGTTCTTCGGGTCGGTTGGCCAACTGGATGGTACGATTTCGATTACCCATTCATCACGGCTTGGCATTTCTAGAATAGATAACATTTCGGCGAAGTAATACTCGACACGAGCGATGTTCATTTCATCTAGTACGACGACGTATACATCGTCATTGTAACCTGCTTCGTACATTTTCTTTAATACTTCGGTTTCATTAAATTTCTTTGTGAACTCGTTGAAGTATCCAAATAACTCAGTACGATCACGCCATGACGGTTGAACAGATGCGATGATAGCATCATTTTTGATAAATTTTCCCCAAGCGTAAGCAAGAGATGTTTTACCAGTACCAGAAATACCTTGCAGGATTACAAGTCTCGTACAGGCAAGAGATGAAATAAACAAACGAATCATCTGCGGAGTATAGTAAAGTCCCAGTTTCGATGCAGCGAAGTTACGGAACAACTCGACTAACTCTGGTAATGTAAACGTATTGTTGTAGTTTTGAACTTTGTAATTTTTGTATGCTACATCGATAGCATGTAATTTGGCAAAACGAATATTTTCGTCGTCTTCCGGTTTTTCTTCCTCCTCTTGTTGCCCCTTTGGTTCTTCCATTGGAGATTCGCCCGGTTTTAATCCCAATTGCGATACTTTCATAGCGAGAATTTTCTCTTTTTCACTCATCAAGTCACTTACTTGTTGGTTTAAGTTTGCTACTTCTTCTAACATCGATTCTTGTTCGACGACTGTTTTACGGAAGCGAATGTACTTTCTGATTAAGAAGAAAATGAGTAGACCGATTAGTACTAAAATTGCTAGTAAGATGACGATTGCTACGATTGTAAGTGCCCATTCGCCACCATTTAGTTCATCTTTGTAGTAAAGGATTACATCTTTGTATCCACCGAAGTTAAACATCTGAATGAAACCGTTTACGATACCTTTCAAGATGAGTCCGATACCATTAAAGAAAACAGATAAAAATTCAAATAAAAATCTTACAAATGTATCCATATCTTACTCCTTTACTAACTCATCTGTGAATATTGGTTTGGTAACCAACTTACTGTATTTTGTAATTTTGGTATATTGCTCTTTATTAGCATTCTTACAGACGATGGAATCGAACTCTAACAAGGTTAAACATTCTTCTAATTTTGATTCTAAATCTTCGATTCCTTGGACATCTAGCACCAGTGCCAAAGCATTTCGTTTGGATATTTTGGTTACGACTTCTTTGTTTTCTAAGTAATCTTTCTCTGTAATTAACCAAGTCAGATGCTTTTTCGTTAAAGAAAACGATGTCATTTTTAAAATTTCTTCTAATTGATTCTCTTCTTTTAACAAAGTGGATGGCATCGCAATAAAGTAATGAGCTAGGTCTTCATTGGCTTTCATTAAACTGATCATATCCATATTTAGTAAATTCAGTAACGTTTCGGTGGCTAGAGAAGAAACTGGTTCCCGTTTCATATTTTTTACGATTTGACGAATGCTGTACGGATCTAATTCTTTTATTTTTTCGTATAATTCTACTTTAAAATAAGTCTTTTTAAAACGAAATGGTTCGTATTTTAAATAAAATTGATCGGAGACAATGCCAGTTAGAAATTTGGATTCTAGAGCTCTGTTTTTTAAAATTTGATTGCAAACTTTTTTGATACTTTCGTCACTTAATAAAATGGGAATGGCATCGTCGACTACTTTCTTCATGTTATCTGGCGTAATCAAGTCCGTTTGAAATTCGTCTAGCAAAACGGCAGTTGCTACAGCGGTATACGCATCTTCGACAAATTTCGCGTATTTTTCTTGATCTTGTTTCTTATATTCGTATAGCAGTTCAATTCGTTTTCCATTGAATTCACGAATGACCGTCTGGAAGTCGAATGATTCTAGTTCTTCTTTCGGAACCGTTTCTGGTTCATGGAAATATCTTACTTTGATATATAAGTCGATATAAATATCGATTCCTTTTCGATATTCTGGGTGTGTGCCAGGCATGATGATAGAGATGATATGGTTCAGATTTTGTTTTACTAAATTGCAATAGTATTCTGTTAAGTTCATATATCTCACCGCCTTTGCCTCTTTGTTCTTAGATATTCTCGCCTACTATATATAATCATATCACATTCATATCCAGTTTGAAATTAATTTTGTAGGTTTACTTGAATTACAGAAGTACTCCCGTTGTAGTTATCTGCAATATTGGGTTTATAAAAAATGATTTTGGTATTGGACGTTGCATCCATTTCAAAGGTAAATCCCGTTACGTACTGATAGGAATTTATCGTTGTTAGCGTCTCTGTATCTTTGTTTGCTAGATACGTAGGATCTGTCATATCTAGTAGGATTTGATTGGGATCAAAGGATATTGATACTCTTGCCGAGACACAGTATGACTTTTCCGTATCACTCAAGTTTTGATATGTATCTAGCGAGATGATATCTCCTACTTGATAACTTTGAAATGCTTGCTCTACTTCATAATACGGTCTGGAATTGGTAAGTTCTAGTGTCAAATACTTTTCTCCAGAAGCATCTGTCACTTGATAAGAGAAGCCATAATTTTGTACTCCTACTAAATATGTCGCTTCAATTGACTTTGTATAGGGATACGTAGAAGTGGCTTTCGTCGTTACCGTTACTTGGTCTCCTGCTTCAAAACTGTTAATGGGAATTACGGTTAAAACGTAACTGTCCGTCTTGACATTTTCATAGATAGTTCCTTCCGTTTTATCGACATTACAGATGACACTGGAAGGACAAGATACTTCGATATTGTAGGTAATATCAGATGCGGTTGAAACAAGTTCGTTTTTCTTACTGTTTACGTCTATCGTCAAAGTATATGGGTTAACTCCATCCCAATCCGCAATACTGTAGGTGGGATTATCTTCTTTTAAAATGCTACTGTTAAAATAAAAGTGTTGACTTTCTAATATGTAGTTATTTACTGCTTGATAAATATATCGGGCCAAAGATGTTTGAGAGATTAATAGAACTGCCAAACAAGCGAGAACTAAAACTGCAAACCACCTGGCACCAGTTGGTATTTTTTTCATATTATCACCTAACTTACAATTTGTTTGGAATCTATGGTTATTTCTATATTATCCATCATACCTTCGTACATGACACTGCTAGAATATGTTGCGGGAAAATCCACTACCAAGTAAAACGTATGAGTGGTATTCGTTGTATATGGCATTGTATAGACGTCATCTACTGTCATTTGATGATACCAGGCACCATCTTCATCTTGCACTTGTGTCGTACTGTCGATGATATTTTCACTACCTGCTTCATTATAGTTTTGTTCGTAATACAAGCGATAAGTAAGCGGTAAATTGGTCGTCGTACGAACCGATATTTGGTAAGACAAATCGACGTCACTTTTTCTGATATCATTAAAATTAGAAACGGTAAACTGATAGACGTACGGCGTATCAGAAGGAATTATACCGTCTGTCTCTAAGTTAAAATTTAAACGTTCTGTTTCAAAAATATAAGCAGCATAGTTGGAAGTAATCTCGATATTAACATCCGATACGTAACTTGAGAATGTTCGGCGCATCAACATCAAGAAGAAGAAAAGCAAACACGTAAACAATAGCATGAAGACAATAAATCGTAATTTGTAAATTCGAATCTCTTTTTTTTCTGTCATAACTTCCTCCTACGGTATGTAAGGGACAATCTCTTCTCCGTGGTATTGAATCGCTTTGAAATCTAATCCTAAATAGTCCGGTTCTAGTTCACCTTGGGCAATTTTAGAATCGTTTTCGTTATTTGCTTCATCGTTTATCCAAGTTGCTTCGATTGTGATTTCACTCGTTTGATGAGCCTCAATATCATCTAGTGTGAACACTCCGGTATAGGTATTCGGAGCAGTTTGAACGAGTTCTTTGCCATCTAGTGTCATCGATTCGATTGTTAATAGTTTCGTTTCATCTACTGTATGATCGATTACAGTTAAATCAAAACGAATGGCAACTTGTGTATCCGTCGGATCAATTGTCAAATGGATGACGCCAGTACTTCCCGGTGCGGCATTGTAGTTTATCGCATGATCCGATTCCCAATCGATGTTATTAACGGAAACCGTCTCTGTATAAGTACTAGAAATGTTCGTGTTATTGATTAAAATATTCCATTTTGCTAGTTCGGCAGTCGTATTTCCAGACGTCGTTGAGGAAAGAGAAGAATACGTTCTGGCACTGAAAAAGAATAAGAAAAAAGATAGTGCAAGAATAGTAATTAACAGTTTAATATTCTTCATATGGCCCTCCATTATACGTTTATTATATCAAAACTTACCTTTTTAGTAAACGTGTTATCCATGGAAATACTTTCATAAAAAAAGAAGAGTTTACTCTTCTTCTGAATCTTTGATGAGAATAATAATTCGATATACTTGATAAATAAATAACAAGAAAATTGGTAAAATAACTAACAATAAGAAACCGACTTGGGATTTGATAATCGTATATGCGGTTCCAAGTCCGGCATAGGTTTTCTCATGCACACCGATTAATCTTTGATCTGAAATTGCATTGCCTGTTTCTTCTAAAAAGTAAAGAGCAGATTCATTGTTTCCATCTTTACTCATGATAGTTCCTTCTCTTACGATATATTGATTATTTAGGGTATCGTAATAGTAAATTTTGTCGCCCACATTTAAATCGTCAAATTTTTCGTTTTTAATCAATAAAACATCGTTTTCTTTATAGCTTGATAATTGATCGATCGTATCCTCATCTACAACTACGACGGTCGTTTTACCAAATTGTGTAAATCCAAATTCATTCGTACATAGTAGTAACGATGTTGCTGCTATGACGTATAAAATTAATACAATTTCAAATAAATACCAAATTGTCTTCCCTATTATTTTCCCTACTTTTTTCATACTATCACCAATATTATCGTATCATAATACCCTTTCTTCTTCAACTCATTTTTTGATAATAATGTATTCTGTGTCACTGTCAATCAATTGATTGTTGTCATACAAGCCGTAGACTAGTTTATAAGTTCCTGATGTTAAAGCATCTTGCAGTTCATGGGTGATTTGGAACCCATCTCGTGGACTAGATGTAACGATGTATTCGTATGTATGTGTTGTCTGTAGTCCGTAGTCTTGTACCGTTTGTAAGTTATCTTTGAACAGTTCTGCTAATGGAATTTCAGTATATTCCGTATCTTGATAAGACGAAGTGTTTCGACGGTAGACGACGAGACGAATGTTTGGATTTACCAAAACGGATTCGTAATTTAAAGTCGTCATAATCGTATTGGTTCCATCTTGAGTTAGGCCGGTCGTACCATCGACTAGTTTTGCAGTATCTAAGATGTTCGATACGATGGCATTTCCTTGACCGATGACGGTAATTGTCACTTCATCTGTATGGTCTGGAGCACCAGTCATGTGAAGTCCATCGCTAGACGAGAACAGTTCAATCTTCATCGTATAGACGCCGGCTGGTAACATGTTTCCGGTATAGAAATTCAGTACTTTCGATAAGTTCGATACTTTATCCGATAATTTAATACGGAAGAGACCATCGCTACTTGGATAGTTTTGAACGTTGTCGATGGTAATACTTGTACCGACAAGCATCGATGAACTGACTATGTTACCGGTAGCATCTTGTAATGTGATGTTAATACCCATACTGCTGCTTTCATAGTTCGTATCGATAATCGATTGTAAATTTCCCGTTAAATTGTAGCCAACATGAATGTTATAGTTGATTGCTTTGTTGCTTTCAGCATAGAAATAATTGTTATCCATTTGCATGTCTGCTTCTAAGACTGCATTACTGCTATCGTATAGATTGTATTGCATCAAATTTTGACGAATACCTAAAACGGAAATACTCGTTCTATCTTCATCAGTACGAAGTTCCATGATGAAGGTATTGTTCTGATGCGTTCCGGTAATGGTCGTATCGTAGAAGTCTACAATGAATAGGAATTCTTCCATAACAGCATGCAGTGTGTTATGAAAGTAATTTTGATTTTCTGCCACATCATCATAGGTGTTGTTGGTACTCGTACTATCCATGGCAATGAACTTCGATAATGGGATACTTGCTTCTCCTTCTATTTGCAACTCCGTTACCATCTCATTGTAATCTTGAGCAGTGACCGTATAGTAATAGTATTTTGGATTCGCTTGATCACTACCTAAATCGATCATCGTTATTTTGGTGTTTTCTGGAAGTGCAAAGTTAGAAGTTAACACCCGATGATAATTTTCATCTGGGCCATAAATATCGGCTGGTGTTTGAGCATCGTAATAAAGTGAGTAATACGCCGTAAATTGACTTCGATTGGTAATGTTTACATCCGTTGCAGATGGCATTTCATACTTTTTACCGTACGTAATACTGGCATCGTAACTAGCAGCATCGGTATAAGTACGAGCCGTTAAATCGATCGTAATCGTAATCAATTTCACGTCGTATTCAATTTCATTCTTTGGTACCATTGCTTGCAAAGTAATGACAATGGTTCCTAGTTCTCCTTCTAGGGAAATGTTTTTGGCATGGTACAAGTAGAACGTCAAGGACGGTGCAGTCGCTTGGTTATCGGTTCGATATACATCGTCACCTGTAAACATTCCTTGATTTTCTGATAGGAATTTGGTCGTGTTGCTACTAGTCCACTCTTGCGTTTCTGATTTCATCGATAGACCTAGGACACTGTTGGCTTCTTCTTCAGTCATACCGACTTTCGGAACGTCATTGGAGTCTACTAAACTAATGCCTTCGGTTAGTCCTTCGGCATTGAATCCGACGACGTTGAAGATTGTATTTCCGGCTGAGAAATCGATCAAAGATAACTCATACGTACCAAGGGATGCGTACTTAGATGCCGTCAATGTAAACGAATAGTTAATGGCATCCATTCCGATTGTCCACATATAATAATTGGCACTTTCTGGTGTCGGAATGATGTAACCAGTTGTTACTTTGGTGTATTCATCATCGATATAGTTCGTATAGAATCCATCTTCGTAATAGTCCATGTTTAAGGCATGTAGTCCTAATACGTAAGATCCACCCATGATGACATCTCCGGCATCGGCGGCATCGTTATTTTCCATGTTGTAAATACCGTAAGAGTAACTGCCGTTACCATAGGAGTTATACATTCCAAAGAACGTCATTCCCAGTACTTCGCCATAAGCAGTTGCTTGTTCATTCGTCGTGATATTTAAGTTTCGGTTGGCAATCATGTAAAGACGATTATCGACATTGCGTGTCGTCGTACCATCATCCGTAATTTCTACGGTTGCTTTCTCACCGTCTTTTGTCAAACTTTCGAACTTTTGAAGTAAGTTTGCATTTCGTTGTAATAGTAACGTTGTATTATTGCGAATAATTAAATGATCAATTCGGTTTAAAGAATATAAGATATCTGAATATTCATTCGTACGGTCGGTCGTACCAACTAGTTCGATTGTAGAAGAATCGATATCTACTAGGTTTGCACGTTGGATTGAAATTGCGCGGTTTGGATGTTCTCTCGTTCCTAAGTTTGTAACGTAAATCTTAGATTCGCCGGAACTAGAAGATGCGTTACCAGAACCGAAGATACTTCCGTTTAAGTAGAAGTTTCGATCTGTATAATCTGTTCCATCGATTTGAATGGTAATACCTTGTGTAACACTAATGAAGGTGAAGTCGTAATCTTCACTACCGGATGCGTTCGCCTCTCCTCCACCGAATACAGTACCATCAATTTCGATGTTATCCCGTTTTAAGGTGTCTGTTTCTGCTGCACTGCTACCAATGTTGACGTAAGTTTCGCCGTATACAACTGAGGTGTTACATCCTCCATATACATTTTTCGCAATCGATGCTCCTAAAATGTTGACCGTTGTCGTAGAGGCATCGACACCTTGCTCACCGACTGCTCCTGAATTACCGCCACCGAAGACAGATTCGCCAACTGTCGTTGTACCTGCAACCGTCGTTACAGTATCCCCTAATACTTCTGCAGAGTTTCCGCCACCGTAGATGGAACCTGTTATTGTCGAATCCGACACTTCTACTTGACTGTTGTTTAGTACATCACCAGCATTACCACCACCAAAAATGTTTCCGGCTGTTAGATTGGATGCTGACAGGTTCGTACTTCCATACACTTGAGCATTATTTCCACCGCCATATACCGCGTTAGAAACAGTGGAATTTGTCAATGCTAAGTTCGTATTACCAGTCGTATTGGCTAAGTTTCCACCTCCATAGATGCTGTCCAAAGTAGATCCGGTAACAACGATATTGGTATCTCCTGTTGTACCATCTTCGTTATTGCCTCCGTATACGTTCGTTACGGTAGAATCTGTAATTTGAATATCGGATGATGTTACTGTTCCACCAGCGTTGTTACCGCCATAGATTGTGTGCACTTGTAAGCCATCGATTGTATATTCATATGTTTTACCAACTTCATCGGTTGCCACTAATTTTACATTGGCTAAATTAAAGTCTTCTGCACTTACGTAAGATGAGAATCCAAATTGAGAAATCGTATATGAGCCGTTTGCTGGAACGGTATTGGTTCCCCAATAGCGGTTGGCTTCTGTCAATGTAATTGTATTTCCATTTTGAACGAATTCTGTTTCAGAATAGTTATGATCCAAATCAGCACTTGGGAAATCGAACGTCAATGTCCAATCTGTAATGTTGGAACTTGTGTTGTTCAAAATTTGAATCGTTCCTTCAATATAAGAGGCATAATCGGTTTGATCCCAGTCGGATTTCGGAGTTTTATTTAAGGTAACATCTACTGTTACACTCTCTTGGGTATTTTCTGTCTTCGTTTCTTGTACGACCACATTGCTACTTGCGACATCTCCAGATTGGTTAGAGCCACCATAGGTATCGACAACACTTCCTTTTGAAAGTTCGACATAGGTATTGTCAGCACCGGCTTGATTTCCACCGCCATAAATTTCCGTAACAGTCGCACCTTGTAAGTAGATGTAGGTATCTCTACTATCCGCTTGGTTTCCACCACCGAATGCTTTACCAATAGAGCCACCATTTAAATACACTCTAGCATATCCGTTTGGAGTACCGGCGGCATCGTTTGTTCCAAATACTTGATTGATGATTCCGCCATTGATATTGACTGTAATATTTCCTAATACATACGGTGTATACGTTTCGTTTCCTTGTCCACCACCGTATACTGCTCCGTTGATTGTACCACAATTGACAGTTACATTGGTCGTTGCACTAGATAGATTCGACGAAGCACTAGAACCGTTAACAGTACCGAAAGCACTTCCACCATATACGTTTTGATTGATTGTAGGAAGTGTTGTTAAACTTCTATTTCCAATTGTTACATAAATGTTTCCAGTTACGAATGTTCCAGAAGAAGACCAACCGGTACTTCCTCCTTCTCCACCGCCGTATACAGATGTTTCTACTGTTCCACCCGTCACATTGACGTTGACGTTACCGTAGATTGTTCCCGTTTGGCGAGAGCCACCATATACGTTTCCGTTTACAGTCCCACCTGACATATCGATGGTAACAGTTGCTCGTTTATTCGTCGCACCGGCACCGTTGTTATTACCACCACCATAGACTGAGCCGTTTATAGTTCCGTCGATTACTTGAATCTTGGTTGTCGTCGTGGCACTGCTAGAAGATGCTCCTACGGCACCGTAGTTTCCGCCACCGTATACATTTCTTAAAATTGTACCACCATCGATGATGATGTTAGAGTTTGCATTAGAACCAAGGGACGACATTCCACTTCGACCGTTTCCAATTCCAAAAACAGAACCCGCTTCAGAACCAAATAAGGTACCATTTAAATTATTTTCATTTCCGATTATCGCATCGCCACCAACATAGACAAGCGAATCTCCTATAATCGTTCCTTCTGATGAAGTACCTTGATAACTGTTAGAACCTCCGAAAACACTGTAGTTCACTTGACCACCAGTTACTTGAATGATTCTGTTTCCATATGTTGCAGAGGTTCCGGCACCGCCAAAGATGATATCTGCTTCGCCACCGGTCATTTGAATATAGGTATCATTTACATTTGCATCATCTGCAGAGATTGGTCCACCAATGATATTGTAAACCCATCCACCTTCAAATTTTAGACGTTTTAGACCGTGATGTTCACCATAACTTCTTCCACCGACGTAAATACCCGTCGTATAATCATCACGAGATGTTCCAAACTGACCGCTTTTTACGGTCGTATCAAAGATAATAGAGGCGTCATCTTCACCGTAATAAACACCGCCCCAACTTCCGTTTGTATCGAAGTATACACGTAAATTATCATTGTTTTGAGTAGCACGATCGTAGTCATTACCGTACACTCCTTGAGCCGCAATATAAATATTGTACCGTGTACTGTACATCGGACCATTTGTTAGAACGATATTATTGTAAGCACCCGACTCTATGATTAAGCGATATTTTGTTAAGTTCGTTCTACTTCCGACAGTTCCACTCGTATTGTTACCGCCGATGACAGAAGAAAAGTTCGTATAATTGCCGACTTGACTAATCCCACGACCAAATTTTACATTTTGATAATTTCCGTAGAACATTCTTCTAGAGGACGCAGATGATGGCGGGTCACTATTTGAAAAATTCTGTGATGTACTGATTGTTACCCATTCGATTCTCGTATCTGCATAAGCAGTTCCTATCGTGTTACTTGTCGTCCAAGTAGCTGAAGAATGATAATCTACTCCATTATTCAAAGAGGTTAACGTGAATGGTTTTGTCATATCATAGTCCCATTCAGAAGAAGTATTGCCATTCATAACGATAATGTTGGTATCGCGCGTTGCTAAATAGTAGTACGTATTTCCTGTTACATAGTCATTTCCATCTTGATATGGAATTAACTCGTATGCTGTGCATCCCCATCTTGATGTACAATTTCCAGTTTGTAATTCTCCATCACTGTCGTAGTATCCGGCCATGCTTTGATTGTAAGAGATAGATACTTGGCGGAAGAATCCAGCCATATTGCTATATTTTAGAGGATTTTCTACTACTTCAGTATCTGGGGTGATATTGGGATATACCACACTCATCGATCCCCTACGAGATACTTGATAATAGGTTTCATCTTCTGAGTAAGCCAAATCGCTAGCATCTTGGTAATAGGTACAACTCATACCCCAGAAACCATTACACGTACAATTCGTTTGATATTCACCACGGCTGTTGTATAATCCTGTACAAGAGTCTCCGTCTGCAACAGAAACACGGATGTAATATCCTTCCATGTAATATGGAAGTTCAACGATAAAGTCATCAAAACTTACCGTATGCATTCCTGCCGTAGCAAGATTTCTGAATGCATTATCCCAGTTACTACCAGATATCGTCGATGAGATTGCAGTCGTCCAAGATGCATACAAATCGATTATTTGTTCATTGGGAATTCCATTTGTATACGTTACTGGAACAGTTACTGTACGGGTATAATAATCCGTATGATGTTCTACAACTGCACCAGCAGTAGTCGTTACCCAACCATTGAATGCTAAATTATCTGGACGATCTGCATATGGGTTATCGATTAGTTCAATCTCAACGTAATCATCCGTCATATTATTAGGTGTTCCATTGTTATTGACTGGATACCACTTATAATAGACGAAATTAGATTGTTGTTCTTCTAGAGAAACATAACCGGTATTCAATCCTTTTACATCGCTACCATGATAGTTCAACTCTACAGCAATCATCGTCTGTTCCGTATATTTTTCTTGATTGGTACCATCTGGCAACGTTTCATCGTCACTTTCTGTATAGTTCATTCCTTGATAGTAATTCCAATCAGCAGTCAAATCATTTAAGTAAACGGTATCTCCTTCAATACCAGTATCGTGAGGTGTCATAGTAGCAATCTCTGGGGGAGCGATTGTTAATGGTTGAATGGTAGATTCCACATTTGTCGTTTGATCAAATCGAATGTAATCCTCATCTCTTCGCCAAGCGAAGCGGTCATCTATGGAACTAGTCAACATGCTAGCAAGAGTTTCCAATGTTTGATCTGCCACATCTAGTGAAATGGTTCCATCTTCGTTTACAATAACTGTATTAATCAAAAGGTTTTCTTCTTCTACTCGGTATGTATAGACGTTACTTATTGTCAAGGTATCTAATAGACTAGCAAGTGTTATATTCTCTCCTTTTTGATATATGACAATCGTACTTGTTTCATCGTTCGTACTCGTTCCAAAAAGAGTTTCTTTCACAATTCCATTTTCAGTTATATCACCACGTGTTACTATCGTCTGATAAATAGATGTATCACTTTTTCCTGCTACCATACCAGAAATATTTTCTGTTATCGTTTCGATTGTAGAGTCATAAATTCCAATATTTTGAATGGTACTGTTTGAACTCACACCAGTAAGAATTCCGATTGCGTCTGTTTTCTCTAGAGTAGAGTTTACAGTCACTTGTTTTAAATTTAAATTTTCGATGGTTGCATTTTCAATATGATTAAAAAAACCGATTGCTGTTTTTCCTTCTGTTGTCAGATTGATGTTTGCAACCGAATATCCGTTTCCATCAAACGTTCCAGCGAAAGGAATTTCTTCACTACCAATTCCTACAAATGTAAAATTTTGCATGTTGATGTTATGGTTTAACTGATAATGCGCGGTGCGGTAAGACTCCTCTTCTTGAATTTTATTTGCTAAAAGTGCTAAGTCAGCACCGGATGTGATACTGTAAGGGGCTTCTTCTGTACCAGTGCCACTGCTAAAGGTTTCAGAAACTGTTATACCATCCCAATTTTCATAAGAATAATACTCGTCTTCTCCTAAAACATTCGAAAAAGACGTCGTAATAAAAAAGTAAACAAAACATAGAGATAAGAAAGCAACTAATAAAATCGATAAGGTTATGTTCAAGGTTTTATTTTTCGATGCCACTTTATCACTTCCTACGCTTGCTAGTATACAAAGTCATTATACCATTTTTCGACATTTTTGTACATCTTATATATCCAACCAAGTCTGTTCTTTTCAAAGAAAAAAGTACCTGTTGGTACTTACATCATCGAATCCAAATCGGTCGGTACTTTATCATTCATAATCGTATTTACCAGTTTATCTTCTTTTTCTTTACTAACCTCACGACCTGTCACCGCACCCACTTCCTGAATAAATGCTCGTAACGTTGCCTCATCTTTCATATTGGCATTTTGCAATTTGGAAGCGAGTTCTAAAATCGTCTTTTTATCGACATTCGTTTTATCTTGAACTTTTTTAAATAATGAATCTCCGAACATAAAACCTCCTACCATAATATATGTAGGAGGTTTTACTTTGTTCTAATTATATTGGTCGTATTTATCGATTCCCATCTTTTTCTCACATTTTTTAATTCTTTCGCGGAATGCCAAACTCTGTTTCTGATAGACTTCGTTAGATACTTCTTTTCTTTGAAAGCGTTCGTCCAACATCGCTTGTGCTCGTTTTAATCCTTCCAATTCTGTTTTTGGATCTTTACGATCGAATAGTTTGAATAAACCCATTAGTTATCACCTCTATTCTTAAATTGTAACACAATTGGCGTTCCTTCCAAATCAAAATTTTCACGAATCTTATTTTCTAGATATCTTTCGTAAGAAAAATGAACTAAATTCTTATTGTTTACAAAGAATGTAAACTTCGGTGGCTTGACACCCGTTTGACTTGTATAGTAAATTTTCAAACGATTGGTCTTGTAAGTCGGTGGCATATTCAAGTTGTATGCATCTAAAATGACATCGTTTAAGACGCTTGTCTTTACTTGACGGTTGATGTTCTCACTAACTTTGATAATTTCTGGCATGATCGTAGCAATTCTCTTTTTTGTCAAGGCACTGACAAATACAATTGGTGCATACGTTGCAAATTGGAATTCAGCCCGAATCTTTTTGGTGTACTCTTTGATGTTTGGATTTTCTACCGTATCCCATTTGTTTACGACAATGATTAATCCTTTTCCTGCTTCAATAGCATATCCGGCGATGTGTTTGTCATGTTCGATAATTCCCTCTTCAGCATTTAATACCAGTAGACAAATGTCACTACGGTCGATTGCTTTCAAGCTTCGCAGTAGACTATACTTTTCGACACTTTCATAAATTCTACCTTTTTTTCTCATGCCTGCTGTATCGATTACGACGTATTCTTTGTGGTCGTACGTTAAGATGCTGTCGACAGAATCTCTCGTCGTTCCTGCAACATTGGATACAATTGCGCGTTCATCGTTTAATAAGGCGTTGATTAAACTACTTTTTCCAACATTCGGTCTTCCAATGACAGAAAACTTAATTCTCGTATCTAATTCTTCTTCTGTCATTTCTTTCATGTCACGCGTAATTGCTTCTAGTAACTCAATGTAACCAGTATTATGAATGGCACTGATTGGAATGTATTCATCAAACCCTAATTCATAGAAATCATAAATGTGCGATTCACTCACCTTATTGTCACATTTATTGATTGCTACAATGACACGTTTTCCGCTCTTTCTTAAAATATCTCGAACCGTTAAATCATTGGCCGTTAAGCCTTCTTTTCCATCAACAACGAAAACGACAACATCTGCTTCATCGATTGCAATCATCGCTTGCATTTTAATCTCATCGTTGAAATCTCCCGTACCAGCATCGATTCCACCCGTATCGATAATACTGAACTTTTTATTTAAATAAGTAGCATCGCTATAGATTCTGTCTCTCGTAACACCCGGCATATCGTCGATGATAGAAATTCTACGACCAGCAATTTTATTGAATATTGTACTCTTTCCGACATTTGGTCTTCCTACTAATGCAACAGTTGCCATAAACACTTCCCCTTTCAAATTATCTGTATTATATCAGATTTTGCTTTTATATTCAAACATTCTCTATTCTACTTTCTGTAAAAATGGCTCAATTTTTTCTTTTTCTTCACCAAAAATTCGTTTGCAGTACTCTACTTCTGATAAAAGAATACTTTTTTTGTAAAATTTATCTTGGTAACAAAAAACATCTTTTTTATCTTGAATCATAAAATAATCTTCAAATTCATATAACATATCGTCTTTTACTAAAACTACTTTGAGTTCCATCTCCTCTAAAAAGGAATCCATCGTTTTTTGAAACTCGTAGATTGTGATGAGATGATCAGAGCGAATTATCACCTGGTATAATCCGTTTGGCTTTTCATGATACTGTTTGATTAAGTGTGCGACAAGTTTCGAAATTTGGGCTTTGATTCTACCTCTATCTAATGGATGAAAATCGCATATGATAAAGTGTTCAATGTCGTAAAAGATAATTTTCATTTCATCACCTAATATAGTATATGATAGATATTGCTTTTACATAAAAAAAGAATTTCAAAATCACTTTGCTCTTCGTCAGAATATTGATTTTGAAATCGTTTCTTTACATTTAATCTTCTTTTATGTCAAAATCTAGTAATTGTTCGCAACAATTTTCGTAAATGTCTTCAGAATGTAAAATAGTATCTATCAAATATTTTTTATCACGATTATACTCTTTCAATCCTCTTATATAATAAGGCTTATCTTGGTCTAATATAATAAACGGCATAATATTGTTTTTCAAACATTCTTTAAACATGATGATGCGTCCAACTCTGCCATTTCCATCACCAAACGGATGAATTCTTTCAAATTTAACGTGAAAATCAATGATATCTTCTAACGTAACTTGTGTTAATTTTGAATAATCATCTAACAGGCTGTCGACATCTTGTTCTGTCGTCTCAGAACTGCTCGTTTCAATCATATTTACAACTCCTATTGTATTGGGAACAACTTTAAATCCACCAACATTTGCTAATGTGCGATAAAGAAGTAATAGAAGTGTAAAAAATTTTGCCGTTCCTATCCGGCACTTGGCCATTGTGTCGGATAGGTCGGGCGTTAGGCTTCGGGCAAGTCAATCTTGCCGACAAAGCTGTAATAAATCTCAATGTCCTGCCTGCGGGTGCCGTTCTCGTCATAGCTGCACTCATGCACGACGATTTTCTCAATCATTTCCCGCAAGAGGGTGGGGGTCAATTCTTCAAAAGCAAGGTGCTTTCTCACAATCCCCATGAATTTCTCGGCGTTGACGGTGGCGGCCTGCGACTTGGAAAGTTCCTCCTGCAAAGCGGCAGCCCGGTCTTTCAGTTCCCGCTGCTCCTGCTCATAGTCCGCCGACAGCTCCATGAAACGCTCGTCGCTGATTTTGCCGCTTACATTGTCCTCATACAGCCGCTTGATAATGCGGTTCACTTCGGCAATGCGTGTCTGGGCCTGTTCAAGCTGCTTCGTGGCTGCGGCGGTCTTTCTCTTGCCGCCGATTTCGTTCTGCTGGATGAGCAGCTTTACAAAGCGGCTCTCATGCCTGGCGGCGTATTCCGTCACTTGCCGGAGATTGGAAAGCACGCCCGCCGTCAAAAGGTCGGTGCGGATAAAGTGTGCCGTACAGTCACGGGTACGCTTCTTGTAGCTGCCGCAGATATAACAGTCCTGCTTGCGGTTCTTGTTCTGATACCGCTGCTGATACAGCACATGGCCGCAGTCGGCGCAGAACAGCATACCAGAGAACAGCCCCACTTCATCATAGCGGTTCGGGCGTTTTCGCTGCTTGCGTAACTCCTGCACACGCTCCCATGTTTCCGTGTCGATAATCGGCTCATGGTGATTTGGGAAGATAGCCTGCTTCTCGATGGGGTTCTCAACGCTGTGCTTGACCTTGTAAGAGGGCTTCTCCGTCTTGAAGTTTACCAGACAGCCGGTGTACTCCCGG
>ENA-ORTN01000010-ORTN01000010.1-human-gut-metagenome-genome-assembly--contig:-NODE-10-length-162911-cov-6.591430_pt1 | contig 162911 bp, 158 predicted proteins | sample MGYA00242070_ERZ509189 | MGnify/ENA primary metagenome ERZ509189 (study PRJEB26280, sample SAMEA2338821) | human gut metagenome | biome: human gut; feature: human-associated habitat; material: faeces...
TTATAAAATATCAAAACATAATGATAATAAATTAGTTATGGATACTTTAAATGAAGCAATATCAAAAAGAAAAGATGTATATGGATTAATCTTGCATAGTGACCAAGGATTCCAATATACATCTTATGAATACAAAGCAATTTGTGAATCTAACGGTATTACTATTTCTATGGCTAGAAAAGGAACTCCAATAGATGATTCACCAATTGAGAGTTGGCACTCTCTCCTTAAAAAGGAAACTTTGTATAACAATAATATCACATCTTTAGAAAATTACATAGAGTTAGTTGAAGACTGGATAGAGTTTTATAACACAACTAGAATTAAAGGAAAAAAAGTTAATAAGAAGAAAGTGTACAAGAAAAATGATAAATAAAGATGAATTAATATATAAATTAGAAACAGTAATTAAATATCTAAAGAATAATGGTGGCTATTATTATGAATTATATAATCGTTTATGTCCTGGTATGGGAGAACCAGATTCAAATATTGTAGAATATGCAGAAGATGTTCTTTATATGATTGATTTATTAATTGATAACAAATAAAGACAAGCTTTATTTGAATAAATATTATAAATAAATAATAAAAATCAAGGGTCTAGATGAACTCGCTTTCGTTCGCCCTTGATTTTTTTCTAATTAACTTCTTTTTTTATAATGTCTACCGATTGGGGTTCACATCAACATTATATTTAGTATTTATTCTTTTTTTATTCTATTTTCAAAAAAAAGAATCAAATTTCTTTGATCCGTAATTATTTTCTTTTATGTATAAAATAATTTGTAATATATCCTAAGAATATAGCAAATATTATAACATATAACCACATTAATAATGTATAAACAAGTCCAGAAGAATATCTTCCTATTATTGCCGCAATCGACTCTGGTAAATATTTACCAATTAAACTTTTTAATTCTGGAACAGTATTGTTTTTTATAAAAGTCATTATTCTTAAAAATATATCGATAATTGCAAACGCATAAACAAAAGAAGAAAACTTCCTAAAAAATACAACAACAACTATTAATAAAATTAAAACTATAGCTAAATCTATATACATAACTAACACCACCTACAATAACAATATTACCATAAATCTTATACTCTTTCAATCTTAAAATATTGGTTACTACGTCTCTCATCATCTAAAGTAGTTGCTTCCCCATGTCCAGGATACACATTACAATTACTATACTCTTTTATACGAATTATACTATTAAGCATTTCATTTTCATCTCCGCCAGGTAAATCACATCTTCCGATATCACCCCTAAAAATAAAATCCCCTACAAACATCTTTTTATCTTCAAAAAAGTAATATGTAGTAGAATCAGCACTATGACCTGGAGTATAAATAACTTCAAACTTAAATTCTCCAATAGAATGAATTCCTTCGCTTAAATTATTATAGTTATAAATACTAACACCATAATATTCACTTATATCCTTTAGAGCTCCTACATGATCAAAATGATTATGGGTAATTAATATTCCAATAACACATCTTTTACCAACCACTTCTTTTATCTTATCAGCATTATCTCCAGGATCAATTATTAAAACATTATTATTTTTTTCTAAAATATAACAATTTTCCTTCAAGTATCCAACTTTTACTATATCTAATTTCATATTCTCACCATAATAATTATATATCAATAATTATTTGGTATCAAGATTTAGTAGCTTCCTTAAAGATTTTACTTCATTATTTATTTTTTCATTTTCTGAAGTATTAAATATATAATCATATCTAAATAATGAAAAACCATCATATTTAGATTTAGTCCTACTATATTCTATCTGTCTTGAAATAATATTATCATCTTCAATCCATTCATTAGATCCACTCTTCGCATAAACGTCTTCCCGACCTATCTTATAAAATGCAAGTGCAGGTATTAGTTTTATATTATTGGCTTTAATTAAACTATTCCATGTATCTAATGTCTCTTTAAATGGCTTAACTTGATTCTTAAATCCAAAATATAACTGAGGCATTATATAATCAACATATCCACTACTGCTCAAAATCTCTTCTACATTTAAAAAATGCTTTTTATAATTATTTTCTAAATTACCTTCTGGAGAAATTCCAAAAACCACATCTTTTTTAACATCCTTGATCTTAGCATACACTCTTTTTATAAGAGTAGAAACATTATTATACCTATAATCTTCTAAAGATAATGTACCCCCCTTACTAATATATTCATTATAATTATCTAAATCTATATCACTATCAGGATAAAAATAATCATCAAAATGTATGCCATCAACATTATAATTAGTAACTAACTCTTCTACTCCACTAACTATTAAATCATTAACCTTAGCACTTGCTGGATTATAAAATATCCCCTTATTATCAATTACCTTTACGGAATTAGTTCCCGCTAATTTATATGCTGGATTACTCTTATCTAACTTAGAAAAATCAGTACTTGTTGATACTCTATAAGGATTAATCCAAGCATGAACATCTATTCCTCTTTTATGAGCCTCATCAATAATATATTTTAAAACATCATATTCTGGCTTTTTTCCATTATTAGTAACTGTATCCGAAATAGGATAAATATTTGATTCATATATAGCATCAGAAAAGGGTCTAACGTGTAAAATAATTGTATTAAAACCAAATTCATTCATATTATCTAATATCTTTTTAATATTATTTTGACTAGTAGCAGTATCTTTATCCTTTATATATTTATTTAACTCAATATAAGATAAATATACAGCATGCATAGGATGCATTTCATTATTAACTCTTTCATCATTTATTTTCTTCTCTTCCTTCTTCTCAATCATAAAAAAAGAAAGTATAAAAAAAACTGTCACTAGAATATAAAATGAGATCTTTTTCATATAATCACCTAAATAATTATATGATATATTTCATTATAATTCTTAGTAAACAGTTCCCTATTTATCTACATTATTTGTAATAAACATCGCATCTCCAAATGAGAAAAATCTATATTTATTTAAAACAGCTTCATGGTATGCCTTCATTATATTATCTTTTCCAGCAAGAGCACTTACTAGCATAACAAGTGTTGACTTTGGAAGATGAAAATTAGTAATTAAATTATCTACTATTTTAAATTTATATCCTGGATATATAAATATATCAGTAACTCCACTACACTCTTTTAATTCCCCAAATCTATTCATTACGGTCTCAAGCACACGAACACTAGTAGTTCCAACAACAACTATTTTATTTCCGGACTCTTTTGTCTTATTTATAATATCACAAGTCTCTTTAGAAATAGAATAATACTCAGTATGCATCTTATGCTTAGTAACATCTTCAACATTAACAGGTCTAAAAGTACCAAGTCCAACATGTAATGTCAAATAAGCTATACTAACATTTTTATTTTTAATATCATTTAATAACTCTTTAGTAAAATGAAGTCCCGCAGTAGGTGCCGCCGCACTACCAATATTTTTTGCATACACTGTTTGGTATCTTGATTGATCTTCAAGTTTTTCATGAATATAAGGCGGAAGTGGCATAGTTCCTAACTTATCAAGAATCTCATATAGTATTCCATCATAACTAAGACTAAATACCCTAATACCTTCTTCTCCAACACTACTGCATGTAGCCTTCAACATTCCATCTCCAAAACTTATAACAGTTCCAACCTTAACTCTTTTAGCCGGTCTTGTTAAACACTCCCAGTTATTATCATCAATGTTTTTCAAAAGAAGTAACTCAATTACTGCGCCAGTTTCTTCTTTTACGCCAATAATTCTAGCTGGTATTACCTTTGTATCATTTAAAACTAAAGTATCACCTGGATTTAAGTAATCTATAATATCAGAAAAAGTTTTATGAAAAATATTTCCATTTTGCTTATCTAAAACTAACATCCTAGAAGAATCTCTCTTTTTTAACGGAGTTTGAGCAATTAATTCTTCTGGTAAATAATAATCAAAATCATCTGTTTTCATAACACACCTCTACTTCTCTTCTCCCATATCAAGTTCAACTTGTACAAGTGTACCTCCCTTAGGATTAAGCCCTAAATGTTTATATCCCTTATCAGTAACTATTCTACCTCTAGGAGTTCTTTTTATATATCCGTTTTGTAACAAGAATGGTTCATAAACATCCTCAATAGTGGTAACCTCTTCACCAATAACACTAGCAATTGATTCGATTCCTACCGGTCCACCATTAAATTTTTCTATTATTCCACGCAATAACTGATGGTCAGTTTCATCAAGTCCATCTTGATCAACCTTTAATCTACCTAAAGCTCTTTTAGTAATATCAAGCGTTATTACTCCATCACCATCTACAAGTGCAAAATCCCTTACACGTTTAAAAAGTCTGTTTGCAATTCTTGGTGTACCTCTACTACGACTTGCAAGTTCCATAGCAGCATCATCTTCAATTGGAACACCTAAAACTCTTGAAGTTCTTTTAACTATTTCCATTAATTCTTCATTTTCATAATATTTAAGTTTAGAAATTATCCCAAACCTATCCCTTAATGGTCCGGTTAAATCACCTGCACGAGTGGTTGCTCCTACTAAAGTAAACGGTGGTAAATTAATTTTAATATTTTTACTATTACCATCACCACCAACAATTATATCAAGAGTAAAATCTTCCATAGCCGGATATAATATTTCTTCAATATAAGAAGGCATTCTATGTATCTCATCAATGAATAATACGTCCCCCGGTTCTAGTGAAGAAAGTATCGCAGCCAAATCTCCAGACTTTTCAATACTAGGACCACTTGCAGTTTTAATAGAAGTACCCATTTCATTTGCGATTATATAAGCAAGTGTTGTTTTACCCAATCCAGGAGGACCATATAATAAAACATGATCAAGTGTTTCCCCTCTCATCTTAGCAGCTTCTATAAAAACCTTAATATTTTCTTTAACATCTTTCTGCCCAATATATTCACTTAAGAGTTCTGGTCTTATAGATTCTTCATTTACATCATCACCATCAATTTTCTCTTCACTAAGAATTTTTTCATCATCCATACTAAAACCTCCTATTTTAAAATATCTAAAACTTCACTCCAACTATCTATTCTAGTTCTATTATCACCCTTACCAAATAATATTGGCTTAATAGAAGTATCAATTAATGAATCATAAACACTAACATTATCATCTATCATATAATCAATTCCTTCTTCTATGCAAATATCTTTTTTGTTTTCATATCCAAATAATAATTTATCATATATAATACCATTTTTATTTAAATAATCAACAGTTAAATCATATATATTATCACTATATCTATTGCTTCTAGCAGTAATTATATATATTGTATTCCCATCTTCTTTTAACTTTTTAATTGTATCAACACAACCATCTTTTACAGTAAGAGAAGAAAATACTGGCTCTATATACTTTCTTAAAATTTCCTTATATTTATCAAATTCAGAAATAGTAAAATTAGAGTAATCTAGAGAAGTATCAACTGGAATTTCTAAGCTCTTCATACACTCATAAATCTTCTCTGTTGTATTTGTTATGGTATCATCAATATCAATTCCTATTTTCACCTTGTATTTCTCCTTTAACTTTTTTAAAATTTATCTTTTTAACTTTTTTTAAGTAACATTCCCCACAAAGTGGAACATATTCTATATTACAAGTTCCATCTATTACAACTTCTTCTCCATCGGTTTCGAAAGCGCCATTTCTTTTTCTACCAACATATCTTGCGATATTACCACAAGAGCAAAGCGTTGTTAACTCTTCTAATACATCAGCAAGTTCTAAAAGCCTTTTACTACCTTCAAAAGACTCAAGCATAAAATTTGTTCTAAGTCCATAACAAAGCACTGCTACATTCATTACTTTAGAAATCATCCAAAGTTCATCTACTTGAGAAGCTTTTAAAAACTGTGCCTCATCAACTAAAATTGCATTAACATCTGATATAGATGATCCAATTTTTTTAATAACTGAATCTCCCTCAAATATTAAAAAGTCAACATCTCTTTCAAGACCTATTCTAGAAGAAATTTTATTACCTGCTTTTGTATCAATTGCCGGTTTTAAAACCAAAACTTTATAACCATTTTCTTCATAATTATAAGCTGTTCTCATTAAATCAATACTTTTACCAGAATTCATACTAGCATATTTAAAATGCATCTTTGCCATAATAACCTCACTATTTTAACAACAATTTTAAAGCTTCTTTTACTTGATCCTCAATAGATAAATTAATATCCACTTTATTTATTACACTCTTAAATTCTTTTTCTTTATAACCCAAACCTTTTAATACTTCAATTAATTCCTCATAAGAATTACTATCAACTACCTCTGTAGTAGCTATAACTCCAAGTTTGCCTTTTAAATCAAGTATTATTTGTTTAGCAACCTTATCTCCTATTTTAGGAAATTTCTTTAAATAAAGAATATTTTCTCTTTCAATAGCGTCTACAACTCCCGCAACTGAACCAGTCGCAAGTATAGGTAGTGTCATCTTAGGTCCTAATCCTTTAACACTTATTAACTTCAAGAAAAGTTCTTTTTCTTCAATACTTTTAAACCCATATAATGATAACTCATCTTCTTTAACATTTTGAAAAACAAAAACTTTATATTCGTTTCCCTCGTGAAATGAATATGGGTTTGGTGTATATATCAAATAACCAATACCATTATTATCAAGTATTATTGCGTTTGATACTATATTAGTTACAATACCTTTTATATAATCATACATATTTAAATCCTCCTAAATAATTATACAATAAATTACACAAAAGAAAAAGAGGTTGACACCCATTTACAACAATTATAATTATAAAATATTGTAGCTAGCAAGTACATATAATTTAATATAATTATGAAAGGTAAATCTACACGTGAAGTATGGTTTACAGGTACAGTATATGAACCAATTGAGTATACTGAAATTGAACGATAATATGCTTTAACATTAAAAGTCCTATCAAATTGATAGGACTTTTTGTTTGTGTTAGTTTTAAAATATTCATTTTCTATAACTTTTCTATACTATAAAAATAATAACTTCCATTATCTGTTTTAAATTTTATTCGGTAATGATCCTGATCATAACCTTCCCCTGCTGGATAGTTAAGTTCAATATTAAGTATCGCAAACATATCATCATTTTTAAAACTTATAAGTTTACCAAACTCTTGGTAAGTAGTATTAGAATATTTAAAAACAACAATATCCTTATTTTCAAAGTAATAATATGGAACAACCTTTTCTGTATTATTTTCTATATCAAGTGTATAATTTGGCCCAAAAATAAGCTTTGAAGTAGCTAATATATCATCTACTGAAGCATAATAATTAAAACATTCACTACCCTCTACAGATTTACTAGACAAGAAACCATTTTGTAAAAGTTCATCTTCTAAATCTGTTGAACAAACCTTATTTAATTTGTTACTATCAATATTAGAAAATACTATTGCCAGTTTTTGTTCAAGCGTCATGTCATCCAATAGTAATTCACCCTTTTTAGTTGGATATGAATAACTAGGGGCAGGATCACTTATTATTCTTTCAAATAATTTTGTAGCCTCTAACTTAGTAAATTCTTTCTTTTCTACACTTGCATTGTTATTATTTGAATTAACAACATTTGGCTTCTTTTCTTTGACCTTAGTATAAATTGTATAAAATACAAATACACATATAGCAACTAAAAGAAGTGAAAATATCAATTTTGTAATACTTATTCCTTTTTCTTGTTCCATAAATTACTCCTTTCTAGATTATCTACGTTCTAAAACCTCAATGATTGGAGGAAGAATTTGTTTTTTCCTAGAAACAACACCATCAAGATAATATCCTTGAGTAAGATTTTCTATATTAAAGCTATCTTCCAATATATGTTTAGCTTTATCATTAAATAATATATAAGAACCATTCTTCATTACATCAGTAATAAATAATGTAACTATCATATAATCATTATTTATAGAAGTCTCATTTAATAATTTAACAAATGCAGCTTTATCAAGTTTTAAACTATTATAATCTGTAGTAAAGATTTGCCCAATACCAGATTCAATATTAGCAACTTTAAAGACTTTAAAGTCACTAAATAAAATTTGTTCCATACTTTTGCCTTTAATAGAAGAACCTGCCCTAAACATTTCTATTCCATATTTTTCATAATCAACACCGGCAATCATACTTAATCTAAATACAGCTTGTTTATCTAATTGAGTAGTAGTTGGTGATTTTAATAAAAGTGTATCAGATATTATTCCAGATAACATTATACCAGCAATATCTTTTGGTATAGGAAAATTATTTTCTTCATATAATTGATGTATTATTGTATTAGTACTTCCAACTGCCATATTTCTAAAGTTTATTGGCGAAGATGTAGTTAGTGTACCTATTTTATGATGGTCAATCACTTCAATTATGTCCGATTCCTCTATTCCATCAACACTTTGAACTATTTCATTATGATCAACTAAAATTACTTTTTTCTTATTTTTATCATTTATATCAACAAGTCTTAAAAAGCCTAAACAATTATTTTTCTTATCAACTATTGGGTAATTTGTATGTTTTGTCTGATTACTAACTTCAACAAAATCACTCAAATAATCATTTTCCTCAAAATAAATTGGATCTCTAGTAAGAATTATATCATCAATATAATTACTTAAATTTATTAATTTAGTAGTATGGAAAGTATCATAGTGGGTCTTAACTACATTTACTTTATTTTTCTTAGCAACCTCTAAGTGTTCCTCTTTAATTTCTCCATCTCCTACTATTATTATCATTTTAACAGAGGAATTAACTGCATATTCTAGTATACTATGACGATCCCCTACTATTAATATAGTATGCTTATCTAAGTCAATATTATTTAAAAAAGTTGTACTTCTATATGATGCAGTTAAAATATTTCCCTCTATTTCATTATCGAATCTCAATACTTCACTACCATCTAATGCATCTAAAATATTGTCATAAGAAGTTTTAAGTTTAATTATATCTCCCTCTATAAAATATGAAGATATATCTTTTAACGTAATTATACCAACTAATTTGCCACCCTCATCAACAACAGGTGCCCCACTTATTTTATTGCTTTTTAATATGTCATAACATTTTTTAATAGATGTATGCCTATTAATTGATATTCTATTATAATTAACATCCTTTATTTGGGTTTTAACATCATTCAAATACTCAGGACAATTAACATTAAAATATTTAAGTGCAAACTTCGTTTCATTGTTTAATCTACCTAAAACTTTTGCTTCTGCATCAAAACCTTGTTTATTTTTCAAATAAGCTAATGATATCGCAGAAGTAACCGAATCAGTATCTGGTTTTTTATGTCCAAAAATATATATTTTACCCATTTTATTCACCCTTTATTCTTTATACTTCTTTTAAAACTCCAGTAAATACAGAATATAAATAAGTAGTAACCGTCTTATTAGTTTTACTTTGTATATATTCCCTATAAGCAGTAAGTTGATTTTTATAAGCTTCATCAACAATATTATTTAACTTATAATCGATTATTTGTATATGATCATCATAAACTAACATTAAATCTATAATACCATGTCCACTATTACATCCATCATTATACATAAATTCATACTCTTTATATATAGTACAATTATTAAAATCAATCTCAGACTCTAAAAATTGCTTTATATATGGTACATAACGTTTATCCACATTAGTAAAATCAGGATTTAAAAAGTCAATACACTCTAAATAATGATGTATCTTTCTACCAAGTTCCATTTTATCTCTAGTAGAACTAAGTAAAAGTGAAGGAGACACCTTAGAAAACTTCTTTTCCTCAATAGTATTATTCTCTATAGAAATATTATCTACCTTAACTACACAATCACTTTTTGGAATAAGCTTCTTATAATCAAGTGCAGTAGCCAAATTATAATCTTTAGAAAGAGGAATAGAAGAAATAGGAATATCCACTATATAATCAGCTATACTACTATATACACTATTAATTATATCTAAAAATGACCTATAATTCAACTTAGAATCTGATTTATTTATAGTTTTGTTCTCCACCTCACCTACTAAAATCATTTTTTCTCTACATCTGGTAAGTGCAACATAGAAAAGCCTTATTCTCTCACTTATATCTTCTCTTATATACTTTTCTCTAAATAAGTAGTTATAAATAGTTTTATTTATACCTTCATTAAAATAAGGGCAAATAACTCCATATTCATTATCAAATATAAATCTTTCCATTGTATCTCTAACATTAAATGAAGAAGATATTCCTGTATAATAACAAATAGGATATTCTAGTCCTTTAGATTTATGAATAGTCATTATACCTACACTATTAGGATTAACATCATTAATCTCTACTTTAATATCAAAATCATCATCAACTAACTTATTTAAATATTCTAAAAAGTCTTCAACTGAATAATCCATCTCTTCAGCATTACCAGCCAAATTATAAATATATTCAAGTCTTACTATACTATTTTGAATGCTTCCAACAGTAATTAACTTCTCATAAAATTTAAAAGAAGAAATTAATTTTAATATCAAACTCCTTATTGATAAATTGTCATAATCAGTTTCAATATCATCTAATATTTTAATAATTTCACTATCAGAATAATTACCGTTTTTAAAATAATCAAAAATCAAAGAATCAGGATAATTAAATAAATAACTTCTAGCAATAGATGAGAAATTATATTTAAAATCTATATCAAACTCTCTATTATGATATTTAATCATAAGTCCAATTAAGTTTTTAATTATTAATAAATCATTATTTCCAGTAATAGATGTATATGTATATTTAGTAAGTGGAATATTCATATACTCAAATATTTTTTTATATAAATCAAATCCACTTGCCCTATCCATAAGTACTACAAAATCACTATATTTACAATCCCTAAGAATCCCTAAATCTTTATCAAAAACTTGATAATGATTATTTATTTTCTTCTTTATATCAGTTGCTACTATAAAACATTCAACTTCAGCTTTTGTAAATCCAATTGACTTATCATATTTATAGTTATATATTTCAAAATTTTCATCTTGAGTAGTATTACCTTCTTCAAAATATACATTATTTCCAAATACCATTTGATGTGATTTTGTATAATCAGCACCACCTATTTTATCATCCATAACAATATTAAAAACTGTATTAATATTATCAAGTGTTTCCTTTCTAGATCTAAAGTTTTTATTTAAATCTATTTTAAAACCACCATCTTCTACTGAGTATTTATCATATTTATTTTTAAATATATATGGATTAGCATTTCTAAATCTATAAATAGATTGTTTAATATCGCCTACCATGTATACATTATTATTTTCAATAAGTCCAATAAACTCTTCTTGTAAATCAGAAGTATCTTGGTACTCATCAACCATTATTTCTTGAAAACCATTTCTAATTTCAGAACAAACATCATCATTCTCTTTAAGTATTTTTATTGCCATTTTACTAATATCATTAAATTCAAATACGTTATTACGACTTTTAAATTTATCAAGTCTAGATGTTAGTTCTCTTATTATAGAAATAATTGCTTCTAAATAAGGCTTAGTCTTTAAAATACCATCCTTCATACTAGTAACATCATCATATATTGATAATTCTTTTAATGATTTAATTTCCTTAGAAATTTCTTCCTTGCGTTCTTTTACATCATCATCTGAATTTCTAGGTAGCGGTGGAAGTCTAAATTCTAATGAGTTTTTTAACTCATCATAACTATCAGCATTCAAAAGTGGTGCTAAAACATCATTAAGTTTTTCTAAATAATCAGAATCAAGATAATTAGATAACTCTTCTATTAGTTCACTAATTTTTTCCTTTTTAGATAAAATACTACTTACATACTTATTAATATTTGAATCAATAAATTCTTCATTATAAAATTTATCCATATATGTATCTAGATATTGATATTTATCATATATTAAATCCATTTTATCACTTATAGACAAAATATATTTCTTTATATCATCATCATTCTTTGCACAAAAATCCCCAATTAGTTTTAAGAAATTTGGATCTTCTTCTTCATATAAAGAATCAAATATTTCATCTATTATTCTACTTTTTTCAGTATATATTACACTAGAATCCGCTATATTAACATTCCTATCTACTCCAAGTAAATAATAATATTTTTTAACAAGTGATAAGCTATAACTATCAAAAGTAGTAATATATGCGCCATCTATCAAATCTAGTTGACTAGATAAATCTGGTGCTTTCTTTATAGCAGATCGAATTCTTTCTTTCATTTCTTTAGCGGCTGCATTAGTAAAAGTTAAAATAAGTAATTTATCTATATCAACACCATTATTTAACTTTCTAATTACTCTAGCAGTTAAAACCGCAGTTTTACCACTTCCAGCACCCGCAGAAACAATTATATTAGTTCCCTCTTTATCTATTGCTAGTTGTTGTTCATTTGTCCATTTTGGCATACTACTCTTCACCTCCTAAGAAGCTTAAAGATTTATTTTTATTAAGTTTCACAAAATCAGATTCACATCTATAACAAATATCTTTGAACTTGCAATAATTACATCCAACTTTATCAAAATCTATTTGTTTAGGATTTATATCAAAATTACCCATTAAAATATTATCTCGTGCTTCATCTATTTTATCATCAATAACTGATATAAGCTTATCCATCTGTTCATAACTTAAAACTTTCGCAAATCTATCAAATCCCTCTTTATTAGTTCTCATAGATTTAACATAACTACTTTTTTCATAATCAGGAATAAATACCTCTAAATCACTAACATCTGAAGTAGAATAACCGTCTAATTTTAAATTATCGCATTTTAAAGACAAATAGGTTTTACCAGGCACAAACCTTATTTCATTAGATAAAATTCTTTGAAGGTAGAATCCAGTAAATCTAACATTTTTAAATAAGTTGCTTTTCTTTACTAAGTATAAATATATAGGTAACTGCATACTAAAACCATATATAACACTATATAAATCAATATTTGTGTTACCAGTTTTATAATCAACTATACTAACTAAAGTATTTTCTTTTTCCTTATACATAATTTTATCTACAATACCAGTAAATACAACAGGAATAACCGAACTCTTATCAATTGTAATTTTCTTTTCAAGTAGAAGTTTGGTTAAACCAGTTTCCTCTTGTAAATTTTTAACCTGTTCAATCACAAAAGATAATTCACTCTTTAATTTTTTTAGTAAAAACCTCTCTTTATTTGTAAGAGTTAAATTACTAACATACTTATCATATTCACTTGAAAAATCAAAGTCTTCATTAAAACAAATAGAAAGTATGTAATGAAATAATGACCCAATGACAGTATTAAAATTTTCAACATACTTATCAAGTTTTAGTATATTGGTTAAATAATATTTAAAAGCACAGTGATAATAATTATCAATCGAAGTATATGAAAGTGTAAGTCTTGGTTTTAATAACTCCAATAAAGAATTATTATTAATACCTGTAAACTTATTATCATAAGTAAGATAAGGTATTGAAAAACTATTATATAAAACAGGTAATTGTTCACTTTTTATTCCAAACTTTATAAAGTTATCTAATTCTTTTGATAAAAGAACCTCACTCCATATTTTAGAATAACTATTTTTATAATCCATTCTATATTCTATCTTATTAAGTCCCATTTCACTTGCTAAATTAGATATTAAAACCTCACCATTTAATGAATTTAACTTACAAGAAATAATAAGATTTTTTATTTTTTGAATAGAATTTATAACTCTTTCTTTTTCAAGTCTATTTTTTTCTTCAGTAGTAGATAATAACATATTATATTTAGTTTTTAACAAGTCACCAATAAAATCATCATCTTTAAATAATGTAGGTATTGCACCCTGATTAAACCCAAGTAAAAAAACATATTCATCAGGTTCAAATATATTGTCAGTAATATTAACTAATTCTATTTGATTTTTCTTTTTCTTAGGCATTATTTTAGTATTTTTTACTTCTTGTTTTGTACATTTAAATATAAATTGAAAAGGATATTCCATATCATTATATTTATTAGAAATATTAAACAGTGCATTATATGTAGCTAAGTTATTATAATTAGTCATATCATATTCAGCTTTAATTATTTCAAGTCCAGCAAAAAATGATTTAGATTCTTCAACTAAGTATAGAAATTTCTTAGTTATTGGAGAAGAATAAATAGAATTATCAGGTAATGAAATAGGAATGTTATACATATAAGAAAACATTTTAAGAGTATAATAATATTCCTCACTAACATTAGCTAGTTTTATTTTATTTATATCGACTCCGCTACTTATTAGCTTAGAAATATTATAAAATACAAAAGATACTTCATCTTCTAATGTATTTAAAACATATAAATCCTTAACAAGAAACTTTTCACTTTCTTCTATTATAGTTGCATCTATTTTATCAAGCATATTTTGATAAAATTTATCTATTTTAGAATATCCATATACGATTATTTTTTTTCTTTTAATATAGTCTAGAAACATATCATCATAATATAGTAATTTCTCTTTGTCCAATTCTTCCTTCATTTTTACTAAATTATTAAGTTTATCATCAACATATGAGTCTTTATCTAAATAATATAATGATTCTAATACATCACTTGCGGCATCCATATTAAATAAATAATGCTGCATTAAATATAATACAGCCCTAACATCATATGAAAAATATATATGATCCCTAACTTCATCAAGTGACATCATCTTATAATTGACAAAATTATCATAATGATTAAAATAATCCAAAATTTTATTTTTTAGATTATTAGGGACAATAAGTAGTACTTCATTAAATTTTGTAAAATCCAGTGTCATAATAAGTATCTCCTTCTATTTAATTTTATCATCTTTAGAACAAAAAGACACGCATAAGTTACGTGTTTTTACTACTTTTTACATCTCTTTTTGAATAAATACATCCACAATAGTCTTGTCTATATAAATTATAAATATTAGAAAGTTCAATGCTTCTTTTATATCCATTTCTTTTCTTAAAATCAGCATATAGATATTTTACGTCATATTTACCTGATAAGTCCTCGCCTATTTCATTTAACCATTTAGCATTTTTATAGGGGCTTATTGATAAAGTCGTTGTAAAATATGAGAAATTATGGCTACTAGCATATTTAGCCGCCTCACAAAGTCTAAGTAAATAGCATCTATAGCACCTACTCCCACCCTCAGGTTCATCTCTCATACCATCTATAACATCTTCAAAGTCTTCATTTCTATAGCCAATTTCTACTAGTTTAACATTTTTATCAAGCTTCATTTCTTGAATTAATTTATCAAGTTCATTATATCTCTTAGTGAATTCTTCTTTTGGAAAAATATTAGGATTATAATAAAGTATAGTAATATCAAAATATGAAGATAAATATTCCAATACATAAGAAGAACATGGAGCACAACAAGCGTGTAGTAAAAGAGTTGGCTTTTTATTTAACTGTTTTATCTTATCTAACTCTTCATCCATCATAATTTGATAATTCATACTTATCCCCTCATTTCTTTTTTAACTTTTATATTTTGTTCCTTTTTTACATATTTTTTAGGATCAGTTACTGTTTCTGAATTTATAAAAACATCTGTATTATATAAAACTCCATCCGCAGCATCGGATAAAATTTGTGATAAGGTTTCCGTAACAACTGTTTTTAAAGCGCTTGCTCCTCCACCAGTTAAAAAAGATTTAGAAGCAATCGCATCTATCACAGAAGAATCATAAGAAAGTCTTATTCTATCAGTACTAAATAAAGCTGTTTGCCACATTCTTAAATTACTTATCTTAGATGTAGTTAAAATCTCTTTTAAATCTTCTTTTTCTAAAGACTTCATTTGAACTATAACAGGAACTCTTCTAAGAAATTCTCTCTCCATCCCGCCTAATTTATGTAAATCATCCCTAGTAATAACAACGTTTTCTAAAGCCTCATTATCCTGATTAAAACCAATTGCCTTTTTAGAATTACTCTTAGCATCTATTATTCTTTGGAAAGCCCCAGCAAAAACAAAAGTAATTTTAGAAGTATCTATTTTTATTGTTTCCTTATTGTGCTTAATAGTATAAACACCTCTATCCATTAATCCATATAATTCTTGTTGAACATCTTTTGTTCTTATAGAACTATTAGAGGCACTATCTTCGCCAAGCTTATCAAATTCATCAAGTACAATTATACCTTTTTCAGCTTTTTTAACATCACCATTAGCTTCAATTAATAAATCTTCAAGTAAGCTTACAACATCACCACCAACATATCCAGTAGTTGAATATTTAGTAGCATCCTTAATTATCATAGGAACATCTAATATTTTCGCAGTTGTCATACAAGTCTCAGTCTTGCCAACACCAGTTGGTCCAATAATCATAACATTTGTTTTAAGCCCTTCGAATTCTCCGTATTTTTGATTATTATAAACTGCATTTACGAATGCCTCAACTTGTAAGTCTTGCGCAACTACACGTTCTTGAACCTTTTTAACAATATCTTTTCTATTTAAGTAAAACTTATTACCCTCAGAATTTCTACATTCCATAAGAGAAGTCATCAAAGTAGAAGACATATCTATATTATATGAAACAGAATCATTCTCAGCAATAAATGAAACTAAATTAACATCATCTTTTAAATCAGTTATGCAAGAAAATTCATAATCACTAGCCTGTACCAAATACTCATACATCTTTTTTCTTGCGAATCTAAGTTTATCTGAAGGTGATTTAAATTCAACACTCTTAATATAATCACCTAAAAAAATAGGAAGTCCAAAGAAAGTATCAGTATCATTATTATTAAAACAATCTTCAACAATAGGAATATACATTGGCTTTCCTGATGTAACAGGATAATCTATTCCTGTAAATTCATCGATTGGAAAAAACCTTTTTCCTTTTTTAATATAAGTACCAAGATATATTCCAGTTATCTCAATACTGCTTTTCCATGAGGATTCTCTCTTAGCCTTAAATTTAACTGCTCCCCATAGATTATCAAAATCATTAGCGTTCATACAACAATTCCCCCATCAAGTAATTACTATTCTAGCAAAAATAAGATGAGATATCAATAAAAAGAAAAAATAAAACAAAGATTATTAAAATCTCTGTTTTACTTCTCTGATTTAGTTTCTTCTTTACTTGCAAGAACTTTTTTACCTTTGTAATTTCCGCAAGCTTTACATACACGATGAGGTCTAATTACTTCTCCACATTGTGGACATTTAGTAGTTACTGCAGCCTCTAATGCATTATGACTTCTTCTTAATCTTTTTCTAGTTTTTGAAACTTTGTGTTGTGCAACAGCCATCTTTATCACTCCTCTTTATATTTTTCTTTAAGTTCAAGAAAAGGATTATTGCTAGTAGAGCTTGCCTCTTCTTCACTAATTAATTTCCATCCATCGCCATTATATTTACTTAAGTCATTAACCTTAGTAAATCTAAGTGGGACCTCTAATACAATATTTTGCCACAAAATCGGAAGAATATCAATACTATTTTCAGCTTTTTCTAAATTTTCTTCAATATTTTCATCAATATCAATGGAAAATGGATACTCTACGTTATCTAAACTAATAGAATCCTCCAAAATCATTTTACCGCTAACATTACATCTGATAGTAAGTTCATTGCTTGCATCGAAAAATATATCACCAACTACCCTAGCATCTTCTATATCAATAATATCGCTTTTTTCTAACATATCAGATGGAAAAGTTAATTCTTCATCAAATGAAATCTTATCCTTAACCTCAGAATTTAATTCTTCTAATCTTATAATCATTTTGTATCACCGAACAAATTATATATTAAATTCATAAAAATTGCAAATGTTTATAACAATTACATATATAAATTAGATTTTCAAATACAATTATTTCTGATATAATACTTCTCGAGGTGCAGATATGGCTAATATTGGAATAATATGTGAGTATAACCCATTTCATAATGGACACTTATATCACATTAATAAAATTAAAGAAATGTTTAAAGACTCAACACTTATATTAGTTATGAGTGGAAACTTTACTCAAAGAGGCATAGCAAGTATACTAGCTAAAGATGAAAAAACATTAATCGCAAAAAAATACGGAGTTGACCTAGTAGTAGAACTTCCATTCATTTATGCAACAGAAAGTGCAGATATATTCGCAAATGCCGCAGTTACAATATTAAATGAATTAAAAACAGATTACATTGTATTTGGTAGTGAAAGCAATAACATAGATAATCTTATTAATATCGCAAACATACAATTAAATGATAAAGATTTTGATAACAAAGTTAAAACTTATTTAAATGAGGGAATAAACTACCCTACCGCAATATCAAAAGCTCTAAAAAATAAAGCCGATATAGTCAATACTCCAAACGATTTATTAGCTATCTCTTATATAAAATCAATAATAAAAAATAATTATAATATAAAGCCAATTTCTATTCAAAGAACAAATGACTTTCATTCAAAAGAATTAGAAAATAATATAGTAAGCGCAACCGCTATAAGAGAAGCACTAGATAATAATAAAGATATTTCATCATATGTTCCAAAAGAAGTATCAAAACTTTTAAAAAATAGATCTAATATTAATTATTTCCCTTATTTAAAATATAAAATTATCACTGAAGGAACTGATATTAAAAAGTATCTAACTGTTGATGAGGGAATAGAAAACAGAATTCTAAAAGTAATAGATTCTTGTAATACACTAGAAGACCTTATTAAAAAAGTTAAAACAAAAAGATATACATACAATAAATTATCCAGAATGTTTATACATATACTTTGTTCTCTAACAAAAGAAGAAGTTATTAAAAACAAGAATGTAAAATATATAAGAATATTAGGGTTTAATGAAAAAGGCAGAAAACATCTAAATAAAATAAAAAAAGATATAACTCTTCCACTTATTACTACCCCAAAATATTATAATGAACTATTAATAATAGAAAATCGCATAGACAAAATTTATGACTTAATAACCAAAAACCATTAAGTCTTTTTGTTACCAAAAATAAGTAATTACATAATTTATTATAGGTGAAGTATATGTATTTTACTTATAAATATACAAAAATTTATTATGAAAAACATGGAAATAATAAAAAAGTAATATTAATATTCCCAGGATGGGGAGATAATAGAAAAACATTTTATAAAATGATTGATGATTTAAAAGATGATTTTACCATTTATATATTTGATTATCCAGGTTTTGGGAATAGCCCTATCCCACATAAAGATTTAACAATATATGATTACGCCGAGATATTTATAGAATTTATAAAAGAAAACAAAATTAACAATCCAATAGTTATAGGGCATTCTTTCGGTGGACGATTGATTATAACAATGAGTGGGTATTATAAAGTTAAATTTAAAAAAATAGCACTAATCTCATCCGCAGGAATAAAACCAAAAAAGACATTATTTCAAAAAATAAAACAAAAGACATATAAAATACTTAAAAAAATAGTAACAATTTTACCATACAAAAAAAGAAAAAAATACAAAGATTTTCTTCTTAAACACTTCGCATCCAATGATTTTCTAGCACTACCACAAACATTACATAAAACATTTATTAATATAGTAAATGAAGATTTAACTAAATATTTAATAAATATAAAAACAGAAACACTTATAATTTGGGGAGAAAATGATGAATCAACTCCAATTAAAGATGCTTATAAAATGAATAAATTAATTAAATCATCTGGACTTGTAGTAATAAAAGGAGCATCGCATTTTTGTTACTTAGAATACCCAGGATATATAAAAGTCATATTAGACGAATATTTAAAAAGAGGAAATTAATTACAATTTCCTCCGAAAGATGCAAGAAGTGCTTTTATAGTACTCATCGCATCTGTATTGTTATTATCATTAACCAAATATGTATTAAATTCCTCTATTTTAGAAGAATCCTCTTCTCTACCAGATTTATCTAAATACTTAATAATTTTTCCATCTTCAAAAACTAATGTAAATTTATCATTAGTAAGACTACATTCTAATTTATTATTACAACCTGTAGTAAATATAAATGTAGTTATAAGTAAGATTAGAAAAATTATTTTTTTCATATAAACTCCTCTTTTATTTAGTTTTAGTTAGCACCTTATTAGTTCCAGTTAGCGCTTCAATAGCATCATTAATGGAAGCTTTTAATAATGAAGCTTCCTCTTCTGAGGCTTTGTTTTTCTGAACAAGAATATCGTTTGTAGAAACTAGCTCTTTATTTTTCGAACTTAATGCTTTGTTTGCATCCTCTAACTCTTTAACCTCTTTTTCCAAATCTGTATAAGTAGGAACATTAGGGTCAGTAGGAACAGTAGAATTATGTGATATAAAGTCATTATATGCATTAATGATACCAAGAAGGTATTCATTTACTCCAGCAAAACTTTGTAAATCAAACATTTGAGGAGTTATAATTTTACCGGTTGTAATACAATTTGTAATTATAGTAGCATAATCTTTTTGTACATAACCTCCAAAATTCATAGAATCATTATGTTTTTTCAAAAGCCATCTGTAGTCTTCTGAAACATCTAATGTAGCAAAACACTTATCAGCAATCTGTTGTGTTTCTCTAGCTTTTGCAAGTTTTTGATCTCCATGTAAGAAAAATTTACTTGTATTATTAGTACTAGTAGAAGTAAGCATAGTAGGAATAGTAAGTTTCTGATTATTAAAAATCAAACCAAATCTTTCTTCTGCTTCTTCTATTGATTCAAAATATTGATTAGACATTGGAACATATCTCTTTGACTTATCGACCTTATCTATATTAGCAGCTAATCCTAGCATAAATATACTTTTATCATCATATGGTGATTTTGTAACAAGTACATAATCAAATTTATAATTTTCTTCACCTGTTGTATATGATCTAGAACTATCATATGGACAAGCAAACATCATATCAAAAATATTAATTTTTAAATTTTCAGCGAATGCAGAATTTTTCTTTTCAACATGGTCAGAAAACAATAGCTTTTCATTAATAATTCCATTTTTAATATATTCATAAAGTTTATTTTTATCAGCGCACATTTTATTTAATAATTCAAATACACCTTCTTCACTATAAAGTCCTGTAGCCTCTAAGTAAGTTGTATTAACCCCTAATAGATGTGGAACAGATGATGGTGGAAAACAAATCTTTATTGTTTCACCATTAGCAAATTTTAAAAAATAAGTATTCTTATACTTTGAGTTACCATTAAACTTATTAATATTTCCTTGAATTTTTTCTATTAATTCATCTAATTAAAATTTTCTCATATATAAAATCCCCCTTAATTAATGAGGAGATTATACCACATTTTACTAAAAAAAGCAAGCACAAAAAAAGTGCTCATCAAAGCACTAATTTTGTCTCATAAATTCTTCATATTTAGGAATTACATCTTCAGGTTTACCTATCATCATAACCTTACCATCATTAAGCCATAAAACTTCATTACATAATTCCTTAATTGTACCTAAACTATGTGAAACAATTATAACTGTTCTATGTTCATCAGAAATAAGTTCTTTCATTTTATTATAACTTTTCTCTTTAAACTTAACATCACCAACACTTAAAACCTCATCAATTAACATTATATCAGTTTCAAGTATTGCAGTAATTGCAAATGCAAGTTTAGAATACATTCCCGAAGAATAGGTTTTTACAGGTTTATTAATAAAATCGCCGATATCAGCAAATTTAATTATTTCTTTTTCTTTTCTATTTATTTCTTCTTCACTAAATCCAAGAAGCATTCCAGATAAATATATATTTTCTTTTCCAGTTAGTTTTCTATTAAAACCTACTCCAATACTTAAAAGTGAAATAGAATTACCATGTAAATCTATACTACCTTTATCTGGTGAAAATATACCAGCAATTGCTTTTAACATAGTAGATTTACCACTACCATTTTTACCAATTATACCAAGGATCTTACCCTCTTCTATTTCAAAACTAACCCCTTTTAAAGCATGGAATAATTCAGCTTTATGACCAATTTGTTTCCAAGAAGCTCTAATTGAAGTCTTTTTTAAACTCTTGTAAGTGATATGTAAATTTTTTACTGTTACTGTTATATTCTTTTCCATTATATCACCTTCGCATAACTATTTTCATAATCATTTATTAGACTAACACCAATAACACATAATATTATTCCAATAAATAACCAAATACCTAACATTTTAAAATTAGGCATTACTCCTTGAAGCATTACTTTTCTAAGCTCATTCATACAAAGAGCTATAGGATTTAATCTTAGTAAGAAAAATCTTAACTTACCTTTAAGTCTTTCATTGATATTATAGAAAATACCAGATAAGTAAAACACCATTCTTAAAGCTATATTAGTCAAATTACCAAGGTCATTCAATGTAACGCCAAAATGCATTAATATCATACCAATACCAAATGATATTATGTAAAGTACAATAAATATTGGAATAATAAATAACATATGCCAAGTAAATGGAACACCTTGATATAACATAAGTGCAAAAGTAATTAATAATGATATTCCCATTTTAAATAAATAAGTAAATGACTTGGATAAAAGTAAGATATACTTAGGTATATATACTTTTGTAACTAAATCCCTATTATTAATTATTAATTTAACACTACCATTAATCATTCTGTTAAAGAAATCCCATGCAGTTAATCCTATAAATACAAACGATGCAAAGTAAGGTGTATTATTTTTAAATACAACGCCAAATACAAATGTATAAATTAACATAAAACAGAATGGTTCGATTATCCACCATAACCAGTTTAAATATGAATCTGCAACTTCTGACTTTAATTCAGCTTTTGCAGAGTAGACAGCATATTTATAATATTTAGCTATATTGTTTATAAACTTTTTCATTTATATTTTTACCTCCACGACAATAATATTTTACCATATTATCATATCTTTTCCAATAGAAAAAAAAGAACTATTTATTCTCTTTATTTCTAAATACAAGTATTTTACTTAACACATAGTTAAGTACAACTATTATGAATTGTACTAAAATTTTAGATATCATGTCATTTAGTTTTAATACATTAACCAAAATAAACATAACTAGAATCTCACTGCCAAGTGTAAGTAATCTACATGAAACAAACTTAACAAACTCAGCTAATACATTTTTATCTTTACTTTCAAATACAAATACACGATTAGTAATATATGCAAATAAAACAGCTGCAATCCAAGATAGTACAGTACATACCATATAATTACTAATAAATACTCTAAACAATGCATAACTTCCTATACTAACCAAAGTAGTAAGTCCACCAACTATTAAATAATTTATAATTTCTTTGTTTTTATAGTATAAACCAAGTCCCCATTTGAATAGTTTTGTTTTAGGGTTAGTTAATTCCTCACATATACTACCAATTAATAATAAAATTCCTACCATACTATTCCCCTACTTTTTTTTACTTTCTAATCTTTCCTTAACAATATATATTGGTCTTTGTTTAACTTGTATATAAGTTCTAGATAAGTATTCTCCAATTACTCCTACTACCATAAATAATAATGAGAATAAGAATAACATAACTAATAAAATAACTGTAAACTCACTTACACCTTTAAATAAAGCTACTATAAAATATATAAAGCCAACAAGGAAAGTTACTATTGATATATAAAATGGTGATCTAAGTGGTGAAGTTGTAAATGCAACTATTCCATCTATAGCGTAATTAAACAACTTGAAAAAATTCCATTTAGATGTTCCACTATTTCTTTCTTCCACTTCATAAGGTAAATAATAAGTATTATATCCAACAAAACTAAATATTCCCTTAGAAAATCTATGATATTCACTAAGTTCTAATATTGAATCTACAACCTTTCTTCTAAAAGTTCTAAAATCACTTGCTCCTTGAACAAAAGGAACTGTTGACATAGAATTAATAACTTTATAAAAAGTATCCTTAAAAAATGTTAATACCTTGCCTTCTTTTCTAACTTCTTGAAAGGCAGCAACTGAATCAAATTGTTCATTTTCATTTAATATATCAATCATACGCAATATTAATTCTGGTCTTTGTTGTAAATCAGCATCAATTATAGTAACTAACTCCCCTTCTGCCTCTTTTAATCCTGCATACATCGCAGCCTCTTTTCCAAAGTTTCTAGAAAAGTTAATAACTTTAATATTTTGTTTCTTTTGATCAACTATATTAGTTAACCTATCTAAAGTATTGTCACTACTACCATCATTGACAAAAACAATTTCATATTTAATTTTTTTCCCTTTAAAAACCTTTTGTACTTCTTCATAAAAAAGTTCTACATTACCTTCTTCATTATAACAAGGTACGACTATTGATAAATCCATTTAAATCACCCACTTACTTATTTATTATATCATGCCACTCCAAGTAGTCAATAAATTTAAGTTCTACACTATCATCTATATCATAAAACATCTTAAATCTTTCTGTATTTGTTTCATCATGTGGATATGGGTGCTTCATATAATCTTCATATACTGTTTTAGGAAGAACCATAACTTGGGATTTGTTCTTTTTTTCTTTTTCTATGTAATTAACCATTTTATTTGTTACATGAAATGCTGAAAATATTATACAAACGAAATAAAACATAGAAATAACAATAGCAAATAAACTAATATAATTGATTGTGACATAAAATTTATCTGATTTAATGTATTTAAAACAATCGAATAATAGTTGAAGTGTAAATAGAATCCAAATTATATACATTGGATAAAAGCATCTAGGAGTTACTGGACTTACAATAAATAACGGAAGTGTTAATAAAACAATGCTCCCTAGAAAAAAGAACAATTTATTTTTGGAAATTTTATTAGGCAAAAGTATTATATAAAGTAAAAGTGCTACAAAATATATAGCGGTCAAACATCCTTCAAGATATTTTAATATTAAAGTTAGACTCTCCCAGTCTGGAAAAAACTGTGATATAAGAGAATAAATAGCATAAAAAACAATTGTTCCTAAACTAAAATACATAAGTTTTTTATGTTTGATATTTTTCTTTTTATAAACGAATCTAAAAAACAAAAACAAACAACAAACTGCGATTAATAAAAAAATAATCGTGTTATTTAAAAACAAATTATCATAAATTGTATGAAAATATCTTTTTATAGATTTCATTATAAAGCCATCTTTAGGAACTTTTCTGTAGAAGTCATCGCCTTTTATAATATGATGATATGCTTCATTTTGGAACATTAGTATCGAACCAATTATAGTACCAATTAAATAAGTTATTTGAGAAAGATTTATCTTTATTTTTTTCTTATATGAATATATCAACCCAACAATACCAATTATAACTGCATATATAGTAACATGTTCCATGAATAAGCAACTACAAATTCCTAAAATTAAAACAGGTATTGACCAGAACTTATTTAACTTTATTTCTTTATTATCTAATATATTTCTACTTAAATAAAACCAAATCAAAATTAATAATACAGGTGGTACATAGTTAGTAAATCCACTAGTCCATGCAATCGCTTGTCTAAAAATTGGCCGAGGCATTAATACCATAAGAAATATTGCAATTAACAATATAGTTTTATTTTCTGTTTCTTTTTTAATTATTTTATTAATTAAAAACGTAATAAGAGTAAGTATAACAGCCATTACTAATGCTTTTATAATTCTAAATCTTGTTAAGAAGATAACCAATAAATTTCCAAGATATCTCCCATTGTAGTTTGCAAAAAAATTATTTAATCTATTAATACCGATACTACTTCCCCAAGCCCAATCATCATTTGTATACGGAAATAAATATCCTAAAACTCCAAAAAATAGAAATACTACTACAAACGGAACTATTTTTTTATACTTCCATTTTTTCATAAAATTCCTCCTTTTACAATTTAGGATCCCAATCCTTATTAAATACAAAGTTTTCATAATCAAACATGTGTTCCAATATTTTCTTAGCACCCACTTGTGATTTATATACCGGAACTAATTTTTCCATCTTAATTTTCTTACTTTCACTACTTATAGTGTCCATTCCATTTACATTTTTAATGCTGTCTTTTTTAAAATAATACCCAAAATAGTATAAAACATCCTTATCAGATAATTCTGTAACCATTTTATTAGTCATAATATGATGAATATGCCAGTATTCTCCTGCTGGATTATGAGTAACTATCATTTCCCAGTGCTTATAATTTATTATTTTCTCTAGGTCGCTTTTTATATTAACATGGACTTTAGACCAATCATCTTTTTTACCATTAGTCAAATCTGGATAACCTAACATTATATATTTATCATTTGTTATACTCATAGCATTTTTAAATTCTTCTACTCTTCTCTTTACTGTTCCACAAGTTATACAAACAACTAGATAATCATCCTCAATTAAGTGGGCTCCTCCCCAAAAAGTCTCATCATCTGGATGCGCAACAATCATAAGTTTGTTAATACCCTTATATTTGTCCTCTTTTGGTATACTTAAATCTTCTTTTTTTTCTTTTGTTTCTTTTTTTTCTTTAATTGTCGTATCAGTTTTTGCTTCTTTCTCTTTGTTGATACTAATATAACTAGTTAAACAAGAGCTTCCAACAAAAGCGCAAAAAATCATAATAAAAACCACAAAATATTTCTTTAACACAATCTCACCTACATAACTTTAAATATAAAATCAACCAAATTAGAACTGCATTTACCCTCTTCTAAATCAATATACTTTTTTCCAAAGTTTGTAACTCTATTCAAATCAAATTTCTCATTTTCTATTGATTTTATAATTTTATCAGCATCCTTTTCAATACTTCCTGGCATTTCTTTCTTATAGTCAATATAAAAATTCCTCTTTTTATAGTATTTATCATAATCATAGCAATAAAAGAAAATAGGCTTTTCTAGTATTGCTGCTTCAAACACAATTGCTGAATAATCTGTAATAACATAATCACTAACTATCATCATTTCTACAGATGTGAATTTTTTATCTATGATTACCCTTTGATCGCTTATATCTATTTTTGACAATGGATGCAGTTTAACTATTAAATTATAATTTGAATAATCAATTTTGTCTATTAGATTATTTATATATTCTATATTCTCTCCATCTTTTCTGAATGTAGGAACATATATTATATTTTTTTTCTTTTTCAAAATTGGATATTCTTTTTCTATTCTCTTTTTTATATTTTTCTTATATTTTTCACTAGTTAGATTATCAACTATAGGTAGTGGCATCACTTTTACTTTATCAATATTATAACCAAATGCCTCCGAAAAATATTTTTTTGTATTTTCACTACTTGTAAGTACATAATCATAATTATTATGCATTTTCATGACTTTTGCCATTTCCTTGCTGGAACCTTCATCACTATCAACTATACTAAGACCAAATCTTTTGAAAGCACCAAGAGCATGCCACATTTGAATTATAACAGTATTTTTTTTCTTTTTCAATACACTAGCACAAATACAATATCCATCTAATATAATTACTTTGCTTGTAGATAAATAATACATTTGAACAAACATATGAATAAAATATTTTACTTTGTTGAAAAATCCTTCATCAAGAGTTTTGCATAAAGCAATAACTTCGATATTATTATCTCTTTTTTTTATTTCATTCTCTAACAAAACAATATCATCACTTTTGCTATTACTTTGTCTTGAAATAAAAGTAATCCTATTTTTAATTGGTAATAACTTAACGAAAAAATATATAAAATTAAGAAATAATAGTCCTAATTTTATTAGTAGTATCATTTTACCACCAGACTTTCTTTTTTCTCTTTTTGGTTCATAAAGAAATCGACAACTCTTTTTGTAGATTTTCCATCACAAGAAGAACAAAAATAATCATAAAATTTATCTAATTTCTTAGTATCAACTTTGGCTTTCTTGACAGTATTTAATAATGTTTTAAAATCTTTAACAACAGGCCCATAAGTATATTTGCTAAGTGGATAATAAAAATCTCTACTATGCTTATATTCTTCTAGGTCAGGAGTAAAAAATATAACTGGCTTTTTAAAGAAAGAATATTCAAATATAACAGACGAATAATCTGTTATTAAAATGTCTGTTACAAATAAAAGATCATTTATTTCTCTTTCTGAGGTCAAATCAATATAAAACGGATCTTTCTCTATTTTGTAATTTGGTCTATTCTTAATAAATGGATGAAGTTTAAATATGCAAACATAATCATCTTTAAACTCTTCACTAAATTTCTCAAAATCAAACCATTCAAAATTATAATGTGCTGTTTTTTGCCCATTTCCTCTAAATGTAGGTGCAAATAGAATTACTTTTTTTTCTTTTAAAACAGGATATTTTTTATATAATCTATTTTTTACTTTTGCATCATACTTCTTGTCAAAAAATATATCTGTTCTAGGAATTCCAAGCGCATGTACTTTATCTGTAGAAATACCAAAGGCTTCAGCATAATCTTTTCTTATATGTTCACTACTTACTATTGTCCCAGTATAATTTTTGTGAGTTAAAGAATGCTTTTGAGGACCACCATCTTTATTTAATCTACTATAACCCACGGTTTTAAATGCTCCCATAGCATGCCATAACTGAATCAATTCTGTACCCGGTCTAAGTTTTAGTGCATAAATTATAGGATAAAAATCATCTAAAAATATATATTTTGATGTTGCTATCAAATAAACTAGTCTAAACTTTTGATTTATAGTATATTTTACTTTTAAGCTTGATTTTAACATTAAATTGATATCATATTTGTTTCTCTTTTTCAATTCATCGCAAACAAATTTGAAATTTCCCGTTAGAGATGCACGCGATGCAGATAAGAACAGAACCCTATTAGATATTTGTTTATTAAACAGACAAAATAACTTATATAAAACTATATAAACTATCTGTCTAACTTTTTGTAAAATTTTTTTAGTTGTTTCTTCCATAAAAGCACCATATTAATCCTTTGTTACCGCTTCATATATTCTTTTTCTTTGATTGTTATCGTTATAAAGGAAAAATTTATCTGTTCTGTCAAAATACTTTTTACTAGGCTTGCATCCGTTTTTTAGTAACTTTTCTAATTCATCAATGGCATCCGATGAATTTTGAACAAGATTACCGAATCCATCTTCAAAAGGTAAATCAAGTTGCCTATAAATATTTAAACCAGCTTTAAATAAATCGTAATCCGGAAAAAAGTAAACAATAGCTCTTTTTAAATATACAAAATCAAATACGAAACTAGAATAATCTGTCATAAAGATATTATAATCTGAATTGCTATTAGTTTTCTCTCCAAATGTTATCCTATCACTGTCAATTTTGTATAATTTTTGATAGCATTTAAATATAGGATGCAATTTAAAATCTAATTCAAAATCGTATTTTTCAAGCAATTCATGAAGTCTCTTCGAATTTAAAAATTCCGAAGTTTCTTTAAAGAAGATTGATTCTTTAAATTTTTCTTCTGTTGGAACCCAATCACCCTTTATGTTTGATATCAGATAATTTCTCCATGATGGAGCAAATAAAATTCTATTTTTAGGCTTATCACTTTGAGAAACAAAATCATATCTAGGCATACCGGACTCAATTAAATGCTCCTCTGTAAATGAATAATTTTTTATTAAATTTTCCTTTTCATATTTTGTTGATATTACTTCTTTATCAATTAAGAGTCTATCAAAAGAGTATTTCCATGGAGTATGAGCATGTAAAACGCCATGTTGTAAATATATTAATTCAGGTCTGATAAATAAATCAGAATAATTTTTTAATGATGATATAGTGTAAGGACAGCAATTATTATTCTCTGCATATGCAGTTATTACCTTTTCTGCCTTCAAATAATAAATTTTATGTTTTATTCCATTAAATTTAATAACACTTTTTTGTTGCTTGTGACTAAATATACTTCTTATTTGCTCCTTACTATTAGCAGAAACATAATATCTTTTAATACCATCTTTTTTCTCTAAATCATACAAAAACTGATAATAAGCATTGTCCTTTTCTACACCTTTACAGTCATAATATAACCAAATTTTCCTCTTAAATTTATTGCAGAAGATTATTACTTTTCTAAACAACCAACGTTTTATATCTTTATTAAAGTAATAACTATTGATTACTCTATTATGAACTCTTATTCCTTTTCTAGTAGAATCAGATATTTTAATATTAGTCCTACTTTTATCAATCCAATATTTTTTACCATATTTATAAAATTCATCTCTACCAATTAGATTCATATTAAATGGAGTTACTCCAGGAAAATCTAATTCACAGTTAATAACAGAATTTTTCAGGCAAATATTGAAACAAAATTGTAAAACGTCTTTAGTATTAATCTTTATTTCAAATAGCCATGCATTAGTCGTCTTTTCCTTAGCCTGAAAATATGAATACGAAGATTCTCTTAATGGAATATTAATTTTATCAGTAAAATTATGATTTTTTACTAAATAAAGAATAGGCTTGTCTAATTGTTTAAAAGCAGGATCAGATATGTATCCCACAACATATATATAATCTTTAAAAACATTAAATCTTAAAATATTTATATTTATCTTATCCTTTGAATAAATCAAGGAGTCATTATTAGTAATCGCAACATTACTAGTTCCATTTCCCAGTAAAACTTTGATATTGTTATTTTGTTTTAGATTAATAAAATGATATTTAAACGTTTCGTTCAAATCAGGGTGATTTAGTATAACTTCATCGTCTACCCGATTTAGTAAATTTAAAATTCTAGAATATTGTTTTTCAAATTCTTTTCCTTCATATTGATAGGGTTTTAAAATATCTCTTTTTGTTTTCCAGTTAACATCACTAATAAATTGAGCTTGAAAATATTGAGGGACTTTTTCCTTATAATAATTAAAGGTATTCTCCCAGAACAAAGTTGCCTCATCAAATATATAATAAGCATAAAAATATGTATGAGTTATACTATTAGGTTGTTGACGGTAGTAATATTTTCCTTTTTCTGTATACCCGATTTTCATTCTAGGCCTTATAATATCATTCGCATATTTTTGATCCTCGTGCCTAAAATTAGGATTTATATCAAAATAAATATTATCTTTTCCAAGATTCTTAACACAATAATTTATTGTAGTGATACAACTATATCTATAATTTTTATCATTTAAATCATATATTCCTGTTTTAGTTAAATAATTATATCTATAATGGAGTTTTTTTCTAGGAACACCATTTACCGTTGGAACTATTTTATAAGTAACCATATCTATTTCATCATAATGCGCATCAAAAAGCTCAATAATACTTGAAACAGTATCAGATGCTATAGAATCATCAGGATCAAGATACATTATGTATTTACCTTTTGCCGCTTTTATTCCATTATTCCTTGATTTTGCTAATCCCTGATTCTTTTGATCTATTATAGTAATATTATCAAAATTCTTTTTGTACTCTTCAATAATTGAAAGACTATTATCTCTTGATCCATCATTAACTGCAACAATTTCTATTTTTTTTATATCATAATCTTGATTAATAACAGAGTCTAATGCTTCTTTTAAATAATCCTCCATATTATATATAGGCATAATTATTGACATATCATATTTATATTTTTTCATTTCTTACTCCCCCTAGCCTTATATAAACCAGTATAACAAATATTGCATTTTCTTTCAATATAAATAATAATAACAATAGAAATAATACCAATAAGTGTCATTATTAATGAAAGATTACGATAAGGCGTTTGGTATACAAATTTTATATTATGTTTTCCCTTTTCTACAAAAGTTCCAACAAAAGCTTCATTCGCCTTTAAAACCTCACCTTCACACCCATCTATATATACTTTCCATCCTTTAGAGTATCCCGTAGAAAGTTGAAGAATACCGGCTTTTTCTAGATTTAAATCTGCCTCAACAGAATTATTATTGTACCTTATGTTATTAATTCCACTATTTAAATTATCCACTTGTTGATTGTAGCTACCAAAATCAACTAATATTGCGCTTAATTTATTGAATGAATATTTTCCTGTTTGCTTGAAAACTATATCAACATATAAATTAGATTCATTTACTTTTCCTAGGTTAATTAACATATTGGAAATATCTGAATAATATCTAGAGTTTCTATCCTCCACTTTTTTCCTTATACTTTTATCTCCGGTTTTAAATTCTATAACAAATTCATTATTGGATAAATTAGATGAATTAAAAATCAAATTTTTTATTTCCAAATACAGTTCGTTTTCTCCTTTAACTTTATTATTAATTTTAAGAGTTAGTTTTGAATTAGGTTTTACTACATTTATACTGCCTTCTTTTTCTAATAATCCTTCTGAATCAAGTATTTCATAATCCAAAATATTATCTTTCAAATCAAATTTTAATTCTTCTAAATTAATCTGTTTATCGCTCTCTATATAAACTCCTGAAAAAATAGCTTGTTCTTTTTCATATGCTGTTAAATTAGAGTAATTTTCTTTACTTATCTTTTTACTATAATAAGAAATTGGCCCTACAAAGTGATTGTTTATATAAATATAATCTTTTCCTATTTTTTTATAAAAAGTGTAACCGATAGGTGTAGGTTCATATTCATCAATTATAAAATATTTAGTACTTAATAAAGTGGTTATCCTAGTTCTATTATTGAACTCCTTTGTAGGACTACTTGCTGATAATTCTAGATTAGAAATACTACTAGAAAGATTAAAAACATTGCCATTTACTAAAGACAAGTATGAAGACAATGCAGAATAATTAAATAATAACGGAATATTGGAAATAGAATTTTCACTAGTGGATATACGATAAAAAGACTTATCAGCACTTTTTAAATAACCAATAATTTCACTATAATTATCAACTCTTCCATTTAATGTATTGTATCTTTTTAATAATTCTGAATTTGTTTTAAATTCTTCAATCATTCCATCTCCGCATGTACCATAATACATAGATAGTCCAATATAACAGCTACTCATAACAATAACAATAATAGTCAAAACATATCCAAATTTATTTATAATACTTGAAAATTTCATATTAAATACTCTTTTTGAAATTGCAATTAAAAGAAAACATATTGCTGGTACAAATGCATACAATAAAACTTTATTCAAAGCTCCAATTAATAATATAAAAATTAAATATATTATCATTGAACTACTCATTAAAATAATATCTTTCCATGAGTAATCAAATTGGAATTTTATAGTAGTACAAACTATATACGCAGCACAAAAACATAAAGCAAAGCTAAACCTATTTGTTGGGTATGAAAATCCATTCATAATAGAACCAAATACTGGTGATAACAACATCAAAACTATGATTAATGTGAATATACAAATTGATTTATTTTGTTTATATTTCTTTATAAATAATGGAAAAAATAATAATGTTAATGTTGTGGTAGTTATAGTAGTCCAATTATCTATAGTAAATGAACTAATACCAATTAAAAAGTCTTTATAATACTCTTTTCCATAATTAAGAATCGTATTTGTTTCTAATCTACTAGAAGAAATGTAAGTATATAACGTCGGTAAAAATACTAAAGAAGAAAGACAAATAGAAACCACGTAAGAGAAAGCCACTTTAAAAATTTGGTAAGAAAAATTCTTGACACTCTTACTTTCTGATTCTAAAAAATAGATTATTAAAAAATAAATCATAGCTAATATGCTTATTTTATACCAAAAATAAAAATTAGATATTATAGTTATTGTATTTATAATTGTTAGAGGTAAAATTTTATTTTCCTTTACTAACTTTTCAATGCATACTAGAAAAACAGGAAACAAAATTGCAGCATTAGTAAAATAAGGATGTATAACTGAAGCATATAAAACCCACGAAGAAAATGCATATACGATTGCTCCTATACAAGATTTTTTCATCTCTATATTTTTATATTTGCAAAAATATAAAAACGAAATTCCAGTGAAATAAATTCTAAAGATAATCGCAATAGAATATGCAATATCGATATTTTTCATAGGAAACAACAACCCTATGTACGCAAACAAATCTCCAACTATATAATAAGAATATTGACCTAATATATCTGAACCTAATCCTATGTTCCAAGAAAAGGTTGAATACTTGTCAAAAATATTAAAACTTCCTTCTTTCAGAAGCTTAATATAATTATTAAATATTAAAAAATGTTGTTGAAATGCATCGCCGTCAGCAAAGATTAGAACCTTTTTAGTTTTGAAAAACACAGCAAATATAATTATTGATATAAATGAAAATAATGCTGTATATAATAAAAATGTTTGTAGTTTTTTATTCTTCATGAATAACACCAACCTATATTTCCCATTTCATAATAGTTTTAAATTCATTATTTAAATCTTCGTCAAACGCTTTGCTTATATCCTTCAATTCTCTTACTACTATCTCATCAGATATTATGGTATTTAAATATTCTTTTGCTTTAGGAAATTTTTCTAAAAATTCAATCGACGCTGCAAAATCTTCGTAACCACTTCTACTATTTCCAAGAAGAGTTAATCCTTTTTCCAAAACCATTCTTGTATTTATAGGAACATTAGCCTCTGAAACACCCATAAGTGCAATACTTCCTTCTGGATTAATATAATCTATTATTTGATTAATTGCATCCTCTGAGTATATTCCTCCAACACATTCAAATGCATGATCTACTTTAAAGTTATCTGGAATCTCATTTATTAAATGAACTTCATCAGCAAATTGAAAATAATTTAACTTTTCAGGCATTGTCCCCATAACCACAATTTTAGCATTAGGAAAAGTATACTTTAAAACTAATGCTGTAACAAAGCCTACATTTCCATCTCCCCAAATACCAATTGTCTGCTTTTTTAAGTGACTATAATGATCAAAATGTTCCAAAGCATTCATAGCAACACTCATAAGTTCTAATAAAACCGCAGTTCTATCTTCCAGATTGTAATAAGGAATTACCCGATTTCTATTCATTATTACTATACTCCTCATAAATCCATCATATCCACTTGATTTAAAATGACTACTTCTTAAATAGTTTTCTTTTATAACATTATCATGTTCAACAGGCGTATTAGGAATCATTACAACCTTTGTCCCAGCAGATATCTGTCCCTTCGGATCATACAATACCTCTCCTACTGCTTCATGAATTAAGGCCATAGGAAGTTTTTTCTTTAAAACAGCCTTATCACGTCTACCTGTATAATATCTTTGATCAGCAGCACAAATAGACAAATATGTTGGTCTTATTATAATATCTTCATCACCCAACTGTTCATCTATTAAATCCACTCTGATCTGCCTAGGAGAAAAGAGTCTATATGTTTGACTTATCATTATTTATTACCTCTTTCCATCAAAATAGCATTTGCAATTTTTAAATCATTAATGTTAGTAATTTTAATATTATAAGTCTCTCCTTCTACAATATTAACTTTTTTCTTTTTTATAGAAAAAATCTTACATGCATCCGTTAATATTTCCTTTTCTTCTGAAGATAAAGTTTCATAAACTTCCATAAGCTTTTTAATATTAAAGCTTTGTGGTGTTTGTCCCTGATACATATAGGCCCTATTAGGAATACTGGTTATTTGTTTTCCATCATTACTTTCTACTATTGTATCTACTGCGGGTATTACAGTATCAACGGCATAAACATCATCCGAAATGGCTTCTATATTATCTTTAATTATTCTTTGAGTTATAAATGGTCTAACAGCATCATGAGTAACAATAATATCATCATCATTTAATCCATAATTTTCCTCTATAAATTTACAACCATTCATTATAGTTTCATTACGCGTTTTACCGCCCACCACTACATCTATATCATGATTTGGTAAATACTTTTCTAATAAATCATTCATATATGTAATCCAGTCTTTAGGACAACAAACTATGATTTTAGAAAATTTAGAACTTATCAAAAACTGTTCAATCGTATGAATAATAATGGGTTTTGTTCCTAACATTAAAAATTGTTTTGGCATATCAGTATTGCCCATCCTAGTGCCTTTCCCACCAGCTAATATTTCTGCATATATCATAAAATCACTCCTTATCTTTAAAAATAAATTCATATGTTTTCTTGGTAGAATTTCCATCACAAGATGACATAAATTTATCCTTAAACTCTTTTCTTTCTTTTCTCATCATTTTTGCTTCCTTAATAGAAGTAGCTAACTCTAAAGAATTCTTCGCAACGCTTCCATATACATAATCATTAAAAGGATAATATAATCCTCTATCACTCTCATATTCTTCCAAATCATAAGTAAAATATACAACTGGCTTATCAAGAAGGACATAATCAAATATAACAGATGAATAATCAGTAACTAAAATATCACTAACAATAAGTAAATCATTTATATCCCTATATTTAGATAAATCCCAATAAAAATCACCATATTTACTAAAGTCATATCTTTCTAATATATTTAGTTGCATATTATTATAAATTGCTGGATGCCATTTAAACACAAATACATAATCTTTGGAAAGCTTTTTATATAATAAATCTAAATCTAATTTATCAAATTCATAATTTGCAACCTTAAGGTTAGTACCTCTATAAGTAGGCGCAAAAAGAATAATTTTTTTGCCTTTTAATTCAGGATATTCCCTATAAAATCTAGTTTTAACTTTTTTAATATAATCTTGATCAAAGAAACAGTCACATCTAGGAAAACCAGTCGCAGATACAACTCCCTTCTTTTCCATACCAAAACCTTCTTCAAAACACCATTTGATTGAAGGAGAAGTTACTATTGCCTTAGTATAATTTCTATGTGATGCATATTTAGAGAGCATTCCACTTTTTTTATCTGGTCTACTATAGCCCATTTTTTTAAATGCTCCAGGTCCATGCCAAAGTTGAACAATTTCTTGATTCTTTCTAGGTATCATCATAGAAATACTATTAGAAAAGTCATCAAGTAAAATATATTTAGAAGTAGATAGAAACTTAATTAGTTTTAACTTTTCACCTATACTTCTTTTTACTCTTCTATCTGCTTTAAGTGAGACAATCTTTTTATAATAATCAGAATCAAGATAATCATACATCACTTTCAAATTTCCACCCAAAGTATCCCTAACATCAGATAAAAAAAGAACCTGATTAGATTTTAACCTATGAGTCATATTAAAATATATATTAATACAATGTACTACAAAAATTTCAAAAATCTTTTTTACCTTTCCAAATATCTTCATCATACACACACCTCTATCTAATTATATCTTAAAAAGTAATCTTTTTAAAGTGTGTTTACACCTTTTGTCGAAAAAAGTAAAAAAAAGACTAATTTAATTAGCCTAAATTACTATATACATTTTGAACATCATCTATATCTTCAAGTGTATCAATTAAGTTTTGTACCTTTTCAGTTTGTTCTTCATCAAGTTCAATTAAGTTACTAGCAACAAATGTAACCTCACTAGTAATAAATTCCTTAACACCCAATTCTTCTAAAGCTTCTTTAACTTTAATGAAATCCTCAACTGGAGTATAAATCTCATAGTTATCATCATTAACAACAAAATCAAGTGCTCCATTATCAAGTGCAACCATCATAGCTTCATCTTCATCAACACTCTTATCAGTAACAATTACTCCTTTTCTCTCAAATAAATAACTTACTGAACCATCAGTTCCTAAATTACCCCCACGTTTTGTTAATGTAGATCTAACAAGCATCGCAGTTCTGTTTCTATTATCAGTTAAACAATCAATCATTAGTGCAACTCCACTTGGTCCATATCCTTCATATCTAACTGATTCGTATTCTTCACCACCAGATCCACCTACAGCTTTATCAATAGCCTTTTGAATATTATCCTTAGGCATATTGTTACTTCTAGCCTTTTCAAGTACTGCTCTTAAACCAGGATTATCATCAGGATTTCCATTAGTTCCTTTTGCAGCAACATAAATTTCTTTAGCAATTTTTTGAAAAACTTTTCCTCTAGCAGCATCCAATTCACCTTTTTTTCTATGAATTGTTGCCCATTTTGAATGTCCACTCATAAATACTCTCCTAACTTAAATAATCAATTATTACTGGTGATAATATTAATAGTAACAATAATGGTATAAAGAATATAACTGATACAACAGAAACCTTTAAAGGAATCTTATTAATTCTTGCCTTTGTTCTCATTATTTGTCTATCTCTTATATAATCTATTTGATTATACATAGTTTCAATAATACTATTACCGAAAATATTAGACTGAGAAATATTAAGAATAATATTATTTATAGTATCAGAAGGTATCCTAGTCTTTAAGCTATCTAGTGCTTCATTAAGACCTTTACCATATTTTACTTCATCAAGTGCCCTCTTAAATTCATCAGATAACTCAGAATCTATATTTCTAGCAGTTATCTCAAGCGCTGTTTTTAAATTTCTTCCTGTCTCAAGTGATAATGTTAATACTTCAAAAAAGTACATAGCTTCATTATCTAGTTTTTCTGCCCTTTTTTCAACTTTCTTATCAATTGCAAACTTAGGAAGTACTAAAAAATATAAGAATGTAGCAATTGGTGCAATAATATACCCGTATTTCAGAAAATATAATAGCACAAAAAATAGCAAAATGGAAGAAACTAATCTTACATTAAGAAAAATAATTGCACTATAACTATCTTTATATCCCAAAAGATCAATTTTCTTTTGATATTTATTAACTGTATCTTCAGAATAGATTTTATAAGCCATACTATATTTTTTCTTTTTCATAAAATCATCCCTTCATTTCCACAATTCTTTTTATTATAATTATATACGCAACATATATAAAAAGTATTAATAATAATATACACATACCTATAGTAGTATTAAAAAGAGGCTTAAAATAATTTGGATTTAATAAAAGTATTATTCCTGACAATAATGGAGGAATTGCAACTAATATCCTATAAATAGCCTTAGCAGATGAAGCAAGTGCACCTAACTCTTCCTTTAATTTCTTTCTAGTAAATGCATTCCTTTCAACGGAAGCAAATACTTGCACTATATTACCTCCAGTTTTATTTAAAACAGATAAGGATGTAGTAATATATCTTGCTTCTTCTGTATTAACTCTTTTAGCAAATCTTTCAAATACCATATCCATATCAAGCCCAAAACTTATATCGATATACATTTTTCTAAACTCATCAGAGATAGGCCCTTCTAATTCATCAGATACCATATATATAGCTTGCATAATACTAAGACCGGATTTAAAAGAATTATTCATAATTATTATAGCTTTAAGCATGTCTTTTTCTATTTGTAGTTTTCTATATTTTTCACGAGACTTCCAAAATATATCTGGTACAAAAAAGCCAATAAGGAAAACTGTAAGTAATTGCATAAACGTAATAGCACTATACCTAAACACATCAGATAATATAATTATTAAAATACAAATAAATCCCCAGATAAACTTGCTAGATACATAGTCCATACTACTTTCTCTGATAATTTTTGATTTATCTAAATATTTATTATATCTTTTACTATATTTCCTTAAAAAGTCGCTTTTAGATAATACAATTGATAATTTTTTTCTAAATGAATAATACCATTCCTTAATTTTATCTAGAAAGGGTTTTTCATCATTATTTAATGGATCTATACAAAATCTTTTATATCTTTTTTCAAGAGTTGTAGTTCTATTTAACCTTAAGAACCATATTACAATGCATAACAGCATTAATATAATAACAATCTGGATAATAAATAAATTAAAATTAAACTGTGTCTGCATTGTACACCCTCCTATTTATCTTTTTTAGCTTTTGCTTTTTTCTTTTCTATTTCCTTTAAGTGTTCTGAAACTTCATTAAAAATATCATCAACACTATCTATACCACGATTTTTAATTTTCTTATAAACTTTAGGAATATAGCTATATAAAACAAATTCTCCATCAACTTCGCCATTTTCAGTAAGACCATTTTGGTTAAACGCAAATATTTCTTTTAATATTATATTCTCACCATCAAATCCTACTATTTCAGAAATTGAAGTAACTTTTCTTCTACCATCAGATAATCTTTCAACGTTTACAACAAGATCAAGTGCCTTATCAATATATCCTCTTATAGCTTTAAGAGGAATATCCATTTCACTCATAAGAATCATTGTCTCTAATCTATTTAAGGCATCTGAAGGTGAATTAGCATGAAGTGTAGTAAGTGAACCATCATGTCCTGTATTCATGGCCTGAAGCATATCAAAAGCTTCTTTACCACGAACCTCCCCTACTATAATTCTATCAGGTCTCATACGTAGTGAGTTCCTAACCAAATCCCTAATTGTTACCTCACCATCATTATCATAATTAACATTTCTTGTTTCTAGTGATATAACATGTTGTTGTTTTAGTCTCAATTCAACAGCATCCTCTATAGTAATAATTCTCTCATTTGAACCAATAAAGTTAGATAGAATATTAAGAAGTGTTGTTTTACCACTACCAGTACCACCACAAACTATAATATTTAATTTAGCTTCAACACATGCTTGTAAGAATCTTGCCATATAAGGAGTAAGGGTACCATTACCAATTAATGTTTCTATATTATCCATACTCTTTTTAAATTTACGAATAGTAAGAACAGGGCCCTTTACAGCTAAAGGCGGAATTATCGCGTTAATTCTAGAGCCATCAGGTAAATGTGAATCCACCATAGGATTAGAAGAATCTATTGTTCTACCAAGTGGTTGTACTATTCTTTGAATAGTACGAATTATATGCTCATCATTTATAAATGATATAGTTTCATCTCTTAAAAGTTGTCCATCAACCTCAATATATATTTCATTTGGACTATTAACCATTATTTCAGTAACACTATCATCATCTAAAAGCTCAGTTATAGGTCCATAACCATTTATTTCGTTTTCAATCAAATTGAATAAGTGATTTCTCTCTAAGTTAGATAAATCATAACCTTCAGTAATTATATCTATCTCTTCATTAATATATTGAGTAAGAAGCTTATCATCAGGTATTTGATTATCTATTAACTCTTGAATTATAGTATCTCTAAATTTATCAAGAAGCTTTTTATCTTTAAATACATCATAATCATTTTGATTTTCTTGTATAGTTATATCATTATCATAATCAATTTGGAACTCATCAAACCAGTTATTTTTCTTCATTTCTTAACTCCTCCTTTTTGCTAACCTCTAACAATTTAAGAGCAAGTTTTTCTACCTCAGCGTAACCCTTTCTTGATGTCGATTTTAATCTTAATAACGTTTTAAGCAAAGTACCATCAACAACATAAGAGTCATAATTTTTAATATAAAGTGACGCCGGTATAACATAATCAATATTTGCTTTTATTACACCCTTTATATCATAGTTAGAAAAATAGTTCTTTCTATTATCAAATGCATTATTTAAAGCAAGAACTAAATTATCTACTCCAATATTCCTACATATTGATATAAATGTTTTAGTACCTTTAAGATCAAGTGCATCATTTGTAAATACATTAAGAATTCTATCAGAATATTCAAAGGCAATCATATTATGCATATCAAGTATATGATTAGTATCTATTAGTATAACATCATAATAACTGCTTAATGTATTAAGTAAAACTTCTATGCAGTTCTTATCTATCTTACTAGCTTGTCTTGGATCTTTAGGAGAAGCAAGTATATCAATATGATCATCATAATGACATAAATATTCTCCGTTTGTTATACCTTTAAATCTATTGTTTGCAATATCATCAGAAACATTATAAATGCTATATTTAACATTAGCATTTAATGAAAATGCAATACTTCCCGCATATAAATCTAAATCAAGTAATAACACCTTTTTGCCAAGGTTTTCATATATTGCAGCTAATAAAAGTGTAGTAGCAGTTTTACCTACTCCACCCTTCATAGAAGTAATTGTAATTATTCTACCTCTTTTAGTCTTTGCCATTTTATCACACTCTTTCGTTATTTTTCTGTATAAACTCTAACATCATAATAATCTCTACCAACTATTTTCCCAAATATACTCTTTACTTTTTTCGAAAGTTCTATCTTATATTTTCCATCAGATTCAGTAATATTAATATTTATATTTTCATCGTTTTTTCTTATTACGTTTCTAACTCCATCTATATCTTTTTCTGTATTAACAGCAGTATTTACTAGATTTTGAATTCTATTCTTTTCGTAATTAGCATTAACTGTATCATATACATATGCAGAAAACAAAATCAAAAGTGGTAAAAATAATACAAACACTACTATAGTTTGTCCTCTATTGTTTTTCATATAGAACCACTCTTTCAACACTAGTCTTATGAGGAGAACCAAGTATTAGATTTAAGCCAGGAGTTATAACCTTAACATCAGAAGTAAGTCTTATCCTCATATAATTGCTTTCACTATCAAGTATAATTTCAGCTTTTATATAATCTTTTCCATCTTCATTAACGACTTTTTTAACATTTTCATATAAGTCTGATCCATCAACAGTATTCTTAGCAGCCTCATATGCTTCATTTATTTTGTTTTCAAGTTCACTTTTTCTAATTAGTATTGTTCCAAAATCAATTATTGAAAATAACAGCATAATAAGAATTGGTAATACTAATACGAATTCTATTAAAGCTTGTGCACGTTTATTTGTAATAAGCTTTTGCATCTTACCATCCCCTATTATCTATCATAACTAATTATAACATAGCACTTAAAAAAATAGAATACCTAAATCTTACTTTTAAAAAAAGACCAGTTTTACCTAGCCTTTTATACTTCAAATATTATTTTACTTTCCTGCTTTGATTGCATCTTGTGACACAGCTTTTATCAAAAAGCAACTCACATAATCATTATTTGTAATCATACCAACCTCATCTTATATAGGTAATAGATTGAACAATTTACTTCTCTAAAAAATATTGTTTTAAAATTTAGATAATTTTATCATTAACTATAATTGGATAAAAATAGGGCTCTATCCGAAAATAGACCCCTTACAAAAATGATTTAACATTTTTTCCTTGCATAGACAATATATCATAAATATTTTTCTATGTCAAACTATTGATCCAAATTTTCTTTATAATTTTTTTCGATAATTTTATCAAAATAATTATATATGGATTTCAATAGTCCATTATTATTATAGTATTTTCCGTTTAAAATTATTCTTCCATAAAATAATTTTATAATATCGTGTTTTACATTATTCTTTATGCCCTCACTACTTACTATAATATTAAACATATATAAAGTATAGGTAATTTGTCTTATTCTAGAATTAGAAAGTTTAGTATTTCTATTCTCTTTCCCAATGCCACAATCTTTTAAATAATTAATAACTAGCGTATCAACTCTATGTGTATTGTCTTTTTTGTCTAGATCACATAATACACAAGAATTATGAGCAACAGCATTTCTAAGTTTATTTACTTCTCTTAAAATAAATATATATTTATTGTCGTCTAAAATATAATACTTAGTAAAGAAATCAAAGAAATTAATCAATTCACCAAATGTGATTATTTCAAGAAATTCCCAAATAGGTATATTTTCTATTTTAGTATCTTTATCTAAATCGTATTTAGAAAATATTTTTTGATAATACTCATTTGATACTTTTTTTCTAATGCTTTCATGCACTCTTTTAGGACGTTCCTTATCATTAAAATCTTTTTCCAAATATAAATTAACAATTTTATAACCATCTTCTTCTGATATTTCCTCAATAGTATTTAGTATTCTTATTTTTAAATAATGTTCTATATCAATTATCATTTTAAATAATACTAGTCTAGTTCTATAGTCTATAATAGATAAATCTTTTAAATATGCAAAATCTAAATCTATATATTTTCCTTCAAGCTCACCACATTGATATTTAACAAAATTATTTTTATATGATGTTACATTATAATAGTTATTATTTTCTTTTAAATATATTTCAGCATCCTGTTCTGAACAACATTCAAATTTAATGTTTTTATTTTTCAAATAAGGAACCATATCATATATTTTCATCATTGGACTTAATATCAAAGTTTTATTATTCATAATTACCCTCCTATTTGGATTTTTAATAGATAATTAATTTTATCATAAATATTAATAGATTTTTACTTTAGATGCAAAAAAGGCTGAGATTTACGACATAAAAGTCATCTCAGTCTTAAAATTATATATAAGCATCAAGAATAATAAGTGGTTTTTTAATGACTATATTTTTGCATTCAGGTATATCATTTCTATACCTTATAATATCGTCATTTATAATAATTATATGAGTTAAAACACTTTATTCTCTTATCTATTTTTATTTTCCTGCTTTGATAGCAGCTTGTGCAGCAGCAAGTCTAGCTATTGGAACTCTAAATGGTGAACAAGATACATAATCAAGTCCAATCTTGTTACAGAATTCAACACTTGATGGATCTCCACCATGTTCTCCACAAATACCAATATGTAATTTTGGATTAACTGGTTTTCCAAGTTTTACAGCAATTTCCATTAATTTTCCAACACCATCTTGATCAAGTTTAGCAAATGGATCATTTTCAAAAATCTTATTATCATAGTAAGAATTTAAGAATTTACCAGCATCATCTCTTGAGAATCCAAATGTCATTTGAGTTAAGTCATTTGTACCGAAGCAGAAGAAGTCAGCTTCTTTAGCTATTTCATCAGCAGTTAAAGCAGCTCTTGGAATTTCTATCATAGTACCAACTTCGTATTCTAAGTCAATACCCGCAGCTTTAATTTCTGCATCAGCAGTTTCAACTACTACATTCTTAACAAATTTTAATTCTTTAACTTCACAAACAAGTGGAATCATTATTTCTGGTTTAATATTCCAATCTGGATGTGCTTTTTTAACATTAATTGCAGCACGAATTACAGCTTTAGTTTGCATTTTAGCTATTTCTGGATAAGTTACAGCTAAACGACATCCTCTATGTCCCATCATTGGGTTAAATTCATGTAAAGATGCAATTAAGTTTTTAATATATTCAACACTCTTACCTTGTGTATCAGCAAGTTTTTTGATATCAGCTTCTTCAGTTGGAACGAACTCATGTAGAGGTGGATCCAAGAATCTTATTGTAACTGGATATCCTTCTAGTGCTTCATATAATTTTTCAAAGTCACCTTGTTGGTAAGGTAAAATCTTATCAAGGGCAGTTTCTCTTTCTTCAACACTGTCAGAACAAATCATTTCTCTAAATGCGGCAATTCTATCCGCTTCAAAGAACATATGCTCTGTACGGCAAAGGCCAATTCCTTCTGCACCAAGTTCTTTTGCTTTTTTAGCATCAGCAGGTGTATCAGCATTAGTTCTAACTTTTAATGTTCTGAATTTATCAGCCCATTCCATAACTCTACCGAATTCTCCAGCAATTTTAGCATCAACTGTAGGAATAATTCCATCATATATATTACCAGTAGAACCATCTATTGAGATATAATCTCCTTCATGATAAGTTTTACCAGCAAGAGTAAATTTCTTATTTTCTTCATCCATTGCGATATCCCCGCAACCAGATACACAGCAAGTACCCATACCACGAGCAACAACAGCAGCGTGACTTGTCATTCCTCCACGAACAGTTAAGATACCTTGACTAGCTTTCATACCAGTAATATCTTCTGGAGAAGTTTCAAGTCTAACAAGTACAACTTTTTCTCCTCTTTCATTCCATTTTACTGCATCTTCTGCAGTAAATACGATTTTACCACAAGCAGCTCCTGGAGATGCTCCTAAACCTTTACCAGCAGGTACAGCTTTTTTAAGTGCAGCCCCATCAAATTGTGGATGTAGTAATGTGTCTAAGTTACGAGGATCAATCATAGCTACAGCTTCTTCCTCTGTTCTCATACCTTCATCAACTAAATCACAAGCAATTTTTAAAGCAGCTTGAGCTGTTCTTTTACCATTTCTTGTTTGTAACATATAAAGTTTACCATGTTCAACAGTAAATTCCATATCTTGCATATCTCTATAATGATTTTCAAGTGTTTCACAAACTTTTTTAAATTCTTTAAATGCTTCTGGAAATTTTTCTTCCATTTCAGCAATATGCATTGGAGTTCTAACACCAGCAACAACGTCTTCACCTTGTGCATTAGTTAAGAATTCTCCGAATAATCCTTTTTCTCCTGTTGCTGGGTCACGAGTAAATGCAACACCAGTACCACAGTCATCTCCCATGTTACCAAAAGCCATTGCTTGTACGTTTACAGCAGTTCCCCATGAATAAGGAATATCATTATCTCTTCTGTAAACATTAGCTCTTGGGTTATCCCATGAACGGAATACTGCCTTAATAGCACCCATTAATTGTTCTTTTGGATCAGTTGGGAAATCAGTTCCTATTTTTTCCTTATATTCAGCTTTGAACTTTCTAGCTAATTCTTTTAAATCATCAGCATCAAGTTCAATATCTTGGGTAACTCCTTTTTTAGCTTTCATCTCATCAATAAGTTGTTCAAAATATTTTTTACCAACTTCCATAACTACATCAGAATACATTTGGATAAATCTTCTGTAGCAATCCCAAGCCCAACGTGGATTATTTGATTTTTCAGCTATTACATTAACAACATCTTCATTAAGACCTAAGTTAAGAATAGTATCCATCATACCAGGCATAGATGCTCTAGCACCACTTCTTACAGAAACTAATAATGGATTTTCCTTATCTCCAAATTTCTTTCCTGTAATTTCTTCCATTTTTCCAATGTACTCATTAATTTGAGATTGAATTTCTTCATTAATCTCTCTACCATCTTCATAGTATTGAGTACATGCTTCAGTAGTAATTGTAAAACCTTGAGGTACTGGTAAACCAATGTTAGTCATTTCTGCTAAGTTAGCACCTTTACCACCAAGAAGGTTTCTCATATCAGCATTACCTTCACTGAATAAATATACATATTTCATGTCTATATCTTGCTCCTTCCTTAACGATATTTATTATAACATAATTACGTCTTACAATTAAAGGCTTTTTATTACTTTTTTTATGTCTTTTACGTATATTTAGTATAATTTTTACTAATAAAGAAACTAATTAAGTATTGCAATTCCTAAATTTAAATAAAAAGCAAATATAATCCATAAAACATATGGTATTAAATAATTAGAAGCACTCTTATTAATTTGTCTAAACTTAATAAAAGTTATAACAACGCTCAAAATAAAAAAGGCAAGTATTACAACTGCAAAACTAAACATCCTAAATCTAAAAAAGATTATAGACCATATAAAATTTAAAAATAGTTGAACATAATACCAAACACATGCATTATTTAAAATATAGTTATCTTTCTTTATATAATAAAAAGATATACCCATAAGTAAATACAAAATTGGCCATACAATCCCAAATACATATCCTGGTGGAGATAATGGAGGTTTAATAATAGAAGAATATAAATCAAAATTCCCACTAAATAATGCACTTACACAACCAACTAATAATGGGAAAAATAAATAAAATAAATTCTTTTTGAGTTTCAAATATAATCACCCATTATTATTTATTCATTTGTAAAGAAAAAAGACTAGTTACCTAGTCTAAAATAAAAATTAATTACAAAGTCCAAAAATACAATCACATGGATCATTACCAACACCAAAGTATTGAATAAAATCGTCATTTTTTGTTAAAACTTTCTTAGTATCTGAATTAAAGCAAACCCTAACACCACTATCTCCATTAGTAAAATATTCAAATCCCCACATATTAAGCCCAGTATTATTGCCAAAATGTTCACTATCACAAGAATTAAATACTTCACCCTGACTATTAATACTATAATTTTCCTTCCAAACGCCAACTTTTTGACCAAAAGAATTGTTAAGACCTCTAATATAAAGATAACCATTATAAACAGTTAAATAATATTCATTATTGTCAAACAACGTTTGAAAGTCACCAACTATCTTATATGAATTTAATTTTTTACCATTCGCATCATATAGGCTTACACCATCTTTATTTTTATTCATTACATAAATACCATCTGAAGTAACATTGTAATAACTAGAAAAAATTTTCTTGAATTTCGAGTTATATAATCCAGAATCAATATGATATACCACACCACTATTTGTATGGAATTTATCAACAAATTTTTCTCCAGATAAAGAATAAACCTTTTTACCAGAATCTATATTAAAAATATATGTATTTGAATTTGTTGTTCCTTCATCATTATATTCTTGTTTTATCGCAACAACTTCATTCTCATCTAAAATATGTAAATAGTCATAATCATCATTAAACATTATCTTATTTGTCTTAAAATTATACATTCCAGCATTCTTATATTCTTCGTGTCTTACAAGGCATGCTTCAGGAAAATCATCATCTTTAGGTTTTTCCTTATGTTCTTCCATATTGTAAAAAACAATACCCACAATTTTATTATCTTTTGATAATCCTATCTCATAATTTTCATATTTATTATCTAAATTAATCTTATACACTCTACTATCAAGAGTACTATATATTTTAAGTCCATTATCATCATATAAAATATATGGTTCTTTATTTAAAGATGAAATAGGAATAACTACAAACTTAGCATCCTTACTCTCTGTAGGAATAGTAAATGCTGTATCGCAGTCAAAACACTTATTTTCAAAATAAGTATCGCCAGACTTATAAAGATTAAGTGTATATGGATATCTAGATGTATCCACTGCCCTCTTAACTTCTTTTTTATTATTTTTTATAACTTTACTATTAGTTAAAAAATATATCAAAGGAGATACTATACACGCAATAAGTAAAACAACTAAAACCTCTAAAATTAAATTATTATTCTTTTTCATCAAATCAAGCCTTTCTCTTATAACTTAATTATAATATATTGGTACAACAATTCCTAAAAGAATGTAAAGAATTTAAAAAACTTTACAAAAATTTGTAAAGTTTCTATAAATTATGGATTTAATCTATTAGGGCCTCTAAATATAAACATAGACTCTTTAAGTGATGGAAGACCTAAAAGTAACATAGTAAGTCTATCCACTCCAAGTCCAAATCCACCATGTGGAGGACATCCATATTTGAAGAACTCTAAATAGAACTTAACGTCTTTATCAAGCCCCTTTTCACGCGCTTGTTCACATAATACATCATATCTGTGTTCCCTTTGTGCACCAGTAGTTATTTCTACCCCTCTCCAAATAAGATCATATCCTTGTGGAATATCATTTTTCCTTAAATGATAGAATGCACGTTTATCCTTTGGATAATCAGTAACAAATAAGAACTCACTATTATGTACTTCCATTGAATACTTAAAAGATAATTTTTCAGCTTCAGTAGTCAAATCAACCTTAGCATCTTCACTAACTTTATATCCATAGCGATTTTCTAATTCATCATATAAATCATGTAATTTAATTCTAGGAAATTTACCAGTTGGCACAATTACTTCTTGTCCATACTCTTCTTTTATTAATTCCCCATAAGAATCTTTTACCTTACCTAATGCATAAGTTAAAAGTTCTTCTTCCATACACATAACATCTTCAACTGAATCAATATAACTAAATTCTAGGTCAAATCCAGTAAATTCTGTAGTATGCCTATTTGTATTGGAATTCTCGGCTCTAAACACAGGACCAACTTCAAATATTCTATCAAGTCCTGCAGACATAGCCATTTGTTTATAGAATTGTGGAGACTGTGCAAGATATGCAAGACGATCAAAATATTTAACCTCAAATACTTCACTACCAGACTCACTAGCAGCACCAATTAATTTTGGTGTATGAATTTCCATAAAGTTTTTACTATAAAGAAATTCTCTCATTGCTTCTACAAATTTAGATTGAATTCTAAATATATCAGCATTATATGGATTTCTTAAATCTAACCATCTGTTGTCGAGTCTAGCATCTATTAAACTAGCATCTTTATCTTTAATATTAATTGGAAGTTCACTTTCTAATGCTTTAGAAGTAACTACGATACTGGATGGAATTATTTCCTTACCACCAAGTTTAACTTTTGGACTTTCTAATATCTTACCAATAACTTTAACTGTACTCTCATTGTTAAGTGAAGATATAATATCAATCATTTCCTTATTAGATTCTTCACTTTTTTCTATAGTAACTTGTACTTTACCAGTATTATCTCTTATTATAACAAAGGCTACCCATTGAAGGTTTCTTATATTTTCAACAAATCCTTGTACCTCTACTTCTTCATTAAAATGTTTTTCTAAATCCTTTATGTATACTCTATTCATTTTTACTCCTCCATATCATCATCATGACAACAACAAGTAGAAGAATCATGGTGAGTATCACATCCACAATCACACTCTTCATCATCATCTTCTTGTAGATGTTCATCTAAATAATACATTATATAATCAACACCAACTAGTTCTTCCTCTTTAGTTTTATTATTTTTTATTTTTACTTCATCACGTGATAAATCATCATCATTTAAAATTATTAAGAATTTACTTTTTAATCTATCAGCTTGTTTAAATTGTGCCTTAAGTCCTCTTCCATTATACTCAGTTTCAGCTCTAAATCCATTCATTCTAAGCATTTGAACAAGACTTGCCGCATACATTTTTTCAGTATCTGAAACATACATAATAAAAGCTTCAATATCATCTACTATAGGAAGACTTATATGTTCAAGTTCTAATGCCATCATAAGACGTCCCATGCCAAGCCCAAATCCAATACCAGGAGTAGATGGTCCATCTAATAATTCTACTAAACCATTATATCTACCACCACCTGCTAAAACGTTGTTAGTTCCGAATCCATCAACATGAGCTTCTATTTCAAAAACAGTATGACTATAATAATCAAGTCCTCTAACAACACCAGAATCTACTTCATAATCAATTTCAAGCTCAGATAAATAAGCTTTTACTTTATCAAATCTTTCACGTGATACATCATTTAAATAATCAATTGTACGAGGTGCAGTTTTTAATGCAATATGTTCTTTATCAAATTTACAATCAAGAATTCTCATTGGATTCTTTTTATATCTTTCCTGACAATCAGGACATAACTCATTAATATATTTAGAAAAATGTTCAACAAGTGCATCCCTATACATATTACGAGATTCAATATCCCCTAAAGTATTAATTTTAACTTTAACCTCTTTAAGTCCTAACAGCTTAAATAAATTAACAGGTATTGAAATAACTTCAGCATCAATAATAGGATCATCACTTCCAAGAACTTCTACACCAAATTGTGTAAGTTCTCTATCTCTTCCAGATTGTGGTCTCTCATATCTATACATTGTACCATTATAATATAATTTTATAGGTTGAGTAGCATCACCATACATTTTATTTTCAACAAAGCTTCTTACAATTCCCGCAGTTCCTTCAGGTCTTAAGGTCATTGACCTATCCCCTCTATCTTTAAAATCATAAGTTTCTTTTGAAACTATATCAGTTGTTTCTCCTACGCCTCTATGAAAAACTTCACTCGATTCAAATATTGGTGTACGAATAAAATTATAATTATATTTTTCCATTAAAGAATCTATAACTTTAGATACATATTGCCATCTCTTAGCTTCATAACCATAGATATCATGACAACCTTTAGGTTTTATTATCATAAATTCCCCTCCTCATATAAACATATTATATATTTAAAAGCCTTATTTGTCCATTATTAAAAGAAAAAAGTAACTATACTAGTTACCTTTAAACTGTTTAACTTTAACTATAAAAGGCTTATTTCTTTCATGCTCCTTATAATCAAGTCCATATCCTGCGACAAACACATCTTCTATATCAAAACCAATATAATTAGGTTCAATATCAAATTCTCTTCTAGATGGTTTATTTAATAGTGTACAAAGCTTAATAGATTTTGGCCTCTCTTCACTTATAATTCTATTTTTAATATAGTCAAGTGTTCTACCAGAATCAATAATATCATCCACTATTAAAACATTTTTATCACATACTGAGTCCCTTAACCATTTATTAGGTATAACCTCACCCATTGATGAAATATTATTACCATAACTAGATACATCTATATAGTCAACTACAACAGGAGTAGATTTTAACTCCAACATTAAACTACAAGCAAATATCATTCCACCCTTTAACACTGGAACTACAACAACTTCCTCACCACTATAATCATAATCAATTTTAGCTGCAAGCTCACCTATTCTAGTTTCAATTTCATCTTTACCTATTAACGTTTCAAACATTTCTTTTTCCATAACAAACCTCTCATAATTACATTCTACAGCAAGAAATATATCATTTCAAGGAAATACCTATATAACTTTGTTATCTTAAAAATAAAAGTTTGTTATAAGAAAAAGATTAGATTATATCCAAAAAAAGAATCAAATTTTTTTGATTCTAATTTAATTATCTTTCATATACTACTGTTATATCATCATTTGTACCAGCTGGCCAATTACTTAAATCTGTTGGCGTAGTAAGTGTAAGATTAATTGGATTTGAATTTTCCCAAAATACCGAGCTATCCATATACTTTAATTTAGAATTTGCTTCAAATGAAACAGTAGTTAAGTTGTTTGCTGCAAAAGCTTGATAACCAATATATTCAACTGATTTTGGAATTATTACATTAGATAATTTATTTATTCCAAAAGCACCTTCATCATAATCACTTTTTTCATTTCCATATATTGCAATTAGATGAGAATCTTTTTCAAATTTTAGTGATGTAATATTCCCTTCCCCTAAACGTGGCCCCGCAAAAGCATTTGAACCTATTCTAACAACTGATGATGGAATTACAACTGATGTCAAAGATTTGCCTTGAAATGCATTATTACCAATAGCTTTTAATGTTTTAGGAAAAGCAATAGACTCTATAGAAGCAAACCCTGGAAAAATGACTTCTGTTATTGAATTGCTAGGAAATATAACTTCTTTTGCAAAAGGCAAATCTATAGTTTTAATGTTTGGGGGAAGTATAACTTTTGAAATAAGTTGCTCTGAATCATCTGAAGTCAACATAACTGTTGCATAAGAAGATAATTCTTCCATGTATATTGCTTGAGAAAAATCAAGCGTTTTAAATACACCATATTGATTACTTAACCCGTCAAAAGAAATATATTCTAAATTATTAAGCATACCAAAATGATGTGATGTAGCTATAGTATTTGACATAAGTTCAAGAGGATATAAATATTCATAATATGAGCTATCAGTTACCCCATAATTTCTTGCTGGATCTTTACTCCTAAAGTATTCTTTTAAAAGTTCACATTTTTCAGAAGTAACGCAATAATACCAAAAATCAAATTGATACTCATTATCATAATGTATAAAATCATAATCATTAGATGTAGTCTTTTCTAACTTTATACTACCAGTTGCATCTTTATTTATTTTGTACTTATCACCATTTTCTATGACATAGTCTTTTCTGGTTTTTAATTTCAATGCATTTAATTCAGTGCTTCCATATATATATGATGTTTGCATTATTTCATTTATTTCTTCATCGGTGCTGCCTTCTTTTCTCATATTTTCAATATATTTAGTTTTAGCTTCTTCATTTTTAAATATGTATATATATTCTCCAGTTGATGTATATGTATTAACACCTGTTGAAGCAAATGCCGTAATCGCTACTCTTTTTACTGGTATATTATTAATTTTAGCTGGTATTACTAAATTATCAGTTCCACAACTTCTATCATATGAAAGTAATGTTCCATCATCACTTATCATAAAGCAAGACTCTTCTGCTGTTTCTACAGCTGGTGTGTATTCTCCTCCATTATATTGAACATATACAAGTTCTAAATTATATTTAACATTTTCTACATTTGGAATTGAAGTAGCATCTTCTAAAAACTCTACTTTCATTGTAAATGTTATAGTCTTTCCTGCAGTTAATACTGTATTATCTATTTCACTATGACTAAACTTTATTCCTTCACTTTTGTTTGTTGTAGTTGGTGTAATACTTTTTAATAGAGCATCTATATTTCCTTGGTTTTCTACTGTAACTCTATACTCAATAGAATCTCCTGGCATATAAAGGTCTGCAGTAAAGGTTGCAGTTGTATCAGTAAATGAGTGTGATACTTCTTCTGCTCTACCTGTTTTATTCTCACTTAATAACTCCATATTAGTTATTCTTACGTTCCAATTACCTTGCATTCTAGCTATTCCACTTATATTTAGAGTCTGTGATAGTATTGCATAACCAATACCCATAAATACTAGTAGGCAGCATAAAGCACCAATTATAATATTTCTTTTCTTTCTATCTCTCATTTTACATTTACACCTCTTCTATTTTAACTATAATAAGTATAACCTTTTTTATAAGTAAAAACAAGATTTAATATCAATTTAAAATCAAAAAAAAACATTGATTAAAAACTTTCAATGTTTATCTTAACTTTCTTATTATCGTTTAAATAGCTACTTGCTTGAACTAGAGTACGAACAGCATTGGCATTCTTACCAGATTTACCAATCACTCTACCAATATCTTCACTATCAACCATAACTTGAATTAACATAATATTATCTTCATCTGATGGAAATTCTTTTACACTTACTGCTTCTTTATTAACAGCAAGTGCCTTAATCAATTCCTCAGTTAACGCTACTAAATCCATAAATTAGTTTTCCTTCTTTGATTCAGCAAATTCCTTCATTACTCCAGCTTTACTTAATAAATTTCTTGCTGTATCAGTAGGAACTGCTCCATTTGATAACCATTTTTTAGCAACTTCTTTATCAATTTTAACATCAGCTGGGTTTGTATTAGGATTATAAGTACCAATTAATTCAATATACTTACCATCTCTTGGGCTTCTAGAATCACTAGCAACTATTCTATACATAGGTTTTTTCTTAGCGCCCATTCTTGTTAATCTAATTTTAACTGCCATATAGTATAATACCTCCATTCATATACGATTATAATTCCTATAATTATATCTGTCAAGTATTTTTTGTTAACACTTTATAATTATTTTTTATAATTCTCTAACTGTCTTATAACCTGTTCAAATGTCTTAGCTTCAATTATATCTATTTTATATCCTTTTTTCTTTTTTAGCTTTACACACTCTTGATAATTCTCACCGGTTGGTGCGATAAATATATCAGCGCCTTTTTTTACAGCTCCCTTTAATTTATAAGCAACCCCATCTATTTGTCCAACATTACCATCATAGTCAATAGTACCTGTACCAACTATTTTTAACCCATTAGTTAAATCTTTACTAACAAGCTTATCATATATAGCAATTGTAAGCATTAACCCACCACTAGGTCCACTTTCATTTCCCTTAAAATCAATCTTAATTTTAGGATTAGTTTCATAATTATAAATCTCAAGTAACGATACACCAGTTATTTTTTCATCATCAATCTCTGCAACCTTAATATTTGCATCCACTATTTTATTATTCCTTAAAACTTTTAAATCAAGCCTATCACCAATATTAGATGGTTCAACTACACTTTTATAATCATTATTTGAACTTATATTCTTAGAATTAACTTTTTTTATTACATCTCCAACTTTTAAATTAGTCTGTGCTTTTGGATCAATATATACAACTGTCACATCAGTAGAATTAAGTTTAAAGCTATTTCCACTTTTTAAATATGCAAGTTTAATCGCAGCTTGTTCTGAATATTTTAAAAACACTTTAGACCTAAGTTCAATATCTTCATTAGTCTCCTTATCACTTGCCTGATAATCTTCTAATGGAACCTTCTTCCAATCTGGAATAATATAACTTAAAAGGACTGATGGAATAGTGCCTCTAAGTTCAGAAACATATGCAAGACTATAACTACCCTTACTTTTTGACTCACCCTCTATACTAACTCTATCATTAACGTTAATAGTACCACCTGATACCATAACACTATAATTAAGCGGATAATTCATAACAACTAAAAACACAACTAAAATAATTATTTGTTTACAATTTTCTTTTATAAATTTTTTAAAATTATCATATATTTTATTAAACATACATATCACATCCTATTTAATTATAACAGAAAGAATAAAGTTTATGAAAAAAAAGATTACTAATTTACTTATTTTAACACTTCTTATATTTATATTAATAACAATATTGGTATATCCGACTGACATAATTAAAAGTGTATTATTCTCATTTGAAATATGGAAAAACAACATATTTCCAACTCTATTTCCCTTTTTTATTATATCAGACTTATTAACTAACTATGGTCTAATTAATATTTTAGGCAAATTAACAAAAAATATAATGAAAAAATTATTTTATTTACCAGGGGAAGCATCTTTTGTAATTATATCCAGTATGACTTCAGGATTTCCAAGTAGCGCTAAATTCATTAAAAACCTTTTAGATGAAGAAATATTAAATACTAATGAAGCAGAATATTTACTTACATTTACACATTTTTCTTCACCATTATTCGTAATAGGTTTTATAGGGTGTACAACGCTTGGTGAAAAGGAATTAGGTTATATTATTTTGATTTCTCATATAATATCAAATTTTATAATAGCATTTATAACAAGAAAAAAAGAGTTTTGTGTAACTAATACTAAAGATAAAAAATTAACTATCACTAAAAGAAAAGGATTTATAGAATCACTTACCCTATCAATAACAAGAACAATAAATACACTTTTACTTCTTCTAGGAATAATTACAACTTTTTTAATTATTTCTACTATAATATTAAAGTTTGGTAATCCATCCCCATTAACTAAAGCATTGATTAGTGGAACATTAGAAATGACACAAGGGATAAAATATATATCCACAATAGAAATACCACAATATGTAAAAGCATCAATAATAGGCTTCTTTATATCTTTCGGTGGAATATCAATACATCTACAGGTAATGAGTATACTATCAGACACCAAAATAAAATATAGAACTTATTTTCTAGCAAGAATTGCTCATGCCTTTCTAACAAGTTCTATAATTTTATTAATAACAAATCTACTTTGAATCTTGAACATAATTTAAGACTATAGTATTTTTTGCGGTTTCCATATCACCAGTGAAATTACCGGCTTCATCATTAAAATAAATTCTACATTTAAAATATTGATATTTACCACTCTTTAATTTTAAATTCTCCAATTTATCAATTTCTTTTCCATTTTTATCTAGTGCCTTAAAACTGAATTTAATATATTTAGATTGATCCATAGTATTTAAAACATCACTAAGTTTAGCATTAATATTTCCTTTATTTTCTACTTTGATTATATAATCAACGTAATCGCCAGGTCCTTCCAAATTAGCAGATAAACTAACTGAATTGTCAGTATACTGCATATTTTTATTAACAGCATTTCCACCCTCTTCTAGAGTAACCTCAGTTATTTTTATATTCCATCTTGGATCAACCTTTACAGTACCTATAATACTAAGTCTTTGAAACAAAATAGAATAACAAACAGCCATAAACACCAACAAAGCTGTAAGAAGTAAAATTAAACCACTCTTTTTATCTTTTTCTTTCATATCGTTTTCCTCCTATTTTGGATAATATGTATTATTCACAAATTTTTTATCTATTTGCTTTCCATCTTTAAAAACAAGTAAATAGGCCTTGTATGCATTATATCCTATTTTAACAGATTCTGTTTTGTAAGTTTTCCCATCTTTTGCACGACTATTAGACCAAAATTCAACAGTAACTTTTCCATTGCTAGTATATGCAGATATATATATTGGATAATCATAGGTGTTTTTAAACTTATAATCAATTACTGCTCCATTTGCTTTTGAGGCAGTAGTAGCATCAAGCCCACCGGGTACATATGTCATTTTTCTCTCATGACTATATCTTTCAACAACCTTAAGTCCTCCTAAAAGAGTTGTATTATATACTGTAGAAACTACCTGACAAACACCATTTGCTAATATAGAATCATAATATACATAGCCTTTTTTATTATAAGGCCCTGCATATTTATAAAATGAAAATACCTGTCCTGGTTTTAATATAATACCATCTAAATAACCGGCCGCAGCAGCAATATTTTTTGCTCTCGAAACTTTAGTATTATAATTAGTAGAAAAACTAGAAACTTTAGTGTCAATTGTGCTAAGTAACTTATCTTCACCTAACGCTTTATATTCACCTACTAAAGTTGCCTTACCTGTTGAAATTATTTTTTCTAAATCATCCTCAATTTTTTTAGCACTTTCATTAACATTAAGTGAAAATGCTGGAGTTGACTTTTTATACGATAAGTTTCTATCCTTATCCATAACCAGTTTTCCCTTAATACCCTTAGTATCTACTTCTTTTTTTAAATCATTCAAATATTTAACTATAGCATCTTTGGAATAAGTAAGTTCATAATTAAATACAGTCTTTTTTTTACTCATGATACTTTTTAATTTATCAAATGAATTCATATTATTATTATAAGTAAGTATTTTATTGGATAAAGCATCTTTATTAAGAGTTACACCCAAGTCTTTAAGAGATATCTTATATTCTTTACTATTCACAGTAAAAGTTATAACCTCTTCATTTATTGCCTGCGCAATAACGTTAACTTTATTAACAACTTCATCCCTGCTTACATTAGATATGTCATAATCATTAACATATACATTAGGATAAATCTTATTATCATAGTCAGAAATTATAGTATAGCTGTATATACTAACTGCAGCATACAAAATTATAATAATAGATAATACAATTATACATATTTTTATTAATATATTTTTACTGCGCTTTCTATTCTCTTCCATACTAAAAACACCTATCCTTCTATATTATATAAAAAAATAGTTTTTTAAACAATAAGTTATTAACTTTTTAGTGTAAAGTAACATGCATTTGACATAATAAGATTTGTCTATATAATCTGTAAAAATTTCATAAAAAAAGAATTTAATCTAAAAATTCTTCTTCTACTTGATTATCTATCTCTTTTTCTGCGGTTTCAACATCTTCTTCATCCTCTATCTCGTCCCAAGGGTCTTCTTCATCTTCTGCAGATATTTTAACTTTAGTATCTCCCACTATTTCTATGCCAAGCTCTTTTTCTATTGTATATATTATCTTTCCACCAGATATTTCAGTTTTAACACAACTAGGTTGATTTAAACTTCTAATAATAATCTCTTCATTATCTGTTAAATCAGATACATTATTTCTAGTTGGAACATGAACTACTTCTTTATATGTATCACTATGTCTTACAACTTCAGTTTTAGTATCCCCTAAGCAAGAGTACCAAATATTAACATCATAACTTCCATCAATTACAACCTTATCACCTTGTCTATACCCTTTGAAATTATGATTTATAACCCAACATCCTAATACAGTAGTAGGAACAACTTCAGGAGTTATTTCACTTTTAGTTATAAACTTCTTTTTACCTTTGCCAATTACTGCCTTTGTAACAATTTCTTTATAATTAGCCATATAATATTCCTCCTCATTCTAATTTATGCAATAGGTAAAAATTTAGTTCAAAAAAAAAGCTATTTCTAGCTTTATATAATTTACTGATTTTTCTAATTAAATTTTTATAGAAATAATAATTATTTACTAACTGCACTTACTGTTGAAAGTAGAGTTGAAGCATACATTAAATTAGAATGAAATCCAGAAAAATATTTATCAAAAAGTTGTCCACTTGCAGCATGAGTCTCATCTAATTTAGTAACAAAGATAAGAAATTTACCATCTTCATATTCTGCATCAGCAATAATAAAATCTCTTCCAGATATTTTTTCTTTACTAACTTTAGTAATTTTGTAATCTTCGTCCGCAAGTTTTTTTTCAAGTTCTAATTTAATTTGTGTCTCATTTAAAGCATTAAGTTGACTATAAGATCCCTCTATTATATTAATTCCAATAAGAACTCCTGCACTTGAATTAGTTATTTTTAAATAATCAGGAGTAGATTCATATGTATATCCAACTAGCTTAATAAATTTATATCCTTGATATGTAATACTTAAATCATTATTAGTACTTCCATTTGTACTATTACCATTGTTAGAGCCATTATTATTATAATTATTATTAATTTCATTATCTGACTGTTCATGTTTAATTCTTGCCTTATTAATTTCATTTTTAATAGGTACATAAGCAACTAAGAAAATAAGAAGATAAAACGCAACTATTCCTGCCATCATAATTAATGCCACATTTCTATCTTTTTTCTTAGGCGATACAGATTTCTTATTACTATCATTAGAGTTTACTTGCTGATATGTCATATTATTTTGATTAGTTTGATTTTGAGAATTTGCCCCGTTAATATTATTAACCTCATTATTTAAATTATTAAATTCATTATTCACTTTATTTTCCTCCTATTTTAATAATTTTGAATAATATATATGTTTTGATAACTATTATAGTTAATATCAATACCTTTCTATTCTATAAAAAGAATATCACAAATCATAACAAAATTAAACATATTTTTAAATTTTTCTGTAAAGAAAAAAAGAAATAATTAGTTAGTTATACTATTTATCTCTTTTTCAATACTTTCTTTTATTACCTGAAAGGATGTATTAAGCTTCTCTTGCAGAGATGAAAATTCAACATATATTGGAAAAGTTCCTAACCTGTCCAAATCTTTTTTTATTAATTCATCATAAGAGGAATAATCTTCTCCAAGTGATTTTAACTTCATTATCTTTTTCTGAGAGTCTTTTATCTCTTTTATAAGAAAATTAATATCTTTATCTTCTTTCATTATATTCATAAGAGAAATATATTCTTGATAATCATCACTCTGTTTTATTAAATCTACTAACTCGCCTACTTTATTACTTATTTCATTCATCTAATTCACCATCAAGACTCCAAGTTTTAGCATCAACCACCCTAACATCAACTATTTGGCCAACTAAACTGATGTCTCCATCAAAATTAATAAGTTTATTAGTATCGGTATATCCAAAAAGTTTACCTTTTTCATTTTTACCCTCTACTAAAACAGGAAGAACACATCCTAAAAGTTTATCATTACTTTCTTTAAAATATTTATTTAAAACCTCATTTAATTTATAAAGTCTTTTTTCTTTTTCTTCTAAAGATATATTATCTACGAGTCTCGCAGCTGCAGTACCTTGTCTTGGCGAATATATAAATGAAAACGCATTATCAAACTTACATTCATTTACTAAATCCAATGTTTCATTAAAATCTTCCTCTTCTTCTCCAGGGAAACCTACTATTATATCTGTTGAGATAGAACAATGTGGCATTTTCTCTCTTATTTTATGGAATAGAGTTAAATATTCTTCTTTAGTATAACGTCTACCCATTAATTTAAGTATTCTACTACTACCTGACTGTACCGGTAGATGAATATAAGGCATTATATTATCATATTTTGCAATTACATCAATCATTTTATCAGTAAAATCCCATGGATGTGAAGTAACAAATCTTATTCTTGGAATACCGGTTTTACTAACATCTTCTAATAAGTTTTCCATAGTATAATTAATATCTAAATCTTTTCCATATGCATTAACATTTTGACCAAGTAAAGTAACCTCTTTATAACCATCCCTAACTAATCCACGTACTTCACGTAAAATATCCTCAGGATATCTACTTCTTTGTTTTCCTCTAGTAAATGGAACAATACAATATGTACAGAATTTATCACAACCATAAATGATATTAACATATGCCTTAAATTTATTTTCACGTTTAACAGGAATATCCTCAACTATATTTCCTTCGTTACTATAAACCTCTATTACTTGATTGCCCTTATTAAAATTTTCCAAAAGTAATGTAGGCAAGTGATCAATATTATGAGTACCAAATACAAAGTTTACATATTTATACTTCTTTAATATCTCATCTACTACTCCCTCTTCTTGAGCCATACATCCACATAAACCAATTACTAAATCTGGCTTTGACTCTTTTAAATGTTTTAATCTACCAAGCATACCAAATGCTTTATTATGAGCATTTTCTCTAATACTACATGTATTTAAAAGTACTAAATCAGCATCTTCATAGTTAGACACCTCAGTAAATCCAACCTCTTCTAATAAAGCTTTTATATTTTCACTATCATGTTCATTCATTTGACAGCCATAAGTTTTTACATGATATGTTTTTCCAACACCAATACCTTTAGCATTTATATTTTGTCTATATAACTCTTTTATTACTTTATCCTTGCTTCTTTTTCTTGCTTCTATTAAATTAGGTAAGTTCATAAAATCACTTCTTTCTTTATAGATTATACAATAAGTTTTAATTTTATCAAAGAAAAAAGTGCTTAAAATTAAGCACTATACTGTTTGAATTACATCATTTATGTAATCGCTAATACCAGTATTTTTATTACTAATTAATCTTTCTTTGATGTATTCAAAATTTTCTTTTATTAGATTAACTAATCTTTGCATACTAGGCATTAAAGCTTTTTCATCAAGACTATCAATAATTATCTCTAAGTTATTTAACTTAGTATATTTACCATATTTATTTGTTTCAATATATGTTTTGTATAAGTTTTTAAATGAAACTATATCTATATTATTAAATCTCTTATCTTCAAGTATTTTAACTGTTGTATATATATAGTTATCATTAATTGACTTATCTAGTATTGTCTCACCCATATTATTTTTAATATTAGGTAAAAATTCTTTATTTTTTACTAATGCTTTAATTATTTCAAGAACATTTACATAATTAATTGAAACTAATATATGAGCAAATGTATCACCATCATAGTTTTGATGATTTATATTAAGCTTCTTATTTTTCATATGTTTTAATACTAATTCATATTGACCTCTTTTTAAAAGTCTCATTAAAACATTGTTTCCAGATTCATCACATGTATTAATATCAACTAGTTTTTTTGTTAATAACTTGTCAACTAATTCAAAGTGACCTTCTTTAATAAGTTCAAATATCAGGGACGGGTCCTCGATACAAGATTCTATGGCTTTCGCCTCATCGTAAAACATTATAAATACACCTCTTATTTCGCGTGACAGTTTCATATTTTAGCACAAAAATCACATTTTGTCAAATTTCATCAAGGCTCCAATATAGCCTTTATGGACATTATATTATGATAATAATTAATTATTTTAAAACAAAAAAAGTAAGAATTTTCTTACTTTTAAACCATTTCTTCATTAGACTCAGTAGAAGAAGTCTTCCATTTTCCTACTACCGTCATATTCCTATTTATAACCATTCCATCTTCAAGTTTAGAATCAGTTAAAATGTCATTATCTATTATAAACCAGCCTTCAAACTCTTTATTCTCTTTTTCTAGTGGATCTAAAACTTTATCTATTTTAGATTGACGCACTACATTTTGTTCATCTATTTGAACTAGCCCATTCTCTTTTTCTTCATCTTCTAAAGTATAAATTATCTTATATGTATCAGATAAATACAATTTTGTTACATCTTGAGTGATTCTTTTTCCTTTTGAAAAATTACACTTATTACCTTCCCCATCATAGTAATACCAGCCCATATTTTCTAAATCAATCCCAGGATTAGACTCTAATATACTTTTATTTACATCATCAAATGATATAACTTGATCATTAACTACCTTTTCTCTATAAAGAAAGTCACTAAATTCATCTAAGTAAAATGATAAGTAAAACGCTTCTGTTTTTTGTAAATGCAATATTACTATATCACCAGAGTCTCCTAAATCAGATAACTTTGTATTATTAGTAATAAAAATATTAGTATCATCCTTTATGTAATACCAACTAACAATAAAATCCTCAAGAGCCATATCAATTAACTCATCATCAGTAGGTAGCGGTATATATTCACCATCACCAACAGTTATAGTTTTTATACAATCTGATTCATCAACAAACTTAATATATTTAACCCATTTAGCATAAATAGTTGTATCAGCTTTCAATGTTCCACCAAATATAAATGGTTCAGTTAAATCTGAATCAATAAACCAGCCATCAAATACCCAGGATTCTCTTACTGGGATTACTGTAGTAGTAACCTCATTATTAGATAAAACTTGTTTTTCTATTTCTTCACCACCATTTGTATCAAATGACAATGTATAATGAGCACTCACTTTTAAATCATTTAATTTCTCTACTTCTTTTTTCTCTTTCTTTTCTGCAGTAATTACCTTTGTATGATTCCCATCCACTTTAATAGGCTCCCGAACATAATCCAAAGCCTTTAAATCTTCACCATTAATTTCTTCTTTTGATTCTTCTTCTAACTCTTTTGGTTTATTATTTGCCATATTCATACTTACTTGTGTATATGCAAAAACCGCAAGAACAATAGCGCAGACTAGCGCAAAGAAAAGAGTTTTTTTATTTGATGAAGTATTATTATTATCTTGCATATATTCACCAAACCTTCCTTTATTATTACAATTTCATAATAACAAAGTGTACAAAAAAATGTCAAGCAACACATGTAAACTTGACACACTATAATTTAAAATATTTATTAAGTACCTCTTTTTCAGTATAACTCTTATTATTACCTCTTAATACATGCCTTTTGTCTCTATAAAAACCATTAATATTTCTTATTACCTTTAGCTTTTTATATTTAGTAGGTTTTAACCTTCTCTCAAGTAAAAATCTATTATAGTAAAAACCTATATTTTTATATTCATCTATTAACTTACTAACTAAAAATAATATAACTACTAAAAATATCAAAGAATCCACTTTAGTTAGTAAAAGCAATATAACAAGTATAGATACATATATACATAAAGATATAGTTTTTCTATAAGGAATCTTGTAAGACAATAAAATATTAAGAATTCTACCACCATCTAAAGTATATATAGGCATTAAATTAAATATAAGTAATACATAATTATAATTCTTAAATAAAATATAATCATCATAATTAAATAAATTTTTAATAAGTAAATAAAAAGTTATTTGCGTTATTGGACCCATAATTAATATTAATAGTTCTTCTATTAATGGTTTATTTAATGATTCATTAAACTTAGTACAACCACCATATGGATAAATATATATTTTATCTGGTTCCCATCCCAAAACAACACCAGTTATAAAGTGACCCAACTCATGAACTATTATAATAACAGTAAAAATTAAATAACTTTTAAAAACTCCACTAAGACATGCGATAAAAGTCATTATTATAAAAAGTGGATGAAAGGTAAACCTACTAAATATATTCTTTATAATCTAAAAACTTCCCATCTTTTTGAAATACCATATATATATAATTAGACTTTGCCTCCCCAAGTAAATTACCTTTTGTCAAATATTGATACAACGATATATTACTAGTATCTACATTTGAATACCATACATCAATTCCATTTACTTGTTGAACAATAACAGTCTGTCCATATTCTTCTTTCTCACCCATAAAAACAACTATACCGCTTTCTATAATTGGAACCAAATAATTATCTTCAACAGTTAACTTAACTCCATCTTTGTAAAGGCTTTGTTCCTTATATGTAAGTTTTTCATTAAAAACAGTAACATCAGGTGCCACTACCTTATCAAAAGGTAATATCCCACCAAGTTTATTCTTACACCAACTATTTATAGTCGCAAAAGATATATTATTTTTAAATACTTTATTATTTATTTTTTCCTTTAGACTAATATTTTTATTAGATATTATAAGTAGTAATAAAAATATAACTATAGATACTAGACACTTACTAACAAAAGATACTATAAACTTTTTTAATTCGTTTTCATCATTTCTATTATTTTTTTTATTTAAAAATTTACTCTTATCCATTACATTCACCTAATAATAACTATTAAGCTTTTTTAGGTTTTAGAACTAAAAACATTATAACAATATATATAGTGTTTAATAATAATGAATGAGTAATTTTATACAAAAGCATACTAAATTCAAAACTTTTATATCCGACTACAAAAAGTAATAATAATATAAACACCTCATATAAAATAATTGATAAAATAAGCATTAATATATTATTAAATAGATTACTTCTAAGATGACGCTTTAAAAACATATTTAAAATAGCAACTGCCATAAATGAACTTATAGTTATTAATAAATTACCAACAAAAATAGAATCATATATAATTGATGTTAAAAATACAAGTAAATAATAGTTGCTTCTATTTGAATTAGTATAAAAATTAGATAAATATACTATTGTTGTTATAGTAATCATAGGATAAAAATAAGAAAACAAAGAATAATTAATATTAGATAATAAAAAATCTAAAAACAATGAGAATATAATTATCAATATCTTCATATTAACCCCTTGATAATATACTTACAAATCTTAAAGAATCAAAATCAACACTTGTAGATACATAAGCTTTTTTACTTACGCCATACTTATCACTAACTATATTATTTATAACTCCTATAGTTATTCCACTAGGATATATATCACTAAGACCACTAGTAAGAACTATTTTATCACTATCCTTATTTAGATCTATTTCATTATCAATACCAACTATAACAAGATTACTACCCTCAACTTGTAATATTTTATAAATATATGTTTCCTTATATCGAATCTTTACAGAAATTTTATTTGTATTATCACTACTAGTTATTAATTTTAGGGTAGAAGTATTATTTGTAATATTAGTTATTCTTCCTATTAACCCCTCTCCCACTACAACTGCATCACCTATATCAACTCCATCCTTTTTCCCCTTATTAAGAACTAACTTATCTAACCAAAAAGCCTCATTTCTTTCAATAATAGTCGCATTAATTTTTTTGAATTCACTAAGACTATTACCCACCCCGGTCAATTTTTTTAATTCTTCATTTTCTATTTTTAACTCGTTATTAATATTCTTACCAACTATATCACTTTGATTATTTTTAATAGATAAAAATGGTTTGTATAATAAATCTCTTATACCACCAAAACTTATAGATACATTCTTATTCAAACTAAAATATAAAACTGTAAAAAAAACTATTATCGCAACAAATATAAAAATTAATCTATATATATTATTCTTTTTTTTCATACTCTTCCTCCAAATAAATCAAGAGATTCAGACATACTATAATAAGAATCATCACCAACTATAATATGATCAATTATAGGTATAGCTTGAATACGGCCTATTTCAACTAGTTTTTCTGTAAGTATAATATCATCTCTTGAAGGATTAACATCTCCACTAGGATGGTTATGAATACAAATTATTCCAGAAGCAGATGATAAATAAGCATATTTAAACACTTCTCTTGGATGAACCAAACTTTTATTAACAGTTCCCATAAACAATAACTTCCTTTCTAAAACCTCATTTTTATTATTTAGGTAAAGGCAATAAAAATACTCTTGTTGTTTTAATGATAAATCATACTTCATTAAGTCATAAACATCTTTAGAAGTCTTAATTTTATATTTATTCTTTTGACCTATTAAATAGATTCTTTTACCCAGTTCAATAGACGCCAAAACCTCACATGCTTTAGTTTCACCAATACCATTTATACTTGTAAGTAAATTTATTCCACAATCTTTTAATCTATCTATTTCTACCGCATTATTTAATACCTCAGACGCAAGAGACTTAACAGACTTATTTCTTGTCCCAGACTTAAGTATAATCGCAAGTAATTCTTCATTAGACAATGCTTCTACACCATAAGCAATAAGTCTTTCCCTAGGCCTTTCACATTTAGGAATATCTCTTATCATTTTAATCACCAATTATATTATTATCTGTTTATTTGATTTTTCCTAACTTTTTAAAACCATTTCTTCATAACTTGATAATATAACTTTATTTATAGATAAAACATCCTTATCCTTTAGAGCCCCTGATAACAAAATATCATATTGTTCTAGGTTGTTATAAAACTCTTCATTTTTTATATTTCTTTTTCTAATATAAGTATCAATATTCTTATTATCATATATTTTTTTTATCTTATTAGCATTTGATAAATTAGTTGTAATACCTACATAGGCATAATATTTATCGCCAATCTTTTCAACTATGTAATCATACTTTTTATCATCACCATCAAACTCATTTTTATCAGATGACATACCTTCCTGTAAAAAATAAATATTCTCTCCATTACTAACAGGAACCCTAATTTTTCCATATACTACTCTTGCAGATACAAATCCAAATAATATAGCCAAAACAATTAGAAATGCAAACTTTAATTTCATTATTATCACCAATATTATAATATCTAACTACATAATAGAACTTTGTCGAAAAAGAAGCTTTCATTAAAATAAAAGTCTAAGAATATTATAAAGTATAGGTATTAATACGCACCAAGTAAAAAACCATGAATATCTTATAATAGAAAAAGAAAAGGAGTGATTTTATGCAAGAGAGAAATAATTGCTGCCTAGGTAAAATACTAAAGCTTATTCAAAAACTACAATGTGCTTGTGAATGTGAACAAATAGATAATACTTGCTCAAAACCTTTTTTAGGAACTCCAGTTAATGTTGAGTGTTATAATACAAGACCAATTACATTTTATGGTTGTAACAACAATTTAATTGAAATAAATTATACAGCTACAATTAATGGAGAAACGCAAGAAGGTAAAACCAGTATTTTCAGAGTAGAAAAGGTTGAAGGTTGTTGTGTTTTAGTAAGCTTATTAATAGCTAATCCAGATAATTCAGAAGGCGCTAGAGAATATATAACTTTAAGACAAAGTGCAACTATTAACTTAGACTGTGTATGTGCTATTAAATGTTTAGGCGACACTATTGTTGATTTATAGGAAAGGAGGATAATTATGTGTGGAAATACTTCTAAAAATGCTTCTTGTTTAGCCGAAATTCTTGAAGTTATTTTGTGTTTACAACAAAATAAAAATGAGTCTTGTGTTGATAATAGTTGTTCACGTCCTTTTTTAGGACCTACTGCTAATATAGTATGTTTTAATACAAGGCCAATAACTATATATAGTTGCTGTAATAATACATTATGGACTATGCCATATACATTAAATGGAGCAACTAATACTAGCTCAGTTTTTAGAATAGAATCTTTAGATGATGAATGTGCAACATTTAGAGTATTAGCTCCAAATCCAGACCAAACCTCAGCACTTCCATATGTTTCAACTGAAGATTTCTTTACTATTAAACTTAGCTGTATTGGTGCAATAAAATGTTTAGGCGATACTATTGTTAATGGAGTTTAACTACAAAAAAATATAGCCACTGCTATATTTTTTTTATACATTTAAACCTAATTTTCTGAAATTGAAATTATATCACTAAGAAGTATTTTTTTGTTAGTAGATGTTAAAATATGATCTCCTACTCTACTAACTATTTTTGCTACTACTTCTCCATCCCTCGTATTTATCCTAACAGTTCTATTAAATAAATATTCATCTTTTATATCTTTAGTATTATTAGCATTATTATCAATTATTCTATTACCTATTCCTCTATCTTCAAAATTAGAATAAAATATCTTTTTATTATTATTAACTATAGAATGATCAGTATTTTTAAAAATACTAGGTAACTTTTTATTCATCATATCACCCTTTTCATATTATTTTATGTTTTATGTAAATAAAAATTACTTATTTTTACATAATAATACTGGTGATTACTATGTTAAAAAAGAAAATAAATCTTGATAAGACATTAATATTATATGTAAGTATTTTCGCTATAATAAGTTTAATATCGATTTATTCTGCATCTATGTATTTATCAAAGACATTAGGTAACTTAGTTTTAAAACAGGCAATGTGGTACGCAGTTGGTATTTTATTTATATTTATTATATATAAATTAAAAATTAGTTTTTTTATTAAGATATCACCCTATATATATTTATTTAACATTATGTTACTACTAGGTTTATTGTTTGTTGGACCAGTTATAAATGGAAGTAGATGTTGGTATATAATTGAAGGGATAGGAAGCTTTCAACCAAGTGAATTTATGAAAATAAGTCTAGTATTAATAGAAGCTTATATAATAGATAAATTTAGTAGTAAAGAAAAAATGAATTCAAATTAATCGCATTAATATTTATTGTGTTTTTAATACCATCTATATTAACATTCCTAGAACCAGATACAGGCGCAGTTATAATATATTTTATAATTACATTACTTATGCTTTTCATAAGTGGTATAAGACTTAGATGGTTCATAATCGGAATAAGTATGTTAATTATAATAGTAGCTAGTTTTTTAGCTTTCTTCTTTTTAAAACAAGATATGTTTATAAAAATATTTGGCAGTGACTTTTTTTATAGAATAGACAGAGTTATAAATTGGCAAAATGGTAGTGGAATGCAGTTAGAAAACTCACTAGCCGCAATAGGTTCTAGTGGTATACTAGGACATGGTTTTAATAAAACTCCACTATATTTTCCAGAAGCAGGTACAGATTTTATATTTAGTGTTTATGCATCAAATTTTGGATTAATTGGATCTTGTATTTTTATATTGTTAGTTGTGCTTTTTGACATACACCTAATAAAAGTTGGTATGAGTTCAAAAAGCATTTATAAATACATAATATCAGGTATACTGGGAATTTTCATTTACCAGCAAATACAAAATATATCAATGACTCTAGGATTATTACCAATAACTGGAATTACATTACCATTTATAAGTTATGGTGGAAGTAGTCTCTTATCATATATGATTTTAATTGGGTTTGTAATATCAATATACAATGAAAAAGAATTAGATAAAAATAATATCTAATTCAAAGTAACCTCTTCATAAACCTTTTTTAACTCTTTTGAGACATTTTTAATGTCTTTTTCTAATGCTACTTTATATGCTTCCTCTGTTAAATCAGGTAATGTTCCGTCCAATATTTTTGTGATTTTTTCTTGGAATTCATCCAAATTCTTAGCTTTGTATACATTCTTACCATCAACCAACCAACCATCAAAAACACCAATATCTCTAATAAGTGCTGGACACTTACAAGCACATGCCTCTATTATCGGAATTCCTTCAGTTTCCTCAAGTGTTGGAAACAAATAAAGATCGCAACCACTCATGGCCGCTTTTATAACACTTGGTTCTACATAGCCGGCAAAAACTAAATTATCTAATTTAGTATTAACCGCATCCCTCACTTTTTTAGTAGAAGCAGCTAAAGGACTATAACCAAACCAAATAAATTTATACTCCTTCATTCTTTTGGCAAGTTCAACAAAATCAACAATTCCTTTTCTCTCTATATATAAACCAATTCCTATAATTACCTTTTCATTATCGGCTATATTATAATCTTTTCTAAATTTCTTACCAGATTCTATATCACGTTTAAAGAAATCAATTTCTATACCATTTGATATAGCATATATTTTTTTATTTTCTAATCCCCTATATCCCTCTAATAATTTTTTAGAATATGGGGTTGGAGTAACGATAACATCTCCTAAACTATAACATTTAATAAGCCATTTTTTAAAAAGCTTTGAAGTCTGTTTAGCAAATATAAATCCGTTTTTATAGTCTTCTTCTGTAGAATGAGCATGATATACAATTTTTTTCCCACGCCTTTTAGCCTTTTTAGCAAGAAAATATGATTTCAAAAAGTATGTATTAATATGTAAAATATCATAATCATCATGTGGGTCTAATGTATATGGAATCTTTGCATAATCAAGTGCTTTCATTTGATGTTTAATAGCCTTACCAAGCCCACTCTTACCTACTGTCTTTAATCCTTCTGTATATAATAAAACCTTCATCATTCACCTCTATTAATATTATAATTATACTATATCACAATAATGAACAAAAGAAAACTTTTCCCTAATAAGAGAAAAGTTAATTATCTTTCATATGTAACTGTTTTACCATCAACAGTAGAACCATTTGTCCAACCCTCTAGATCCGTTGGTGAAGTAAGTGTTATTTGTGTTAGATTAGGATTATTAATAAATGCATTAGTTGCCAAAGTAGTAAGTGTACTTGGTAACTTGCCTAAGCCATCATTTGTAAGTAAATTTCCATTGAATGCCTCATTCCCAATAGTGGTTAGTTGTGAGCCTTCTTCAAAAGTAAGAGATGAAATTCTGTTTCGATAAAAAGCCCTAGAATTTATAGTTTTAACGCTTTTTGGTATAACTACTTTACTTATTGAATTTTGACTAAAAACTGCATTATCAATTGTTTCTAATTGTGAGCCCTCTTCAAATATTAACTCTTCTATACCCGCAGATTCAAAAGCTGCACCTTGACTCTGAGTTTTTTCAATAGTAGTAACCGATTTAGGAATTGTAACTTTCTTTATATGAGAAGAAGCAAAAGCTGCACTATATATTGTTTTAAGTTGTGAATTTTCTCCAAAGTTCAATTCATCTATATTTTTCAAAGCTTCTTTAAAAGCCATAAATCCTACACTTTCTACAGAAGGTGGAATGTTTAAAGATCCTGTAATAGTAGCACCATTTGAATCATAATTAGCCTGAAAAGCACGCTTACCAATAGATTTTAATTGACTTCCTTCCTCAAAGGTTACACCTGATATCTTATTAGAGAAAAATGTAAATTCCTGTAATGCTTTAAGATTTTTTGGTATCATTATAACATTTGATATTTTATTCTGTGCAAATGCCCAACTTCCAAGTGTAGTTAATGCAGAATTCTTATTGAATATAACTGCCTCTATCTGATTTGATTTAAATGCTTGAGCATCAATTTTTTCAACAGTAACTGGAATATTAATAGTACCAGTTATTTTATTTGCGCCAAATGCATAGCTACCAATACTTTTTAGTCCATAGTTTAATGCAAGCTCAGGAATCGAATTATCACAAAATGTATTGTTACCTATAGTAGTAACTGATTTAGGTAAGGCTATTGCATTTGAAATCTGATTATTTCTAAAAGCATTATTTCCAATTGTTGTAAGACTAGAATTTTGTCCTATTACTAATTTTGTAAATTTATTATTATTAAAAGCTTCATTTGAAATAGTAGTAACAGAATCAGGAATAGTTAAAGTCCCAGTTAATTTAAGACTAGCAAATGCACCCACACCAATTGTTTTTAATGAGTTTGGTAAATAAAGCGACCCACTAAGACTAGTTCCTTTAAATGCATAGTTACCAATTTTTTCTACAGTACCAGGCAAATTAATAGCAGTAAGTGGGCAGTTAAAGAATGCCATTTGTGGGATTTCAACTAAAGTTTTAGGTAATGTTGCATATTTCAAGTTTGTAAAATCAGAAAAAGTAAATGTTGTTAAATAACTTGCATTTTCCATATTTATACTCTGTAATGGTTTTGTATTATCACTAGCAACAAATGCATTATTTGCTATGCTCTTTATGTTTACACCATCTATGCTTTCTGGAATTGATACTTCATTTCCACATGAATAATCATATTTAGTAATTACCCCACTAGCATTATATGAAAAGCATGTATTATCAGTAGTAATGTTTGTAGGTACATAAAGCGAATTACCAGTATTTTGTAAATAATCTAACTTCATAGTAACTTCTATTGGATCAGAATTTATAGGTAATGTTGTTGCCCTCTCATCAAACACAATTTTAAAAGTAAATTTAGCCTCACTTTCTTTCTTTAGTACTTCACCCTGTTTAATAGTATGAGTAAATCTAATATCTTCATTTGTATTAGTTGCATTAGTTGCAATAGTTCTAAGGGTAGCATCTATATTACCATCATTTTTTACAGTAACTTCATATTCTACTGAATCTCCTGGCATATATAAATCAACTTCAAAATTAGCATTAACCTTATTAGAAACAGAAGCAGGATTTACTTCCTGAGCTCTACCAGTTGAATTCTTAAGCTTAATATCACTTATATAAACGTCCCAAACACCATTAAGCGTTCCTTCTACTCCTACTTTAATGGCTTGTGTTAATAGGGCATAACCTACAGCTATAAACACCAAAACACATACTAAAGTAGTTATAACCATTTTTTTCTTTTTTTTATCCACCATTTTTATGCCCCTTCTACTATTTTATCTATTACTATGATACAATTCATTTGTCAATTTGTCAATTTGAGAAAGAAAAAAGATACTCATTTTACATTTTTATAAACTCACAAGCTATCTTAATTTATCTCTTAAACTATCTATTATACCTTTTTCTATTCTAGAAACCTGTGCCTGTGATATACCTAATTCCTCAGATATTTCCATCTGAGTTTTTCCAATCACAAACCGCTCTTCCAAAACAAGTTGCTCTCTCCTGCTTAAATTAGAAATAGCTTCACGAACAGACATTTTTGTATCTATATTACTATTATCAGTCTTTCTATCTTCTATTTGATCAAATAAATATATTGTATCTCCACCATCATTATAAATAGGCTCAAAAATACTAATTGGATCTCTCATTGATTCTAATGCATTAACAATATTGTAAGGCTCTACTTCCAATAACTCAGCTAAACGTTCAGTAGTTGGTTCACTATTATCTTCCATAGTCAACTCTTCTTTGAGCTTTAATGCTTTATACGCCAAATCCTTAACAGATCTGCTTACCCTAATACTATTATTATCCCTTAAATATCTCTTTACCTCACCCTGAATCATTGGTACACAATATGTTGAGAATTTAACTCCATAAGACAAATCAAAGTTATCAATTGCCTTAAGTAGACCAATACAACCAATTTGAAATAAATCATCCATATTATCTACATGTTTACTAAATTTCTTTAAGATACTTAAAACAAGTTTCAAATTACCATTTACCAATTCTTCCCTTGCTTTTGTATCACCATTCTTAACTCTCTTAAATAATTCATTCATCTCTTCGGTGGTTAACACCTTTATATTTGCTGTATTCACGCCACTAATTTCAACTTTGTGACGTGCCATAAAAAAAATCTCCTTTCATATCTATTAAGATATAAAAGAAGAATTTTTATTCAATTAAATAGTTTTGACTTTAGCATCTTCACAAGAATCCATTGATTTAAAGAATTCTTCAAAAGGAATTTCATTATTTACAGGAATATCATTATCAAAGTAAGTAGAAATAACTTTATCACCTTTAACAAGAAAAGAGTCATTTAAATACATTCCAACGCCTATTGCGGCATTAACAAAAAATCTACCCTCAGCAAATATTATATCTCCTACAGCAATCATATCATCTATAGAATCTTTTTTACTTACTAAAAAGAAATATTCTTCGTTATTTTCTTTTTTCTCTTCATCTCTTTCCATTATATAAATTGATGCATCATCAAGATAAGGTTTAACAGCTCTTGAATTTTTTAAAAAACAAGACAAAGTTTCTCCTAAACCTAATGTCATATTATCTCCATAATATTTTTCATTATTTTTTCCAACAATTCTTTTCATATTAATTTTCCCCCATCAAAGTAAAGAGAGTATAACATAATTATTTCACAAAATCAATTAAAATTATTACTTAGACCTATAAAATTATTACTTAGACCCATAAAATCTAATTGTTTTATACAACTCCATCACTATTAATATAGGAATAACAACAATAAATAATCCAAGTAAATTATTAAATGAAATTGGCTCAGTTTGAAGTATTCTACTAAGTATAGGTACCCTCATAAATAATACATGAAGTATAATAGAAATTAATATACTAAATATAATAAATGGATTCTTTTTTAATGAAAGCTTGAAAATAGATTTTTCTTCACTCATACAATTAAGTACATGTAAATTTTGAATAAATACCATTAATGTAAGTATATAACCTCTAGCTATTACTATATTGCAATTTCTTATATTTATTAAATAATACCAACAGAAAAATATTAAAAAAGCACAGAACAAACCAGATATTAACACTTCAAGAATTAAATTCTTATCAAACAATGATTCTCCAACAGGTCTAGGTGGTTTAGTCATAATTCCATCTTCACCAGTTTCAAAAGATAATGAAATATCCTGTAGGCCATCTGTTACTACATTAATCCATAAAAGTTGTATTGCAACTAGTGGAGTTTTCATATTACACATAATCGATAACATAAAGAAAAGTACTTCAGATATACCACATGAAATTAATAAGTAGCATATCTTTCTTATATTGCTATAAGCAATACGTCCCTCTTCTATACCATTTACTATAGATGAAAAATCATCATTTATCAAAATCATATCAGAATTATCTTTGGTAACATCACAACCACTACCCATAGATATTCCTACGTTAGCACACTTTAATGCAGGAGCATCATTTACTCCATCACCAGTTACCGCAATAAATTCTCCCTGCCTTTTATAAGATTCTACTATTTTTAATTTTTGAATTGGTGTAATTCTACTAAAAACAGTTTTATTTCTAACAAAATTATCAAACGTATTTTTACCTTTTTTTAAATAATAATCAATATCATCACCAGTCGCAACATCATTAAAATATTCAGCTATTTCTAGTTCTTTAGCAATTTTAAATGATGTATGTGGATGATCCCCTGTAATCATTACAACTTTTATTCCAGCATTCTTACATTTTCGGATTGACCAAACCGCATCTTCACTTATAGGGTCTATAAAAGCAACAAGTCCAAGAAAATCTAGGGATGATATATTTTCTATATCATATGATGATTTAACTTTTGAAGTTGCAAGTGCTATTACACGATAACCCTCTCTAGCAAGTTGTTCATTTTGCCTACTAATTTTTTCCTTATCTATATTTACCTTTTTTCCATTTACTATCATCTTATCACAAAATGATAATATAACCTCAGTTGAACCTTTAACACTACAATATGTTTTACCATTCTTAATATACTTAACCGCAGAATATTTATTTTCACACTCATATGGAACAAAATCTACTTTTGATAAATTATTAATATCCATTTTATATTTTAATCCTAGTGCAAGAAAAGCAACATCAATCATATCACCAGTTTTTATCCATTTATTATTCTTTTTTTCTAATGTTGCTTCATTATTTATACAACCAGATTCTATTAATAAACTTATTTTATCTAAAGATTTACTTGATTTAATAGTACCCTTATTATTATATCCAGACCCACTTATATTAAATATACTATCATCAGGTAATAATATTTTTTTAGCAGTCTGTTCATTAACAGTTAAAGTACCAGTTTTATCACTAGCTATTACAGTACAACTACCTAAAGATTCTACTGCATTTAATCTTTTAACTATTACATTCTTTTTATACATCCTATTAGTTGCGATAGAAAGTGCTAAAGTTAGTGCAAGTGGCATACCTTCAGGCATTGCAGATACTGCAAGAGCTATTACAGACAAGAATATTTCACTATTTGGAAAGCCTTTTGATTTCAAGATAAACATTATTATAAAAGAAATAATTACTATAAACAAACTTATCTGTTTTGAAAATTTTTCCATTCTTATAGTAAGTGGAGACTTTTCCTCTTTTAAATTATTTATCTCATTTGCAATATGTCCTATTTCTGTATTAGAAGCAATTGCTGTTACAACGCCTAATGCCCTACCAGTTAAAACAGAAGTTGAAGCATACACCATATTACTTCTTTTATATATTGGACAAATTCTTTTTAAAGTTGTTTTATTTTTTAAAACAGCTACGCTTTCTCCTGTAAGAGATGATTCATCAATAGTTAAATTTTTAGACTCTATTATTCTAGCATCCGCAGGTATTTTAGAACCTGGTTCTAAAACAATAATATCACCTACAACTAAATTAGATGAATCCACAATTAATTCTTTAGAATCTCTAATTACTTTCGCATCAACCTTTATTAATTGTTGAAGTGCCTCTGCACTCTTAGTTGCTTTATATTCTTCACAAGTAGATATAATTGCATCAACTAATATTATAAATAGTATTGCAAAAGCATCTATCACCTCACCAGTTACAAATGACAATACTACTGCAATTAAAAGTACTATTGTGATTGGTTCAAAGAATTCACCTAAGAATATAGAAAAAACACTTTTATTCTTTCTTCTAGGTATAATATTCTTTCCAAATTTATCTTGACGACGTAATGTTTCCTTGATGCTAAGACCATCAACGCTAGTTTTTAATTCATCAAAAACCTCAGGAACGCTTATTTTGTACCATTCTTTTTCTCTCATATCAACAGCCCCTTATCCTAAATTAATTATACCATTAAATATAAAGAAAAAACAGAAAAAAGAATAGATAATTCTATTCCAGATATATAAGTTAATTATCCCCTAAGCGACTCTATTTGACTTGGCGTAAGATTAGTACATTTAGCTATTACATCTAAATTTATATTATTTTTAAGCATATTTAAAGCAGTTTCTCTTATTCCTTTTTGAACTCCTTTTTGAACTCCTCTTTTGGTACCCTCTTCTATTCCTTCTCTTCTACATTGATCTTTTATTGCCCATTCTTTATCATAACTTTCTCCATACCCTGTATCTATTAGTGCTTCCTCTCTTTCCTTGACATATCTTTCCATTATTTTATCTCCCTTCGCATAAATTCTTGCTTTATGTGTGTCTGGTTCTACAAACGCAAGCAAACATCTCTCTTTTTCATTTAACTTTTTTATATATTTACTATATAAGTTTAGTACATATAACTGCATTATAAGTATTTTATCTGTTAGTAATACATTCTCCCTATTACCTAATGCAAATATATCCATTATTTTACTACATCCTTCATATGCATAATTATTTATATTTATCTGTATTACCTGTTTGTAATTATATCTTCCTCCACTTCTACTTACATCACTATATAATTTATATGCATATTCTATATTTCTTTCCATTATATATGGACTCTCATTTGAGTTTATTTCTACATTTAATATACTATTATCTAGAGTTAACACTAAATCACATCTTTGATTTTTTTGGTACCTTTTGCCTTTTGATAATTCATTCTTTCCAAAACTTATATTGCTTCTAATCTCTTCATAGGATCTATTTAAAAAACAAGATAATAGTTTTGCACAATAGTCTAATCTTGATTCTTTTAAAAACATTGTTTTAAACATTGTATCAGATAACATCGATGCACCCTTATTTTTATTTAGGTCTACTCTATTCCTTCTTGTTTTCGTTAAATCACTTAACAGAGTATATGAGTAATTATCTACTCCACAATTTATCCTTCTCACCTCCTCTTCTATTATAAATATTACACATATATTTATTTTTTCCTAAAAAAGTTTAAAAAAAGAATCAAATTTCTTTGATCCTTTAATATTTATACTCTTGTTTTACCACCCATATATGGTTGTAATGCCTTAGGAATACTAACACTTCCATCTTCATTATAATTATTTTCTAAGAATGCAATTAAAGCACGAGGAGTTGCAAGAACTGTATTATTTAATGTATGAACTAAATAATTACCATCACTACCTCTAGCACGTATTCCAAGTCTTCTAGCCTGAGCATCTGTTAAATTAGAACAACTACCAACTTCAAAATACTTCTTTTGCCTTGGACTCCAAGCCTCAACATCGCAAGATTTAACTTTTAAATCCGCTAAATCACCACTACAACATTCCAAAGTTCTAACAGGAATATCCAAACTTCTAAAAAATTCAACAGTAAATTGCCACATTTTATTGTACCAATCCATACTCTCCTCTGGTTTACATAATACAACCATTTCTTGTTTTTCAAATTGATGAACACGATATATTCCACGTTCTTCTATACCATGAGCGCCAACTTCCTTTCTAAAGCATGGTGAATATGAGGTAAGTGTAATAGGAAGTTTAGCCTCATCTACTAACTGCCCTTTGAACCTACCAATCATAGAATGTTCAGAAGTACCAATTAAATACAAATCCTCTCCCTCAATCTTATACATCATAGCTTCCATCTCAGCAAAACTCATAACGCCATTTACTACATCACTTCTTATCATAAATGGAGGAATGCAATAAGTAAAACCTTTATCAATCATAAAATCTCTTGCATATGCAAGCATCGCAGAATGAATTCTAGCAGCATCTCCAACTAAATAATAAAAACCATTACCACTAGTTCTACCAGCAGAATCTTTATCAAGTCCAGCCATCTTTTCCAATATATCTGCGTGATATGGAACTTCATAATCAGGAACTACTGGTTCACCAAATTTTTCTATTTCTACATTTTCACTATCATCTTTACCAATTGGAACTGATTTATCTATAATATTAGGAATAACAAGCATTTTTTCTCTTAATAACTTGCTTAATTCTTCTTCCTCTTTTTCGATAGTTACAAGTTTTTCATTTATTTCTACAACTTTTTGCTTAGTTTGATTTGCTTCTTCCCTTTTTCCTTCTCTCATTAATTGCCCAATTAAAACACTTGTTGAATTTCTATTTCCTCTTAAATTATCACCCTCAAGCTTTAAACTTCTTATCTTCTCATCTAATTCAACAACCTCATCAACAAGTGGTAATTTTTGTTCTTGAAACTTATTCCTAATATTTTGTTTTACTAACTCTTTATTTTCTCTTATAAATTTAATATCTAACATAATTTACTCCTTTTATCTTGTAATTTTTCATATGATCTTTTATATTTTTCCATTCTTTTATAATCTTCATCAGTTGGATTAGGAATTCTTGAAATATCCATATTATGTTCTAAATCCTTCATTTTTACATCAATTGCGATTAAATTATTACTATCTGCGATATCATCTATATACTTATCATAACTAACATCATCACTTCTAGTTAATATACATACTGCATCAACTATATGTTGTGGAAATCCTAATTCTAGCAAAATAGTTTTGGAAACAACTGTATTTTCTATAACATCGTGTAAAAGTCCAACCACTTTCCTATCCTCATCATCAAATGCATTAGAAACAAATTGCAAATGTCCTAAATAAGCATATCCTCCCTTATCCTTTTTATCTCTAAAAAAGATATTAACAAGCATTGTAGCTTTTTTTACTAAATCATCAATATTTTTGATAAATTCAAAATTTTCTTTATCTAACATAATTTCCTCCTTATAAAATTATATATAAAAAGACCACTATAGGAGCGAATATTACGCGGTGCCATCCTATAGAAGTCTTAATTTTGATAACGGTCTCCCGTAAATAGATACTTAATTTCCCTATTTCTCTCCTGAGTTGATTCTGTAGAACTATTCTTAGTTTACACCAACCACTAAGTCTCTTGTTAACAGCACTCTACATACTAATCTCAATCATCAATTTCTTATATATATAATATATCATAGTTAAATAAATTATACAAATTCTTTTAATAAATTATCTAACTCTTCTTGTTCTTCTTTACTTATTTCCTTTTTATCTAGTTCCTTATCAAACCAAGAAGGAACATTTTCTTCCTTTGGTTTGAAAGTTGTCTTTGTAGATGTATTTTTCTTTTCAGTAAGTTTCTTAATCTTTTTATGTTCCTTTTCCGCAGCTTTCATTGCTTCTTCAACTGTTTCTATATTTAATCTACTCCATTGAGATGCGACAGTTTCTACATAACTCTTTGTAAATTTCTGGTTATTAACTCTAAGTACATAATCTATTAATACATTAACTACTCCTGGCTTCATTTTAAAATCAACCATTAATTCTTCTATAATTTTTAATTCTCTAGGAGTTGGTTCCCCATGTTTATATTTACTTCTTATAAAATCATATGGTGTTATATTCTCAAAAGTATATACTTGTTTTGCCCAATTTGATGTATCTCCTGTAGGACTCTTTAAATAATCCGGTTGTTTAGAATAAATAAGTGTAGGAAGTTTTCCACCTTGTTCAAACTGATAAAAGTTCCTGCATAGTTTTCTAAGTTCAGTTTTATCTATCATACCACGTTCATTTATACTATTTCTAACTAACCCCTGCATATTTAATTCATCTATATTATAAACAAAAGCAAGAGAAAGAATTAAGTTTTTAACTTCTTCATTAAAGCATTTTTCATTTATCATACTTTTAGGAATAGACGAAGCAAGCATATTAAAATCAATTGTATTAGTGAATTTAATATTTCCCTTTTTAGATTCAATTATATTATTATTTTCGACAAACACATTTCCAGAAACACTAGTAAATACCTTATTAAATGTTTTAGTTATATCTTCATAATCTTTTAAACTTACTTTAGGTATTTTAAAACAATTAACAATCTTATCATATTCCTTCTTACCTAAATTATTATATAAAACAACATTTAACACAGGATGATTCAAAAATTCATTTGCAGATAAAGGTCCATATATAACATAAACATAATTATTAACATGTTCTTTTTTAAAATATGTTTTAATAAGTCCTACTGCCTCTAATTTTTCCCTAGCAATTACAATATCTTCAAGTTTTAATTGCATAGTAGACATTAAATGATGGTGAGTAAGTTCATCACTCATAATTTCAGCTTTTAACAAATCATCCAAAAGTGTAAAATATAAGCTAACAGCAGTATATCCTATAATAGGTTGATATAGCATTGTAACTAATTTTTTATCAGAATCATTAATAATAGTTTTATTAACAACTACATATGTATCTGCAGGTAGTATTGTAGTACTCATCTATATCACCTCTTCATGTTTTAGTATACTTTATATTATAATTTTAATCAAATCATTTATTCAAAAAAAATAAGAATTAACACATGAATTCTTATTCTAAATCAAGTTCTTCAATCTCATCAACAACAGCTAGTTGTTGTTCAACAATAAGCTTTAATTTTTTCTTAAATATTCTTACATTTCTTTCAAGAGTATCCGCTTTTAGTTCAATCTTTTCACTTCTTATAAGAGCATCGTTAACAATTCTTGAAGCATTTCTTTTAGCGTCTTCAACAATCATTTTTCCTTCATCAATTGCTTGCTTTTTTATGTTGTTACTTGCAACTTCTGCTTTATACATAGAACTTTTTAATGTATCTTCCATTCTCTTATATTTTTCAAGTTCCTCTTTCAACTCTTTTATTTCCTTAGATTGTTTTTTTACTCTCTCAATAATGCCTTCAGTTTGCACGATAACATCATCAATAAGTTTGTTTACTTCAGCTTTATTATAACCATTTTCTTCAATACTAAATCTCATGTTATCACCCACTAACTTACTTAATATTTATTACCAATCAAACTCCTCATCATCATCTGTTGCTTTTTTACTCTTAGTAGCTTTAGGAGCATTTTCATCGCTTATTTTCCCTTCTACATTAATATTATTAGGAGTGCATAAAAATATTCCTCCACCTAGTTTTTGTAAATCTCCACCAATCGCATATAAAGTTCCACTCAAGAAATCAACAATTCTCTTTGCTTGATCAGGTGTAACTCTCTTCAAGTTAACAACAACTGCACTTCTATTCTTTAAATAATCTGCGATTTGTTGAGACTCAGAATAAGCACGAGGCTCCAATAAAATCATTTTATTTTCACTATCAGTTGCTACCTCTTCATTATAATATTCTTCATCACTATCATTTACGCTATCATCTTTACCAGATAAAAAATTTTTAAATTTATCTAATGCCATATTCTTACTCCTCCTATTATTTTATATTTAATACAATACAATTAAATTGTATCACATTTTATTTTAAAGTAAAATACTTTTTAATTATTATTTGAATACCAAGTTCTAACTATATCACAGTTATTACTTAATGGTTCTGGATTTGGCTTTTCAATTCTAACACTAACTGGAACTTTAAAAGCACTTCCAAATCCTATCGCATGACCTGCTTGTAAAGTTTTAAGCATAGCCATTATCTCCTCACTCATATTAGGAACCATTTCCTTAATATAATTTAGATCCTTAGGATGTAATGTTCTAAGTATTATAAAATTTGAACATTGAGAAATACTTGTTTCACTAAGTTCGCTAGGTCTTTGAGTAATAAGTCCTAATAAAACCCCATACTTTCTACCTTCTTTTGTAATTCTATCGAAGATATTATATCCAAGTAAATCTTTATCTATATCATCTTGTACATATCTATGTGCCTCTTCTAGTAATATATGAAATGGCATACTAGCACGATTTCTATTCTCAGCCGCAAAATCAAATAACAACTTTGAAATTATTTTAACTAACGACTTAGCCATTCTATCATTTACATAGTTAATATTAAAATTAACTATTTGAGCTTTTTTACCATCAAATGATGTAGTAAGTAAACTATTTATATAGCTTTCTCTTCCTACCATAGTATCATAATTAAAATATTCAGCATATGTACTATTTACTAATGAGTGAAGTCTAACGCTAAGAATATTAGCATAGTCAAATACTTTATCACTTTTTAGAATACCCTCTGAAATTAATGAGAATTCCAACGCTTTTTCTAAATCTTTTAATGTATACATAACATCTTCTCTAGATTCAGGCATTTCTAACCCATCAATTACAAATGTATTTATAAAGTTAGTAACAAGTTCCATTTCAAGCATTTTTCCATTACCATCAACATATAAGCATTGTTTCAATGGTCTATTATATCCAGGTTGTACAACTAAAGTTTCAAGATTCAATTCAGGAGTTGATACTGTAGATAAAATTGCCTTTATTTGGTCACTGATTTTAATAGTATCCTTACCACTCTTTAGCAAATCAAGTATTGCTCTTGCGATTATATCATTACAATGTTTTATAGAGTTAGGATCATCTCCCTTAATAATAGGAACAAGTCTTAATGCTTTATCTATAATTGATAGTTGTGCTGGTTCAGTTGCCTCTAGTAAAAGAGCAATATCATCTGTTTTTAAAAGCCATAAAGGAATTCTAAGAATATCTCCTTCTGGATATAATGTATTAGTTGTATAATATTTAGTATTTAACATAGGTGAAATATCATTTAACGCAGAAAATGCATTTTTATATTCCCCATATGCATCAAATATAAATATATTAGCATTTATTGGAAGATAATTGTTACTAGTAAATATATTTTGAATAAGGCGTGATACAGTAAAACTTTTACCAGAACCAGTATTACCTAGTATAGCAAAATGGTTACTAAAGAAATCATTAATACCTATATTAATTTTATAATTATTATAAACGGTCGAATATCCTAAATTAATTTGATCGTTGCCAGAAATTGTTTGCTTACCTAAAATAAGCTCAAGCTCATCCATAACTATAATTCTAACTTTTGATCTGAATGATGGTTTCTTATTAAATCCAGGCATAAAACGATTGTTATTTATTTCACCAACAACCGCAATCTTTGCTTTATCAAGAGAAACACTTCTTATTTCTCCAACTATTTTTTGATCACCATCTTCAAAAATAACATGTACATTTACTAAATTAGTTTGTTTAGAAATATCAATTTCCAACTTTACCATAACAATATTGTCATATATATCTATTATTCTACCTATCATACTATCAACCCTATTCTATATTAGATTATAACATAGAAAATTTTATTAATAAAGTCCTAAATTATTTAATTTTAAGGCTCAGAAATTCATGAAAAAAGAAAAAGTATATCACTATTAATTTTAATATTAGAATACTTTCTCTTTAGGCTTATCAATAATTAGATTACTTAAAGCATATTAAAGTTCATTTAAAATTCCATTCTCCAAGTCATTAATATTATACATTGTTTCAAGTTCATTAAATGTTTCTTCCAGATTTTTTTTAGCACTATTCCAACCAGTTCCATCAGTAAACCACATGAAGGTTACACCATCAACTTTTTTAGATTCTTGTGCTAACATTTTATAACTTCTAGCAGTTTCATTTAATTTTGAACCACCGCTAGAATAAAAATTAGTTTCTATCACATATACTTGTTTATCTGTTTTAATAACAAAATCAAATCTTTTAGTTGATGTATTATGTCCAGACATTTCACTTAAATCAAGGTTCCATTTTTTCTCAATATCTTTTAAATATATTTCTTTAAAATAATCAACATCTTTTTTATAACCAGCTTTAATAATATATGATTCAACTAAATTTTCCATTAGATGGCCGCCACGATTTTTTCTTCCATTTGAATCTAGTCCTACTTCAATGCCTAAAACATAATCGTATAAATTATTTATAATATGATTTTGTAATAAATCAAACAAACCACTTTCCCTCATAAATTTAATATAATCTTTTATAGAATAAACCATTTTATCAAATTTAAATAAATATTCATTTATTTCATCTTTAACAAATATTTCTCTTGAACGAACTGCTAATAAAAGTGGTATACACTCTAAAGTTTCTGGATATTTAATTAATATATTTTGAAATTCTTCTTCTATATTTTTACTACCTATTAAAGAATTTAATATATTAAGTTCTACTTTTACTTTATCAACATTTTTATATATTTTTTCAAAATCAACATAATATTTATAATCAGATATACTTGTTTTAAATTTACTTAACCACTCATTAAAATTCCTAGCCAATGTTATCACTTTCCTTTCTTCTAATTGTTAAATCTAAATATTCTTTCTCTTTTTCAATACCAATAAATCCTCTATTTAATCTATTAGCAACTATTCCTGTAGTTCCACTACCATTAAATGGATCCAAGATTAAATCTCCTTCATCAGTAGAAGCCAATATAATTCTTTCTAATATTTCTATTGGTTTTTGAGTAGGATGTTTACCACATTTTTTCTCACTGGGTTTAGTAAGTGATGTTTCCCAAACATCTTTCATCTGTTTACCATCATTTAATTCTCTCATTAAATAGTAATTAAATTTGTGCTTTGCTTTTTTAGTATTTTTTTTTGCCCATAAAATTGTTTCAGTGGAATGAACAAATGCTCTACAACTAATATTTGGTGGAGGATTTAACTTTTTCCAAGTTATATTATTTATTATTTTGAACCCCTCTTGTTCTAGTGCCATTCCTACCGAGTAAATATTATGCATAGTTCCACTAACCCAAATAGTACCATCATCTTTTAAAATCTGATAACATAATTTAATCCATTTTCTATTGAATTTATGCTTTTCTTCTACATAAACAGATTTATCCCATTCACCCTTATTAACCGACACCATTTTACCACCACTACAAGATATCCCATCACTAGACAAAAAATAAGGAGGGTCTGCAAATATCATATCAATACTCCTAGGCTTTAAACTTTTAAGTATTTTCAATGAATCGCCTTGTATAAGTTTAAAATCTTTATCTTCATAATAATATTTTTTACTCATACAAATATCACCCTCACATATATTATATTATGTTTGTCATTAAAATCCTTTATTATTTTCAAAATTTGTAATAATAACTTCTTCTACTTTGCCCCTTTTCTTTCCGTTAGCATTTATATTTCTTTTTGCTTCAATTACATAAATATTAAAGTCTTTATATAATTCATTCACCAAAGTTGTATTATGATTAGAAAGCATTACATAGCACCCTCTATCAGATAACTCTTTAAATACTTTGGCAAGCCTTTTTTGCTCTTCTTTTCCAAAACCATCTTCTGTATAACTATTAAATGTTGAAGTATCAGAATCATATGGTGGATCAAAATAAATAAAATCTCCCTTTTTGGCAGTTTTAACGGCTTCTTCAAAATCAACAGAAAGTAGCTCAATATTGTTATAATTTAAAAATCCACATATAATTCCTAAATTCTGTCCTTCATAGGTATTTACTTTTATCTTTTTACCAAATGGTACATTAAATTCATTCTTACTATTAACTCTGTATAATCCATTAAAGCAAGCTTTATTTAAATAAATAGTACGTGCAGCTCTTTTATAATCTACTAACTTATTAAATTTTTTCTTATCTCTATCTAAATTTCTAATCTCATAATAATATTCCTCAGAATGTTCTGCCTCGTGATGATTCAACTCTCTACACATTGCTTCAAATTTCTTTTCATCCTTGATACATTCATATACATTCATGAGCTCCTTATTAGAATCGTTAATTACTGCATTTTTAGGAGACAGCTCAAATAATAATGCTCCTCCACCGACAAATGGTTCATAATATGTATTAAATTCCTCAGGAATATATTGTTTTAATTTATCTATTATCTGCCTTTTACCTCCGGCCCATTTTACAAATGGTTTACCTTTTATCATCTTGTTACCACCTACTTATAAACATATATTTATTATATATGCAAAAGGAATTTTATTCAACAAATACAAAGAAATTTAGGAAAAATACTACTCAATATTATTAAAAACATCATATAAAAATGGAGATATCTTATCGCCTTGTAATTCATTTAAAGATCTAATTATCTTATACTCAGTATGTTCCTCTTCTTGTAAAACAATATCATCTATACTACTTTTTAACTCGCATAAATAAACAAGCCTTATAAAAATCATATCTTTTTCTTTATCATAATTACTATCCTCATGAATAATCTTAGTAGGAATTATATTTAAACCAACTTCCTCTAGTGTTTCTCTAATCAAAGCCTGTCTTGGTAGTTCACCATAATCAACAAGTCCGCCAGGTATATCCCAGTATTCTGGATATGTTAACTCTAGCTTAGAACGTTTAGTAAGTAAATATCCCTTATTGCTTTTAATTAAAGCGTGAACAATTATTCTATTTCCATTCATCTTAACCTCAAAAAAAAAGAGTATTCACCAATACTCTTTTAACATTACACATCACGTCTTGAGAAATTTAATCTTCCCTTTTTATCAGTACCTATTGCTTTAACCAAAATTTCATCACCAAGTTTTACAACATCTTCAACTTTTTCTACTCTATCTTTAGAAAGTTTTGAAATGTGTACTAGTCCTTCACATCCAGGCCATAGTTGTACGAAGCATCCAAATTCTTCAATTTTAACTACTTTTGCAGTATATATTTTTCCCTCTTCCACTTCTTTTACAACATCTTGAATCATTTCTGCAGTTTTATTTATAATATCTTTATCTGTATGATAAATAATTACTTTACCATCATCCTCTAAATCAACTTTAACTGCATTAACATCATTAACTGCAGTAACACCACTTGCTTCTAAGATAATTTTAGTAATCATTTCTCCACCACGACCAATTACATCCTTAATTTTCTCTGGTTTAATGTAGAAAATCATAGTCTTAGGAGCATACTTAGAAACTTCTTCCCTTGGTTTACTAATTTGTTTTTCCATTACATCAAGTATTTCCATACGAGCATCTTTTGCTTGTGCTAATGCCTCTTTTAATATTTCTTTAGTAATTCCTTTAATTTTGATATCCATTTGTAAAGAACATATACCACTTCTTGTACCACCAACTTTAAAGTCCATATCACCTAAATGGTCTTCCATACCTTGAATATCTGTTAAAATTGTATAATCACTACCATCTTTTGAAGTAATAAGTCCCATTGCAATTCCAGCAACTGGTGCTTTTATTGGAACACCTGCAGCCATTAATGACATACATCCAGCACATATAGTAGCTTGAGAACTAGAACCATTACTTTCTAATATTTCGCTTACTACACGTACTGTATAAGGAAATTCCTCTTCGCTAGGCATAACTTGTTTTAAACATCTTTCACCTAATGCACCATGACCTATTTCTCTTCTACCAGGAGAACCATATCTACCAGTTTCTCCAACAGAAAATTGTGGGAAATTATAATGAAGCATAAAATGTTTTTCAGCTTCTAAACTTATTCCATCTAACGCTTGATATTCATTTAGTGCACCTAACGTAGTAACAGCAAGAGCTTGAGTTTCACCTCTTGTAAATAAAGCCGACCCATGAGTTCTAGGCAACATATCTATATCGGTAGATAGAGGTCTAATTTCAGTCATGCTTCTTCCATCTGCTCTTGTTTTTTCATTTACAGTAATAGATCTAAATATATCATATTCAATTGATTCTAAAACTAATTTAACTTTAGTTAAAAGTTCATTTAATTCATCTTTATCCAGTGAAGAATTTTCTTCTTCATATTTGTTTACAACTTCTTCTTTTACTGCATCTATTGCGGCATATTTTTCAAGTTTACCTTTTATTCTTAGTGCTGCATCCAACTTATCACTTGCAAGAGTTCTAATTTCATCTCTTAATTCATCAGATATTTCAAGATGTTCATATTCCATCTTTTCTACTCCGACTTCTTTAATTATCTCTTCTTGGAATGCACATAATTCTTTTACAGCCTCATGCCCAAACATTAATGCTTCCAACATATCTTCTTCACTTACTTCACGAGCTCCTGCTTCAACCATGTTAATTGCATATTTTGTACCAGCAACTGTTAAATCGATATCTGATACTTCTAATTGCTCAGGTGTTGGATTAATTATAAATTCTCCATTAACTCTACCAACTTTCACTCCAGCAATAGGTCCATCAAATGGAACCTTTGAAATACAAGTAGCTAAGCTTGATCCAAACATTGCAGTAAGTTCTGGTGAATTATCATTATCAACAGATAATACTGTATTTACAACCTGTACCTCATTTCTAAAATCTTCTGGGAACATTGGTCTCATTGGCCTATCAATCATTCTAGCAGCCAAAGTAGCAGCCTCTGTTGGTCTACCTTCCCTTTTAATAAATCCTCCTGGAATTTTTCCTACTGAATATAGTTTTTCTTGATATAAAACCATAAGTGGAAAAAAGTCAGATAAAATATTAGCTGTCTTTGATACTACCGTTGTTGATAATATAACAGTATCACCATATCTAACCAATACAGACCCATGTGCTTGTTTAGCAAGTTCACCATGCTCAACAACTATTTTTCTTCCCCTAAAATCAAATTCAAATACTCTTTTAGCCATTTTAACCTCCATTATTATTTTGTACCATTAACTAACTTTAATATTTTATTTTTAGACATAAATGGTTTATTAACTTCAATTGGTACAATATAGTCAAAATTTACAATATCATACATATTTTTATCTTCTATATTGTAATATAAGTTACTTTTTTTCTTTAGAACCAATCTATCATTACCATATAAAGATTTCATAGTTCCTAAATATAAATTATTTGTTCTCATGTATTAACCTCCTGCAAAAAATAAAGACACCAAAAAATAGTGTCTACTTTCTTAATCCTAATTTTTTAATTACTTCACGATATCTATTGACATCTTTCTTTGCTAAGTAATTTAACATGTTTCTTCTTTGACCAACTTTCTTTAAAAGTCCACGTCTTGAATGGAAATCATGTTTATGCTCTTTTAAGTGTTCTGTAAGAATTCTAATTTCTTCAGTTAGAATTGCTATTTGAACCTCAGCTGAACCAGTATCTTTTTCATCTCTTGCGAAATCTTTAATGATACTTTGTTTTACTTCTTTAGTTAAAGCCATTTTAAAATTTCCTCCTTATATAAATTCACAACATCTGGGTATTGGTCGGAAAACTCCAAATACCAAGATATCGCAGTAACCTTAATATACATTAAATATCAAAATAAATCAACACTTTTTATTTAATATTTTTACTATTTTTTATTCAATATATCCTTTATTTGATCAAATAACGAATTATTCTTTAATTTAGGGAATGCATTAAGTAAACGCTTTTTGAAATAACTATTCTTAAGAACACTTTCTCTAACTTCAGCTTTAATCTCACTACTCATATCTTTTTTCATAGTTATAGATGTTTTTCTTAATTTGTATGTTGTTACAATTGATATAACTGAATCAGTCTCATATATAACAAAGAATATAATACCCAAAACAATAGTTGCCGTTTTTCCAAGCAATCCTATTAAACTAGTAAAAGCTGGATTTATAAGATACATTATAACTACTCCACCAATACCAAATAAGACCGTATTAGTAAAACATACTCTACCATTTAAATTGAGTTTGTGATTTGAATAATCCCACCATCTAGCTTTGAATATTTTTTCCATAAAGTAACTTGCAAAATATTCAAGTATAGTAGCAATTAAAGCCCCCATTACAAATAATACAATCGGATCCTTTAAATACTTATTTAATAAAAGAATTATACATATAGCGCCCTTACCATATATTGGTAAATATGGTCCTATAAGGAATCCTCTATTTAATACCACTTTTTTATCAATTATTGAGCAAAACGTACATTCTAAAATATACCCTAAAACGCAATACATAAAATAAAGTAAAAACCAATAACAAAACGTATACATACTACGAACCTCCTAAATATAATAATATTATACAAAATCTAAACAATTAAAACAAGGACAAAATATTATACTTTGTCCTTAGTCATTAATTCTTTTTATCTCATTAACTATTATTTGATACTTATCAAATCTTCTTTGCACTTCTCCTTTTACAAGCACTATTTCTCCTTTATCTATATCTTTATACTTTTCATAAGCTTTAGGAAATAATGTTAAATCAGTTTGAGCAGTATCATCGCTTGCTAGATAAAATGCCATCCTATCATTATTCTTAGTATTTACTACCCTTACTTTATCTATCATAACAAGTAATTCAATTCTTTTACCAAAATAATTTTTAATATCCGCTAAATTAATTACATTAGAAATCCTAGATTTGTAAATAGTTGTTGGATGTGAACTTAGATAAAATCCTAAACTTGCTTTTTCATTAGATAATAATTCTCCCTTAGAAAATTCATCCATTATTTCTATATCAGGTTTTATAACTAAATCAGGATCTAAATCCTTTGTAAGAGTTGCATAATTAATTAGATTATCTAAATTATAATAAAGCGTCTTCTTATTATAACCAAATGAATCAAAACAAGATACATCTATTAATGCTTCTAATGTAGATTTATTTACATTCCTAGATAATATTTTAGAAAAGCAATCATAGATATCACTAAATCCATCACCCCTAGAATTTATAATATCTTTACAAGTAACTATACCAACATTTTTAATATTTGATAGTGGAAATAATATTCCATTATCCACAACTTCATATTTATTGGTACTTCTATTAATATCAGGCAGAATTACATTGATTCCTAATTTTCTTGCCTCATTAATATATTCAATTGTCTTAACCTCAGACCCAATTACTGAAGATAATAAATTACTAAAGAAAAACTTTGGATATTTTGCCTTCAAATAAGCCATTTTATATGCAACTATAGCATAACTTACCGAGTGAGACTTATTAAATCCATAATTAGCAAAGTTAAGAATTAAATCAAACACTCTTTTAGCATCTTCTTCCTTATGTCCCCTTGTAACACTACCTTCAATAAATCTAATTTCTTCGCCTTTTAATAAATCCAATTTCTTTTTACTCATTGCACGTCTTAATATATCGGCTTCACCATAACTAAATCCAGCCATCACATTGGCTATCTGCATAATCTGTTCCTGATATATTATAATACCATAAGTACTTGATAAAATGCCTTCTAAACATGGATCTAAATAAGTCACTTGTTCTAGCCCATGTTTTCTTCTAATGTATGAATCTATATTAACCGCAGGCCCAGGTCTAAACAAAGCAATTGCCGCAAATATATCATAAATAGTATTAGGTCTTAATTTTCTTAAAAAGTTTTTCATCCCCTCCGACTCAAATTGGAATATTCCACACGTATCAGCAGTTTCAAACAATTTAAGTGCATCAGGATCATCAAGAGGAATATCAGAAAAATTAATTTTTATTCCTAAACTACTTTCTATATCAGCTATAATATTCATTATTGTAGTAAGATTCTTAATTCCTAAGAAATCCATTTTAAGAAGTCCAAGTTCCTCTAAATATTCCATAGTATACCCACTTATATACATATCATTATTTCTAACAAGAGGAATAATCCTATCCAAATCAATTCTACTCATTACAACACCAGCCGCATGAGTGGAAATATGTCGTGGAAACCCTTCAATCAAAGTAGATATTTCATATAAAAGCATTAACTTATCAGAAGAATTTATTATATTTCTAAAATTTTCATCTCTATCATAAAAATCTTTTAATTTATCTTTAGTTACAGTAGGAATTTTTTTACATAATGTATCTATAGTTTTAGGTGGAATATTAAGAACTCTACCTACATCTCTTAAAACAAGTTTTGCAGCCATAGTACCAAATGTTATAATACCACTCACTCTTTTTTCCCCATATTTATTTCTAACATATTCAATTATACTGTTTCTATATATATCAGGGAAATCAGTATCAATATCAGGCATACTTACACGTTCTGGATTTAAAAATCTTTCAAATAATAAATCATATTTTATAGGATCTATTTCTGTTATTCCAAGAGAATACGCAACCAAACTACCAGCTGCACTTCCTCTTCCAGGACCAACTAAAATATTGTTCTTCTTAGCATATTTAATAAAGTCATATACAACTAAAAAGTAATTGGAAAAACCCATTCTTTTTATTACATCTAATTCATATATTAATCTTTTTTTATAAACATCACTAACATTACCACCAAGTCTTTTATTAAGCCCAGCAACACTAAGTTTAACAATATACTCATCACTATCAATGTTAGTATCATATACTGGTAGCAAATCATCTCTTTTAGAAAGCTCAAGATTACACATATCCGCAATAACATTAGTATTATTAAGTGTCTCATTACTAACTAAACTAATTGCATCAGATAAAAGCATATAATTATAGTTGTCTTTAAAGGTAACATCATCCGCAATAGTCTTAGAATCTCTAATCATAAATAAATACTTTAAATACTTTTCATGCTCCTTATTTAAATATAAAACTTTATTAATAAAAACTACATTTTTTGTAACTTTATAAGACTCTTTTTCCTCTATTTTATTTAAAACGCCAATATACAAATTATTATACAATCGTGTTAGTTCATTATACAAAGCAAAATCTTTGTAAGGTAAAACCACAACTACGTCATTATTGTAAGTTTCTAAATCAGTTATAGTGATATCTCTTTCACTCGATATAGTAGATAACTTTATAAGTGATTGATATCCTATGAAGTTTTTAGCATACATTAAGATATTACTATTATTATATTTTAAATCTAATCCTATAATAGGTTTTATATTATTTTTAATACATTTATCATAGAATATTTTAGTAGAAGTCATATTATCATCGCATATTGCAAGTGCAGATAATTTATGTTCTACAGCATAAAGAATTAAATTATCAATTGAGACTAAGCTAGATAAAAGGGAATAATTGGTTTTAACATATAAACTTGTAAACATATAATCCCTCCTCTACTAATAATATATCACATATTTTAAAAATTAAAAAACAAAACAAAAATATTTGACTAAATCAAAATAATATGTTAAAGTTAATAAGCGAACAAATATGTATTAAAGGAGGAATCTTTAATGGCTATAAATGTAACTGGTAGAACACCAAATTGTAAAGCAAGAAATAGATCACACGCTTTAAATAAAACTAACCGTAAACAAAAGTTAAATCTTCAAATTGTTAGATTAGCTGACGGAAGAAGAGTTAGAATAAGTAGTAAAGAAAAAAGAGCAATCTTTAAAGACGATAAAGTAACTGCTTAATGTAGGCAAACAACATGTTAAAAATATGTTGTTTTTTTATTATACTAATATATTTATAAAAAAAAAGAACTTTTAATAAGTTCTTTAAATTACAAATGGTGGGCCTGGGGGGACTTGAACCTCCGACCTCACGCTTATCAGGCGTGCGCTCTAACCACCTGAGCTACAAGCCCATTTGAAATTTTTAAGTTACTTTTACATTCTATAATAAAAACATATAAAATGCAAGAGTTTTTATTAAAAAATTTCATTTTAATAACTATTTATATGATTTTAGTTTATTTTAATATCAAAATCATCAATTAAATTAAAGTTAGAATACTCCAAAGTCAAAACTGAAGTTTTAATATTCTTATCAGTTAAAACAGCATATTCACCTAAATCAAATGTTATTTTTGTAATTATACCATTACTTTTAGTTAAGCTAATGTATATATCCCCTTCTGCAGACTTATCACTAGAAACCACTTTTGAAAAATCATTTATTGATATAACATAGTCATCCTCATCAACCTTAGCACTAGATATAATTTTCTCTACTAATTCAACATCAAAATAATTAAAATATTTAGAAGGATTTGTTCCAATCACATAATCATTTCCCTTTTTAACAGAAACTACATCACCAATAACATAATATTCTAATTTGTTAGTAGCATCGGTAAAAAGAATCTTATTTTCTCTTTCTTTTCCCTGATAAACAACACTCTTACCATTTTCTAAAAGAGTATACTTAAAAGAAAAGTTCTTACTTTTAATATCATTAAATCCACTAACAACAGATTGTGTCCCATTATTATTAATATTATTGTTTGTATTATTAGGTACACTACTACCAGAAAGTCTAATCATAATTATTAAAATAATTATTGTACCAAAACCAAGAGCCAAATTAAGAATTGCATTATATTGTTTGTTTGTTATTAAGTCTGTTATTTTAAATTTCTTTTCATTATTATTACTATTATTATTAAATTCATCCATATTACTCAAAAACCTTTCCTAATAAATCTTCTTCCTTTTTTCCATTCAAGAACTGCTTAACACTTATCCTATTTTTACCTTCTACTTTGATATCAGTAATAATTAGCTCAGAATCCTCAGTAGAAATTCCAATACCATCATCATAGATTTTAACTATCTCACCATTTGCCTTTTCAGGATGAATATGAGAAGAAATTCTTGAAGAATATATTTTAACAACCTTACCTTCAAGCACTGCATATGCACCCGGCACAGTAGAAAGTGCTCTTATTTGATTATGAAGTTCAAATGAAGTTTTATTAAAATCAAGCTTTTCATCTTCCCTCTTAATAATTGGCGCATAGGTTGCTTTGTTATTATCTTGAATAATCCTTTTTACTTTCCCCTTAATAATATTAGGTAGTACATCTTTAAGCAAACTAGCTCCAATATTACTTAAATTTTCACTAACTTTATCAAAATTATCATCATTTCCAATTATAAGTTCTTCCTTATCAATAATATCTCCAGTATCCATTCCCTCATTCATATACATAATTGTAATACCAGTTTTTACTTCACCATTCATAATAGCCCTTTGTATTGGAGCACCACCTCTATACTCAGGAAGAAGCGAAGCATGAACATTAATACATCCAAATTTAGGGTAATTAAGAATCTCATTTGGAATTATCTGACCATATGCACATGTTACAATTATGTCAGGATTAAAATCTAAAACCTCTTGATATTGTAGTCTAACCTTCTCCAAAGTTGCAACCGGAATATCATGTTGAAGTGCTAACTGCTTTATTGGAGACGGAGTAAGAATCCTTTTCCTACCAACTAATCTATCAGGTTGAGTCACAACACCAACAACATTATAATTATTAATAAGCATCTCTAATACAGGTACCGAAAATTCAGGTGTTCCCATAAATACTACTCTTACATTTTTCAACTATCATCACCTAAAATAATTATAGTATAATAAATAAATTTTTACAAATGAAAAAGCAATTATTGTAAATCTTTACACAATTGCTTATTTTTTTCATTATTTAAATTTTTCTCTAATATCTGATATAAAAATTCAGCCTCATTAAACATTCTATCATCTAAAATTATAGACTTAACATTATCTTCCCCATCAAAATAAAATAAAACATCAGAAATAGAATTTTCCTCTCTAGAAACAATATTCTTATTACCCCTACAATCATAAGTATCTTCAATAAAATACTTACCATTATCTATAGACAAACTAATTTCTCTTTTCTTAATTGATAATGACTGCTTATCATAAAAAGAAGATAATAAATATAGGCTTCTTATATCATAGTCATCTGATTTAAACATAGATTTACTATAACTATAACTTTCCAAAATTCCATTTAAAAATGAAATTTTATCAAACGCTCTAATTACACATCTATCTAGTTCAACTCTATATTTAATAGGAGTCTTATGACTAATACCATTTGGTATTTCAAGTTCAAAAGAAGAAATACCCTCTTGTTTAGCCTCATTAACAAGTTTAGTAAAAATAAGTTCTTTTTCTGCATTATTCATTTCTAAGTAACATGTTTCTAATGCAGTTTTTATACTAATGAATTTTTTGCTTTCCACAACATCTCACCCCCTTAGGTACCCAAACATTTAAGCACCATGTATAATAGCATCTTTTAAAAAGGATGTCAATTAAGAAAAAAACTGTTGATACTTAATTATTTAAGTACAACAGTCGCATGATTAGAAAAGTCAACCTTACTCATAACTTCATTAAATTTATCAATATTCATTCCTCTTATAAAATCAACTTCATCATCGAAAACCTTACCAAACACAATTAAATCATCCATTGCGTTTTCAACCGATGCCTCTATATTATCACTTTCCATAACAAGATATGATATCTTAACCTTCTTATATCTTTCTAAGTCCTCAGAAGAAATACTTTTTGATTTTAACTCCTTTAATATTTTATCTATTACTATATTAGGTTTATTAGTCTCAGCATATAATTCAATAGTATAAAATCCATCTAAAAGCATTGCACCATATGTAAAGCTAGTAGCATAATTATTAGTTAGTATCTCTTCCTTAAAATCAGAAGCAGATGCAAACTTAAGGCCAACATATGCCATTACATATGCAATAAACTCTCTTAAATCTTTAACACCTTTTAATGAAATCTTTACATTCATAGCAACCTTAGGGATCGCAAGATTGGGAACAGTAATCTCCTTATAAGTATCTAGTACCTTTAATGGTTCTTTATAATCCTTCATAATAATTTCACCAGTTGATTTTCTACTCATCAAATCTCCATTTGACTTTATTAAATCAAGAATTTTATTAACATCAAAATTACCAGAGACAGCTAAAATCATATTACTTGGAGAATAAAAAGTATCATAACAAGTATATAAATCTTCTTTTGTAATCTTACTAACAGTGTCAGGATATCCTCCTATATCATATCTAATCGGATGATTTTTATATGTTGCTTTAGAAACCTCATTAGTAAGAACAGAATCAGGATTATCCATATACATATTAAGCTCTTGTATTATTATTCCCTTTTCCTTTTCAACATTTGAATCAGTAAAATAAGGTTTATTAACACAACTAATTAAATAATCTAAATTCTCTTCTAATTTATTAACTCCCCATAAATAATAAGATGTTCTCTTATAACTAGTACCCGCATTAGATGCAGTACCGCTTTTAGAATAAAACTCAAATGGACTTTCCCCATCTTCTTGTTCAAACAACTTATGTTCAAGAAAATGCGCTATTCCCTTTGGAGAAGAATACATTTTTTTAGAGCCATTAGGTATAAAATCCAAATTAATAGAACCATACTTAGTTGTATAATTGATATAATAATTGGTTTTATTTTTAAATGGAAGTAATATAACTTTTAATCCATTTGACAATTCTTCATAAAAAACACTTTGATCTAATCCTTTTAATTTTATCTCCTTCATATTATTTATCCCCCTCTAATAGATAAATTGTATCCATATGAATATGTTTACCAAATTCTTTTACATCATCATAAGTAACTTTTTTTATCTTTTCCATTCGAACATCTAATGGGTCATTTCCAATTACTAAAACAGAATAATAAGAAGAAATTATTTGCGCAGGAGAATCCTTAAATTCCTCTAGCATAGCAATATATTGCATTTTAGCATCATTCATATCATCTTCATCAAACTTACCTAACTTCATTGATTTTAACTCTTCCTTTATTAATGTAACAACCTTATCAAAGTTTTCTTTATTAATACCAGATGTTATAAACAATACATTATCAAGTTTATTGGCAGATGCAGAAATATAATAACAAAGTGAATTTTCTTCCCTTACTTTATTAAACAATTTAGAGTTGGATCCTCCTCCTAAAATCATTGAATATATTGGTAATACATAATTTCTCTCATATGCACTTAACTCATCAATTTTACACCCTATACTTAATTTAGACTGTGAAAGAGGCATTTTATCAATTACTTTTTTAGGAATTTTCCTAAATTTATTATGATATATAAATGGATCACATTTTTTCATTTTTAGAGTGTTAAATTTAAAATTATTACTAACTAATCTTTTTGTTTCTTCAAAATCAATATTTCCAAGAACATAAATATCAATCTTAGAAGTTCTAATAAACTCTTTATAATATTCATATATTGATTCTGGAGTAATTGAATTTAAATCATCTAAATATCCGAATGTATGATAAGAATAAACATCATCTCCCATATTATCAAGCATATTAATCATACTTAATTTTCTTGTATTTTCCTTGATACTTTCTATTTGATTTTTTATTCCTTCTTTAATAACTTGAAAACACTTTTTATTAAATGCATTGCCCTCTACATTTGGATTTACTACTATATCATTTAAAAATTTAATAGTTTCTTCATACATTCCAGGCTCAGAATATTTTTCATTTAAAAAGCTAACATTTATATCTGTATTATAAAATTTTCCTATTCTATAACAAGATGATGATAATCCTAAATTATATAATTCTTGAACTCTTATACAAAGTTCTTTATTAGTTGGATATGAAGCATTGGTATATACTAAAAAATCAGACAAAAAATTTCTTAAAGTTATTTTCTCTTTTTTTATTTCTTTACTAAAAATAATTTTAATATTTACAGTTTTAAACTTATCAGTTTTAATCATATGTATTTTGTATGATAAATTATCTTCAACACGATATTCCATTATTGTTCACCTCTTTTAGTATAATCAATTATCAAATATTTATTAGTAGATTGTATCAAGAGCCACCTCTATCATATTAGTAAGACTCTTTTCTCTATCTTCACTGCTTACAAGTTCAGTAGTGCATTTAGAATCAACTACAGTCAATAAACATGCAGCTTCTTTATGTAACACTTTGGCAATATAAAATAAAGCAAAAGACTCCATCTCAGTTGCAACTATATCTAAATCCTTTGGAATTCTAGCATTTATTGCTTTCCAATCAACATAAGGATCAAAAACATCACATGTCATTACATCTCCTTCTAGCAATTTAATACCTTTCAAAGAAGCTGTAGCTTTTAACTTATCATTAATTATAATGCTCGGTTTTTCTAAATTTATATGTTCTTTATTAAACATAAAAGCATAATTAGACTCAGTATAAGATGACTCAGCAAGAATTGTATCCAAAAGTTTAACATTAGGATTACTAGTTCCACAAGTTCCTATTCTAATTATCCTATCTACATTGTAAAATTTAAATAATTCATAAAAATATATTCCTGCGCTTGGCATTCCCATACCATGACTTATAATAGAAACTTCTCTTCCCTTATAAGTACCAGTATACATAAGCATATTTCTAACTTTATTAACAAGTTTTACATCTTCTAAATATTTTTCTGCAATAAACTTTGCTCTTAATGGATCTCCAGCCGCAATTACTGTTTTCGCAAACTCTCCCTCTTTTGCTTCTATATGTGGTGTTGGCATATTATCTAACCTTCTTTCTAATTTATATTCTAACATATTTGAAAATTTTTAAATAGTACAATGTGAATTTATATGTCAATTTTTTTAAGTTGACTTATTTGATATATGAAAATATAATAATAGCTCATAGGGAGAGGCAATATGAACAAATATAAATGGGACATAAAAAAACTAATAGATGCAAAAAAGAAACTAAATGTAAATGATTTCAAATCTATAGAAGAATTTGAAGAAGTATCCGATTTATATGATATTTTAATTAGTACATATATAAAAGATACATTTGAAGAATATATAGAATATGATGATTTTAATCAATTAGAATATTATGAAGAAGTAATTAAGCCATACATAAATAGACCTGCATTTGAAATATTATCAACTCTTAATGATTATTTAGGCGAAAACAAACTATTTATTAATAGAGGAACAACAGAAAAGATAAGAATGTCAAACGATGAAGTATTTGAACTAATGAATATTATATTTAAACACATTCCAAATAAGAATTTATATAATGCTTTTATAAGTGTTAGTGAACCAACTAAAAGCTTAATAAATATTAAATACTCCAAAAATATAGGTCAAACCTATGGTACTACATACATTGATACACACAATCATATTCCATATGCCACCATTTATAGAGAAAACACCACAATGGATCTAACAACTACATTTCATGAAATATTTCATATGATAGTAAGGAAAAATGAAGAGTCCCTCTTTTCTTATAAACCAAAAACAATATATAAAGAAACAGAAGGATATTTTGCGAATTTGTTACTGCCAGACATTTTAACTGACATTGGATTAATAAAAGATTATAGAAAAATACAAGTAAATGATTTAATGACAACTAGAGATGCATTATATGGAATAAGCTCTTCAAAAAAATTTGTAAGTGCAGCAGATAAAGGTCAAAACATTAAAGATTTATATATAGATGATTACTTATTAGATGATATAGATATAGCATTTTCTTATCTAACTGCATTAGATTTATATAATATGTATCAATCAAATCCAGAAAAAGTAATAGATACAATATTAAATCTTTCAAGTCTAAGTGGAAGCTTTCCCCAACAAGAACTAGAAAAAATAGGTGCAACATTCCATGTAGATGGTTGTAAAAATTATAAAGAACACTATGAAAAAGTTAAAAAACTCAATCAGTAATTGATTGAGTTTTCATTTATTCATCATCTTCTTCTGAACCAAGTTTAACTAAAACTTCTCTAGGTTTAGAACCATTTTGTGGTCCAATTATTCCACGTTCCTCAAGTAAATCAACAATTCTAGCTGCCCTATTATATCCAAGTTTAAATCTTCTTTGTAGTAGTGATGCACTAGCTTTACCTTGAGTTATTACAAATTCAACTATATCATTATAAAGAGGATCATCATATTCTTCTTCTACCTCTTTTATTCCACCACCTGCGTTACCCTGTTCTTTAGCAGATGAAGTTAAATCCATAAATCTTTCATCATACATAGCTTTTTGTTGTGAAACAGTGTAATCAACAATTTTTTCTAGTTCTTCATCAGAAACATAAGCACCTTGTACACGTTCTGGAGCATTCTCACCCATAGGCAAGAATAACATATCACCACGACCTAATAATTTTTCAGCTCCACCCATATCAAGAATAGTACGTGAATCTATACTACTAGATACCGCAAAAGATATACGCGATGGAATATTAGCTTTAACAACACCAGTAATTACATCAGTAGAAGGTCTTTGAGTAGCAATTATCAAATGAATTCCAGCAGCACGAGCCATTTGAGTAATTCTCATAATTGAATCTTCAACTTCTTTAGATGCAACAAGCATCAAATCAGCAAGCTCGTCTACTATAACAACTATATAATGCATTTTCTTTATCTTAGCATCCTCTGGTAATTTAGCATTTTCTTTTTCTACCCATTCATTATAAGTAGCAATATTCTTAACATTTTTTTCACTAAACAAATCATAACGAGATTCCATCTCTGCAACAACTTTTTGCAATGCAATACTTGCCTTTTTAGGATCAGTCACAACTGGCATCATCAAATGTGGAATACCATTATACATACTAAGTTCAACTTTCTTCGGGTCAACCATCATAAGCTTAACTTCATCTGGTTTTGTTCTCATAAGAATAGAAGCAATAATACAGTTAATACATACGGATTTACCAGAACCAGTTGCACCAGCAACAAGTAAGTGAGGCATTTTATCAATTTCTGCAAACACACTTCTACCCATTATATTTTTACCAAGAGCAACAAGTAATTTACTGTTAGCCTTATTAGATGGAGAAGTTTCTAATATTTCCCTTAATGAAACACTTCTAATTTCATCATTTGCAATTTCAATACCAACCGTACTCTTGCCAGGAATTGGTGCTTGAATTCTTACATCTTTTTTTGCTAATGCAAGGGAAATTTCCCTATTTATACTTAAAATTTTATTAAGCTTAGTACCACTTTGAACCTCCAACTCATATTGAGTAACACTAGGCCCACTATTTACTTCAACTACTTTTCCTATAATACCAAAATCTTTTAATACGGTTTCCAAAGTTATAATATTTTTTTCTATAACACTTTGATTACCACTATTCTTAACCTTAGCAGGGGGGGTTAATAAACTGATTGGTGGAAGTTTATAATTTTTATTCTCTGCAGGTTTGAAAGAAGTATCACCCGCTTCTACATCATTATTAGATTTTTCAATATTATGAGTTAATTCATCTATACTAGATATTACAAGTTTATTATCTGGTGTAGAAGGTATATTATTATCATTTATAATAACAGATGAAACTTTCTTTGAATCAGTTTGCTCATCATTATCATTTCTAACTTTCTCTTTATGTTTAGGTAAAATATCTTTTCCTTTTTGATATCCATTTCTAATAAAATCAAAGATAGACACTCCAGTAAATAATCCAGTACCAGTAACAATTAATACTATTGCAACTATTTTAGTCCCAGATGCATCAAATAATTTATTAAACAAAACAGCAAATAAGCATCCTAGCATTCCACCACCACTTGGGTTAAATTTATTAGCATCCATAATTGCATTAAAGTTACTCATCAAATCATTTGCAGTTGCCTCAAATGTCGCAACCACATCACCGCCATTTAAAGAAACATAATTTAAATGAGAATAAACAAGTATTCCTATAAAAATTATATAAAAACCAACTAAATGTGAAGTGAAAAATGATGGCTTTTCTCTTTTAATAACCATATATAAACCAATTAATAAAAGTCCTATCATAAAAATTATATTCCATGTTCCAAATAAAAACACAGAAAAAGCCTTAACTAATTTTCCAACAATTCCAAGAGGAGATCCAATACCTATTCCTAGTATTGCAAGTAATATAAATACTACCCCATATAATTCATTTGTATATTTAAACTTTTTAGTTTTATCTTCTTTTCTTTTCTTCTTTTTTGCCAACTATCATCACCTCATTATGTACGATTTAATTATATATGAAAAAGAAAAAAAAGTCACTAAGGACTTTTAATATTTTACATTATTTAACTAGAAATTTCTTCTCATAAATGGAGGATATTCATATTCACCATCATCACTAGAGTCATCATCATCTACATCAATTACTTCTTGTTCTCTACTTCTTCTAGTATTAACTCCACTTTGTACATTATTATAAAGTGGTTCTTTATTAGCCTTATCAAATCCTGTAGCAATTACTGTAACAATAACTTCATCAGTTAAGTTTTCATTAATAACAGAACCGAATATTGTATTAATATCAGTATTAGCAGCAGCTCTTACAACTTCAGCAGCTTGCTCAGCTTCAAACAATGTTAAATTCAATCCACCAGTAATATTGATAATAGCATCAGTTGCTCCTGAAATACTAGTTTCAAGAAGTGGAGATGAAACAGCTTGTTTAGCAGCTTCAATTGCTCTATCTTCACCCATACCTATACCAATACCGATAATTGCATTTCCTGATTTTTCCATAACTGCTTTAACATCGGCAAAGTCAAGGTTAACTAAACCAACAACAGCAATCAAGTCAGATATAGATTGAACACCACGACGTAATACATTATCAACTTCTTTAAATGCTTCAAGCATTGGTGTAGATTTATCAATAATTTCTCTTAATCTATCATTAGGAATTACAATTAATGTATCAACGTGTTTCTTCAATTCCTCAAGCCCAACTAAAGCATTTTCCATTCTTTTCTTACCTTCAAATGTGAATGGTTTTGTTACAATAGCAACAGTTAAAGCACCAAGACCTTGTGCTATTTCAGCCACTACTGGAGCGGCACCAGATCCTGTTCCTCCACCCATACCACAAGTAATAAATACCATGTCAGCACCAGTTAAGGCTTCTTCTAATTCTTTTTTAGATTCTACTGCAGCTTCTCTACCTATCTCAGGTTTTGCTCCTGCACCTAATCCATCAGTAAGGGTTGCACCAATTTGGATTTTCTTCTCTGCTTTGGAGTTGTTTAAAACTTGCAAGTCTGTATTAGCTACAATAAACTCTACTCCTTTTACCCCTGACTCTATCATTCGGTTAACGGCATTACCTCCACCGCCACCAATACCAATTACTTTTATTTTAGCTAATTGATCCATTTCTAATGTACCAAACATATATATCCTCCCTTAATTACCAGTAAAATAATCAAATATTTTACTAACTAATGTGTCATTATTAACATTTAATAAACTTTTTTTACTATCCATTAATGCATTTATTTTTTCATCATCAAACATTGTGTAATCGATGTCTCTTAATTTCAACTTCTCATGAAAATACTTAATTATTCCCATAGCAGCAGAATATTTATTATTTCTAATTCCAAGTGTTGTAATATTAAGCGTAGTTGCATTAATTCCTAAAACATTTTCAACAATATAACCAAATCCTGTTAATTCGGTTATACCTCCTGTAACAATTATATAACTAATTTTGCGGTTTGTTAAGTTATTTATGCTTTTTTTTGCAAGTTTCAACAATTCATTAACCCTTGCTTCTACTGCTTCAGACAATTCATATTGATTAATTTTAATCACATCATTATCATTAATCTTTATCTCAACAGAATCATTACTGTCTGCATACTTTCTACTACATACTGAGAAATTCTCTTTTAAATCACGTGCAGTAGCTAAATCAACCCCATAAATATATGAGATATCCTTATCTATATTTTTGCTTCCTAAATTAATTATATCATCTTTAATCATAATACCTTTATTGAATATAGAAACACTAGTAGTATCACTACCTACATCTACTATTGCCCCAACTTCAACTTCGGTATCTTTTCCTCTTGCCTCATAGTAATCCCCAATTGTCTTAAAAATCACATCTTTTGCTTCTATTCCACACATATTACATACTTCTAAGACATCAAACAAATTCTTTTTAGGAGCAGTAATCATAACTGCTTTAACACTTAAATATTCGCCCGCTCTACCTTTTGGATCAATAATATTATCCATATCATCAACTTTAAATGTAATAGGCACAGTTGTAATTAACTCATATCCTTCAGGAACCTTATCTATAACAGCATCACTTAAAGCATTTACTATATCTTCTCCACTAACTGTATCAAGTACTATCTTAGTAGTACCTGATTCAACGCTTAATTTTCTATCATTAGAAGGAATAGTAACTACAGCTTCTTCTATCTTAATGCCAATTGTTGCTTCAATTTCCTTTACCGCAGTCTTTATACTATTACTTACTTTTTCTTTATCTATAATTAATCCTCTTCTTACACCTTTACTTTTCACACTAGTAGAAGCTAGCACGTGAAATTTTTTATTAAAGACTTCACTAACTACTATTTTTATACTATCACTACCAATATCAATTCCAGTATAAATTCTTCTCATTCGTACCTCGCTCCTATTCTTACATACATTATACTATATTTCCACTTTATTTCAAATAGATTTTTTTACTTAAAAGTAAAAACGTGAATTTTTATTTGGATGTCCGTTTTTTTTAAATAACGGAATTAAGTTTGTTTATAGTATAATATCTTCCATGTTTCTTTGTAGTTGTAAGGAGGAATATAAAAATGAAAGCATGGAAACATATGAGTGAAGATAATAGAAAAACTATCTGTTCTTGTATCTCGCATAATAAAAAATTAATTGAAATAAGTAAAATAATAAATTATGATCCAAGAGCTATTTCTAAAGAAGTTAAAAGAAATAGAAAACCTGTTGATTATGCCGACCAAACCGAAAGTAAATGTCATAAACTTAATAGATGGCCTTATGTATGCACTAATTGTAAAAATAGATATAAAGATTGTCCTTTCGTGAAATTTGTATATGATTCAAAAGTAGCTCAAAGAAAAGCTGATGCTAATCTTATTAATTCTAGAAAAGGAATTGATTTAGATTCAGAAGAATTTAATAAATTAGATGCAATTATTAAAAAAGGTACTGATGAAAACAAATCTATTTATCAAATAAAAATAGAAAATAAAGATACTATTAATAAATCAATTACTACTTTATATAGATATGTTAATAATGGTTATTTAAAAATAAAAAGATGTGATTTACCTTATGCTGTCAAATATAAAAAAAGAAAGCATAATAAAAAGTATGAATACACTGACAATAAAATTGACAGAAGTAATCATACTTATCTAGACTACCTATCCTATATTCACAAAAACCCTAGAGTGAATGTATGGCAACTTGATTTCCTAGGTGCCATAAAAACAGATAGTAAAAATATTTTATCATTTATTTTACCAAATGTACACTTTACTTTATTAGATATCATTAATCACCCGAATTCTAAAAAAATTGTTAAATTCTTTGATGATTTAGAAGAAGTTATAGGAACTGAAACATTCATTGATTTAATACCTGTTATTTTAACTGATAGAGATCCTTGCTTTAATGATATTGAAGGAATATGTTTTTCTAAGATTACTGGTGAAGAAAGATGTAAATTATTCTTTTGTGATCCGTATGTATCTAATCAAAAACCAAACGTGGAAAATATTAATAAACAAATTAGAAAATTTTTCCCAAAAGGAAAATCTGTAGATAATAACACAAAAGAAACAGTAAAAAAACATAATATTACATTATTGAATACACCAATTAAATCTCTAGATGGATATACTCCAAAAGATGCATTTATTGCAGTTTATGGTGAAGATTTATTTGATAAAATTTTTGATATTGTCAATGACGAACGTAAGTGAGTTCATCTTGATCATTGACAATAATATAAATTTAAAATAGTTATACAAATAAAGTTCATCTTTATTTGTTATCAATAATATAAATACTACAAAGAAACGGAAATAAGTTTAAAAAACGGAAATAACCTCCGTATTTTCGTCGTGGAATAATATATCTAAATAATCACTATAGCTAATTCTTTTATCACCTTTATTTCCGTTTATCACTAAAAAAACGGCAATAAATATGAAAAAGAAAAAGAACCGTTAAAAAACGGACTTTAGTCTAAAAATTTACGCTTAAAAGTAAAAAGAAGAGAATTTTCTCTTCCTTTAACAAGATATTCTCTCAAATATGAATCTAACAACAGTACCTAAGTATGTGCCAAGGTTAAATGTCATAACAACCATATAATCAAGAATATAAACAAGAAGTGGAGATAATAATATTAAAAATAATACACATATTCTTCTTTTATTACAACATATTCTTTTTATCATATTTTGCACATTTGTCCACTTCCGCCTCTTCTTATTACTGAACCCAAACTTCTTCCAAGTTCAAGTAATATTTTTATACCAGCAGTAAAAGAATTTATTAAAGTACCAGATACAGACAATCCCCCTTCAACAAAAAAAGTCTCCTCATTATTTAATTCACTCATACGTTATTTATTACACTTAAGTGGTCTAAAAAATCCATCTAGAACTCCAATTAAAAATACAATTCCCGCGCCAATACCAATAATAGCCCAAGGACTTACCGCACCACCTTCTATATTCTTCAAATCATTACTGTTTAATTCACTAATAAATTTCACCTACTTTTCTAATTACATATTTCAAAACCGATTGCTTTTCAACAAGTATTTTCAAGTTTAAAACATTATTTTCTTTAGAAATTTTAGAGTCTAGATTAACTTTTAATTCCACTTGATAAATCAAATTATTTTCATTAACTATTGGTTCAACTGATGAAATGGAATATTGATATTCTACCTCATCAATAATAAGAGTACTATTTTTATTTAGTAAAGAAAGACTATTCTCTTCTACTAAGCACTTTAAATATCCATTATTATTTACTACCGCCTTAGCAAGAAAATATTTTTTATAAGTAATATTCATAGAAACAAATAACGAAAGTAAAACAACAAAAATAGTAAATAATAAATATGAATTAAAGATATTCATTCTATCTTTATATAAATCATTATATCTTATAATATCCATTATAAATTTTCCCATTCTTAATAGTAAAACATTTATCAAATAAGAGATTATTATTATCTCTATGAGATATCACTAATATTGTTTTATCTGCCAAATATCCAAAAATCTTACTAAGTATTTTACCCTCACTATCCACGTCCATTTCACTAAAACTCTCATCAAAAATATAAATACTAGCATCTTTTAATAATGCCCTTGCCAAAATAATTCTTTGTCTTTCTCCCCCACTTATATTAAATCCACCTTCTTCAAGTAAAAAATTATAACTATGTAATTTACTTTTTACCATAGTATCTACCCCTGTTATCTTGCATACTTCTAAAAATTTTTCATAACTAATATCTCTTTCCATAATGATATTATTATAAATAGAATCAGTAAACATTACCTCTTTTTGTGAAATATAACAAACATCACGCGTTAACTTTATTATATTGTGAGAATTAATATCAATTCCATCAATATAAATCATATCATTATCAATTTCTAAATAACCACAAATAATCTTTGATAAAGTACTTTTACCACTTCCACTATAACCACTAATAACTATTTTTTCACCCCTATCTACATCAAAAGTAATATTTTTAAGTATTTTATCTTTTTTATTATAAGAGTAACTAAGATTTTTTATAGAAATATCACCATAAATATTAGAAGAAGTATACTTAGGTTCTAAAACCGTATCACAAGTTTTAATACTATATAAATCAATAATTCTTTTTATAGATGCACGAATTTCTTTTAATGCAAAATCAAATCCAACAACATTTTTAATAGGTTCTAAAAAGTATATAATTAAAGCATTATATGTAATTAAAGCCTCCAATCTCATTTTACCTTTTAATACTAAATATCCACCTATTAAAAGTATTAAACATAGTCCAAGTGAATTTACAATTTCCTTAATAAACTCTTCAATATTAAAAATCTTTGTAAATTCATAATTTTTATTCAAATGATTTTTATATGTATCACATAACTTATTTTTATAGTTATCTATAGCATTCATCCCTTTAATAGTTTGTATAGAAGAAATATATTCAACCAAGTTACTATTTAATAAAGATGAGTTCTTTTTATTTTCCAAAACCATATCATAAATAGAATTAGAAAAAAGCTTAATAATCAAGAAATAAATAATACCTATACATAAAGCAATTAAACTTAAAGTAAGATTTATCCTGCATAAAAAGAAAAATACAAATATAACTAAAGTGCCATCTACAAAAAAATTAATTATTAAATTACATAAATTCTTTTTTATACCATCTAAATCATTTATTCTAGAAAGTACATCACCTGTAGTTCTGGTTTTATAATATAAGTAAGGAAGAGAAAATATTTGCCTGAATACGTCACTAATCAAAAGAAAGTCAATCTTACTACTTACATAATTAAACATATTATTTCTTATAAAATTAGAAACATTACTAATCAAAGTAAGAAATATAACTACAACGCCAATAAAATATAGGTTAGATACTGAATTCACATTAATCGCATCTTCTATAATAAATTGAAATGAATATGATAATACAACGTTAATTAAAGTATATAGAATAGAAAATATAAAAATTGATGTGAAGACATTTTTAAACGTTACAAAAAAACTAATTAGTAATTTAATAAATTTTTTATCGTTTTTAATATTAGGTAAAGGTTTATTTAGAAAGAAAATCAAATATTGTTCAGTACTAATTTTTTTAAAATCATTTATTGTAAGTTTTCTAATTCCGCAACTAGGATCCGCTATAGTAACATATTTATTATTAATTTCATGTATAACAACAAAATGTTTATATTTTGAATCTATTATAACGTGTGCTATACAAGGAAGATACGATTTATTTAAATCCTCAACATTTCCTTTTAAAGCTCTAGTATCAAATCCCAATGTTTTAGCTGCTTCTAATAAATAATAAGCATTTGTTCCATTTGTAGAGGTTTTAGTAAGCATTCTTAAATATTCATATGGAACATCCCCACCATTTGTTCTAATGATTGTAAGAAGTGCCGCTACTCCACAGTCTTTCATGTTGTTTTGCATGACGCATTCAAATTTTTTTATTTTTTCACCTCCTCACAATAAAGTATAGGAGGTATATTGTTCTTTTCCTAAATAAGTTAAAAAAAAACAGGATTTTTTCCTGTTTTAATTATCATATTTACTTGCTAATTTTATAATTTTATCAACAAGTATCATATTATGACCTATTTTTTTTAATGTATTAAGTGATTTTTCTATGTTATTTTTCAACTAAAAAGACACCTCCTTGGTGTCTTTAATAAATTTATTCTTGTTCTTGCCATAAAGCTTTAAGAGTAATATCACTTGTAATTTTAGTATTAAAGTCAAACTTTTTACCATTCAACTGCCACTCCACAAATCTATATCCTTCTTTTGTTGGTACCGCAGGAACATTTATCTTATTTCCCTCAACAATAGTTTGTGTTGGAACCTTACTACCACCATCACCAGTATCAAATGTAATTGAAATTGTCTTAAGTGCTCTATATTTTGCCACTAAAGTTATATCACTACTTACCTTTGTATTGAAATCATAATTTTTACCATTTAGTTGCCATGCCTCAAAAACATAACCAGTTTTTGTTGGATTAGCAGGCTTAGTAACTAATTTACCTTCTTCAACAGTTTGAGGATTTACTTTAGTTCCTCCATCACTATTAAATGTTATATTAAATGATTTTGTATTAGATTTCCATACTGCTTTAAGTGTAATATCACTAACAACATTAGCGCTAAAGTCATATTTTTTACCATTCAACTGCCACTCCACAAAAGTATAACCTTTTTTAGTAGGCGTTGTAGGAATTTCTACCTTACCATCTTTTACAACAGTTTGACTATTTATTTTAGTTCCACCATCACTATCAAATGTAACTAAAAACTTATCTTCAGTATCATCATCCTTTTCCCATATAGCTTTTAGAGTTATATCAGAAACTACTGGTGCATTAAAATCATATTTCTTACCGTTTAATTGCCATTCTTTTAAAGAGTAACCCTTCTTTGTAAAACCAGTTGGCTCAGTTAAAATACCACCTTTTTTAACTATAACTGGAGCAACAAAACTTCCACCATCAGTATCAAAAGTAACCTTAAATCCATCACCATCATCTATACCAGTCTCCCATTTAGCAACCAAAGTTATATCACTACTTACCTTTGAATTAAAATCAAACAACTTATCATTATGATACCATCCAATAAATGTAGAACCTTCCTTCACAGGATCATCAGGTCTTTTTACATAACTTCCAGATTTAACTTTTTCACTTTTAACAGGAGTTATACCAGTAAATTTAACTGTATACTCCACTACTCTAGTAGATAAAACTACACCAGTTATAATCATTATTAATGAAAGGACTAATATACCTATACCAATTTTCTTTTTCATATTTATTTCTCCCTATTATTCTTATAATAATTATTTTAACATATTAATAATTATAGGTAAAGTATCAATAAGCTTAGGATTATATTTTGTTCCTGATTTTTTATTTGCTAACTCTATAATTTTATTATCATCTATACCAGGATTCTTACTTTGTATATCATACACCCAAATTGCAAGAGCTAAACATTGTGAATAAATCGGAATATTATCACCACTTATTCCATTAGGATATCCACTACCATCATAATTCTCATAATAATTAAATAGTAAATCAGTAGAAAGTTTAACAAGTTCATTATCCATATTTTGTGATAAGTAATTCTTAGCTATATAACTTGCATATACAGGATGTTTCTTTATAAGTTCAATCTCATCTTTAGTATAATAACCATTCTTACCCATTTCCTTAGGTAAAATGTATATGCCAACATTGTATAAAATAGATGCATCTAATAATTTAGAAACAATATAATCTTCCAACTTATATTCAGGATAATCCATAATTACTTGTTTTAATATTATCTCAAAGTACTCTCTTACTTTTAATATACTTTTATTATTATCACTCTTGTAAGAATCAACCACCCTATTTATTATCTCTAAAAGTTCAGTATGTTGTGACAAAACCATACTATTTAAAGAAGAACTAGTCATATAAAGATTAATCAAATTCTTAGTTCTATATTTAATAATTTCCAAATTAAATGGTTTTTCTAATAAATCTGCAATATTATATTGATATACCTTTTGTCTAGTAGCCTTGTCCTCAGCACCACTAATAGTAATTACTGGTATTTTAGATAATACATTTTTTTCTTTTAAATATTCCAAAACCCCAAACCCATCAACAACAGGCATTAATATATCCAAAAATATACCTACTATATTTGCAAATCCGACTTCTTCAAATTTATCAATTGCTTCTTGTCCATTGGTAGCCATTAATATATCATATTCATCTTTAAAAGTCTTCTTTATTAAACTCCTAGTAATAGCATCATCATCAATTATAATTAAACTTTGTTTTACCCTATTAACTTGAGAAATCATATCATTTTGAACTTGTTTATCAAATTCAGGAAACTCATTAATTAGTTGCCCTAAAAGAGTTTTAATATAATCTGAGGTTTTTTCATTTAAACTAACATCAAGAGCGTTATAAAGTTTAAATATTACATCAGAAACTTTAAATGACATACCACTAAGTCTAGATTTTAATTGTTCAAATTCAGCATTATCCTCATTCTTTTCGTTTTTAAATGATGCTGATATAACTAATTTATTATCATCTGCGGTAAATATTTTAGAAAAGTTAGTATACTTAACGAATCCATCATTATATTTAGCTCTATAGTCAAAAATAATTTTACCATTATTTTTTTCTATATTTTGAATAGATAAGTTATCAAAATAGTTATTAACATCATCAGGATGTATTAATGGTGTCATACTTTGCATAAAATCAAAAAATGTAGATGTAGTAACTACTTCACCATTACTAAACGAATAAACCTTATCATTAACAACATCAATAACATATACGTATTGAAATATTTTTAAAATTTCAGAACCAATAACATTATTCATCATTAACTCTCCAAATATGTATTTATAATTTGTTTCCACTTATCCTTAGCTTGTATTAAATCACTAAAATGTTCATTTACATAGTTAACATCATTTTCTTTACTCTTCATTTCATGATCATATGCAATTTGTGCAAAAGGTACTATTCCAAGTGTTCTACAATTACTTTTAAGTGCATGAACTGCAATTGCGTAATTAGGCATATCCGAATTATTTTTAAAATTCTCTAATTCAGCAAGTTGTCCATCCATTCCATCATAGAAGTCTTTAATTATCTCATCAAAAGTTTCCATATCACCTAAATAAGATAATGCTGCATCAATATCTACTCCATTACTTTTTAAAAATTCTACTTTGTTATTCATAGTTTTTATCCCTCTTTCCAAAATATTTATTTATTAATTTATTTAATTCACTTGTACTTATCGGTTTAGATAAATACTCATCAAATCCTTCATTAATATACATTTCTCTCATTCCAGTAATAGCATTAGCAGTTAATGCAACTACAGGTGGGATTGTGTATCCATCAAGTTTCTTTAATATATGAAGAACTTCTATTCCATCCATGCCAGGCATCATATGATCTAAGAAAATTATATCATACTTATCACCTTTTTTAATAGAATCCACACATTCCTTACCACTACTCATACTAGTAATTATAAATTTATAAGGTTGAAGAAGTTTTTCAGCAACTTTTAAATTTAATTTATTATCATCAACAAGTAAAACATGATAATTAGAGCAATCTATATATTCTAATTCGTTACCCTTTTCTCTTTTTTCTAGTATATTTCCTAGTTTTTCATGATTACCAATCTTTTGTATAATATCAACATAGAAAGTTGTGCCAGCCCCATACTCACTTTCAAACCAAATCTTTCCATCTAAAAGTGTTACAAGCCTTTTAGTAATTGCAAGTCCAAGTCCAGTTCCCTCTATTTCATTATCAGTAGCACTATCAAGCCTTGCAAACTTTTCAAATAATTTACCAAAGTCTTCTTTTTTAATCCCATATCCAGTATCTGATATTTTAAAATGAAGAAGTGCATTATTACCAAGTATTTCGTGATTAACATCTAATTCAATCTTACCCACTTCAGTATATTTAACAGAATTACTAAGTATATTTAGAAGAATTTGAAATACTTTTGTTTTATCACCAATCAGTTCTGCAGGAATATTAGGATCAACATCAGTAACAAACTTAATTTCATCTTTATTTATTCTAGCCTCAATAATACTAGAAAGTTCTAATATTATGCTACCTAAGCTATATGGTTTATTCTCTATTCTTTCCTCTCCAGTTTCAATTTTAGATATATCAAGTATATTGTTTATTATCTCCAAAAGATTAGTTCCTGCCATATATATATGACCGACATCTTTTTTCGCAGTTTCAATATCAAATTTAGCCTCATTCATTATTCCTTCACTGAATCCAATAATTGCATTCATAGGAGTTCTAATTTCATGTGACATATTAGATAAAAAGTCTGATTTAGCTTTATTTGAATCCTCAGCTTTTTTCTTTGCCTCTTCCAATTCTCTAATTAAATAAAGATCAGGATTTTCAAATATAAAATATAAGATATACATATCAAGTACAAAACTAGAAGTAATTATTAATAACTGTGGAAACATAAGCTGTACTACCATAGATAAAGCTGTTTGTATTATTCCTATTATAAGAGGCATTTTGTTTCCCTTAATTAATCTTCCTTTTTTCCTAACAACACCAATTGAAAACAAAACAACCGCAAATATTCCAACTATATATAAATAATATAATGCAGGGCCAGAAATATAAGCATAATATTCAGTAATAACATTATTAAATTTGAAAAACATAGAAGAAACAATTGCTACTAAATAAACAATAAATATATATAGTATAGATTTATTGCCTTTTATATATTTAACAAAATCTTTCTCTTCATATAAATAACCAATTGAAGTAATATAATAGCAACAACTAATTATCCATGATATAGTTAGAAGTCCATTAATTCTAACCATATTCTTAGAAAGTATAGTATTTGCTCCATCAGTATATAAAATAACCACCGCGGATATTTCACTTGCTATAACAAAAACAAGAAGAACAAGAAGTATTTTAAAGAACTTATTATCAATACCAGTCTGCTTAGATTTATAAAAATATACTCCAAGTAGTAATAAAGCAAATAAAAATCCACCAATAGATACAAGTATAGATCCTAACATATTACTACTCCCCCTTATCCTTCTTAAAATATTTTTGCAACAATTTATTAAGTGTCTTTATATTAATAGGTTTAGATATATAATCATCGAACCCCTCTTTTAAATACTTTTCTTCCACTTCAGTTACAACATTTGCAGTCATTGCTACTACAGGAATTTTATTTCCCATCTTTTTGAGAATTTTAATAGTGCCAATACCATCTAAATTAGGCATTAAATGATCAAGAAAAATCAAATCATATTTATTACCATCTTTTATCTTTGAAATACATTCTTCGCCACTAGTAGCTTCTTCTATTTGAAGATTATATGAAGAAAGTAATCTAGATGCAACTTTTAAATTCATTTTATTATCATCGACAATCAAAACTTTATAATTTGAACAATCAAAATAAAAATTTTCTTTATGAGTAAGACTATATTCATCTGTAATAGAAACATTTCCAAGCTTACTCTTATCTACTACTTCTTGTGTTAGTGTTATATAAAAAGTTGTTCCTATTCCATATTCACTCTCAAATTTAATATCTCCACTCAACATTTGAACTAAATCCTTTACAACAACAAGACCAAGTCCAACACCACTAGCATTTTCTTCCATAGCAATTGTTGAAGAGAAAACATTAAATATCTTATTAAAATCTTCACTTTTAATTCCAAGACCAGTATCTGATATTTTAAAAGTCAAATTAGCCTTATTATCCTTTACATTAGATTTTATAGATAGTTTAATCTCACCAGCTTTAGTATGTTGTGCAGAATTATTTAAAATATTAGAAAGTATTCTATATATTTTTACCTTATCTCCAAACATCTTAGTTGGTATATTAGGATCAACATCAACTACATATTTAACATCATCAGTATTAATTCTAGAATAGATAAAACTATTTAATTCAAAAAGTATATCTTTAATAGAATATTCAACATTATCAATCTTTTCCTTACCAGAATCTATTCTAGATAAATCAAGTATATTGTTAATTATCTCAAGAAGCGTATTAGCAGCCTTATCAATACTCTCTATATCTTTTTTCATAGATGCTTCTTGTAAATCTTTTGTATTTAATAAAGATTCACTAAATCCCATTATTGTATTCATAGGAGTTCTAATCTCATGAGACATCTTAGATAAAAATGCCGTTTTTGCTCTATCAGCTTCTTCAGCTTCGCGTTTAGCGACCTCAAGTTCAGAAACAAGTTTAATATCTTGACTTTCTAAAGTAAAATACATAGATGCCATACAAAATGCAAACAAATATGATAAATCATTTATATCAGCATATAGATATTGTACAATTACCATAATTGAATAAAATATCAAAAATAATATTACAGGAACCCTTTTAACTGCATTATCACGACTTATATCTTTCAAAAGCACAAAAAGCATATATACGCCAACAAACACAAATATGACATACAATGAATAAACTGCGGGCCCCCCAATAACATAAAATTGATTATCAGAACCAGACGTAAATTTAATTTCTAAGAAACATGAAATTAAAAACATAATGGTTGCGAAAACAATAAGCATAAGCATTTTCTTTTCCTGAAAAAAATCAAGGGGATTATCATACTTTTTATCAACAGACAAACTCTTAACATATCCAATGATAACAACAAACCAAACAACATCACCTAAAATATATAATCTACACAAAAACTCATTTATTATAGGGATCTTATCTCTAATTGACATAGTATAAACACAAACAAGTTCTAACACTAACAAAACCATTGTAGTAATAAGTAAAAATCTATAGATACTATTTTCAAGACTCTTATATTTTTTCTTTGTAAAATATATAGCCGCAATAAAAGTAATAAATACCATTCCAGATAAAGTTAAACCAATACTATTAAGCACAATCGACACCTACCTTATTCTATACTAGAATAATTGTATCAAATTTCTGTTAAAAAGTCTTTAATTTTAATTAAAAAGTAATAAATAATTTATTAAAAAAGATGAAACAAAGTTTCATCTTTACTAAGTATTATTATTCATCATCGTCATCAAAGAAATCATCAAAGAATCTATCTTCTCTAACTTCTTCATCAAGAGATATAGTAGGAACATCCTTCTTAACAGGTTCATCTTTTTGTTTAACCGCTTCTTTTACGACTTTAGGTTCAACTCTAGGTTTCTCTTCCTCAACCATAGAAGATTGTCTTAATTTTTCATTGATTCTTTCTTCTAATTTATTAATATCCATTGTAGATGATGTAGCCTTTTCCTTTTCAGGTTTAACTGGTTTAACATCTTTAACTGGCTTATTAGCTTCAGCTTTTTCTTCTTCCTCTAAAGCAGCAATTTTAGCATCTATTTTCTTAACTAAATCATCAATGTTAATTCCACCATTAGAGCCACCTGTTGGCCTAGATTGAGGCATTGGTCTATCCTGTTGACCAAACATAGGAGGCATGCCAGGGAATCCAGCACCAAATCCCCCCCCAAATCCAGTAGGCATTCCATTATCAGACATCATACTTTTAAGTTTTTCTTGTCTTCTAGCATTTACATAGTCTTTAATATTAAATACCTTAACTTCTCTCTTTTCTCTTTCAGGATAAGTGGCTTTTGGATAGGATTTACCAAATTTAGCCTTCATTTTAAAATACGGAGTGAATTTAGTTTTAAATGGTTGCATACGAATTCTAAGTATAATAACCTCAAATTGTTTCATACGTTGTAGGTCTGAAACAGTAACAAGTGGTGTTGAAGCAGTTTTATCATCTTTTTTAGACTTAACCTCACCACACATCTTACTAATTTCCTCCAAAGCTTTTAACTCAGTAGTAATAAGATAAATTATGTTACCACAGTTACCACGAATTGTTTCAGCATTTTCTTTACCATAAACTTGATCAAGTTGTGCAAAGTTCTGGATAATCATAGTAAATCTAATACGTCTAGAACGCGCTGCAGTAATCATAGTAGTAATATCTTTTAAAGGTGGCATATTTGCAAACTCATCTAGCAAGAAATTAGTTCTTACAGGAAGTTTACCACCATGTTTCTGAGCAACTGAAATTAATGTTTCATAACATTGTTTCAATAATATAGTAACTAAAGAATGGTAAGTTTTCTTCTCATCTTGAATAACTATAAATAATGCAGTTGGTTTTTCACCAATTTCTTCAAGATTTACATCATTATAAGAAAGCATCTCAGATAAATTTTCACGAGAAGCAAATAATTTGATTTTTTGCTTAAATACTGCAATAATAGAACCTTTTGTTTCATTAGGAGCCATTATTGTACCTGAAGCATTAACATATGCAGGAGATGCAGGATCCTTAAAACTAAAATATTCTTTAGCATATGTAGAACCACCACATTTTTCTTCTCCTACTGTAGTCATTAAACTAATAGTATTTATATTTACCTCTTCTGGTTTAGCATCTTCAAACATACCAAGTGATAAACCAGAAAAATAATCAGCAGAAGTTTTTTCCCAGAATGGATCAGCATTTCCACTATTTTCTTCGTACAAAATATTAGCAGCCAAGTCATCTAGAAGCTCTATTGCCTTATCTTGATTACCAGATTTATACATATTATATGGAAGTGATAATGGATTCCATGCATTACCCTGTTGAGGATCACGGAAGTTTAATAGTAATATATTATATCCCTTATCTTTTAACATATTAGCAGTAGCTTCGTAAATTTCACCCTTAGGGTCAGTGATAATCATAGATTCTTTATGTTTAGCCAAGAGTTCTACAGTTGGAAAAATTACAGTCTGAGTTTTACCAGAACCAGTAGCACCAATAACTAAGTTATGATATTCACCATCATCAACCCATATTTCATTATCTTTTAATATTAAAGGAACCCCCGCAACAGAAGAATTAGGATCTGACGGATTAACATATTTTAATTCCTTCTTCATCTCTTTTTCTTTTGCCCATCTAGAATATCCTTTATCTTTCTTGTTAGTAGTAAATCCAAAGCCTTCTTCTCTTTCAAAGAAATATGAACTTACAGTAGCAAATATTCCACCAAGAAACAATATATAAAATAACAATGTAGTAAATAAATATTGTGGTCCAAATGCTGGAAATGGATTAAGTCCATAAAAATGACCTTCATTTAACAAAACAGGAATGTTTAAAACTCCTATTGCTACAACATATAAAAGGAATATAGCAAATAAAACAAATATCAATACATCCTGTGCATCTGCCCTAAACTTAAGTTTCATAAACATCCCTCTTCCTAATTATATTCTATTATTACGATTTGCTTTTTTTCTTAAGATTATTATAACAATAAATAGAGAAATTGCAATACATAAAACAACTATCAAAATAGTTCTAATAATTTTAGTAATCTGCTTTTTTGTTTTTTCGTTATTATATCCTTTTTCATATTTATCTTTATATAACTCAACATAAACATTTTTATCAGAATAATTAGTTCTATCAATATTCCAACGATAAGTATATCCATTAACTTCATCAGCATTATGTTTAGCAACCTTATGATTTGTAGATAACTCAATTGTAAGAGAATCTAGTTTTTTATAATCATCAAAAGCCTTAAATCCAATACTGGTAGAAAGAACATATCTATCATCATTACTCAAAAAATTAAAATACTTAAATGCCTTAGAAGGAATATAAGCGTTTGAATAATTAGAAACGTCATAATTATATTCATAAAGAATTCCTAATTTCGAATTATCATTTATTAAAGATTTTGTTATGTACTTGCTGCCCTCGTTCGAGAAGGCTTGTGTAAAACTATTTAATTGATTTGTAACAAGAGTACGATAAGTATATTGTTCAGGAATATATTCAGTTCCATTAGTAGATTGTGAAGGATACAAACTATAAACACTATCCCAATTAATAGAGTTATCCTCATAAAATGAAAAGCTTTCATTAATATCATTATCAATTATTTTGACATCATAATTTGCTCTGCAACCACAAATAATAAATATCAATAAAAATAGTATTAAAATTTTCTTTTTATGCATAATTCCTCCTACTTTGTCGATGATAAAAGTTGATCTATTGAATCATTAAAATCAACGGGATTACCATTAGTATCACTAAGTTCAAAATGTAAATGAGGCCCAGAAGATATACCAGTATTCCCCATATAACCAATCAAAGTACCGGCAGTTACAGCATCTCCCTTATTTACAAGTGCCTTACTTAAATGGTAATACTTAAATATATATCCTTTATACTTGCCAGAATTAATTTTAATTTGTACTGATGTACCACTTTCACAATTTGGATCATACTTTAATCCAGTTTTAGCAGCATTAGACCTTCCATAAGAATTACATTGATACCTAGTAACCCTAGAAACTACTCCATCATGCGCAGAATAAATTCCAATTGAATGACATCTAGAATCTCCATAATTACAAGCTATATCTGTTGCTCCATGAAATTCTCCTTCCGGATATAGCCATCCGGCAGATTTATAGATTTTATTTCTATCACTTTTAGATATAGGAAATAAGCTTTCTCCCATAACACCGGTTCCCCCAAATGCATAAAGATCACCCACACTGGCAGCACTAATACGTGAAATAGTAGTTCCATTCGCGTAAAAATATGTTAAAATTGCATCATATTTTGTACCCTGATCTTGCATATAATTAGCAGCTATTTGACTCATACCAGAACCATGTGCAGAAGTATGCAAATTACCATTAAGGTAGCTTATTGGAACTTTTACTTCATGGGTTTCATTGCTTGGTACTTTAGTATAGGTTCCATAGCAAAAATTTCCATCACATCTATCATTCTTAAAGCGATCATACATTGCTTCAATAAGTTCGCCATTTAGAGTCAAAACCTCACCAGAAGTTTCTTCAACTGCTTTTTTAATTAAATCATTTACTCTGTCGGGCTTAAAAGTTTGCTTATTAGTAGAGTTCTCTATTGGCTTAGAACAATTAGAAGTAGCCTTTAAGGCAATAGTTCTAGCAGCAACAGCTTGAGCTTTCATTGCTTCAATAACCCCATTTTTAGAATATGCGTTTTCGGAAGCAACAACACCTGCTACATATTCTTCCAAATCATATACCCCGGGTTTGTCACCACCAGTCACTGAAATACCATTAGGACAACTAGCAAAAATAGTACCAGAGCCTTGTGAATACTCCTTAATATCATTATAATATAAATATATAAATTTAACGATTTCATTTTTCTTTTCTAATGAATCATCGGATTTACTTACATAATCCGCATAATAATCACCAACAAAATCATCAATCAACCACCAAAAAAACTCACTACCGGTTTCTCTATTTTCATAATCACCTTCATCAACAACATTTTGAGTATCTTTAAGCTTCTTTGCAACTTTCTTAATATATTTTTTCATTCTACTTTTTGAAAGCTTAGAAATATTTGAGTCATCAGGAATAGTATCTGTACCACTTTCTTCATCGATAGCAGTGCTTTCAGTATCTAAATCTGAATATTTGTCATTATCATCATATGCAGTCAAAACAGAAATAATCATAGCCTTATCGGCAGAATAATCTAAACTATATTTTTCAACATATTGATAAAATTTTTCGTATTTTTTGTCCAGTTTAGAAATATCAGCAGAACCAGTTCCTTCTTGATATGGATCCCCTTTAAAATATGTCTGACTATCAGTAAATTTTGAAGAAATTGCTAAAACAATAACTATAACTATAAAAAAGCAAAGTAAAATAGGTATTAAAGAAAAAGCTATCTTTTGCTTAATTTTATTTTTAACAATAATTTCAACTAATTTATTTGTACCTTCTTTTACTGCAGAAATCGGGTTGGATGCATTACGTGCTGCTTCTACTGCAGGTTTACCTATCTTGGAATCAAGTAATTTTTCAGCAGCAAGTCCAGAACCAGGTGCCACAGAATCAGCAACGGTCTTAGCAGTTTTCTTAAACGCAGTTTCATTAATTTTTTTTCGCTTATTATCAAGTTGATTTTTCACATCAGCAGCTTTATTTTTAGGTGCGTTCACTTTATCCTGAATTGCTTTCTTTTTAGCGTCCATTTGTGCTTTTTTCTGCTTTACAGAGTCAGGAAGTTTATCATTAATTTTTCCTTTTAACGCATCCTTTTTATCATCAATTTTGTCTTTTGCTTTTGCTTTAGCAGCATCTACTTTACTACCAATCTTATCATGTATCTTATCATTAATAGCATTTTTAGCCATGCCAGTTAATCCACCAGCATTTTGATAATCATGCTTCAATTGATTAGCCTTTGATATACCAGATGATAATTTAGACCCAAATGATTGCTTAGAACTAGACTTATCTACAGCATCATTAGTATTAACATTATTTTCATCCATATATATCACCACCTTACATCAAAACAAAATCTATTTATCTTATTTTAATCCTATAGTCCTCCGCCACTTCCAAATGAAGATAATTCTTCTGGAGTAACGACAACACTCATTCTCATTCTTCTGTTACCGCATACAAACAATGCTTCACCCTGAGAATATTGTTTAATACTTTCTGCCTCATTATCATTTAAATCAATTAGTTTGCTTAAATCCTCAACGGCTTGTTTTTTTAGTCCCATTACTAAGTAGTAAGAAGCATTATCAAATATTGCTTTACCTTGCATTAATACCTCAGGAGCAGCAAAATCACTAGGTTGTTGAGTAATTATAATTGAACCAGTATTATATTTTCTAGCACGTCTTTGTACTTGTGCTAAGAAATCAGCACCAAGTGCATTATGATCTCCTAAAAGAACATGAGCTTCATCTATCATAAATACAGTATCAACATCTTTATCTAAACATAATCCCCAAGCATATTTTAATATATTGAAGAACAATGCATTCTTGATATTAGATTCAGTGTTCATTAATTCCTTTATATTAAATACTATAAAATCACTATCATGTTGAATAGTTGTATGTCCATTAAAGTAATATCTAAGTTCATTAGTAAATGGTCTGATCTTTAATTCTAGTCTTTCCATTATATCTCTTTCATGAGTATGTTCTGGCATACTCATTAATATTGCTTTAATAGTTTCGTATACATCAGAGAAAGTTGGATAATCATTTGGTCCATAATTATAAAAATCTTTATCAAAATCTATTCCAAATCTCTTATATGTTGCTTGTACAACCTCAGTAAATAAAGTCAATACATCCTCTTCAATTGATGGATCATAATATTTCATAAATGCTTTTAAAAATTGTAGGGTTCTAGTTAATACTGTATAACCAAGCCCTTGTTTAATCTCATCTTCATCAGCATCTATTACTATTTGTAGTGGATTTATCATACCATATTCTCCACCTTTACCAAGGTCAATAGTATCTCCACCATAAGTTCTAGCCATCTCGCCTATTTCATCTTCAGGGTCAATTGCAACTATCTGACATCCATTTCTAATATGTCCACGAAGTAATAATTTAGCTGCGGTTGATTTACCGGAACCAGATGTACCAAGTAAAATCATGTTAGCATTATTTCTATTATTTTCTTTTTTAATTTTATATAAGAATTGATTAAATAATATAACACCACCAGAGAAATCAACACCTAAAAGTGTAGATAATCCGGGATCTTTAATACTATCAAATATAAATGGATACATTGCAGCCATTGTAATAGATGGAATTGGAGTACCAATCCTATCTTCGATATCTTGTTTAGGGAATATTGGTAAAATAGATTTTAACACTTTTTCTTGTTCAAATCTAAGTGAAACAGCTCTTAACTCCATTGCATCCAAGTAGTTTTTAACATTAGTTTTCTTCATTTCAAGTTCTTCTTTAGTATTAGCAGTTACCATAATATGCATTTGAAAATCAAAGATTCTAGATTGACTAGATGCAAGCATAGAAACAAAATATTCTAGTGATTCATAGTCAATTCTGATACGTTCCTGTATAGTTCTATCTTTTTCATTTTGATAATTTGCTTTTAACTCTGCAATTTGTTTATTAAGCATCTTAGAAATCGTAGAGAAAGGTACAGGAATATGTTTAATTACAACCTTAATGCCAGCCATTGTAGTAAGAGTAGATAAATATCCTGGTGATATGAACTTCGGATATGAAACGACTGTTAGTAATGTTGCATATTTATCACTAATAAAGAAATCGCTTGGATTAAATTGTAATCCTTTAGGTGCAATTTGTGATTTAAATTTCATTTTACTCATAGTGCCACCACCGTTCCAAATTCTGTTGTAACTCCACCATTTAAGAAGTTATCAAGAACTACTCTAAGATCTTCATTAGTTGTTTGACTTGCAACAAGTCCACATCCAGAAAGACCATTTATAAGTAGTCTAACTTTTTTTTGCATAAGATCAGGATTTTTTTCTTTAAATAGAATATAGTATTCAGTATCAACGACATTATTGTTAATAAAATTATTTCCTTTATTTATATCTTCCATAATCAATTTTCTTATTGCAGGCTGCTGTGTTTCGTTATATAAAAGTTGAAGTTGTGACAAATAAACTGTTATATCAACTGGCCTATCTGCACATACCAACCAGAATTCAAAATCTAATTGATTATAAAAATTCTTCAACCCAGTCATTATATTTGCTTGAGATTGCTCATCAAGTATAAATATATTACGTGGCATAACTTTTACGCCAGTAACAACCAGCTTGTTTTCTAACAAAATTGTACCATTTACTATATCTCTAACTGGTACCCAATCTTCAGTATACTTACTACTCATCTTCTTTGCCATCTAGACAACACCAACCCTTCCATACATATCTTCTCCTATCTACAAAGAAAAAATTATAAATATTTCCTATAACAACCATTATATTATGTTGATTTGGCACTGGAAGTACTAAAAATCCAGTAATTAAAGCTGGCGATAAAACCCCAAGTGCCACCGATAAATTAGACATATCATTTTGAAAAATTAAAAGCAGTATAAACGTTGTAGCAACGCCTATTCCAAAAACAATCAAATCAACTGGTCTAAAAAAGCCAAATATAAGTTTCCCTCTATTTGCATTAGCAGGAATTAAATAACCATTCATCTATTATCACATCTCCCATTATTTATTATTTTTGAAATCTTTTCGATCATCACGTAGTGCTTTTTTATCATTCTTTAAACTTGTACGCAAAAATTCTTGATTTTTAGCATCAGGCTTATTACCAATACCACCTCGAAATGACTCTTTATATTCATTCAAGTCTTCTTTAACCACTTGTCTCTCAACTGACAAATCAGCAGCGGCAGCTTCTCCATACCTTGCCGAATCTATAGAATGACGAACATTAGAAGGAATATTAGATATATCAGTTGCCTTGCCTTTAATCCATTGCGTAGATGGAAGATCATTAATTTTACCTTTAACAGAGGAAGCAGTTGCATCTATATTTTTTCTAACTCTTGCCGCAGCAATATAAGCATTGCCATGAACTTTGTTTTCTTGCATAAAACCAGGCTTCAAACCAATTTGTTTTGCAAGAGAGTTAGCACTTTCAAATGCCGAATTGGCAGTACCAGCTTTTTTTCTTGCATCAGTTAAAGCTGATGCATCAATTTTACCATTGGCATAATCCGCTTCAGCAAGTGCCAACTCATTATCTGCTTCTATTTTAGCATTTTTCAATTCATCTAACTTTTTCTTACTTAATCCAGTGTGTTTCATAACAGAACGTTGCATTGCTTGATTTTGAAGTTTACCTTTAATACCACCTGGCGTTTTACCAAGTAATTTAGCCTGCTCATCTCTAACTTGTGCAAATGCTTGTCCAGGTTTTCCCGCTAATCCAGAACTTGCTCCAGTCATAATACCTGAAAGTCCACCTGCAAGTCCCCCAGTAGCAAGTCCACCTGCAAATCCAGCAGCAGCACCAGCCATACCAGATAGAGCTTTTCCCATAAAACTTCCGCCTCCACTATCTTTTATACCTAATGCATCTTTAATAAATTTAGGTGCCTCTTTAGCGAAATGAAACAAACCTATAATCAAGAATATCATTACAAAATTACCTGATGCAAAGCCTAATGTCTTGTAAACATTTCCAAATAAATTTCCAGAAAAGAATTCTTTAACAAGTAATAATAATAAATATACTGTACCAAGTTTAATAAATATATCAAGATAAGTAGTTGTAAATGTTTTAATCCATGAATTAAATGCCCCGTCTTTAGAAGATTTCGGATCAATATATGTCATGACAGGGATTGGTGCAATCATTTGTAATATCATAAGTTTAAAAACCCTTATTGCAACATCGACTGCAATTCCAACAAGAATAAAAACTAAAACTATACCACAAATTGTAGTAAGTGGCCACATATAATAATAAACATATGATGAATTAGTATCGGTCATATTAAATGAAGTCGAGAACCCAGATAAGCTAGTAAGATTATTATCACTATCACAAACTGCAGCATCTTTACATTCACTTGGATAATACAAACTACTAAGCATATTCAAAGCCATTACATTCCCATTTTCTTTTGCAGTAGTTGTTACATTGCCACTATCATCTGATATACCAAGAATAATTTTTGGCAAAGTTTTAATAACGCCATTTTGAAGCATTGTCAAGATTGGAGCATTTTGTCCTGGGAAAATATCTGATTTAAAGAATATTGTTGGTAGCATAATCAAAATAGCAAGCATTGTCAAAGTTCTGGCAATAATTTTTCCAACTCCTCTTTCTTTATCCATCATAGCATCTGGGCTAACTATATACTTAATAAATGAAAAGGTTAACTTAAAAACCATAAATATCGCTAATATAGTATAAATACGCGTATAAATAACTTCTGTTACCTTTTGACTTGCAACAATAGAAGAAAGATTAAATATTCCCTCTATAACCCAACCAAGCAAGGTATAAACAAGATAATCAATTCCACCAAAAAATGGTCTTAGTAAATTATTAAACCAACCAACAGAATCAAACATTAATGTCATCAAAACACCTCCAAACTAAAGTCCACAAGTATCGGTAATACCAGCCCAAGACAATATAAGTTTAACAATTAATGGTATAAAGAACACTGCAATAGCAGCAATGCCTCTTTTTACTGCTCTAGAAATTGCCTTTTTCATAGCATCTTCATCCTTTTTACCCGGAGAAATTACAACAGTAGCAAAATCAATTGACACAAATATAATAAGTAAAATAGGAACAACTATCTGAACTGTTGTTAATGCATATTCAATTATAAGCTGTAAATCCGGATCAAGTAATCCTTCACAATTATAGGTTGTATCACTAGTAGGTAAAGATATTTGCCCCAATGAAAAGGCTTTATTTATAGCAGAAATTGCATTAGAATAATCCGAATCATTTATACTTTTATTTTTATGCATAGTTTCAGTAACCTGAGACATTTGTACATTTAAATTTTTCAACCTTGCATCAAAATTCTTTTCTTTAAAGCCACTTTGATTGCAATACTTACCATAATCTTTGATAGAACTAACTCCAGAAGAAATCTCATTAATTTTTGAAATATCAGTAGGAGGAGTTTTAAGATAAGTAGCAACTTGATTTTCATATTGTTTCAATTTTATATCATTAGCATTGGCTGTATTAACGCCACCCTTAGAACATAACACTATACCATTAGAATTTTCTTGTGGAATATATGTCTCAGTATCAGTACCAGAATACTTAGTTAATGAAACAGTTGCTGGATTGTCAAGACATTTGTTGGGAGAATCAACAAGCATATTTTTACCACCATCATAGCAGAAATATGCCTTTTTAGGACAATAAAGTTTAGAGTCTTCAATCATAAATATTGAAAGTGAATTCGAATCACAGTTAGTTCCGCAATAATGAGACCCACTTCCATCAAACTTTACCTCAACACTATCTTTTCCTTTTAAAGAAACATGAAGTGTCCCACTATTAGCATTATGATCTGTAAAAGAATATACACAATCAGCATATACATAAGATACATTAAAACATGACATAAAAACAAATAATAAAATAAATAATATATTTTTCTTTTTCTTGTTAAATTTCATAAAAGCGCCTCATTTCTTAGTCTAATACTTATACAAACATTATAGCATAAAAATAACAATAGAAAAAGCAATATTTTCTATTGTTATATAAATTTTACATTATTTTATAATATATGGGTCAGTTTCAGTACCACTACCACTTACATATACTGAATTTTTAGTAATATTTGCAACTAGCCTTGCTGATGCGCTTGAAGACAATCTAGTTTTAGAAACTCCAGATAAGTATCTATATCCTTGGAAAGTAGTATCAGAAGAAGCAGTCAAAAGCCAGAATGACTTAGGATAAGTTGACAAATAATTATAATTAGTACAGTTGTTGTCAATAATTGTCTTGCAAGTTGTAGATAGACTAGCATTCATAAAATCGTATGCAGCAAGTAAAGACAAATAGTCTCCTTCAATAGTTGCTGAACATTCAGTCTTACCATCTTTAGAGGTATCATTGTCTTTTCGCAATCCAGCACAGATGGGAGTTGCCACTAATTTTGACTTAAAATTATTTGATAGTCTATCTGATAAATAATAGTTTTTAATAGCATTTCTAATTACACTCTTATAATAATCATTAATACCATCATTATATCCTCTTTCGGTATTATATCTGTTATCCCATGAATCTCTATATCCATTATCTTTATCAACATATTCTTGAATAAGCATCACGCTAAAATCTGGATTCACTTTAACAATTCTCCATAATTCATCATCAATTGACACAAAATTATTTACAAAGTCTCCTTTATAAACATAAACCGTTTTTCTTCCATCCTTTGAATATTGTTCAGCTTTATAAAGTCCATCATCCTTTGAAACAACAGTAGACATAACCTTTTCATACAAATAAGTTGTAGTATATTTATCACCACAATTTAAATATGGTGAATAATTATAATATTCTCCAGATTTTGTTACAACAACTTTACCTTCGCATGCCACTGATTTATCTTTTTGAATTTTTGACAATTCCTTCATATAACCAGAACTTGCTAAAGCGGATGCATTAACCTCAATCTCTTCAGTTTCGCTAACCGGCAATTGATCATTCCTTGAAGAATAATAATTTTTCGCTGCTTCAGTCATTTTATCTTCTATTTGTTCATATGTTAATGATGAATTTTTAAGTTTTCCAATAACAAGTGCTACTATTATTATAACAATTAAAAATGCGACAATGCCTCCCGCAAGAAATAACATTTTTTTAGTACGTTCATCCAAATTTTTCATATCAAAACTCCTTTTTACTTTACAAAATTATGATACAACATAAATCAAAAATTAGCAACAAAAAAGATGCCTAAAGCATCCCAATAAATTAATAACTTATGCTGCTTGATCCCAACACTTAACCCATCCATTTTGATCGCCAATGTCTGTCTTACCAAGCCAACTGAATACAACCGACACTAAAGTAACAACAAAGAATACTGCTACTGCTGCAATTGCTCTTTTAATAAGTTTTCCAGTTGCACCTTTAATTTCTTTATCATCGTTAGACATAACAGCTTTACCTAAATCAATTGATCCCATTAAAATAAGTATAATAGGAATACCAATTTGAATTACTGGGAAAACACCTCTTCTAATAAATTGAACTACTGCTAGAAGACCTCCGCAAGCATCATCAGCCATTATTTGAAATAAATTTGTCATTTTTAATTCCTCCTAAATCTACAATAAATATATCAATATTTAATTTACTTGTCAACAATTTAACTTAATTTAATTAAATATCTTCTTTTTTAGTTTCATAATTAATAATATGTAACTTAGCCAATAATTGTAATATCCATTCTTCTCTTTTCCTATCATTAATAGGTGGCATAGTAAAGAATATATTTAATTTTGACTCTTTTTCAAATTCTTTTACATCCGATTTAGTAATAAGTGTTTTATTTAATATAACTTTTTTACCATTTAATCTTTGTAGTATTCCTCTATCTCTACCTATTAACTTACCAAGTTTTATAATAGAAGGTTCAACCAAATATAAAACATCAGTACATAACGCTCCATCACTATCATTAAGATCTACTAAGATTATATCACAATCTTGATTTTTTAATAATACAGTAGGTAAATCTGCCTTTGTAGTAGATAAAAGTCTTTTATCGCCAAAGTATATAAAATCTCTTTTATTTACTTCTATTGCCATAGTATTAACCCCATAATTATCACTAAGCTCTTTATATAATAAATAAGTTAATGTAGTAGCACCCGCTCCTTCAGTAATATTTTTAATACCAAGTATCATCTTTCTACCAGCAGTAACTTCACTACTTAATGATATTGGTGTTTCTTGTATTTGATGTAAATGTGCCACATCTCTATAAGAATTTGGATGTTGCATCAAATATTGTACCCCATCTAAATTAGTAGTAAAATTATAATATCCTAAAGATATTAATCTAGATAAAAATATATTGCTAGATGCTTCTGTTCCAGATGGAATAAGTAAAATTATTTTATCTGTTGGAAGTCCAATTGATAATTTTTGATAATTTTTAATATCATTATAATTATCAAGTGCAGTTACATCTAATATCATTCTTGAAAAGAAATAATTAGAAAAAGTCTTAATTATATCTTCAACCTTAAATTCACCCTTAATAGCTTTAGAAATTTCTATATTTAAGCCATTTATTATATTGTCCTGTTGATTATATATAACAACATTCATAAAAAATCTCTCCTTTACTATCTGTAATTATTATAACCAATTTAACAATCTTTTACAATAGAGTTAATTAAAATTAATACATTCTAAAATATTGAGAAAAAATAATAAATGTGATAATATATTTAAGAGGTGTTATACATGAAAAAAATTACTAAAATCTCTTTAATAATAATAGGTATTATATTGCTAGCTGGCTGTGAAAAAAATCCACTTCAAGAAATTAGTTATAATGAGTTAGAAAAAGCATTAAATAATAAAGAAACATTTATATTAGAAATTGCTCAAGATGGATGTCATAATTGTGAAGAGTTTAATCCTATTTTTAAAAAAGTATTAAAAAAATATAATTTAACAGCTAAACAAATCAATCTTACTAAATTAAGTGAAGAAGAAAATACTAAGATTGAAAACCTATATAATATAACAGGAACTCCTACAGTTATATTTATTGAAAAAGGAGAAGAGCCATCTATATCAAGAAGAATAATCGGTGCTAGAGATGAAGACTTTATCATAACTAAACTTGGAATAGCTGGTTATATAAAAGAAAATAAATAATTAATAAATCCCATGTCAAACATGGGATTATTTTTTTATCTAATTTTATTATCCATAATACTGTGTGCTGCATTTTTTGCATCACTAGTACTAATATTATCACAAAGACTATTTAATTCATCATAAGTAAGCATACCAGCTTCTGCTTTTTCCTTTATAGCTTCTAATGATGCAAACTCCATTTGTTTTGCAGGATCTCTTTCAAAAAGATTAAAAGCTTCACACTTAGTAAGTCTAGAAGTAAGTAGTATTTCCATTTTTCTTGCATCTACTAGTGAAGAAGAATTCTTATCACACACTTCTTTTAATTTATCATAACTAAATGTTCCGTTCTTTAATTCTTCTTGAATAAGTGATTTCTCTTCTCCAAAAAGATCTAGTACTTCTTCTCTACTCATATCCTTATATTTATTTAAAACTTCATCATCATTTAGTATATTATTCATTAAAATCACCTACTCATCAATAAAAAGATTCTTTATATTTTTCTTTGGTATTAAAAGTCTAACATTTCTTAAAACTTTTATTTCAAATTCTCTACTATCATCATCTAATCGTTCACCATCTATACACCAATTAATCTTTTGTGAATCATTAAATCTGATTTTCATTTTATTAACTTTGTGAAAATAAAACCCAGGGACTTTGGTTATGTCACTCTTAGTTAAATAATAAAGACTTTTAATTATATCTTGCTTTCTTGTTATATTACAAAGTAAAACCTCAAACCTATCATCATCTAATTTAACATCTTTTATAAAATCATTAAATCCAGCAATTCTAGTTGCATTAGAAATACTAACAAATGAATACAATCCATTATACTCTTCGCCATCAACCCAATAAGTAATATCATATAATTTAGTAGACTGATTTAACTCTTTAAATCCCTCCATTAAGTATGCCATATGCCCATACCTTTTCTTTAAGTCCCTACTAGTTTCATAAGGTACATTCATAAACTTTCCAAAACCAGCAACATACACAAATGGTCTATCATTTATAGTACAAATATCAATGTTTTTTTCTTCTCCATCTAAAAGCATTTTCAAGTTTTCAATAATATCCTTACCATATCCAAACATCGCGCCTATATCATTAGTAGTACCAACCGGTATATGTGCAAGTAAAAGTCTATTAGCCCTTTTTAAATTACCAGTCATAGATTCATTAAAAGTTCCATCACCACCAATAGATATAACTAAATCAGGATTATCAAGTTCGCTCACAATTTTTGTAATATGTCCCTTATATTTAGAAAAAATAACTTCCGGAACATATTCATATTCTAATAAAACATCTATAAAAGCAGCTAAAAAATCTTTTTTAATTTTTTTACCACTATTTGGATTATAAACAATAACACATTTTTTCATACTAACACTCTTCCTAAGAAAATGATAACATATTTAATATTTTTTGTAAAACTATCTATGTACCTTTCCACGTTTAAGAGTAACAAAAAAATCAATTATAAAAAGAATTATAAAAAAATACGTAACTATACTAGGTATATAATAAACAAAACTATCAATAATAGGATTTATAAGATATATAGCTAAAAATGTTCCAATAATCCAAACAAATGTAACTTCAAGCGCTATATACTTTCCTATATGAAATTTAAATTTACTGTAGTCCCAAAAAACAACCTTAAATATTCTCTCAATTAATAAACCCGCAACAAGCTCAACAACAGTAAGAATAATTGCCATAATAATTGCTATAATAATGGATTCTATAAGAATAGATAATTTAAAAAAGTCAAATATAAACTTAGACACAATTAGTATAAATAAGGCTCCAACTCCATAAACAGGAGTAACTGGTCCATATAATATACCACTACCCACCTTATCATCTTTGATAAGTCCTAAAAAACATTCATATAAATAACCTAAAAAAGAATATATAAAAAAATAATTAATGTAATACATAGTAATTCACCATTATTATTATTAACTATTTCAAAATATTTATTATTAATATTAAACCATAAAAAAGTATTTTATCCTATTTTGTTGTTTTTTTGTTTTACAAATGTTACATACTTTTCATAACATATCTATTACAATTTTGAATAAAATATAAATGTAATATTTCAAAATTTAACAAAAACGAATCAGCTGTTCGCCTGTTTTATGAATTTACTTATTATATAATTTTAATAGGAACATTTGATGTGAGTGTCGTCCTCCAATCTTGAGAAAGAAAGAAAGTAGATAAAGATGAAAACTAAGACTTTTATAATAAAAGTTCTAAAGCTCATTGCTATCATTTTGTTACTTTCTACCTTACTGGTGTTAGCAATTAAAAAATAGACACTCTTCAGCATTGATAGAGTGTCATGTTCATTTAATTAGAGGCGACATTCACTTGTGGAATTGAATGTTCCTCTTTTTTATTTTATGCAAGTTTTTTTGCTTACATACTAATAATAGCATAAATTATTGATATCGTCAAAAAGTTATTTTTTAGGTTTTCTAGTTTTCAGTCACCATATATTTTTAAACAAGAAAAAACGAACTATTTCTAGTTCGAATAAATCTTTAATGGTGCCTGCGGTCGGACTTGAACCGACACGGTATTACTACCATTGGATTTTGAGTCCAACGCGTCTACCATTCCACCACGCAGGCATGAATCAATTATAACACAATTGTGTTATAATTGTACATTACTTTTTTTCTAAATTCCTATTATGTTCAATTACTTCCCAACCCAAATTTTTATTAAATAACGCTATAACAGCACATCTAACATATCCTGCTAAAAATATTGGATTAAAAAATAATGCCTTAATTTTCATCTTTCGCGATAAATTTAATTTACCATCTTCTAAAATAAATAATATTGCTGTAAATATAACAAGAGCCATATATATTAACAAGCTAAAGAGAACTATCCTAATAATATTACTAACAACATCTGCCTTAATTACAATATCAGCAAATTTAGATATCAAATATAAAACAGCACCTATTACCATTAAAATATATTGCCTTACACCAATTACTTCAGTAAGCTTAGAAGCAAAATTCTTATCATTTTTTGTAATAGAGCCCCTAATACTTCTAACATACTTTCTTCTAGCCTCAAAGTATCCCTTTATCCATCTAGTCCTTTGAGTAATACTCCTAGAATATAAAATAGGTTGTTCATCATAAAATTTAGCATCACAATTATAAGTAGTTGTAAGGTTATTTAAAACAGCATACAAAGTAAGTTCATAATCTTCTGTTAAAGAATAAAATGGATATCCGCCTAAATTTTCTAACACTTCTCCTCTAATATAAAAACCAGTTCCGGAAATAGTTAGTGTTCTAGTATCACTTAGTTTTTTTCTATTACTAAGTTCATTAATCATTGAAAAAGTAAGTGCTGAAGCAGCAGCCACCACAGAATCATTTCCATTTTTACAATTTCTATACCCTATTCCAATATCATATCCAGCATTAATGCTCTTTTCCATATTTTTAACAAAATCAACATCCAAAACATTATCCGCATCCATTATAAAATAAGCATCATATTTTTTTCCACTATCTAAAATTTCTACAACCGCATCATTTAAAGCATATCCTTTTCGTCTAAGAGACAAATCCTTTTTAAAAACAATTTTCATTTTATGCTTATGAACAATTGAAATAGTAGGATCATTTTTATCCTCAACAATTACATAAACATCTCCTGCTTTAATCTTTCTTGTTTGATTCTCAATACTTATAAGTAAGTCCTCAATAACTTTAGATTCATTTCTTGCTGGTATAAGTATTGCATATTTTCCATTATTTTTCTTAGGAGATGGAACATTATGATTATTCTTTGAAGCAATAAGTAAAACAATTGAAATTAAAAAACCCGTAAAAATTAAAACTATACCAATTATTCCTATCATATTATTTAAACCTCATATTAGGAAAAGCCCTCGCAAGCCTCTCATCTGTATAATACTTATCATAAACTCTATCTAATGCAGTATAAGGAGGAACACCATTTCTTCTAAGCGATTGCCTAATTATGGCGGTCCAAGAAACAAACATATTTAAACACATAAATATTAGTAAAACAACAAAACATTTTTCACCAATTTCATATGGAATTTTCTCAATTTGTTTCGATAAAAACGGATAAACAACCTTTACAATTAGAAATCCTAAAAGTCCCCATACTAACATAAATGGTATAGTAGTTCTTCCATCAATATTTAAAAATTTACCCGAATAATCCCAAGATTTTGTATGAGTAAAAACTTCCTGACAAAAACTTATTAAATATTCAAACCCTCCACCTATTAAAGCACTATATAAAAATACCTGTGCATTACTAAGTTTTTTTCTTAAAAGAAGATAGCACATAATAACTGCTCCTGCTCCATATATTGGAGAAAAAGGACCATAAATTACTCCTCTTCTTGCTTCCCAAAAAATGTCTCCATTTCTTATAAGATGCCTCACGAAATTTAGTATTTGTTCATAATAACAACCAAAAATACTACCAATAACATAAATTATAAATAATTTTTTACCACATAAGCCTTCTGCGAAAACCTTCTTTTTCATACTAACACACCCTCAAAACACTACTTTATTTAGCTAACATTTGACTCTTCTTCAGTATATTTTGAATTATATAAATCAACATTCTCTACTGTTTTTTCTAGAGTCATTTCAAATTTAGGTAAATCATCACGTGAAGCAAGTCCAAAGTAATCTAAAAACTCACTAGTAGTCTTATAAAGTATTGGTCTACCAGGCATATCGCTTCTACCTACTTCCTTTACAAATCCTTTAGCAACCAATTTTCTAATCATATCTCTACTGCTTACCCCTCTTATCTCATCAACCATAAGTCTAGTAATAGGTTCATTATAAACAATAATAGCTAAAGTCTCTAATGCAGCTTGAGATAATGTATTGGTCTCAGGATTTTCTATAAGTTTCTGATAATATTCTTTGTGTTCACTTTTAGTAGTAAGTTTAAAAGTATTCCCAAGATAGTTTATTCTAATGCCCCTATCATTAGACTCATATTTTTCTTTTAAAGAAATAATAAGTCTTTTTGCTTCTTCATTATCCAAACCTAATACATCTTCTATTTGATTTATAGTAAGTCCATCTTCACCAACTACAAACAACATACCTTCTAATACAGCTTCATTAATTTCGTTAATTTCATTAGCTTCATTAGTTTTCATATTTTCATTATTCATTATGCCACCTCGCAAATAATATCATCGAAATTATTTTCTTGAGTAATATTTATTTCATGCTTTCTTACCATCTCTAATATAGCTAAAAAAGTAACTACTAAATACTCCCTATTCATAACTTCAAAAAATTCAAAAAAACTTGCTCTTTTTTTATTCTTTAAAATCTTTCTTATCTCGACTCTTCTATCTTCAATAGATATTTCTTTTTTTGTAACTTTGGTTTCTAAAACAACATTTTCTTTTTGTCTTTCCAAAAATTTTTCAAATGCTTCAACTAAATCATCTACAGTATAATTAGATTCTTCTATTATAACATCATCTTTATAAGAATTATAATCTTCAGGAAGTTTAGTATAAACCTCTTGTCTTAATGCTTCTAATGTTTTAAACTCACTAGTAATTTCTTTATACCTTTGATATTCGGCTAGTCGATTAACCAAATTTTCTTTTAAATCCTCTTCTTCTTCCTCTTCCTCATGTTTAGGAAGTAACTCTCTAGATTTTAATTCTATTAACTCACTTGCCATTACTAAATAACTACTCGCAACAGTTAAATTAATTTCTTGCATTTTATTTATATAATCCAAATAACTTTTTACTATTTGTTCAACACTAAAATCAAATATACTCATTTTTGCTTCTTTAATCAAATGAAGAAGTAAATCTAGTGGACCTTCAAAGTCATTTATTTTTAATGTATATTCCATATAATCACATCCATTATTTCCTCTATAGTATATCATGAATAAAAGTTCTTGTCTATTTTGAAAATCAAAAAAAAAGAGCCTAAGCTCTTAATCTCTTGCTTGAAAAAACAAGCTAAATATAAAAGTAAAAATAATAGCTGAAGTAATACCAGATGCAGTTAAATCAAACATTCCCATTAAAAGTCCAATTACCCCAAAGTCTTGTGCTTTCTCTAGTGCTCCATGTATAAGTGAATGCCCAAAACTAGTAATTGGAACTAATGCTCCTCCACCAACAACAGAAATAATCTTATCATATAAGCTAAATGAATCAAGGAATGCACCAACTACTACAAATATAGAAGTAATATGTCCCGCTGATAGTTTAGTATTATCAAGAATTATTTGACCTATCAAACAAATTAATCCACAAAATATAAAAGAATATACATATATCATTTTAAAGCCTCCAGAACAACTGCATGACTGATTGAATTTATATTTTTATGTTGAAAAACATTAGTAGGAGAAAAAAGTGCTCCTGTTGCGACTATCAAAACCCTATTTATTTTTTTACTTTTTAACATAGGAATAATACTTGAATAACATACCAAAGGACAACAAACAGGACCAGATCCACCCGCATTTACTTCTTTTTGATTTTTAAAATCATATAACATTGTACCTGTATCATTATAGTTTTTACTAATATCTATATTGTATTCACTCTTCATATAATCAATAAGTATCTCTTTTCCATACATTCCAAGATCCCCCGTTAATATTAAATCGTAATAAGAAGGATCTCTATTTAAATCAGTTAAATGCTTATAAATTGTAAGTGCAGCCGCTCCTGCCATTACCGCACCCATATTTAAAGGGTCATTTTGTTCCATATCAACAACTGTTCCTATTGTAGAAGATTCAACCTTTATTTTAGTTTTTTTATTAGTTAATAATACACTAGCACCACCAGTTGAAGTAAAAGTCGCAGTTTTAGGTTTAGGAGCCCCATATTCAGTAGGATTTCTAAATTGCTTTTCACTTGACATATTATGAGACGAAGTAGAAACAACACAATTATCTATTTTTTTAGAATCAATCATAGATGACGCTATAATAATACCTTCAACACTAGAAGCACATGCACTATAAACTCCAAGAAATGGTCTATTATACTTTAAAACTCCATAACTAGAAGAAGTAACTTGATTAAGTAAATCTCCCGATATTATTAAATCAATTTCAGAAGATTTCTTATTACTTTTATTAAGTAATATATCTATACTCTCCTCTAAAAGATGAGCCTCTGCCTGTTCCCAAGTTTTTTCACCATTATATAAATCTTTATAACTCTTATCAAATTTATCACCAAGTAGTCCTCTTGCCTCATATGGTCCAACTACAGTTGATACTTCATCTAAATAGACATTATTATATTTATAAGTCATTATGCACCTCCTAATAATAAGTATCTTATAAGTCCAAATGCCCAAGCAGAAACAATTCCATATAATATAACTGAACCCGATAATTTAAATAAGTTAGAACCAAGTCCATATATAGGACCATCTTTTTTATATTCAATACCAGCACTTGCCATAGAATGAGCAAAACCAGTAATTGGAATTATAAGACCACATTTTGCGAATGTAACCCATTTATCAAAGAATCCAAGTGCAGTAAACAAAGTCGCAAAAAATATAAGTGTAACTATCATAAAAACAGAAGCATCCTTAGTAGATATATTTAAATAATAAGAATAAAATTCAATTAAAAATTGTCCCAAAGCTCCAACTATACCACCAACTACAAAAGCTATTAATAAATTAAGCCCTCTAGACTCTGTTGCCTTATGCTTATCAACTATTTTCTGATATTTCTTTTTGTCCATATAATCACCCAATTATATTTTTAGAAGAAATTAAAATTTTATACAAAAAAAGAACTAATATTTAAATTAATTCTTTAAGAAGCAAGTTTTTGATTTAGTTTTACCAAAATTTTATTTTCTCTACGTGATACCTGAACTTGATTTATACCAAGTTCCCTAGAAGTTTCTTGTTGACTCTTATCTTGATAATATCTTAGATTAATTAATTTTCTATCTTCTGGATCTAATTTTTCTATTTCATTCCTTAAATCAAGTATCATAGGATCATATTCTTTTTCGTTATAGCCAACCGAATCATATAAATCCATTTCCTTTCCTTCATCATTTAGGGTATAATCAAGACTTTTTACATAATCATTTGCAAGTATCGCATCATTTAAAACCTCAACAGGTACTTCTAAAAACAAAGAAATCTCAGAAATAGTTGGTTCTCTCATATACTTTTGAGTTAAAGCTTCTCTAGTTTTTGAAATAAGACTATTTAACTTTATATAATTTTTATTAACCTTAACTAATCTATTTTCTCTTATATATTTTAAAATTTCTCCTTTAATATACAAATGTGCATAACTAGAAAATTTAGTATTATAGCCTTCCTTAAAGTTATCACAAGCGTGAGATAGTGCAATCATCCCAACTTGATATAAATCTTCTAAATCATTTTTATTATAACTATACTTAGAAATAATACTATAAACCATTTTTTCATAATCTAAAATAGACTCTTTCATATTGCCTCCTTAAATATTTACTATATTAAATGCACATAATTCATTCGCAGTAGATTGTGCATACTTAATTAATTCACTATGTTCTATTTTTAATTTAATAACGTTATTACAGCCACATATCATTAATTTACCATTATCCTTTAAACATTCATTATAGCTTTTAATTATTGTAGATATTCCACTTTTATCAAGTTCATAAAGTTTTTCAAAATTAATAAGTACATATTTTATCCCAGCTTTATGAACAACACTTTTTAATGCATCCTCTAGTATACATGAGGTCTTTTCATTAAGTATTCCATCAAGTCTTACAAATAATATCCCCCTTTTGTATTCTATATCGATATTCAACAACTAATCACCTCGCATATTTAATATAGACTATATTTTTTAACTTTTATACAAATTCGACAAAACCTTTCATTTTTTTCGTTCAACATATTTCGACAAATTTTGTATATAAATATATTTACATATATAAATAAATTTTCCTAAAAAATATGCTTTTTTTTGCTAAAAAGGATTAAAGTATGTTAATATAATAATGTAATTAAAAATAGAGGTGTTTATATGAGACGAAGAAAAAGTATCGGTAAGAAAAAAATTGTTGTTTTATCTACCCTAGTAGTAGCAAGTTTATTTATGGCAGTTGGTTATTCAATTCTATCACAAAAGATTACTTTACAAGGTAAGGCAAATTTAAGAGCCGCAGATAAATATTTATGGCACAAAATAACAACAGATTACTTATCAACTAGTGGAAGTGGTTTTTATGAAAACACTACTGAATCTAAAAAATATTCTTACGTAGGAGATGGTGCAAGTAATTACATAAAAATAGGCAATGATACATGGAGAATTGTATCGGTAGAAGCTGATCATACAATTAAAATTGTAAAACTTGATACTTCAATTAATAAAGAATTTGATACAAATTCAAATAGAACAGCAGAAAATAGTACATATTGTACAGATTTAACTAATGGTTGTAATGCATGGAATACAAAAGAATCATTTACAAATGGAGATATAACAGGTAGTGTAGAAAATGATAGTACCCTATTAACCTATTTAAATAATGATTTCTACAATTCACTAAATGATGAATTAAAAAATATAATAGTTGAGCACAATTTTAATGTAGGAACTGTTAAAACAAATGCTAAATATACAGAAGCATTAGTGCAAGAAAATGAATACATCTGGTCTGGAAAAATTGGACTTTTAACTCTAAGCGAATTTTTATACCCATCTACAATTTCCACTTCTACACAAGATATAACTATAGGTACTACTGCATACAGTAATAACTATTTATTAAGCTATGCATCAGGAAAATTTTTATGGACAGCAAATGCACTTAACAATAATTCAAGTAGTGTATGGGTAATTGGTAAAGACTTAATTCCAACACCTAAAGCTGCAAGCCTAGCAACAGAAACAATTGAGAATGTTTCATATAATTATATTGCATTACCAAGTGCATACATAAATAGTACAGTAGAATATTCTTCAGGCGACGGAACATTATCAAATCCATTCACAATTAAATAGAGCCTCATTTAAACGAGACTCTTTTTTTTCATAAGTATTTTAATAAATTCATCTTCATCAGTAAAAAGTTGATTAGATATTACCTCTTTTTGTCTTAAGTTAAAGAATAACTTTAAAAGTAATATATCATTTATCCTATATTTAATATGCTTTTTAGTAAGATATCTACAAGTAAATAACTTACAAGATAAACACTTAATACTACAACTATAATTAATTAAGTTAGGACATACCCTACCCTTAGTAAAACAACAGCCATAAATGAGTGGATAATTTTTAGGATTCTTCTTAAAATTTTTTCTAGAAATACATATACCATTTTTAAAATCACATATATTTTTATTTCTAAATTCATTATCAAGATAAGAACATACATAGTCATAAATAAACCTATATCGTTTTTCTATATCATCTATATCAAGTGCCGTTATAACAGCTCTTAACTCATCTATTAAAGGATTATCAAAAACATATATATTTTTTATAGACCTAATTTTTTTAAAAGAGAGTATAATATCCTTTTTAGAATTAATTGAAGAAGATATAAAAAGATTAACACTCGTATTTGAGGTTAATTCTTTTTTATTATAATTATTAATATCTATAGTATTCTTATTTAATTTAGAAGATACTACTAGCTTCATATTATTTAATCTCTACTTCAATTATACTATCAGAAATATCTTTAGCAACTTTTTTAGCTTTTACTTTAATAACAATAGTATCAATTATATCAAGTGCAGCATAAACCATTATTACTATACCAATAGTTTGAGTAACATATAATGAACTCTTTAACGGATTTATAATTAAGAATGCACCTACAACTAGCATAAGCAATGAAAATATAAAGCTAACTATCCAAAAATCAACTTTTTCATCTCTTAGCTCCATTGATATTTGAATTTTGTTTACACTATTAACTATTACCCAAACACCAGATAATATAGGAATAATAGTAGCTAAGATATCACTATTAAATAGTATGATAAATCCAGCAACTACACTAAAGATTCCATATAAAAGTCCAGTACTAGAAAAGAATCCTGCATTTCTTGTCTTGAAATAATTAACAATAGGAACTACTCCAAGTCCAACTAATATAATTCCAATCATAACTGATACTGTTTTAATAACTGCATCTGCTTGTAAGAATAATAATAGTCCAAATGCAAAAAACAAAATTGATGATACCAGTGACATTAAGAATACTTTCTTTAATAAATCTTTCATATCTTTCCCTCCTACATTAATTATAGCATGAATTGTTTAAAAATTAATATACAAAAAATATAATTATGTATTCTAAAGAAAAAACTAGTCTAGTTCTAATTCTAATTGGTCTGCTTGTTTTTATAAATGAAAATTGATATTCCACTAAGACCTATTATTGATAAAATAGCTGTTGCAAAATTCACCACAACATTATCCCCCGTTTTAGGATTTTCTATAACCATTTTGTCTTTTGCAATCACTCCATATTGACTTAAATGCGATGTTTCAAATACTATATATCCATTTTCAACTTTAGCGGGTATAGTTTCATTATAAAATTAATTAACTTGCATTACAACTTGCTTACCAACAAAAGCAATGCTTTTTATGTAAGTATTTTTTATATTTAAAATTTGTAGCATAATATTGCTAAAGGAATAATACAATGAAAGAAAAAATGAATAATAAAATTAAGCTGAAATGGAAAAATATAATACTTATTTTAATATTTTTAATACTCTTTATAACATTTAATATATCTATCTATAATATAATAAAATGGAAATTAGACTCAAACAAAACAAATGAAGAAATAAATACTATTCAAGAAAATACGAACATAGAAGAAGTCAAAGATAATAAAGGTACTGAAATAATAAAACAAGCCAAAAAAATTCCAAAAGAAAATCCTTACTGGGATTATATAAAAATGAATATGATAGATGTTAATTTTGACAACTTAAAAAAGATTAATAGTGATGTTGTTGGTTGGATTAAAGTAAATGGAACAAATATTAATTACCCATTTGTTCAAAGTAAAGATAATAAGTATTATCTTACCCATAGTTTTAACAAATCATATAATAATGCTGGTTGGGTCTTTTTAGATTATAGAAATAATAATATTAATAATAGAAACACTATTATCTATGCACACGGAAGAACTGACAAAACTATGTTTGGAACATTAAGAAAAGTTTTAAATAATGGATGGATTAACAACACAAATAATTATGTTATTAAAATATCTACAGAAAAAGAAAACAGCTTGTGGCAAATCTTTAGTATTTATCATATACCAACTACTAATGATTACTTACAAACTGAGTTTAAAGATGAGAGAGAATATCAAAGGTTTCTAAATATACTTAAAAATAGAAGTAATCACAACTTTAATACTAGCATTACTTCTAACGATACTATACTTACATTATCTACTTGTTATAATGATAGTGAAAAAATGGTAGTTCATGCAAAGCTTATAAAAAAACAAAAAAAATACTAAAAGCACTTGATTTAAGTGCTTTTTAAATTAAATTACCAGATACTATGTCTTTAAAGTTATTTAAAAGGAGTTTAAAAAATCCAATAGTTTTAATATTTTCATTTACAACCGCATCCACCTTACCTACCACATTATTACCATTTTTAATAATAATATTTCCCACTACATCACCTTTTTTTAAAGGTAACTCTATTTTTCCTTTTTCAAATTCTATATCATACTTTAAACTAGCATCCGATTTTTTACCTAATATAGTTATATCTTTCTTAGGATAAATATTAATGCTTTCTTTATCTGCTTTATTTATTTTTAAATTAGTAACAACATCATTTTTACTTTTTATTAAATCAACCTTATATAAATTAAATCCATAATCAAGCATTTCCATGGTCTCAGCATTTCTAACCTTACCACTATCTTCCCCCAATACTACTGCAATTAATCTCATATTATCTCTTTTCGCTGTTACCGCCATACAGTATTTGGCATTATCAGTAAACCCCGTTTTTAATCCATCTGCACCCTGATAAAAACGAACTAATTTATTTGTATTAACAACCCAAAATTTATTAGGAGTACCTACTCTTATATAGTCTTCATAAACACTTGAAAACTCCAATATCTGTTCATGATTTAATAATTCTTTTGCGATCATTGCCATATCATATGCACTAGAATAATGGTTATCCTCATCAAGTCCAGTTGGATTAACAAAATTAGTATTTTTAAGTCCTAACTCTTTAATCTTATCATTCATCATTTGAACAAATTTTTCTTCAGTTCCACCAATTCTTTCTGCAAGCGCAACAGTCGCATCATTAGCACTCGCCATAGTTATACCCTTCATAAGATCTCTTACGCTCATTTCTTCTCCCTCTTGTAACCAAATTTGAGATCCACCCATACCTGCCGCATTTTTACTTGCTCTAACTTTTTCATCCCAACTCAAATTACCATTTTCTATGTTTTCAAGAATAAGTATCTGTGCCACCATTTTAGTCATTGATGCAGGTGCAACTCTTTCATCCTTATCTTTTTCAAACAAGATTTTCCCAGATGAAGAATCCATAAGTACTCCACTACGTGCATTTTTAATAAGATCTGTTTTATCTTCAGCATACACATTAGATATCAACGTTATAAAAATAAATATAAACAAAAACAATTTTTTCAACTTTATCACCTAATAACTATTATGTGAATTTTATAAAATATATAACAATTTTTGACATATTATTAATTAGGTGAGATTATGAAAAAAACACTTTTAATATTAATAATTATATTCTTAATATTTTTACTCATATTTCCAATTATAAAACCTAAAACAAATAAAAATAATAACTACTGGGAAGATATAAAAACAAGAATACCATATTATAAAGAAGATAATCTAGAAAGATACAAAGTATACAAAGAAAAAAATAAAAATTTAAAAATAGAAGAAATAATTACACAAGTAAATATTGGACTAGATAAACCCTTTTATGAAGAAGCTAAAAAAATAAAAGTTGCCCAAACAAAATATGTTCTTGTAAACAAGTATAACTACTTAGATAAAGAATACACACCAGATAATTTAGTTAATTTAGGAAGAATCAGATTAGTAAAATGTGCCGCAGATGCATTTACAGAATTAGTTAATGCTGCCAAAGAAGAAGACCATTATATAAGAGGAGTATCTGGATATAGAAGCTATAATTACCAAGACAGCCTATATAATAAATATGTAACATCAGATGGAAAAGAAAATGCAGATAGATATTCAGCAAGAGCAGGATATTCAGAACATCAAACAGGCCTAGCACTAGATATAAGCAATAATAAATCAACATATATGGATTTTGAGTCAACAAAAGAATTTGAATGGATGAAAAATAATGCACATAAATATGGGTTTATACTAAGATATCCAAAAGATAAAGAAAAAATAACAGGATATATGTATGAGGCATGGCACTATAGATTTGTAGGAGCAGAGATTGCAACATACATAAAAAAACATAATATAACATATGATGAATATTATACTATGTTTATAGATTTATAAATTAATTTTAACTCTTTTAAACTGTTTTATCTTTTGAATTGCACCCACATAAATAAAAATTAAAAAACCAATAAATATAAAGAGTAAGAATAAGTTTTGAGAATACAAACAAAAGTCATAAAATCCATGCACTAACGAAGGTAAGAAAATACTTAAGAATCTGTATTTACTAGACAATTTATGATTTCCATTTAGAGAAGTTAATTTTGACATTCCCATATAGTATCCCATTATTATTCCAAATGAGGCATGTGCAGGTACAGAGGTTAGGCTTCTAGCAATCGCAGTAGAAGTACCACCCTGTAATACATAAAAAATATTTTCAAAAGTGGCAAATCCTAGTGAGACAAATACTGCATACACAATTGAATCATACAACTCGTCAAACTCTTTGCTATTCCAAACAAGTTCATGATCAAAAACCCATTTAGATGTCTCCTCAATAACACCTATTAAAATAAAACAATAAAGAAATTGTAAAATAGGAGTTTTAACTAATTTTTCTGGTTCAACATTTAAAAACGGAATGATTGCTTCAAGTAAAAAAGTAACAAGAACTGTTAAAAAACAAGCACCTATTCCACCAAGAAACAATTTAACTAAGAGCCCTTTTGGTTCTTTTTCTTTATCAGTTAAATATACAAAGGCAAGTATTATAACAGATGGAATTAATGATAATAAAAATAAATATAAATATTTCATATCAAACCTACTCTATAACGAAGCTATCTAAAACTTCTTTTACTGTATATGTAGACTTTTTATTTACATATAATTTGCACAAAATATCACCAATATTTACTTTATCACCAACTGACTTTTCAAGAACAATTCCAACACTATGATCTATTTCATCTTCCTTGCTAAGTCTTCCTGCACCTAAATTTCTTGCAAGAATACCAATATCATATGCATTAATTTCTTTTATTTCCCCACTTGTAACACTTCTTATTTCTACTATATCATCACTAGTTTTCAAAGATGATATATCGCCACCTTGTCTTTTTACTAATTCATAAAATTTATTCAAAGCTGCTTTAGTGCTTATCGCATCAAGTACCATCATTTTAGCCGTTTGTTCTTCTACTCCTTTAGCCATACTAATTAGTTTGGAAGAAAGTAAAATACACAACTCAGATAAATAATTTTGTTCCTTACCATCAAGAATATTAATAGCTTCTAAGACTTCAAGACTATTTCCTATATTATTACCTAGAGGAGCTTCCATATTAGTAATAACAGTTCTTACTTCTCTTTTGTAAGCATTACCTATTTTAATCATAATTTCACTTAATCTTTCAGCATCTTCTCTAGTTTTAATAAGAGCACCACTACCAAGCTTTATATCAATAAGTATTTTATCAGCATTAGATGCAATTTTTTTACTCATGATACTAACAGCTATTAATGGAATAGATTCAACAGTCGCAGTTACATCTCTTAACGCATAAACTACTTTATCCATTGGAGTTAGATCAGCAGTTTGAGAAGATATTGCAACATTTATATCATTAAGCTGGTTAATAAATTCTTGATCAGTTAAAGAAACATTAAATCCACTTATACTCTCTAGCTTATCAATAGTACCACCTGTAAATCCAAGGCCTCTACCACTCATTTTTGCAATTTTCACACCACAAGCCGCAACTATAGGAGCAACTATCAAAGTTGTTTTATCTCCAACACCACCAGTTGAGTGTTTATCAACTTTGACACCTTCAACTAAAGACAAATCAAGTTGTTCACCACTATTTATAAAAATATCAGTAAGATCAAATATTTCTTCATCACTCATATCATTTATACATATTGCCATAAGAAGTGAAGACATTTGATAATCTGGAATTTCACCTTTTAAATATCCATCAAATGCAAAATATAATTCTTCCCTATTTAACTTTTGCTTTAATCTCTTTTTATTAATAATATCTATAATATTGTAACTCATTATATCACCTTCATTATAATTATATCTAAATATCACAATTAAATCAATTTTTGAAAGAAAAAAATAACTTAGTTAAAATATTTTATTATTTAAACATTAAAAAACTGAAAATAATCAGATAATTATTTCAGTTTTATATTAATTAGTTCAACAAATCTCTTAGGGTCCGCTATCATTTGTTCATACAATTTATCGTATTTTCTTATTTCTTTTATAAAAGTAATTTCTTCAGTTGCCATCTTAGCACCATAACTCTCATCATTATCAGAAACTATTAATTCATCGCTACCAAGTAAATAATCAATACTAACTTTAAAGACCTCTGATAAATCAACCAAGGTTTCAAGTGATGGTAACCTTGTTCCTTTCTCATAACAACAAATACTAACCTTAGTTACATTTATTGCCTTTCCCAAATCACTTTGAGTCATATGATTAGTAAGTCTAAGATCTTTAAGTCTTGCGCCAAACAAATTCATAAAATTCCCTCCAAGTCAACTTCATTATAATTAAATGTTTGACCATCTAGGGTTAAGTTAACTAATTAGAAACCTTTTTTAGATTCATCATTATTCGTAATTTTTGACAAAAAAGTAACCTTTTCACCAACAACATCTGTATAATATTTTTTATTACCATCCTTATCCTCAGAAACTCTAGTTTGGATTCTTCCCCTTATCCCAATAACATCTCCTTTATTACAATAATCAGAAGTCGAAGAAGCAACCACGTCCCATAAAATACAATCAACATAATCAGTTTCATATACTCCCTCAGAATTTTTAAAACTTCTAGGAACAGCAAGAGTAATATTCATATATTTTTTGTTATTCTCAGAAACCTGTAAAGTAGGTTCTCTAACTATTCTACCTACTACAATTACTTGATTAAGCACTATTATCCCTCCTTTCAGGAAGGTACTCTAACATAGTAAAAAAAGACAAACAAATGACCATTTTAATAAATTCATACATAAAAAAAGAGATGAATTCTAATATCTTTTAAAAGATTATTCAAAATTCATATCTAAATACAAACATCAAATATAGTTTTATAAGTTTTTTGATTTTTTTATTAAAGGCCAAGTATTTGACATATTTTTACAGAATTTTACACATTTTTTTGTAAACTAAATAGCTTTTTTAATAAGTTGGTTTAACTCAACTGCATACTCCATAGGAAGCTCTTCTCTAAATCTTTCAATAAATCCAAGCATAATAAGTTCAATTGCTTTTTCTCTAGGTATCCCTCTACTCATCATATAAAATATATTATCTTCGCTAATCTTAGAAACAGTTGCCTCGTGAATTATCGACGAATTATTATTCATAACTCTATTTATAGGAAATGTATCACTCTTTGACTTATCATCTAGTATAAGAGAATCACATTTAATAAAAGCTAAACTAGAACTTGCATCTTCACAAATTCTAACTTCACCTCTATAAGTTGCATTTCCACCATTTTTTGAAATACTTTTTGAAATAATGTTGCTCTTTGTATTCTTACCAACATGAATCATTCTAGCACCACTATCTTGTTGTTGAAAAGAGTCTGCGACACTAATAGTAATACAAGTTCCACTAGCGTTATCCCCTTTTAAAACACAGGCTGGATATTTCATAGTAACTTTACTACCAATATTTCCATCAATCCATTCCATAATGCCATTTGTATCAACAAGTGCACGTTTTGTAACTAAATTTAGTACATCAGTTGACCAATTCTGAACAGTAGAATATCTACATTTACTATTCTTTCCAACATAAATTTCAACAACTGCGGCATGAAGTGATGAATCACTATAAGTTGGCGCTGTACAACCTTCTACATAATGCACAGAACTATTATCATCAACTATAATAAGTGTTCTCTCAAATTGGCCCATTCCTTTAGAATTAATTCTAAAATAACTATGTAGGGGCCTATCTAATGTAGTATTAGGCGGTATATATATAAAACTACCTCCACTAAAAACGCTAGAATTGAGTGCCGCAAATTTATTTTCATTATTTTTAACAATTTTACCAAAATACTTTTTAACAAGCTCTGGGTATTCCTTCATCGCAACCTCAATAGAAGTAAATATTACATTTTTTTCTTTTGCTTCCTCTATCATGTTATGGTATATAACTTCACTCTCATATTGAACACCAATACCATCAAGATTACATTCACCCTTAATTACACCCAAATCATCAAATTCATTTTTAATGTTTTTATCTATTTTGTTCCAATCAGATTTCATATCATTATCATTACTTTTGTAATATATAATTTTATTAAAATCCAAATCATATTTAGGTCCAAATTCAGGCATAGGAAGTTCGTTGAAAAATTTGTAACTATCAAGCCTATACTGCCTAATCCATTCTGCTTCCTTTTTATGATCAGATATTTTTTTAATATTTTCTGAATTTATTCCAACGATTTCCATACTATGCCTCCTATTTCTTTATTAACATTAATGGCTTCTTAGCATTTTCAAAATACATATCAGGGTGAACTGCTTCTATCGCAGCTCTTATTTCATCTTCTGTATAATATTTCTTTTTATTAATATCATAAGACTTTATAAAAACAATACCTGCAGACCCAATTATATCAAAATAACTTTGCCCAACCTTTAAATTTCTAACGCTTTGTTCCAAATCTTCTAAAACATTATCTTCTTGTAAAACATCATAGAACTTGCCAAACTCCCTACTTTTACTAACAATTCTATAAGTTTTAAATGTAGAATTTAATCTATGTCCACCATGAAATTCAATTTCCATCGCAAGATTAAGTTCATCACTACTATATATTTTTTCACTGTTGTTAACTTTTGTTTTTTTACTTCTCATCCTAAAACTCCCTATTTTTTTCTACAACCTTTTCAATTGATTCACAAGGCAATAATGCACATCTTTTTCTACTTGGCTGTTTATATATATCATCATATACAATAAGCTCTCCAAGTACATCTTCATCATATTCTTTCTCATTAATCATACGAGAAAAATTATCAACTATTTTAACAACCTCATCTATACTCTTACCTAAAATGGCTCTAACAAGCATAGAAGTTGCGGATGTACATATAGCGCATGCTTCTCCATCAAATCTAGCATCAACTACTACACCATTCTCTATCTTAACCATCATATCAATATTATCAACACATGAAGAATTTCTAGTATTAACCCTTATATACCCTTCTTCATCAGTAAGACCCCTGTTAACTGGATTTTGATAATGATCTAATATAATATCTCGTTTTAATTTTGGATCCATTATTACACCTCTTTATAAAATGATATCAAATATATTATCTCTGTGTTCTAAAACATAAATTAATTTATCTATTTCTTCTTTTGTATTATATATATAAAAACTTGCCCTACAAGTATTAGTTGCTTTAATTTCTTCTTTTAAAATTTTAGCACAATGATTTCCAGATCTAACACAAATTTTATAATGATTTAAATAAACTGCTAGATCTTGACTAAAGATTTTATCTATATTAAATACAATAATACCAGATGGTGTATTTTTATTATATATAGTAACTCCCTCTATTTTTTCTAATTTTTTTAGTGCATACTCTTTAAGCATTAATTCATGTTCATGAATGCGTTCTATTCCAACACTATTTATATAATCTATCGCAGCGCCCATTCCAATAACACCTGCGATATTTTGGGTTCCAGCTTCCAATCTAAATGGAAGAGGTTTATATTCTACCTCACCAGTACTTTCAAAAAACGAATTCATTCCTCCTCCATATCTTAAAGGCACAAGTTTATCTAACAATTCCATCTTACCATATAATACACCTACGCCAGTTGGTCCCATCATTTTATGAGCTGAAAAAGCTAAAAAGTCAATATTACTCTTTTTAACATCAATTTTAATATGACCAATACTTTGTGCTGCATCAACAACAAATATTATGTTATTTTCATGACAAACCTGACCAATCATTTCAATATCTCTAACATCTCCAATAACATTTGTTACATGTGCTAAAGAAACAACTTTAGTCTTTGGTGTAATCGCTTCTTCTAATTTTTCACGGCTTACTACATAATCCTTATCAAGTTCTACAAACTTAACAATAATTCCTATTGAATTAGCAAGCTCCATCCAAGGAAGAATATTTGATGCATGTTCACTCTTACTAATTAATACCTCATCACCCTCATGCAAGTAATACTTCATGAATCCAAATGCTACCATATTTAATGAGTCAGTCGCACCACTAGTAAAGACAATCTCTTCATTATTATCTGCATTAATAAAATCTTTAACCCTATCTCTAACTTCTTCATATTTTTTATCAACCAAAAGACTATTATCATAATCTCCTCTATGAGCATTTGAAGTATAAACTGTATAATATTTAGTAACTTCATCAACAACACATTTAGGTTTCAATGTGGTTGCCCCATTATCAAAATATATTAAATCCTTATTAATACTTAAAATTGGAAAGTCTTCCCTATTCATAGTATTCACCTCCACTTCTCTAAATTTTAATATAACTTAAAAGATTTTTTTTAGTCTCATCATCAACATCTAAATTACCAATTAAAAATCCTTCTAGTAATAACCTTCTTGCATCTTTTTCTGATATTCCACGAGACTTTAAATAAAACATACTCTCCTTATCAAAATCACTAATATATGCTGAATGCGAAGCAGATACATCATAATTATCAACAAGTAAATTAGGAAGTATTTTAGAATCTCCTTTAACTAAATTAATTATTTTATTTTCTTGGTCAGCACACGCTAAAGAGGCAGATCGATTAATCTTAGAATCTACATTAAAATAAAGCGTTCCACTAGAATTATTAACACCATGATTAGATAGATTACTAGATGTATTAGTATTATTATGTTCTATAACAAACTTCATTTTAGTATCATCATTATTAACAACACTATTATTAATTACAACATTTGAATATTCTCCATCTAACAAAGTATAAATATAATCGCCGGAATTAATGGAAAACTTATTATAAATTACTCTACTATCATTTTTTAAAGTAATATTTATCTTATTAGATGTATTAAAGCTTATATCAACTATGTTTAAACAAATATTATCCTCTACTACTATATATATATCCCTAGAAGTATCATTAAAATTAAAAACTAATTCTGTATCTTCTTCTATTACTAAATTATTTATCTCTTCTTCGCTATTCACTAATAATTTATTCATAAGTTTCAATCTCACTCATATTATTTATCTTGCTATAACCGTTTTTTTCTACTTCTAGTGCCAAATTATAGTCACCTGTTTTAACAATTTTACCATTCATCATTATATGAACATATTTAGGTTTAATATATTGTAGTATTCTAGGGTAATGAGTAATCATAAGAACAGAGGTATCTTTATTCTCTTTTAGATAAGAATTAATATTTTCACATACTATTCTTAAACTATCTACATCAAGCCCAGAATCCAATTCATCTAATATAATTAATTTAGGTTTTAATAATTTCATTTGAAATATTTCATTTTTCTTTCTTTCTCCACCAGAAGCACCCACATTTAAATTTCTATGAACAGCTTCCTTACTAATAGATAAATCACTAGAAGCAACATCAACCATTTTAATAAAATCATAAAGCACAATAGGAGTATCTCTTCTAGCGTTTATTGCAGATTTAACAAATTCAGCATTTGTAATACCATCTATACTAACGGGAGATTGCATTGACAAAAATATACCACGTCTAGCTATAGAATCAGTAGAAAGGCCCTTAATACTTTCTCCATTAAAAATAATATCTCCATAAATTATGTTATATTCATCACTTCCCATAATAACCTTTGATAATGTAGATTTTCCTGTACCATTAGGTCCCATTATCGCATGTACTTCTCCATCCATTATAGAAAGATTAAAATCATCTAATATTTTCTTATCTCCTGCGACTGCAGTTAGTTTTTTAACTTCAAGCATAATTACACCTCCAAACACCTAAATATTATAACACAATTGTAAGAATTAATAACGAATTTTGTATAAAAATAAACATTTTTAATCAATATAATATTGAATATTTGCTGTATTCACAAAAAGAGTCTTTCTTAAGGCTCTTTTATTTGATATAATTTTAAAGAAAGGAAAGTTTAAAATGAATGATTGTTTATTTTGTAAAATAATTAATGGAGAGATTCCAAGTTATACTATATATGAAGATGATATAGTAAAAGTGTTTTTAGATATTAACCCTTCTACAAATGGGGATTGCTTAATAGTTCCAAAAAAACATTTTACTAATATGTATGATATTGATGATAATACACTATTACATATAAATAAAACTGCAAGAACTATAGGAAAACTATTAAAAGAAAAATTAAATTGCGAAGGTATTACATTAGTACAAAACAATGACTACGGACAAGATATAAAACATTACCACTTGCACGTAACACCAAGGTATACTTCTGACAAGTTAAATCATAACTTCAACAAAGATTTATTAGTATCCATTGAAGAAATCTATAACAAAGTAAAAAAAGAAGGTTAACCTTCTTTTTTAAAATGAAAACCAAGATCCTAGTATAATAGCAAGTAATATATATAAAACAATTATTATTACATAACCTGAGCCACTACGAACTGGTTCATTATTAGCACAAGACATATCTACACCTCCCTAAATTATATACAAGCACCTAGAATTATTACTAGTAAGATAAATAATACTAAAACGATTGCGTAGTTTGATGTGCAATTACCCATAATTTATTCCTCCTTTTTTCTTTACTCACAGTATTGTATGGTAAGAATATAAAAAGTGTTCACATCTAATATTATTTTTTTCTTAAAACAATTGTATTTTATAGGGATTTTTGTTATCATTAATTTGTACATTAATGGAGGGAACATAAAATGAAAAAGAAATTAATATGTATTTTGGCAGTACTTTTATTAGTAACCAGTTGTGGAAAAGTACCAAAACTTAAAAATGGTGATGAAGCAGTTGTAACCATGAAAGATGGAGATATTTCAGTTGAAGAGCTATATAGTGAAATGAAAGAAAAATATGCGCTTGATATGTTAATCACTAAAATAGACACAGCAATACTAAATAACGTATATAAAACTGATGATGAAGAGAAAAATTATATTGACAAACAATTAGAAACAATCAAATATTACTACGAAACTTATTATAAAAGTCAATATAAATCATTCCAAGAATACTTAACTCAAAACGGTGTTGAAAGTGAAGATGAACTAAAAGAAAACATAAGATTAACATATAAAAGAAATAAAGCTGTTAAAAATTATGTTAAATCAATAATTACTGATAAAGAAATTGAAAAATATTATGATGAAGAAATATTTGGTGATATAAGCGCAAGTCATATCTTAATTAAACCTGAATATGATGACAACGCAAGTGATGAAGAGAAAAAAGAAGCCGAAAAGAAAGCATTTAAAGAAGCAAAAGAAGTTATTGCTAAACTTAAAAAAGGAGAAGATTTTGCTGAACTTGCAAAAGAATATTCTGACGACTCTTCAAATAGTAAATCAGGTGGTAAACTTGCAGATTTCAACCATGGACAAATGGTAGAAGCTTTTGAAGATGCTGCTAAAGAATTAAAAGTTGGTTCTTATACAACTACACCAGTTAAAACAGAATTTGGATATCACATAATTTTAAAAACTGCTCAAAAGGACAAACCAGCATTAAAAGAAGTTAAAGATGATATTATCTCTGATTTAACAGATGAAAAATTAAAAGATGATTCAACTCTTGAAGTTACTGCTTTAGTTGAATTAAGAAAAAAACATAAAGTTGAAATACAAGATAAAGATATTAAAAAGCTTTATGAAGCTTATGTAGAAAAAAATACAAAATAAAATTTCTCACTTGAGAAATTTTTTTATGTTCTAAATCCTTTTTGATAAAGTCCTTGCTTTATTCTATATTCAAGTTCCCTATCACTATATTTTTTTGATAACTTATTATAAAGTTTATTATACTCTTTCTCTCTTAAACTAGAGTCATTAAAAGATACATCATCTAACACACTTTGAATAAGAGATTTACTATATCCAAGATTAGATAAATTATAAAAAATCTTTTGTTTTAATAAATATTCTCCCTTATTAGAATTAGTTTTAATTTGCTTTAAAACTAATTTTTTTATTTTTTCTAACTCCACTTCATCATTAAATACTAGAAGTGCATTAGAAATACTATCAGAATCAACCCCCAATTCTTCTAAAGATTTCCTAACTTTCAAAGGTCCATCATTACTTAGGGCAATTCTATCATTTACATAAGAAGAAGCATAAACTGAATCATTTAAATACCCTTCTCTAATAAGTCTAGATATAACATCATCTATTGTAGATGAAGATACATCTTTTTTTGCCAAATAGTTTTTAACCTCTTTAATACTTCTCATCTTTACACCTAAATATTTAAGTGCCATAGAGTAAGCTAAATAATCCCTATTTTTTTCCAATAAAACTACAATATCTTCCCCATTTATTTCTCTTTTTAATAATAAATCTTCTTTTAAAATTAAGTCTTCATGTAACTCTATAACTTCATCATTATCAAGAAAAAGTTTATACATACCACTGCTTTTTTTAACAAATTTTTCTATTTTCATTGTAACCTCCAGTAGTCAACATTATAAAACATCAAATAAAATATATAATACATTTGTTTGTTAGTCAACCCCAATTTTTAAGCAAAATAAAAACTACAAAAAGTAGTCTATTTATTCCTATTTTTATCACTAGTTACAATTATTAATCCCTCGGCAACCTCTTCCAAAGCACGTCCTATATTTGATGTAGAAACATATTTAGATTCTGGCATTTGATAATGACCGGTTTTAAACATTTCTTTGCTTCTTCTTGCCGCAATATGAACTAATTCATACTTAGAATCTACGATATTTAATAATTTATCAATAGATGGATATATCACTTTATCACACTCCCTAATTTAAGAATAAACTCATTTAAATAAGAATTCAAGAGTTTACACATAATTATACACTTTGTTTACATTTTCATAACAAAATATATTAAATTAATTCCTATTTAATACCACATTTTTATTTTTTCACACAAATAAAATATTATTCAAACAAAAGTAAATGTAAAAAGATGTATAATTTGAAATTCCATATTGAATATTGTCCAAAAATTGGACTTTTAACTCTCTCTAAGGTATAATTATATTAAGAATAGAATGGAGGTAACTTATGAAAAAGAAAAATATAGTAGCATTAATACTAATATTTATTATGATTATAACTTTTAATATAAATGCATATGCCACTGTTCAAAAAGGACGTGTATCTTCAACTACTGGACTTAAATTAAGAAAAGATGCAGGTACAACTTATTCTAAAATAACCACGCTTGCACACAATACAATAGTTGATGTTCTAAATAGTAAAAAAACAACTGATAAATCAACTGGTTGCGGTAGTGGTACATGGTACTATGTAAAAACTGGAAATACACAAGGGTATGCTTGTAGTGATTTTATAGAAATAACTGATACAGGAGAAACAACTCCCGGAGAAATGTCAAAACTAACAGAAAAAGAATTTGAAGAATATCTAAAGCGACAAGAATTTCCATCAAGTTATTGGGATAAATTAAAAGCGCTTCATAAGGCACATCCAAATTGGGTATTTAAAGGAGTTAAATCAAAATATACATGGTCAAATACATTAGACCAAGAGTCATATAAAGGAAGAAGCTTATATCAAGTAACCGCAACTGGAGTTAAAAACGGATTACAAGGATACTTAAATACAAATAGCGATTACTATAATTATGAAACCGATACTTTTAAAGCATATGATGGTTCAACTTGGTATCAAGCAAATAACCAAACAATTTCTTACTATATGGATCCTAGAAATTTCTTAACAGAAACTGGAATATTTATGTTTGAAGATTTAACTTACTACAAATCATATCAAACTGATAAAGTTGTTAAAAAAATATTATACACAGATTTCTATAGTGACCTAATTAAATACTATATAGAAGGCGCTGAAAAAAGTAATGTTTCACCAGTCTATTTAGCAGCACTATCAAGACAAGAAGTAGGACTTAATAGTAGTACAGCAACAAGTGGAAAAGCAGGAACATATAATGATGTTAATTACAATGGATATTATAACTTTTACAACATAGGTGCTTCATCGGGAAAAAATCCAGTTTATAATGGCCTTAAATTTTCAAAAGAAAAAGGATGGAACACTCAACAAAAAGCAATAGTTGGTGGTGCAGAATGGATAGTACATGGATATATAAGTAAAGGACAATATACAAGATACTTCCAAAAATGGAATGTCTCACCTACTACATCAACAGGAATTTGGCATCAATATATGACAGATATTAAAGCACTTGTATCCCCTTCAATAACAACATCAGCTTCATACAACAGCATGGGAATAATAAATGAAGAAATAGTATTCTCTATCCCAATATATATAGGAATGCCTACATCAACTTCACTTCCTTCAACAGGAAACCCAAATAACTGGTTAAAAGATTTAAAAGTAGAAGGAAAAACAGTACAATCATTTAAAGGCTCTACTACAAATTATAATTTAGGAACAACAAAATTATCATCAATTAAAATTGATACAACTACAGTTAATAAAAATGCTAGTGTTGATGGAGATGGCACAGTATCATTAAATGTAGGTACAAATAAAATAAACATAATAGTAACTGCACAAAATGGTGCTAAAAAGACTTATACATTAAATATTACAAGAGAAAAGGAAATAACTCCTACACCAGACCCTGAACCTGAAAAAGAAGAAATTACAGTTACAAAAATTTTATCTAACCTATCAATTAAAAATACAAATGATTTAGTTTACGGATTTGCACTTGGAACAACTTCTACAGACATAACAAAAAAAATATTAAATCAAAATCCAAATGGTATAGTTAAAATCACAAATAATAATGGTAAAGCAAAAACAACTAATGCCCTATCAACAGGAGATAAAATATCAATAACAAGTAATAAAGAAACAAAAACATACTATATAGTAATATATGGAGACCTTAATGGAGACGCTAAAATAAATGCAAAAGATTTACTTGCATTAAGAAAATACTTATTAAATGAGCAAAAATTAAATGGTTCATATTTAAAAGCAGCAAGTATTACTAGAAATAGTAAAGTAACTGCAAAAGATTTACTTGCATTAAGAAAATACCTATTAGGTGAAGAAAAAATAAGTCAATTATAATGGAGGAAATATGAAAAAGAAGTTTAATTTATTAATAGTACTATTTCTTACAGTACTAATTCTACCATTTAGAACATATGCCGCAAGCGGTAGCTACAGTATTTCATCAAATTCATCTGTAGAAGTTGGAAATACTATATCAGTAACATTTACTATATCAGCAAAGAATCTATATTATTGGCAAGCATACATAACTTATGATACAAATAAACTTGAGCTAATAAGTGGTTCAACTACATTTCAAGGTGACAAAGATGCAGCTTCAAATAAAAGAACATTAAAATTTAAAGCAAAGAAAACTGGTTCTGCTTGGGTTGCAATTGCAATGGGAGATGCAGATAACAACATAAATTACAATAGTGAAAACATCTCATACAAAAAAACATCTAAAACGATAAGCATAAAAGAAAAAGTTGTAAAAACCTATAGTTCAAATAATAACTTAAAAGCATTATCAATATCTGATGCAGAACTTGATCCTGAATTTAGTAAAAATAAAACTGAATACTCTACTACACTTCCTGCAGGAACTACAAAGATTAACATCAATGCCGATACAGAAGATAAAAAGGCAAAAATAGATGGTGATGGTGAAATAGAAGTTAGTGAAGGAACAAATAAAATAACAATTAAAGTAACCGCAGAAAATGGTAATACAAAAGAATATATAATTAACGCTACTGTAAAAGAATATGACCCAATAGAGGTTAAAGTAAACAATGAAGCCTATACAGTAATAAGAAAAAAAGATGACCTTCCAAAACCTAGTTCAACCTATGAAGAAACAACAATAAAAATTAAAGATAATGAAATCCCAGCATTTAAAAGCGATATAACTAAATATACATTAGTCGGTTTAAAAGATGAAAAAGGAAACATTAAATTATACGTATATGATGAGACCGCTGAAAAATATACTCCATATAATGAAATTTCATCTAACAAATTAACTATATACCCTACTAATGAAGAATTTAGTATATCATCTACCTTTGTAAAAGAAACTAAAAACATTGGTGATATACCCGTATTATTATATACAGACAGTAAAAATAAAGACTTTTCGATATTTATGGGAATAAATATTGAAACAGGAGAAAAGAATATATATGAATACGATAGTAAAGAAAACACAATACAAAGATACAAAAAAGATGATATAAAAACAAAAACTAATGATAATATATATTTATATGCATCATTTGGTTTAGGTGCACTACTAGTTGTAACATACCTAGTAATTATAATATCACTAGTAAAGAAAAAACCTAAAAAGATAAAACTTAATTATGACAAAAACAATTAATGTATACTAGAGGGAGGATAGAATGTCAAAACAAATAAAAAGAAAATTCAAAACAAACAAATTCCTAAGCTTAATATTAATAATATCCGCGGTCTATTTAATATATAATATTCTATTACTTGGACCAATTGAAAAAATGATAAGATATTTAATAATAGGAATAATTGCATTAATAGACTTACTAATAATACTTAAAAGCTTTAGTAAAAAAAGTGGTGGTACTGCCCTATCAATTATAATAATATTAATAGTAATATTTAACTTTATCGCAGGTGGTGCAGTAAATAAAATTTATTCTTCCTTAGCTACCGTATCTAAAAATAAAACAGTATATTCAAGTAGTCTAGTAACATTAAAAAATAGTAAGATTAAAAGTATTGATAGTATTAAAAACA